>Ga0209718_1004976_pt1 | contig 10764 bp, 11 predicted proteins | sample AD_JPNAS1_MetaG_FD_184420 | JGI IMG/M metagenome (GOLD analysis project Ga0209718, IMG submission 184420) | Active sludge microbial communities of municipal wastewater-treating anaerobic digesters from Japan - AD_JPNAS1_MetaG (SPAdes) (version 2) | ecosystem: Engineered > Bioreactor > Anaerobic... | reverse complement strand
CGACTCACCAATACTTCGTTCCCAGCGGCAATCATACGATAGCCTACGTCAAAGCCGATCAGATCTATGCCGAAACGGAGATACACGTTGACCATCCCGTTTTTCTTGCAAATCTGATTCACCGAACACGGGTAATTCCCCCGCCACCGGTCACCCTGACCGAAGAAGAAACAGCTTCGATCGTTTCCTTTCTCCTCAATGAAGTTCAGGAGATCAGCAAATCGTTGGAATATCCTCCCCAATTTCCCTATCAACCGGTCTATGCCAATCTCCACAATGACTTGGAAGCCCTGCAACTAAGGAATAGCCAACCAATCATCGATCTCGCCCTGAGCTTCATCAGCAACGATACGATGAAGAGTGATGCGGAACGGTTCTTTCCTGTAGAAACCAAATCCGCTCCGATCCAAGCCGGTATTCAAGAGCTCCCGCCGGTCGGAAAACCGATTACCCTCGATGCGGGCAACCTTACGATTGAGGGTTACTCCTATACCGGTTCCTCCTTCATCATGGGGGACGGAATCACACCGCAAAGCGGTTATGCACCTGTCTCTACCAAGGATTTCGTTTTGGCCAAGCGCCCGGTATCCCAGTATGAATGGGCGCTCTTCATCCAGGAGAATCCGCACTGGTCGAAAAGCGCGGTAAACGATTCTTCATATCTCGCCGGCCTCTCCCTGTCACCACAGTTTTCAACCAACCGGCCGATCTACAATGTCAGCTATCATGCAGCCCGGGCGTTTGTCCAATGGCTCGGTGAAAAAAGCGGCAAGGAGGTGTTCCTTCCAACTGAAGCGATGTGGAGCCAGGCGGCATACAGCCAGAAACATACCGAGTATGATACGTCGCTCGCTCTTTCCGAGCGCTCCGTTCCCCTCCTCGGTCTTCTTGGAGGAGTCTGGGAGATGACGGACAGCCACTACATTCCGAATGGGAGAAATGCCGGCTATGATCGCCTGCAGGAGCTTGCCGAGACCTATGGTCTTGAGAAGCAGGTGATCGTCAAGGGCGGCAGTATGATCAGCAAAGACGTCACGATCGATTCGGTGGGCGTGATCGAACCGGATAGCGTACATGATTACATCGGGTTCCGAATCGGATGGTTTGAGTGATGAAGAACTCCAAGGATCACATCAAGATGCTGCAAAAGAACCGCAAGGCATACTTCAACTATGAGGTGGTTGAAGACCTTGAGTGCGGTATCTCCCTCACCGGTACGGAAGTGAAATCGATCCGGGACGGTCGGTTCAGCTTTGGAGACAGCTATGCGGCAATCAAAGACGGAAATCTGGAACTCATCGGTTTGACGATTCAACCCTACACCCATGGAAATATTCACAACCACGAACCAAATCGAACCCGCCGGCTTCTGGCTCATAAAAGACAGATCAGGCAACTGAGGCGGAAAGTCGATGAAAAAGGCTTCACCTTGGCCCCAACAGCGATCTACCTTCGAGGCAATCTCGTGAAGGTGCAGGTTTCACTCTGTCGCGGCAAACAGCTGCACGATAAGCGCAATACGATCAAGGCACGCGATATGGAACGTGATGCCAAGCGTGAACTGAAACAACTGAATTTCTAGAGCATTTTCAATAATCCTCCACCCTTCCTCAATGAATAATCGATGGGGGAAGTTTGTGCGCCTCTCATAATCGGTAAAATTATAAATTACAAATAACATATAAATATAAATAATATAATAAATAATAAGTATATAAATTGTATAATACAATATATGTATGTTTATATAATAACTATATAATGGATTAGAAAAAAATATATTTCTCAATAATATCTGTTGAGAAATAAATAAATATTTAATATATAATAAATAAAAATATACATTTATCTACAAATCCGAATTTTCAACAATGTTATTATATAAACACTTAATGTATATATACAGCATATAGAATGGATATGTAAAATATATACAAACACGATTAAAAAATATCTACTTACTGGTTCCTAGTAAGTAGAAAAAACTTGCAAAGAAGGTTAGGATGCATTATAACTATATGTAATAATATGAATTGTAGATATGATTGTATATATCAATATATCGCAAAAATGATTAGATTGAACAGGAATCTGAACATTTTGTGTATTTCAGGAGTTGCCCTATGGCCATTTCACCATTTACGCTCTGCCGGATTAAAGGCAATGAACGCTTCTTCTATTATGCCCTCTTTCGCGATCCTGCTACCGGTAAGCGCGGGAATAAGAAGAGTGTAGAAGTTTTAAAAAAGGAATTGGGTGAATTAGATGGGAATCCTGTTACCAGACGTGATGAAGCCATTCGGATCTGTCAACGGGCCCTACAGCAGGGATTGGTCTTTTCAAAACCGTCAAAGCTGACCTTTTATGAATTTCTGGAAAGCTTTTATGATTGGTCGAAAAGCGAATACGTGAAGCGAAGAAACCTTTTACAGCCCGGTTCGCTCAGCAAAGATTATATTCATATCCGAAATAATATGATGAACAATCATGTGTTGCCGAAGATCGATGCGAAATTGTTACTATCCGAAGTAACGCTTGACGACGTTGAACGAATCCAACTTTCTCTGGTCGAGGAGAAGAACGTAGGTTATAGCACAATCAATGTCATCATGAGCGCCGTCGGCGTCGCCCTTGGCGAAGCTCAAAGACGAGGGCTTCTCGATCGGACCAAAACGGTAGCAGCTGAACCGCTTTATGTGGTCCATAAACAACGCGGCATTCTGACGGAAGATGAGTTGGTTCGCTTCATGGCATACGCAAAGGAACACAGTGAAAAACGGATCTATCTTGCCATTCTTCTTTCCCTGCTGACCGGGATGCGCAGCGGGGAGCTCAGAGGGCTTAAGCGATCGGCATTGGGTAAGGATTCAATCACCGTTGAACAGGCATATGCCGATCATGCCGGGTTGAAGATGCCAAAGGGAAAACGAATTCGTCTTGTCCCCTGCCCTTCCCATCTGATCGAAGATCTTCATGCCTTGGCGGAGAGCAATCCGTATGAGGGTGATCATGACTTGGTCTTTTGGTCGAAACGGGGCGGCGGCTTTGTATCCAGCCATTATTTCAGCTCCCGTTTTAAAGAAGAATTGATCAGAAGCGAGATCTTTACCGCCGAAGAGCTCAAGGAACGGAACATTACGTTCCACTCCCTCCGCCACATGGCCAATACCCTGCTCCGCGGCCATGTTGATGAACACATCCTTCGCTTGACGATCGGACACTCCAGCCGGCAATTAAGCGATCTGTACACCCATGTGAGTCAGCGTACGCTTCAAACCGTTGCGCTTGCTCAAAAGCAGACGATTCTTTCATTGTTGGAAGATCCGGAACATACTCGGTCCGAATAGCCGCCGGATGCATTCAATATTTACAGCACGTATGATATAACACCTGTAAACGCTCGTTTTACAAGAGACTCAAGAGTAAAAATTGCCAATTATCAACGGTTGGAGAGTTTCTCTGAACAATCGCCTGTGGTACAGTACATGCAACGGAGTAAATTGGAGGTAAAATAATAATGAAGTTAGCAGTCCTTGCTGACATCCACGGAAACCTGCGCGCCTTGGAAGCGGTGCTTGCCGATGTAGCACAGGCCGGAGCCGAAGATATCGTGTTTCTCGGGGACCTTGTCTATAACGGTCTCGATCCTCAAATGTGTTACGAGCTTCTGATGAAGTATAAGCCGATCGTTACCATCAAGGGCAACAGTGATGAATATCTTGAAAAGATTCCCTCATTTGTCGTGAACAATCAGGAGGATGAACAACTCTTGAAACATTACAAGTACACGTCGATTCGGATGAGAAAAAAGGCCCGAGACGAGGTTGCCGCCTTCGATCTGACCAAACAGCTTGAGATTTGCGATGTGAACATTCTCGCTTGTCATGGGACTCCGACAAGCATCAGCGACGGACTGTATGAAACGGATGAAAACACCCCGATTCTTGCAAAAAAGATGAAAGAGGAAGGCATCCAGCTGGTGCTTTCAGGCCATACTCATATCCCTGCAGATTTTACCGTTGACGGGGTTCGCTTTGTAAACCCCGGTGCGGTTGGATTCAGTCTGGATGGCGATACTCGTCCGAGTTATGCAATCATTGAATGCATCGATGGAAAAGTACGAGTCCAATTCCGCCGAGTCGAGTATGATACGAAGAAATATATTCTGGAAGTCGAGCATGCGTTGGAGGGATTCCCGCTCTTCAAGTTTCTCCGGTATGCGTTGGAAAAGGGAAAGGCGCCGGCCTGATGATGTGATAAGCAAATAAAATAAGAGCCCCAACTTCTTGAAGAAACTGGGGTTCTTTTATGGGAATGATGAAGTCGTATTTCCGACAAAATCTATTGATCTAAAAAATCCTTTACTCCATGTATCACCATTCTCTCATATTCAATTCCTTTTCGGCCGGGATGATACGTATTCACATGAACTTTTCCATCCGTCGTTTTGGTAAGCTCCGCCCACCATTTACCTGACTCATCTGTGTATTTTTTCTTAGTGCTCTGATCGTCTGTGAACGGATATTTGTAAAATGGCATATCCCAAGTATTTCCAAAAATGATAATATCAGGATCCGAGTCTAACAATTGAAGATGGATAACAGGGCTCCACTGCTCTACTTTCTTCTTGAAAGTTGCATCAAGTGGCGTGGTATTCCTTGAAGGAGCTTTATTGAGATTTATCAAACAACACATACTCAGTCCTTCTTTCAACTGTTGGGGTGTAAGCCCTTCCGTATCACAAAAGTCGTTATTGATTGAGTATGTAATAGCTGCAATTCGAGACAAGGTATAGCCACGATTCCCCTTGTCTTTCTCCGTATCCCAAGTAGAGAGAATTGAAGAAAGTCCCCAGTCTCCTCCATACACTCCTTCTTCGTCGTACTCATCAAATGGTTCTTTCAGGACGAAACAGCATTTATATTTCGAATTTCTATATGTATTTTCGTCTAGAATTCCATCTTCTATTGCCCCATCAATCAGCGGATTTTCTTCCAGAACCATGCTTTCTATGCGTCGGTACTCGTTTGAAATCTTCTCTTTAATATCCATAAAACTCTTCCTGTTTGGTCGTAGTATAAACTTTTTTAAAGTCTCTTCATACTATTACTAACCAAAAACTTTGGAAACCAAGGATAAAGAGACTGAGAGCCTTCTGCCAGCTACTTTCTATTTAGTTTCGCCTTATCCAACTGCGGCCATCATTCGTAGAATAGTACAATCCTTTGATCTTCCTGATCTTAATTGTGTTTGGGCAGCGTCACCGTGATGACCGTCCCTTGTCCGACCTTGCTGTTCATTTCGATCTTTCCACTATGTAGCAGGGTTGCATGCTTTACAATGGAAAGTCCCAGCCCGGTTCCGCCTGTTTCCTTGGAATGGCTCTTGTCAACCCGGTAGAACCGTTCAAACACCCGTTTTTGATGCTCGGTTGGAATTCCGATGCCGGTGTCCTTCACTCGGATAATTGCCTTGTTTTCGTCCCCCGACACGGAAACCTCCACAAGACCACCCTCGTTATTATACTTGATCGCGTTGTCGCAAAGGTTATAGATGATTTCGCCAAGGAGCCCGCGGACCCCGTTCAGACTGACAGGGGTGCCGGTAAGCAACAATCGTACTTTTTTATCGGTTGCTGCATCTTGCAGTACATCAAGCGTTTCTTTGGCGATCTGGTAGAGATCGACATTCTCCCATGGGAGTTCGCCACCCTCGTCAAGCTGCGACAGGTGGATGATATCCTCGATGAGGACCAAAAGCCGCGCTGCTTCCGTGCGGATACAGTTCACGAAGTGGGATATGTCCCCCGGTTTTGCAAGCCCGTTTTCAATCAACTCCGCCCTTCCCATGATGGACTGGAGCGGTGTTTTCAGCTCATGGGATACATTGGCGGTAAACTCGCGGCGCTGCTGCTCCAGAAGAGCTTTTTCCGTGACATCGAAAACGAGTATCGCCGTTCCCACCGCTTCGTTGTTGAAATCGATGCGGCTTGCGTTGATCTCGTACCGTCTTCCGGCTCGACGAAGCTTCACCTGTCCATGTCCGCTATCTGCAGCTGTCTTCATGACACCGCGAATCTCGCTGCTGCGTTCCACGACGAAGAAATCCTTCCCGATGCTGGAGGCATCCGTTCGAAACACATGCCGGGCTGCGGGATTGATGGAGACGATGACACCTTTATCGTTCAACAGCACAAGACCTTCGTTCATGCTTTGGGTGATCAGGGAAAATTCGTCGCGTTTTTTATTGAGTTCGCTTCGCTGGCTTTCAATCTGTCGTTGTTGATGCGCAATGCGCAGAAGCAAAGGGGAAAGCTCGTCGTAGGTGTTGTTGTTCAGCGGATGTTCAAGGTCAAGAGTGTTCAAGGAAGTGATCGTGCGCTTGGCGATGCGGTTAGCCAGGAATGCTGAAAGCATGATGGCGGCAACGAGAATGACAAGAACGGGCGTCAACATGCGCAAAAGAACCGAAAGAATACTGTTCCTTGTAATGGAAATGCGCAAAATGTTTCCGTTTTCAAGCCGCTTCGCCTGATAGAACGTTTTCTCAATCATGGTAGAGGAGATGCGCTCACTTTCACCGCTGCCGCTTTGAAGCGCATCGGCTATTTCTTTGCGTTCCAAGTGATTTTCCATGGTAGCGGAATCTGCCTCGCTGTCAAATAAAACCACACCTTCGGATGAGACCAGCGTCATCCTGTAACCTTTCACAGTGAGGTTTTCGAGCCAATCGATGCCGCCCTCTTCAACACCATTGGCGACGATAGCAAGCTTGTTTTTAAGCTGATCGCGCTGTTCTTCGACGAGGGAGCGGTACATGATGCTCATCATTACGGCAGAGCATAATACAAGCACTGATACCGCAACGATGAGGATGGAGCGGAATATGTGCTTCTTCATGGATGTGCCTCCAAACGGTATCCAACGCCTCGGACGGTTTCGATGGCTTTGCTTGCATTGCCCAACTTCTTCCTTAGAGTGCGGACATGCACATCAACCGTTCGGGTTTCTCCATCGTAGTCTATGCCCCAGATATCTGAAAGAATCTGATCCCGGGTGAACGCTCTGCCCGGGTTTTCGAGAAACAGTCGGAGCAGCTCGAATTCCTTCAGCGTGAGCTCGACGCGGGAACCGTCCACATGTACGGTGTGCTCGGTCAGGTTGACCGTAAGGTTGTCTTTTGAAATGATTTTGGCACTCTCTTTTGGTTCGCTGCGCCGCAAAACAGCCTTTACACGGGATACCATCTCCATCATGCCGAAGGGTTTCACAAGATAATCATCCGCACCGAGGTCGAGGCTTTGAATCTTGTCGTATTCCGAACCCTTGGCCGTCGCCATGATGACGGGGATCTCCTTCGTTCTCGGATCTGCTTTGAGCGCTGTCAGAATTTCCACGCCGTCCATGTTGGGGAGCATCACGTCAAGGATGATGAGTTTCGGCAGTTCCTTATCGATCGCCTCGAAGAACGCCTTGCTGTCTGCAAAGCCTTCCGCGTTAAATCCGGTGGAACGTAATGTATACAGTTCAATTTCCCGGATACTCGCATCATCCTCTACGCAGTAAATCATGTAATATTCTCCCGGTTGTGCACACCAGTTACGGAAAACAAGACCCATTCGGCGATATTTGTCGCATGGTCTCCAATCCGCTCAAAGTATTTGGCTATCATCAGCAGATCAAGGGCATATTCGCCATCCTGCGGGTGCTTTGCAATCATTCCAATCAGCGAGGTTTTCACCTTGTCAAAGAGTGCGTCCACGACATCGTCATATTCTACAACCGCTTTTGCAAGCTCCATGTCACGCTGGACGAAGGCATCGACGCTCTCCGTCACCATCTTGATGGTGGCTGTCGCCATCTCACCGATGGGCGCGCAGTCTCTGCCGGTTCGTCCATTCAAAAAGCCGATGATCTCGGCAATATCCTCGGCTTGGTCACCGATGCGTTCCATATCGGTGATCATTTTGAGGGCTGCGGAGATTTGCCTCAGATCTCGTGCAACGGGCTGTTGCTGTAAAAGCAGTTTCAGGCACATCGCCTCGATCGTGCGTTCCTTTTGATCTATTACACCACCCAGTGGCTTAACCTTTTGGGCAAGCTCGGTATCACCCGAGAGCAACGCATCGGCCGCCATGGAGATGACCTCCTCACACAGTGCACCCATTTCGATGAGCTCTCGATTTAGAAGGGCGAGTTGCTCGTCAAATTTGTTTCTCATTACCCGAACCTCCCCGTGATATAGTCCTCTGTACGCTTATCCTGCGGATTGCTGAACATCTTCTCCGTATTGCCAAATTCTATAAGATCACCAAGCAGAAAGAAAGCTGTATGATCAGAGATTCGGACGGCTTGATGCATATTGTGCGTCACGATGATGATCGTATATCGGCTTTTAAGTGTTGTGGCGAGGTCTTCTATCTTTGATGTGGAGATCGGATCGAGGGCGCTTGTCGGTTCGTCCATCAGAAGCACCTGCGGCTCTACCGCCAACGCCCTGGCGATGCAAAGCCTTTGCTGCTGTCCGCCGGAAAGACCCATCGCCGACTTTTTCAGCCGATCCTTCACCTCGTCCCATAATGCCGCATCGGTCAGGGCTCGCTCCACGATGTCATCAAGCTTTGCCCGGTTTCTGATCTCATGGGTACGCGGCCCGTAGGCTACATTGTCGTAGATGCTCATGGGGAAAGGATTGGGCTTTTGGAACACCATGCCGATCTCACGCCTCAGTTCGTTCACATCGGTGGAAGGCGCGTAGATGTCCATGTCCCGATAGCGTACTTCACCGGTTATCTTCACTCCGTCGATGAGATCGTTCATGCGATTGAGGGTTTTCAGGAATGTGGATTTGCCGCAGCCGGAGGGACCGATCAACGCCGTGATGCTCTTTTCAGGGATATCCATGGTAACGGACTTAAGCGCCTGTACTTGAGAGTACCAGAGATTCAGGTCCTTCACTGTGATGATTGACTTCATGAGTTCTTCCTTCTTTGAAAATATTTGCCCACTACCGTAGCACTGAGGTTGATGATGAGGGTCAGCAACATGAGAATCGCGGCGATCCCGAATGCCACATCGAACTCGCCCTGCTCCTTGGCATATACGTACAGGGCTACGGTAAGGGTTGCACCGGCGCTGGAAAGACCTTTGAACAATCCGTTCACCGCGTGAGCGAAGCCGGCCGTGAACAGCAGTGCGGCGGATTCACCCAGAATCCGTCCCACGGAAAGGATGCTGCCCGTAATGATGCCGTCTATGCAGCCGGGCAACACGACGGTCCGGATTACCCGCCACTTTCCCGCGCCAAGGCCGAACGCTCCCTCCCGATAGCTTTGAGGCACGGCTTTCAGGCTTTCCTGGGTGGTCCGCATGATCGTGGGCAGGTTCATGATCACAAGCGTCAGCGCACCCGCCATAAGCGAGGTCCGCATATTCAGAAACTGGCAGAAGAACAGCATGCCCACAAGACCGTATATAATGGAGGGGATGCCGGAAAGCGTTTCCGCCGCATATTCGATCAGGACGACCACCCTTCTGTTGGTCGCATATTCGGTCAGGTAGATCGCGGCTCCTACGCCCAGCGGAAGCACGAAGATGAGGGTCGCCAGCACGATGTACACCGTGTTGAGGATATCCGGAAGAATACCGATGCGCTCCGTCAAATAGCTGGGCGCAGTCGAGAGGAACTCCCAGGTGATGTGGGGAAGGCCTCCGATCATGACATAGAGGACGAGGAAGACCACCAATGCGACGGTGAACCACGTAGCGCCCAACATGAGAGTCTGCATGACGATGCCATACGCTTTGCGCCTTTTGGACAAGGTTGGGGTCTTCCGGCTCATTGCTTCTTTCCTCCTTTGAGCAGCATGTTGAAAACGGCGTTTATCAACAGGATGAAGAGATACAGCACCAAGGCGATGGAGAAGAGCGCCTGACGCTGCAAGCCGGAGGAATAGGACATTTCACTTGCTACCGCCGTGGTGAGGAATCGGACGCTCTGAAACAATTCCGGCATGTTCGGCACGTTTCCGGATACCATCATGACCGCCATCGCCTCCCCGATCGCCCGTCCGACACCCAAGACGATCGCCGCCGCGATGCCGCTCTTCGCCGCGGGTACGGAAACGCGGAACCACGTCTCCGTCTTCGTTGCGCCGAGGGCAAGTGACGCCTGTTCATATTCCTCGGGAACCGCATCCAATGCGGTTATGGAAACCTTCACGATGGAAGGCAGGATCATCACCGAAAGCACGATGATGGCGGCCAGCAGGCTTGCCCCGTCCGGTACTCCGAACACACTCCTGATGGCGGGAACGAGGACGAGCATGCCGACAAGACCGTAGACGACGGATGGGATGCCGGCAAGAAGGCTTACCGCTTCCGATACGATCTCCTTGACCCGCTTCGGTGCGACCTTCGACAGATATACCGCCGTCAGGAAGCCCACCGGCACTCCCAGCAGGATCGCGCCTCCGGTGCCGTAGACCGAGGTCAGGATGAAGGGCAGAATCCCATAGGAAGGCGGGGTCGCCGTGCTCGCCCACTTCTTTCCGAAGAGGAAATCCACAAGCCCGATCTCCCGGATGGCAGGGATGCCCGAGATGATGATATACACTGTGATAAGGAGCACGCTCCCTACAGTTGCAAGCCCGAGCAGAAGAAAGACGGTCTGTATCACTCTCTCGACGGTTCGTTTTAGACTTTTACTCTGTTTCATCATGCTTTTTCAACTTTACAATAATAAGCGGTGCTTCCGCTATCGAAA
>Ga0209718_1004965_pt1 | contig 10784 bp, 5 predicted proteins | sample AD_JPNAS1_MetaG_FD_184420 | JGI IMG/M metagenome (GOLD analysis project Ga0209718, IMG submission 184420) | Active sludge microbial communities of municipal wastewater-treating anaerobic digesters from Japan - AD_JPNAS1_MetaG (SPAdes) (version 2) | ecosystem: Engineered > Bioreactor > Anaerobic >... | reverse complement strand
AATAAATTTAAACCCACGTGTTTCATCAAAACGTTCTGCTGCTTTTATCAATCCAATATTCCCTTCGTTTATTAAATCCTGTAAACTAAGACCTTGATTTTGATATTGTTTAGCTACACTAACAACAAAACGTAAATTTGCTTTTACCAATTTATTTCTTGCTGCTTCATCTCCTTGCTTGATTCGTTGAGCTAACTTAACCTCCTCGTCGGGAGTGATGAGCTCCTCTCTACCAATCTCCTGCAAATAATCATCCAATGAGGTGTAATCCCTATTGGTGATAGAACGTGTAATTTTTAATTGTCTCATATATATTTATACCTCTCTTTTTTACGTATGATTACAATTTTTTTAATATACTATAAAAAAGTTATACAAAATTACAACAAAAATTTGACATAGCAAATTTTTTTATAAAATGTTTATATAGTAAAAGCATAGTAGGCTTTTATACCATTGGGATAAATGCCTTCTATCAAGATAGCACCCTTCCTATTGACTAATGCATTTTCTATATCTTCGATAGAATTTATAGGATTATGGTCTATCTCTGTTATAATAAAATCTTTTTTAATACCAGCTCTCTGTAATGGACCACTCTTAATATCAGTAATTTGCATGCCGTGATCTATCTTTAGCTTTGCCATCATATCTGGTGAAGGTTTTTCAAAAGTAGCACCTAATATAGATTGAGCAGAAATTTCTTCTTTTTTCATAGGTTTTAAATCACCATTTTTATTAAGTAATTGAACTTTAGCAGTTTTAATTTTATTATCAGATTTATATTCTATAGTTACCCAATCACCTATATTTTTTTCATTTATTTTTTCTAATAATCTAGAAGCAGAATTTAATTCTTCACCATCAATTTTTAGAATTATATCACCTGCATTTAATCCAGCTTTGAAGGCAGCACTATTAGGAGTAACGGCAGTTATTAATACTCCCTTAGTATCATCTATTCCATATTTTTTAGCAACAGCAGCATTAATATCGGTTACGCTTACACCTAAATATGGCCTTTGCACAAAACCATAATTTATTAGATCATTAGCTACTTTTTTAGCAAGATTAGATGGTATAGCAAAAGAATATCCTATAAAAGCACCTGTTTTGGTGGCAATAGCAGTATTAATACCAATTAGATTACCATAAATATCTACTAATGCTCCGCCGCTATTACCAGGATTCACAGCTGCATCAGTTTGTATGAATGATTCTACAGCATCTGCAGATTCTAAAATGTTAATATTTCTAGCTTTAGCACTTACAATGCCCGCTGTCACAGTAGAAGTCAAATTAAAAGGGTTACCTACAGCTAGCACCCATTCACCTATTTCTACTTTATCACTGTTACCAAATTCTAAATATGGTAGATCATTAGCATCAATTTTAATTATAGCTAAATCTGTACTTGGATCATTTCCGATTAATTCAGCTTTAAATTCTCTATTATCATTTAATGTTACCATTATCTCTTTAGCATCTTGTACTACATGATTATTAGTAATGATATAACCATCTGCACTAATAATAACTCCAGAACCACCACCTATGATTGTTTGTTCAGGAATTTGTCCACCAAAAAAATTAAAAAAATCATAAAATGGTGCAAAGAAATCATCATAATAAATATTTTTATAAGTAAATGTAGTCTTAATATTTACCACTGCTGGAATAGCTCTCTGCGAAGCATAGCGAAAGTCTGGATATTTTATAGTATCCCCAATAATTGGGAAATTACCATTGTAAGTACTCCTGCTCTCCCCTGCTCTACTCGGACTAGCAGTAAAACTATAAATAACTAAAAACATTAATACTAATGTCAGTACACTTGTTGTCTTTTGGAAATAATTCCAAAATTTTTCTAATTTTTCTTTTTTAATACTCATAGCAATCAATTTTTTTTATAATTAACATTTCTTTTATTCAAATATTATTCCAATTATTTAATTTTTGGTTCCATAACATTTTATGAGTAAAAATTAAAAAAGAGTAATTTTTTATAAAAATGAAATTTATTATTATAAAGTTTAATATTAACCACAAAGTTCTGAAAGAATGCACAAAAAACACAGAGAATGATAGAATTAAAAGCCTTAAAAATGTAGCTTTGTGAACTTTGTGTAATATCTTAGTGCCCTTTGTGGTAAAATAATTTACTTAAAATAAACATTATAGAACCATTTTTTTATTAAAAAAGTCCAAACCATATTAAAAAAAATAATTACATTTGTAAATGTCAATTTGTCATTTATTATGAAAAAAAAGAACCTTTATTTTGTCCTTGGTATTCTAGGTGGTATTCTCATATCAATTATTTTATTTTATGCTTTTTGGCCTAATCTAAAATATTTAAGTTATAATGAGGAATTTAAATCTATGGCTCCTATGCTAGAAAAATTTCATTATAATATCAAATCTGATAAAAAAATAATGAATTTGATTAACCAAAAAAATAATAATGAACCCAATATTACCAATTTAACAGCAGCAGATACATTAGAAAATAAAAATACTTCAAATATGGATAGCCTTTTGAATGCATTATATAATAATATTTTAGATTCTTTATTAAAAATAGAAGGCTATAGATACATTGATTCTTTCAAATTAGATTCTTTAGTTCGTTTAATGGTAATTGATTCCATAGAAAAAAAATTAATAGAAAGCAATAGCATACAGACAGACAATAAATAAAAATCTTTTACTACTATCGCTGGAAAGTATAAAAAATAATTCGACCATCCAGGTTTATCATCCTTTTATTAAATATTAATATTTTAATTAAAAAATAACTTATTGATTTATTTCAATTTTTATCTATCTTTGTAAACAAAAAAATGAAAAAGTTATCTATTTTTTTATTATTAAATTTAATTTTAACAACAATGAGTTATTCACAACAAGAAGCACGTTTATTACGTTTCCCTACTACCGATGGTGACAAAAGTATATCTAATGCATGCTGATTATGGTAATCCTAAACTATTAAAATAAGACTATGGACAAACAAGAATCCAAACGACAAATTCAAAATCTCGTTGAGAAATACGAACGTTTAGCCGAAGCGGGCAAGATCAAGTCCTACAACGAAGCTCAAACAAGAAATGAATTTATTGAGCCACTTTTTGAATTTCTCGGCTGGGACATGAGAAACCTAACAACTGACAACGAAGTTACCACGGAAGAAAATGTTTCTGGCGGAAGGGTTGATTTGGCTTTTCGTCTTGGAAACATCCCCGTTTTCTTTTTAGAAGCCAAAGCTATGAAGGTTAACTTGGACGAATGGAAATGGGCGGAGCAGGCGATTAATTACAGCTGGAATAAAAGCGTAACCTGGGCAGTTTTGACAGATTTTGAAAGCATAAAGATTTTCAATGCCGAAATTCCTCCAAAAAACATTTCGCAAAATCTTTTTATTGAAATCAAATGTCAAGATTTTATAAACCGCTTTGACCAACTCTGGCTTTTGTCAAAAGAAAGTTTTGAACAAAAACTGCTGGACCAAGAAGCTCAAAAGTGGGGCAAACTCACTTTAAGAAAACAAGTTGGTGAAAAACTCTTTGAAGATCTGATGTCTTGGCGTATCCTACTCACAAAAGATTTCAAAAAACAAAATAATTTAACTGACGAAGAATTAGGCGAGGGCGTGCAGAGGATTCTTGACCGCCTTATTTTTATCCGCACTGCCGAAGACAGGAAAATAGAGCCGAATGTTTTGCTTGGAATTTCAAGAGGCGGAAAAGTCAATCAATACAAGCAGTTAATCAAAGTTTTTCGCAATTTTGACGACGGCTTTAATTCCAAGCTTTTTGCACCTCACTATTGCGAAGAATGGAAAGCAAGTGACAAAGTTATCAGTGATGTTATAAAAGGCCTTTACGAAACAAAAGACGGCTACCGTTATGATTTTTCAGTTATTTCCGCCGATGTTTTGGGTGGAATATACGAGCAATATCTAAGTTTCGTCCAAGTACGCAAAGGCGAGGATAAATCAAAATCCAAACGTAAATCGCAGGGCATTTATTACACCCCGAAATATATTGTTGAATTTATCGTAAAGGAAACATTAGGCGAGGTCTTAAAAAAAACCAAGCCACAAGATATACAAAAAATCAAAGTTCTTGATCCCGCTTGCGGCTCTGGCTCTTTTCTTATCGCCGCTTATGATAAGATTTTAGAAACTTTGACAAAACAAACCTCTCAAGCTTCACTTTTTACCAAATTTTATATTCTGAAAGAAAATATTTTTGGAGTAGATCTTGACGCACAGGCGGTAGAAATTGCTCAACTAAACCTACTGCTTAAAGTTTTATCTCAAAAAGCAAAACTACCAACACTTCAGCATAATTTGCGAGTGGGCAATTCTCTTATTTCTGAAGGCGACCCGAAATATAAGCCATTCAATTTTGAGAAAGAGTTCAAAGAAGTTTTGGCACAAGGCGGTTTTGATGTGATTATTGGTAATCCACCTTATATCAAGGAATATACAAACCGCACCGCTTTTGACGGCTTACATGATAGCCCCTATTACCAAGGGAAAATGGATATATGGACGCTCTTTGCTTGCCGTGCAATTGATTTACTTAAAGACGGCGGGTATTTCAGTTTTATCGCTCCCAATAACTGGCTCACTAACGCTGGAGCAAGCATTTTTAGAGACAAAATTTTATCAGAAGGACAAATAATAAAATTTGTGGATTTCGGCGATTTTAAGGTCTTCAAAGACGCCGGAATTCAAACAATGATTTTCATTTTCAAAAAAGGAAAACCAAAGCAAAGTTATCAAACAACATACGTGAAAGTTACTGATAAAAATATTGGCGAAGAGGCAATAAAATTGCTGTTGCAAACAAACCTTAAAGCTGGTGATAGTGGAATAGTTAAATTTAACGCAACAATTAACCCAAAACAGTTGGTTGGGAAAAATATCGTATTTAGCAATCAATCAAGTAGCGCCCTGCTGGACAAAATAGAAGCAAAGAAAAACTTTGAATTGACAGAAAAAGAAGTAGGACAAGGTATTGTGATGCCACAAGATTGTGTTATCTCTTCACATATTCCAAGATTAAAAGAGCAGGAAGTTAAAATAGGTGATGGAATATTTAGATTAACACAAAGCGAAAAAGAAAATTTACACTTAACTCAAGAAGAAGAAAAGCTAGTTAAACCATATTACACTCCTGAACAGTTAGGCAGATATTACGCTAACCCAAAAAATCGACTTTGGATTATTTATACAGATTCGAGATTCAAAGACCCAGGAGCAATTACACCTTATCCGAATATCAAAGCTCATTTGGATAGGTTTAAAGGAGTGATTACTTCCGATAATAAGCCGTATGGGCTACATCGTGCGAGGGATGAACGGTTCTTTCTTGGAGAAAAAATAATAGCATTAAGGAAATGCCCCAGCCGTCCGATATTCACTTACACTGATTTTGACTGTTATGTATCAGCAACATTTTACGTCATAAAAACGGATCGACTAAACCAGAAATATTTAACTGGACTGTTAAACTCAACACTCATTAAATACTGGCTAAAGCACAAAGGCAAAATGCAAGGAGATAATTTTCAGATAGATAAAGAGCCATTATTAAATTTGCCTTTGTTTAAACCTGATGAAAAGAGCCAAGAGCAAATTGCCCAATTAGTAGATAAAATTATGGAACTCTATCAAGATTTTCATAATACTTCAAAAAATACCGATAAATGGCATTCGCTAAAAGCCGAAATTGAAAAACTTGAGCAACAGATTGACAATGAGATTTATAAACTTTATGGACTTACCGATGAAGAAATTAAAATAATTGAGCAATAACATAGAAAAGATTTCGGTCATATCCCATTTACCCACCTGCCTGGTTTAAAATAGGTTTGGAGGTTCAGGGATAAAAAATGAGATGCTTGCAGATTGGATAGAAATTGAACGGAAAACCTGATTTTTCAAAAGCAGTCTAGGTTTATCATCCTTTTATTAAATATTTAAAATTAACTTATTGATTTATTTCAATTTTTATCTATCTTTGTAAACAAAAAAAAATGAAAAAGTTATCTATTTTTTTATTATTAAATTTAATTTTAATCACAATGAGTTATTCACAGCAAGAAGCACGTTTATTACGTTTCCCTACTACAGATGGAGATAAAATCGTTTTCACCTATGCTGGGCAGTTATATTTAGTGCCTAAACAAGGTGGCACAGCACGTCAATTAACCACTGGAGATGGATATGCTATTTTTCCTAGATTTTCACCAGATGGCAAATGGTTAGCCTTTACTGGGCAGTATGATGGCAATACAGAAGTATATCTAATGCCTGCTGATGGTGGCACTCCTAAAAGGCTCACCTACACTGCTACTCTCAATCGTGATGATTTGAGTGATCGTATGGGACCAAATAATATAGTTATTGGTTGGACGCCTGATAGCAAATATATCATTTATCGCAGTCGCAAAAAATCTTTTAATGATTTTGTAGGTCAGCTGTTTCTAGTATCAATAGATGGTGGACTATCTACTCAATTGCCGCTATCTACAGGTGGATTCTGCTCTTACTCTATAGATGGTAAATTTTTGGCTTTTAATAGAGTTTTCCGTGAATTCAGAACGTGGAAATACTATCGTGGCGGGATGGCTGATGATATTAGAATTTTTAATTTTGATTCTAAAGAAATTATAAACATCACTAATAATGAAGCTCAAGATATCATACCCATGTGGATAGATGATGAGATTTATTTTATATCTGATAGAGACCGCACTATGAATCTATTTGTTTATAATACTAAAACTAAAGAAACCTCTAAAGTAACTAATTTTGATGATTACGATATAAAGTTTCCTTCTCATTGTGCTGCAAAAGGATTAATAGTATTCGAAAAAGGCGGTTTTATTTATACTTTTGATACTAAAACTAAACAAGCAAATAAAGTGTCTATCTTCATCAATCAAGATTTACCTTTAGCTAGAATAGTGAAAGTGAATGCTGCAGATTATATCACTTCATTTACACTAAGTCCAGGTGGTGAACGTTTAGGTTTCTCGGCTCGTGGAGATATTTTTAGTGTACCAGCTACAGAGGGTGTCATCAGGAACCTTACTAAAACATCTGGTGTACATGAGAGAAATGTAGAATGGTCGCCTGATGGTAAATATTTGGCTTATCTTTCTGATGAAACAGGTGAATTTGAAATTTATATTCAAAAACATAATGGTTCTGAACCTCCTATCCAGCTGACTAAAAATGCAGATACTTATTATTTCGAATTACAATGGTCTCCAGATAGTAAAAAATTATTATTTAGTGACAAGAAACTTCGCCTTCGTTATGTAGATATAGAAACAAAAAATATTACTGAAGTGGCTCAAAGCCAAGTATGGGAATATAATGATTTCACATGGAGCCCAGATAGTAGATATATAGCTTACTGTGATCCTCAGAAAAATGACTTTAATATCATTCGTATCTATGATACTCAAACTAAAGAAACCTATGACCTTACAGATATGTGGTATGACTCTCATAGTCCACATTTCAGTGCTGATGGCAAATATCTTTATTTCGTTTCTGAGAGAGATTTTAATCCTATTTATTCTCGAGTAGAGTGGAACTACGCATACCAAGATATGTCAAAAATTTATTTAGCAATCCTTGATAAATCTACTCCCAATCCTTTAGCTCCTAAAAATGATGATTTAGATTTAACTAAAAAAACTCCTGATGACAAAAAAGAAGATAAAAAGAAAAAAAATAAAGAAATAACCGAAGAAGAAAAAGATACACTTGTTAAAGTTATCATAGATATTGATGGGTTAAAAGACCGTATCGTTAGCCTACCTATCGATGTATCTACTTATTGGAATCTGCAAGCTACCGATGATAAAATACTTTATCAAAGAAAAGGAAGCAAAGATGAAAAAGTACAATTATTTGCTTTCGATTTAAAAGAAAGAAAAGAAACTAAATTAGGTGAATTTGATACTTATCTTTTATCTATAGACAAAAAAAAGATTTTAGTAAAAAATAAAGACAATTATTATGTTTTAGATTTCGCTGTAGGAGAGCTGAAACCAGATAAAAAAGTTCCTACTCAAGATATGATAGTGTGGATAGACAAAAAAGCTGAATGGCAACAGATATTTTATGAAGCTTGGCGTCAGATGCGAGATTTCTTTTATGTACCTAATATGCATGGGTTAAATTGGGAAAAGATAAAAAATAAATATGAAGTTTTTTTGCCATATATAGCTAATAAACATGACCTTAATTACATTATTGGAGAGATGATAGGCGAGCTTAGTATAGGTCATGCATACGTGGGTGGTGGAGATGTACCTACTATTGATAAAATATATACTGGACTTTTAGGTGCTGAGTTATCAAAAGATACTAAAACTGGCTATTTCAAAATAGATAAAATATTAGAGGGTGCCAATTGGAGTAGAAATCTTCGCAGCCCTCTACAAGAGATACAAGTAAATGCCAAAGTAGATGATTACATTATCAGCATAGATAATATTCAGACTAATACTGTAGATGACATTTATAAGCTACTAATAGATAAGGCTAATAAACAAGTAGAGATGTTAATAAATAATATTCCTAGTGTGCAAGGTGCTCGTAGAGTTATTGTAGTTCCTATAGCTGATGAGACAGCTCTATATTATTACAATTGGGTACAAAATAATATTAAACTTGTAAATGAAAAAACAAATGGACAAGTAGGCTATATTCACATACCAGATATGGGTGTAGAGGGATTAAATGAGTTTGTTAAATATTTTTATCCTCAATTAACTAAAAAAGCTTTAATAATAGATGATCGTGGCAATGGTGGTGGTAATGTCTCTCCAATGATACTAGAAAGACTACTCAGAGTACCGCAACGAGCTACTATGGCCAGAAATGTATTAATACCAGGTGTAGTACCGGCGCAGACTATGATCGGTCCTAAAGTATTGCTTTTCAATCAATATAGTGCTAGTGATGGTGATCTTTTCCCTTATGGATTTAAAAAATATAATATTGGCAAAACTATAGGTGTGAGATCTTGGGGCGGTGTAGTAGGTATACGTGGTTCTTTACCTTTTGTAGATGGTACTTACCTTAATAAACCTGAATTTGCTAGCTATAGCATAGATGAATCTAAATGGATTATAGAAGGTCATGGCGTAGAACCAGATATAGTGATAGATAATGACCCTTATAGAGAATATTTAGGTATCGATGATCAGCTATTAAAAGCTATAGAAGTTATAATGGAAGAACTCCAAAATGCTAAAGAAATTCCTAATATACCAACTCCTCCTGACAAATCTAAATAATTGAAAACTAAATTAACTCTCTTTTTAATAGATGTAGTTTAAAATTTAATTAAAAATTATGTTTAGAAAAATTGTAAATATATTTGCTGTAGTAATATTTGTAGCTATATGGGGTTTGCTAATTTTTTTTAAGTCTAATTATGAGCATTCCACTTTTCAAGAAATTGAGAATATGCCATCTAAATCTAATAATATAAAAATAGCTCGATATACACCGATTTTTTATGATTCTACTAAACAACAAATTTATGGATTTTGCAGAGAAAATTCTCAAAATGTGATTTCACAATTCTTTCTCTTTTCTTTAAAGGATAAAAATATTGATTTTTATCCTTTACCGGCGAAGTACAATAAACTTTTAGGTTATGCTAAAAATGAATCAGAATATTTTTGGATGTCATACAATGATAGCTTATCATCTTTAATTAAATTAAATAAAAGACAAAATGAAATATCTATTTACTATGATAGCATTTTATTAGATGTAAATCAAGTAATCGGTTTTGGCCTCAAAAATGACAAGCCAGAAATAGCATTGAGGAATCCATTAAAAAATAATATCATCATTTATACTTTTTCGGATACGGTAGCAGATGTCAGACTGGTGAGATTCCCTATATTTTATCAATCATTCTCTTTGCCTGCATTAGGATATATAAAAAATAATAATTGGCAATTTTTATGTAAGGCTCTATATAGTGAGCAACAATCTATTTGGAAAAGATATGATACTACAAAAAATTTGAATATTATCAGATTTCAAGAGAATGTGGCTTTACCATTTTTTTATGATATACTGCCCTATACCTATAATACTCCTATTACTAGTCTACCATATTATTATTTTCACTATATAGCTACCTCGCATTTATTATTTAAAGCTGGTAATTTTAGTTATATAGATAATCCCACACCTTATAAAAATACTATTAATGTAAACAAAAATATTATATGGAGTTTGCTAGATGACAGTATTTATATTAATTTTTTGCGATATGATACGATAGCAACATTATTGAGCTTAAAAAAAGAACTAAAAAATAATAAACAATATTTCTATTCATTATCGGATACAGACTACAAAGATTTATTATTTTTCTTACCAGATACTGCCGAAATATACTCATATTCTTATCTCAATAAAGATAGCATTTTACTTTTAACAAATGATTTTCATTATTTATATATAGATAAACAAGGTAAAAGTTACACAAAATTTAATATTTTTGATAATATTTGCATAACTATAGGTGAAAATTTTCCTCAAAAGATGAAAATACTTGATGCAAACATTCCTGGAGTGAAAGCACTCAGCTTTTACACAATAATTACTGGACCATTTATTTTGTGGTTTTTGATATGGTTAGTTACTTGGCTTTTTAAGATTTTTAAAAAAGAAAAAGACACCTATTCATATTATACTTTTCATAAAAGAAAAAAGAAAGAAAATA
>Ga0209718_1004959_pt1 | contig 10791 bp, 8 predicted proteins | sample AD_JPNAS1_MetaG_FD_184420 | JGI IMG/M metagenome (GOLD analysis project Ga0209718, IMG submission 184420) | Active sludge microbial communities of municipal wastewater-treating anaerobic digesters from Japan - AD_JPNAS1_MetaG (SPAdes) (version 2) | ecosystem: Engineered > Bioreactor > Anaerobic >... | reverse complement strand
TTGTCGCTTAGTTTCATCTTAAGATAATCTAAATTATAGTTTCCGGTAACTGTTTTAATACTCGCGGTGGCGGATAACCCAACAATTCGCGCTACTTCGGCTAGAGATAACATAAATTTTTCAGGCGTATTGTATAAATAGCACATCATTAGTGCTGTTGAGGCGTCGTGTGAAATATCATCAGCAAAGTCGTAATATCTATACCCATTCATATAGAAATCAGTATCCATAATATCTCGTCGTCTTGTCGTCACTGGTAAAGTAATATCATTAATAATAAGATCTTTTACTATATTTTCTAAATCTCTATCTAAATTATAATAATCAATTACTGTGGAAACAGCTTGTTCTATTTCCATTCTGTCACCATTGTTTTTCTTCGCATCTTCATTCTTCTTATGCATATAATTACGCGCCAATATAGCAGAAGAATATATAAAGCGATTAATGCCGTTTTTAATTGCATAAATAGTGCTGTAAAATAAGCCTTCATCATTTTTATTTTTAAAGGTAATTACATTTTGGTTTCTGTCCTTACAATTTTTAACATTAACAAAATTGCCTTTATCGTCAGATGAAATAGTGTGAATTTGGTAATCATCAAAGAGAAAATATCTATCATTAGTATCTTCCGAATATAATTTAAAAATATAATTTAAATTAAACCTGTTTTCAATTTCAAGCATTACTGTTTTCATCTTCTCAAATGCTTCTTTAGATTTAATATTATCTGCGAATAATTGGGTCGGTACTTCTATACCTTTTAGTGCTGAGGTAATTGATGAAAATAGCTTGACTAAATTAATTTTAGCATCAACAATCTTTTCAATTTCTTGATTTAAAATTACATCCTTTGTTGCATCAAATTCATCAATAAACACTAATGAACTTTTTGACTTTAATCTTGATATAAATGAATGTGGTTTATCAATGATTGGGTCGTTAATTGATAAAAACTTATTCATAGTCATAAATAACACTTTTCTTTCATCCGTCAAGCACGCAGGGTATAACACCTTTACCCAGGAAAATTTATGATTAATTAAATTTCTTCTTTCTTTTTTTGTCCTTGCTAATTTATTTATTTCCAGCACTAAATCTCTTCTAAATTTTGGTTCGTAAACCACACGAATATCTTTTAAAGATTGTGCTAATAGTTCCTTTGGGTAATCAGTGTTAGCCACTTCGTTTTTATATTGCAAAATTTTCCCATGTAGGTTTTTAAAAGATTCCTTTTTCTTCAAAGACTGGGGAATTTTTGAAAGTATTACTTCTTCTGTAATATTTTCTATGACACATTCATAATTAGGAAATAGTCGAAGCGCATTATTATCAAAAAGTTCAGCGTCATCAGAAAACGCTTTCCGAACATCTTCATAAATATCATCAACATTTTTCTTTAATGGGGTAAGATAAATGATAGTATCTATATCTGATAGTATGTTACCTTTAATATAATCTTCAATTAATTTTCCGGTTAGATAAGTTTTACCAGTTCCGGTTGGCATATCAATTAAACATAGGCCATTGTTTTTGCTTTCGGCAAATCTTATTACTGCACATTGCATAATTTTTCCCTTTCAATAATGGTGTTTTAAGGAGTGTATAATTAATAATAACATTAATCATTAATTAGTGATAGTTGTTTTAATTTAAACAGTAAGAATAATCAAATATTCCCCTTTTAAATGTTTATTTTCATGCAACTTCATTTAAAATGTCCTGTACTTTTCGGAGATATGAAGCATACACACTACCGCGATAATTTTTGGCTAGTTTTTTTGTTTTTTGGATGTCTAAATTCATCTCTTTAAATACTTCAATTATCAAATTCAGTGTTTTTTTGTAATCATAATCACTATAATTCATATTATTTACCAACTCTAAAAATTCAGCGTACAAATAGTTATTTTTATCAATATTAAACTTGGAAGACGAAACAATGACTTTCCCATCATATTCTTTTTTAGCTCTTGTATGTTCACTTACATTATTCGTTATGATTTCATAATATCCTGATACTTGTGAAGTTAATTTATATTTATACGCTAAAAAGGCACCAGTTCTTATTCCGTTATAATTCTTTAAATATTTTAAATTTACGACACTGCTTACTGATGGTTTAAGTTCTTTAAAGCGTTCATTAGCAGAAGGAAAATAATAAATCCCATTCTCCATTTTCTTTACGACATTAAATTTATTCATGTTAGAGAGGAGCTGGTTAAAAGTATTTTGATTCTCAATTTTTAAAAAATCTTTAAGTTCATTTTTGTAAAATGGTTCTCTTACACCAAACTTTTCTTTCGCTCTTTCAAGATTCAAAATAACCATCCTCCATATCGCAATAGTTTTTATATTATAATTATAGCGTATAGTTAATTCATCTTCAATAATAAATACAAAACCACTGCGTAAAACCACACATTTTTATATTACTAATTACCACTAACAAATAATTTTTGTGAGTCGATCTCTTATATTAATTGCTGTCTAAACCACTAGTTAATCAATATATGTTTGCCTTAAATATTTTATTTCGAAAATACCCCATTCCTAATTTCTAGGATTTGGAGTATGTATAATAAGTAATATTAATTTATTATTTAGAGAAATTCGTCGCTACAAGTTTATATAAAGTTCTAACGCCCACTCCTGTTGCCCCGTTCGCGTAATACCTTTTAGCTTTACCATACGCCGTCCCCGCAATATCTAAATGGACAAACGGAACATTTTCACTAAAGTGTTCAAGGAATATACCAGCGGTAATCGTGCCTGCTCCACCAGGAACAGAGTTTTTAAGATCGGCAAATTCACCTTTTACTGCTTCTTTTAAGACGTCAGTAACAGGTAGGCGCCAACTAGGTTCGCCGACATGATTACCAGCATCAAATACTTTATTGTAAAATTCTTCATTATTAGTGGTCGCACCAATCATATCCGTACCAAGCGCTACAACACAAGCACCAGTTAATGTTGATAGTTCAATAATGTGCGTGGAATTTAATTTAGTGGCGGCGTAATAAATAGCGTCCGCAAGTGTAAGTCTTCCTTCAGCGTCTGTCGAACCAATTTCAACAGTGGAACCTTTCATCGTTGAAATAATGTCCCCATTTTTATATGCTTTACCATTAATTAAGTTTTCGGTTAAAGCTGTAACTGCGACAACATTTGCGTTTAAGTTATTATCGGCAATTGCTTTAATTGCGCCAATAACTGCCGCTGAACCCGCCATATCAGTAAACATTTCAAACATACTTTTACCCGGTTTAATATCGTAACCGCCTGAGTCATAAGTTAAGCCTTTACCAACAAAGGTAATATGTTTATCACTCGTTTTATTGCCAAAATATTTCATGACCACAAAACGCGGTTCTTTATCACTTCCGGCATTAACAGCAAGAAAAGCATGCATTCCTAATTTTTCAATTTCTTTTTTATCAAAGACTTCTACTTCAACAGCAGTGCCTTTAAATAATTCCACAATCTTAGTAGCATATGTTTCTGGATAGAGATCAATAGCGCGCGTATTTACTAAGTCACGCGCAACATTAACACCTCTAATTACTCCTTCTAATTCTTTAATTTTAGCTTTTAAACTTGTAGGAGCATTAAGCAAAGAAACTTCTACATTAAAGTCTTCTTTCTTAGTTGATTTATATTTATCAAAATTATAATTACTAAATAATAAGCCTTGCACTAAAGTCGAAATGAGTTTTGGATCAACTTCATTACAATCTAGATTAATCTTACTAATCTTTTCACTCACTAATTTTTGCGCTAGAGTATAGCCAGCAGTTCTTATTTTTTCATGGTCTTCCGCTAAGCCTTTTTCAAGTCCAAGGTAAATATTACCTTCACGATTTAAATTAACACTAACAAAAACTTCACCCACTTTGGCATTAAATAGCTTTTGCTCAAGCATTAATTCAAGTTCTTTTATTTTTGGTGTTTCGTCTAAAACTAACACTAAGTTTGTCGTAAATTTATTGTCATAAGTTATTTTAATCATTTTCTTTTCCTCCACTTCACAATGTAGCATATTTATCATTTGTCTTTGTTTAAAATGCGTCCGATTTAGTCATAACTGGGGTTAATTTCCTAAATGTTTTATTACAAAAAGGGAGTTCAATTCCCTTTTTGTCATTTTGCTGTTGTTAAAAAATATTTATATTTTTACTTATTTAAGCAATCTTTGTTTGATTACGCCCGTTTTGTTTTGCGTAGTACATGTTATCATCCGCTAGTGTGATTGCGCTTTTTATCGTATCGTCTTTAGTCACTAGTGTGCCACCAATTGAGATTGTGACTTGAATTGTTTTATCAACGTTAAGCTTATATCCAGAAGCCGCGACTAGTGTGCGTAATCTTTCCGCGATAGCGGCTAATTCTTCATTAGTGGTAACATCGACAAGCGCAATAAATTCTTCGCCACCCCATCTACTTACCATATCTGTTTTCTTCACGTTTGAAGAAAGGGTATAGGCGACAATTTTAAAAATTTCGTCACCCACTAAGTGGCCATATGTATCATTAACTTTTTTAAAGTTATCAATATCCATCATTAATATCCCAAATTTATTCCCAAATAAACGTGCTTCTTCTAAGCGTTTATTAATTTGGAAATCAAAGAAATTCCGATTAGCGACAAATGTAAGCGGATCAGTACGGAGCTTGTCTCTTAATTCAATATTTTAATATGTTTTTTAAATTTATTTTGCCGATAATTTTGAACTAATACATTTTTTAATGCATTGTTAATATTAAGCAGTTATTGTTTTTTACACTTAGTTACGCTTTTTATTTTATGTCTATTTTAGGCTATTAATTCATTTGTTGTCTTTGTGCCAGTGTTCTTATATATTTTTGGCACATAAGCAACAACAAATATTAAAATTAGTTACACTATATCTATGTCAGCAAAAATAAAAGCCCGCTTGTATGCGGACTTTATTCACTATTGGAGCCATGTTTTACCTTAAAGGGACCACTGGTTAATGTCCTAACTGTGCGAAACTGCTAACATTTGTCCACCAAAGGGAAAATAGGGCATTCTTATATACTTTTGAGGTATTCCAACGGACAATTGGGTATTTTACCTAAACTGGTGCTTTTTGTCCATCAAAGGGAAAACGGAGTACTTTTGAGGTATTTTAGAGGAAAATTGATTTTATATTTTTCTCGCCAACTCTTGCATTTCATAAATAATAATAATAAACTAATGATGGAAGTTAATCATTATCTCCAAAGGTTTAGGGCTTATGCTGTATGTCTCGGCATTCATCCTTTACCGATAATGCATCAAGTATTATTTGTAGTGATTAACTTCCCTTTCAAAACAGACGAAAGGAGAGACATAATATGCAAAAGTTTTTTTGTGATTTTTATGCGCCTCAATAGGCGCATTTTGTTTTTTACTGCAGATGTTATTTGCAGTATTTAAAAGAGAAAACCATAAATGTTAACAATTTTTAGGTTTTCATGTTTGTTTTGTTTTGACATTCAAGCATACTATTTCAAGACATTTTAAAGAAATATGTGACTATAAAATTGTCAAAACTTAAAAGTTATTGTCAATAAATAATTTTATTATTTTGACAGTAAAAGGGATTAATATTATATAGGAGAAAAAATTATGAAAAAAATTATTAATTCTTTAAAAACTATAAATTATAAAATGTTTTTTGCTTTATTCATTTTTGGATTGATTCCAACACTATACACTACTTTTAGGATATATTTAATTGGACAATTACCAAATACTTATGGATTTTCAATTGCCGGACAACTGCAATGGGTTAGCCTTTTATATGAAATTTTACAAGAGGCTTTAATATTGCCACTATTTTATTTTATTGGTGCTGTTATATCTGAAAAAGAGGCACTAATAAACCGTATTAGAAGCGGATTAATCTTCACTTTTATTGTTTATACGGTATTATCCGCACTTATTTTTATTTTCGCTAGACCTTTAGTAATTTTTATGGCACAAGATAATTCTATTATTGATGAAACGGTAAATTATATTAGATTAGAGACTATTGCTATGATATTTGGAACACTAATGAAATATCTCATGGTTGTTTTAGTTACTATTAAAAAAGATAAAAATATATACATTGTATTGATAGCGCAATTAATTCTAACTATTTTACTTGATACCTTTTTTGTTTCAACATTAAAAGTTTCGCTGAATCTCGGAATCAATGGTATTCCAATTACTAATATTATTGTAAACTTTTTAATGGTTATATTTTTAGTTATTATACTATATAAAAATGAACTCCCTATATTTAATTCATTCAAAAGTGACTATTCTTGGTTTAAAGATTTATTTAAAAAAGGTGGTATTTCAGGATTAGAAAGTTTTGTTAGAAATATAGCGTTTATGCTAATGATTGTTAGAATGGTTAATGTTGTTGGCGAACAAGGAACTTTTTGGGTAGCTAATAACTTTATTTGGGGATGGCTACTTCTTCCAGTACTTCAACTTGGAGAATTAATTAAATCTGATAGTGGAGAAGACGGAATGAAGGCAGTTCAAAAGAAAAGCTTTGGTTACTTTAATTTAACAATCATTTTCGTATTTATTTGGGCTATTACATTACCACTTTGGAAACCATTTATGCAACATGTTCTACAAATACCTAATTATAAAGATGTTCATTTTATCGTATTAATAAGTGTTGGCTTTTATGTTTTATTCGCGCTTAATAATGTAATTGATAGCATATTTTACGGTCTTGGAAAAACAAATTTAATGTTATTTCAATCTTTAGTTATTAACACTATATTTTACGGATTAATGTTTATTCTTTTCCAAACTGGAGTATTCCAACCTAATTTAACATTAATCGCATTAATGTTTGCAACAGGAACTGCTTTAGATAGTATCTTAACAATGATACTTTATGCAATAATGCTAAAACGCGAAAGGATTAATATTTTAAACTTTGAAGAGGCAATAGCATGAAGATATTTGTGCTAGGAAATATTAATAGTGGGAAAAGTTATGTTGTATCCAAACTTAAAAAGATATTTCCTGATTATCCAGTGCTAGCAATTGACGAATATCGAATTAACCACTCAAATGGATCAATAGATTCTGAATTAAAAACTCGAAACCTTTTTGCTAATGATATTTTAAAGCATAATAACGCCATTATCGAATATTCAGGTGGATCAATGATCACAAATCTTTTTATTAATGAATTAAAAATTAACTCTTTCATTATTATCGAAGTTACTGAAGATGTTAATGTTTGTCTTAAAAGAATTCAAAATAAGGACTTTTCAAAAATTCCTTATCCTATATTTGAAGAATCTTTAGAAGATACTATTATTAGATTAGATAAAGAATTTAAAAATGATAGCGTTAAAACTAATTTTAAAGACAAATTTTTACACCGATTTAAAATATCAAGTATTGATGATTTAAGTATCCTACCTTTAAAACAATATGCTGAAGCTTTAAAAATATCCAATCATCTTCAAAACGGATATAAAGCTATTGTTTTATATGGTTCTCTTGGGAGACGTAAAATGAATCAAAATTCAGATCTTGATATCTTCTTGTATACTGATAAATCAATTAATGCAGTTTATGAAGATTTATTATTTATTTATCCAGATTCTAAGTTTTTATTTTTAAAGAATCAAATTGTTATTTATTATGAAGACCAATTAATTGAACTTTCAATAATAAGTAATCTTGATGACATTCAATTATATTATGTTAAAAGTGAAATTAAAAATATCAAAAAAACTATTCTTCTTGGTTATGATCAATATCATGAACAAATTGAAAATATAGTCGAAAACTATAAGGAAAACTTAGTTGTTGAATTCATGTACACAATGCAACGTTTGGAGTATTTTAATTTATCTCTTAAAAGATTAATTAAAAAACAAGATGATTATAAATACTTCTTTCATACTAATATAATCATCCATGAATACATTAGATTAACATACTTTATGACTGGAAAAAGAGAATATGGTTATTTGCCAGTAGATGCACTTAATTATATTTCTCACGATGTCTTTCAAAAACTCATATATAATGTTGGAGATGATAAATTTAAACATTCTAAGAGCGTAAATAGTTTAGTACGACAAATACTTGAACAGGCAAGTCTATATTTAATTACACTGAAATAAAGGGGGTATTTAAAGAAGAATTATTTATTTTGGGATACCGAAAGAGTTCGTAATACTAAAATCTATATGACAGAGATAGTATTAACCGATAAAGTTTTTAATTCTTATTATTCAATTAATGCTTTTATGTAAATAAAGTGGCCACGATGAGTATAATACACTTGAATCGGCACTTTATAACTGATTGATTCCTGTTATTCGTTTCCGATTGCATAAACCTCCAATATGCCTAAATATAATGAAGTAACATAAATTCATGAAACATCACTAAAACTTTGTGGTGTATGAGAACATCAGTTCAAAAAACTAAGGGCCGTAGGACAAAATACGTTGTATAACCATTTTGAGAGTATGAAAATGAAACTAAGGATGAAGTAATATTCACATTCAAATAGGAATCACGGCTCATTCCAACCACACCAAAAGAAACAGGCACATTAAAGTTTGAAAAACTAATAGTCTTAGGTATTCTTTCAGAAATAAACCATTGAAAATCAGTTCTAATTCCATCATTCTCAAAGGATCCGTTCAGCTTTCCCTCAATCTTGTTATCATAAAAAGTAAATTTTGTGGCACTGTTATTCAACACATAATTTCGAATATACCCATAGTTCATATCATTGGCATCCCATGATTGCTTATTATTGAAATCTACAACTGAATTTGATTTATTCTCTACAACCCTCAAGTCGCTAAACTGATATTTGCCTACTAATTGACTTTCAGTATCGTTAAGCTCTTCTGTACTTCTGCATGCGAATAATGTTGTAAATAGCACTGCAACCAATATTAATGATAAACTTCTTATTATTTTTTTCATTTTTGAACTTTAACCTCCTCTATTTTTTTCATAGATAAAACTAGTATCTGCTTCAATATGTTTAGATATTCATTTAAAATTTGTACCTCTAATTTTTCATTTGCTTTCACAGATGATTCATTCGTAATTTGTTTAAATCTTAAATTCTAAAGGTGTAGTTATTGAAACTATTAATAATTATTTTTAATATAATTTTTATGTTTCTTGATTGTTAGCATTAATCCTAAAATTAATATAACTATAGAAATCACAAATCCTATTATTGCTAATGTTAAATATAATGGTTTTTCACTAAATTCATTTGGATAAAGATTGTGCATATTAACTGAATCATTATAAATTAAATATGAAACAATAGAAAGTGCAACAAGTATCGCTGTTAATACTATGGTTGTTATTACTCCAAGAATTAAAACTTTGTTTTTTTGAACAGTTGGATTTAAAGTATTTAATATACTTTCATTTGCAGTTTCTGTAACTCCAACAACAATTGCACTGGGATTACTTCTTTTGAAATTATTAATCGCTTCATTTGAGTTGTTAGCTTCAATTAATTTTCTTTCAACTTTATTATTTCTATTTGTTTTATAACTGATTTCGTATTTCATTTTATATTCCTATAAATACTAATTTGAATTATACCCATATTCTTTTGACCTTGTATTTAGTATTTCTTTCCAATGATTTTCTCTTTCAATAACATATTTATTATCTATGTTGCTTGGTATTGTTTCTAAAATAGAGAATTTAAAATTCTTTCTGATATACTCTAAACCTTTTGTTTTATCTTTAGCAATTTTCTTTAATTGAGAATTAGGAAACTTTTCTCCTGATTCTTCTTCGCTGTCATCATAACCATTATTTAAATATGCTTTCCATCTACCATAAAAGCCTTGGTTACCATAAGCTGCTCCTACATATTTTTTATTGTTTGATTTGTCTACTATTAAATATATACCATTGACAGCTGATAATTTAGAACTCCATTCAGGATTATCTATCTGCATATTTAAATCTTCAAAACCTATATTTAAATTATGATATCCCGGAAATGTTTCAACACCATATATCGTAGGTAAAATTTGTTCTACATAAGCTTCATTTCTAAATGTCGATAAATTAAATGCATATCTTGAGTATGTATTACCCTTTTTTAAACGAATTATTAATCTACCAAATAATGGTTTATATTTTTCAACTTCATCATATAAACAATGTGAACCATTTGGGTTTAGTGTTATATCTGGAACATGTGTAATAATACCAACATGGACTAAAAGCCACCTATCATTACCCAATCTAACAAATCCAATCATCATATTACCTTCGTGAAAGTTTCTATTGGGGTTTCTGTAACCCTCGCCTTTCCAAGTTCCTTGATGTGACCAATAACTGAACCTTACATAATGATCATTTTTTAACCAAATATCTAAACATTCAATCCCATCGGAAGTCATATTTAAATTGATTTTAGAATTTGCTATTTCTTCTTCTGTTAACCTTAATAAATCAACTAATAACATGTTTTCATTATTCATATTTTTACCCTTTTTCTAATTTTTCTTTATTTTCCATTAAAAGTATATATAAAGGTATCTAAACATACTCTATTTTACCCTTGATGGATTCATAAACACAGATTATTGAAACTATTACTTATTGCTATTATATCAAAAAAACAGCATCATTTCTCAAGATTTCGGCTCTATTAAATATAACGTGGACACTTTTTTAAAATTCCACGCTTGATTTAACAGCTTTAGTCACTTTTACTCCTTTTATATATACTGAGATGGTATAGAATAAAGGAGTTT
>Ga0209718_1004952_pt1 | contig 10804 bp, 8 predicted proteins | sample AD_JPNAS1_MetaG_FD_184420 | JGI IMG/M metagenome (GOLD analysis project Ga0209718, IMG submission 184420) | Active sludge microbial communities of municipal wastewater-treating anaerobic digesters from Japan - AD_JPNAS1_MetaG (SPAdes) (version 2) | ecosystem: Engineered > Bioreactor > Anaerobic >... | reverse complement strand
TCCAGCAAATAGAGCTCTCAAGACGATTTGTTTCCAGGAAAAAGTCGTATCCTTGTGTGGAACTGCGCGAATACGCAAAACCCGCTCCGCAAGAATAAAGCACAAGGAAGTCACTAAGACATAGAGAGCGATCGCGCCCCCCATTCCAAGTGGTGGGATCAGCTTAATAAACACATAGGCCGTTATTGCCCATACGATCAAGCTGATAGTAATGGCCTTCCCCAAGCCTTTTTTTGCGACTAGGATAAAAACGAAGGTAAAGAGGGTATCGATGGTCATTCCAACAGGGACACCTTTAGTTGTTGCGGCTGCATAATCTGGCCCCATTGTAAGCGCCATAAATATTAGCGATAGAAGGATATTCGAGGGCAGATTAGTAATCAGTCCTGCTCTCTTGCTGCCAAGCTTTTCGCCAAGCATTGTGGCTCCAGAGATCCAAGCACCTGCTAGCACAAAAGAAAGAGCGATTTCTAAGACAGATCCGGATATAATTACACCTCCATTTTATATCTTGTAGCGTTCTCGAATAGCACGCTCGACATCCTCGCACGTCCCCGAAAATGGCCCTAATACTTCCATCTTAAGGCTTGTCAGCGCCGCTGCCCAGAGGGTGGCTTGCCTTGGTGGCATGGAGATGCGCGCGCTAAGGTAAGAGGCTAGACAAGTGTCCCCTCGACCGCTTCTTCCTACCATTGTTTTTGGCTTAAATGGTGCTTCGAAGAAAGATCCTTCGGCATAGACCACTACGCCACTTCCATGTGTTAGAACGAATTCGGGAACGCCAAATCTGGCAAGGGTGCGAGCGGCTTCATGAAGATCTCTGGTTCCTGTCAGTATCTCAGCCTCTACGACATCTGCCTTGAATACATCCACGAGAGAGAGGATTTCTTCTTTTTCAGGCCAGTCTGAGTCATAGGCAAGCTGACCATCGCGCACGACTCGCACAAATCCCTGGGCATCGAGGCCTATTCTTGCGTCCTTGGCCTTGATCGCCTTTAGGACTTCGAGACTCACCTCTCCACGGATTGAAGCTCCAATAGACCAGACCGCTGCCGAAATCGATTCGACATCTGAAGGCTCGAAAGGCTCGGCTATCGAAGTAACCGACAGAATACGCTCGTCGGGGTTATCCGATGGATAGAATAATTTAAGGCAAGTCGATTGTTGGGTAGGAATGGCCTTGACCATCACTCCTCGTTCTACGAGCGGGCTAAAACTGGGGAAATCTTCCTGTGCAAGGCGTGTTATCGCCGCTATTCTCAGCCCCATAGTCGCCGCTGCTGCAGCACCATAGTAGTACGCACCGCCGTTTACAAGGCGCGAACCATTTTTATCAACGATAGTGTCCTTTGTGTACTGACCTAAGAATGCAATATCGAATTGTTCTTTATCGATCACTGTTGTTCCTTGTTTTCGGGTGGCAGAAGCCTTACAGATTCAAAATCAATTATAACGCCAACATTATCTCCCTCCTCGAAGATAGAGGATGCCTCTGGATTGTAGCTCTCTATAAGCAAGGGGCCATTTTCTGTAGAAACCTCATAACGCGCAATATTGCCGAAGTATGTGAAGCGGTCTATGCAGCCTCTGAGAGGGATTTCATTTTCAGCATTTGATAGTGATATAAGTCTCAAAGCCTCGGGCCTGACTACCAACAGCGCACTACCGCTATTCGGCCTTACCTTGCCGGCCCTCGGCACTATAAAAGCCTTACCTCCAATATCGATCCGTGCAGATTCGCCATCGATGCCTAGCACCTCAACCTCGAGGAAATTCGCTTTGCCCATAAAGTCCGCAACGAATCTCGACTGCGGAAAGGCATAGATCTCGCGAGGCGTTCCAACTTGTCGGATCCGTCCTTCCTTCATAATCACGACTCTATCGGATATGGCCATTGCTTCGCTCTGGTCATGTGTGACATAAAGGCTTGTTATCCCAAGCCTTTTCTGCAGCTTTCGAAGCTCGTCGCGCATATATTCGCGCAGCTTAGCATCCAGGTTCGAGAGCGGCTCATCGAAGAGGAGCACGCTGGGTTCGATCACGATAGCGCGGGCTAGAGCAATCCTCTGCTGTTGACCGCCGGATACTTGGCTCGGATAGCGCTTGGCCATTGTTGTGAGCTGCATGAGATCGAGTGCACGCTCCGTTCGCTCGCGAATTTCGCTGGCCGGCAGCTTTTGCACCCGCAGCCCATAGGCCACATTCTCATAGATCGAAAGATGCGGGAATAAAGCATAACTCTGAAAAACCATAGATAGCCCGCGCTTGTTGGGCGGAATTTTTGCTACATCTTTATCGCCTATAAGAATCGAGCCAGAAGTAGGGTACTCAAAGCCGGCTATCATTCTGAGCGTGGTTGTCTTGCCACAGCCCGAAGGCCCAAGAATCGTTACTAGCTCGCCAGTTTTGACTTCGAGATTGACATCATCGACAGCTAGAACCTCGCCAGAGCCATCGAGACTTCTAAATCTCTTTGTTAGATCTATAAGAGTCACATTGGAACTTCTTGCACTAAAATCACGCTCGCTCACTGCTGCCTCCGCTTGTTGAAGGACCGCCTCGACCCATGAGACCCACTAGAAGGTTGAGAACACCGATAGCGACAATTATGAAAAGGATCATCACTATTATATAGGCCGCTGCATCCGAATATTTGCTCGATTCGAAAAGCGAAAAAATACTTATTGTAGCTAGATTCCAGCGCGGCGAGATAAGAAAGATCACAGTGCTCACCGCCGTCATGGCTCGGACGAAAGAATATACAAGGCCTGAGAAAAATGCCTGCTTGAGCATTGGCAAGCTTATGCGCCGAAAAGTGACAGCCCCTGTTGCGCCTAGTATTGTCGAAGCTTCCTCTATCGACCTATCGATCTGTAAGAGCGTCGAAGTGCCCGCTTCTATTCCCACAGGCATATTTCGGAACGCAAATGCCATTATTAGCAGAAAGGCCGAGCCTGTCCACATAAAAGGCTTATCATTGAATGCGAGGATATATCCGATTCCAACTACCGTCCCAGGAACCGCGAAAGTCAGCATGGAGATAAACTCCATCGCGCGTCTTCCAGGGAACTCTTTGCGCACTACCAAGAAAGCGATGATCATCCCAAGAAGCCCTGCGATAGGCGTAGATGCCAGAGCAAGGACGACGGAATTTCGCAGAGGAATCCAGCCAAGCGTCATTACATATTTGAAGTGCGCCCAGGTAAAGCTAAAATTGATACCCCAGACCTTCACAAAGGCACCCACGAGAACCGTTCCATAGAATAGGAGAATCACAAGCGAAATCAACATGCATAATGCAAAGAGAGGCCATACCAGCTTGGGATCCTTGCTCTGTTGCTGCGATATTGTGGGCTTGCCTGTCACTGTTACAAAGGATTTGCCCGATAGCCAATATTTTTGCAGCAAAAAGGCGATCAGAGTCGGTATGAGCAGCAATAGCGCCATCAAAGAACCGCCTCTCATATCGTACATTCCTGTAATAGTTCTGTATGCCTCGACCGCAAGTGTGGAAAAACTCCCTGAGATGACCGCTGGATTGCTGAAATCCTCCATAGATTGAATGAACACAAGCAAGAAAGAGCTAAGAATACCTGGCACCGAAAGCGGCAGAGTTACGGTTCGGAAAATTCGCGCTTTAGAAGCGCCAAGATTTAGCGCTGCATCTTCCACAGCAGGATTCAATTTCGAAAGAGTACCGGTCAGGGTAAGGTAGGCTATTGGGAAAAAAGAAATTGTTTGCACAACCACAAGACTGTGCATTCCATAGACATTCGCGTCCTCTATGCCCAAAAGCCTGCGAGTTATGAGTCCATTTCGCCCAAAGAGGAATATCATCGATAGCGAAAGTATGAATGGTGGAGAGATTATAGGGATCGTAGCGATCGCTTTGAAGAATCTTTTCAAGGGCATATCTACACGAGTAAGGGCATATGCAAAGACATAACCTATTATGGTCGCGAGTATGCCTGTTGTGATGCCCAACAACATAGAATTCTTGAGCGGCGCGAGATATGAGCGAGACCTAAGCATATCCCAAGCGGCTTGAAAACTCAATCTGCCATCGTTAGTCGTTACGCTATATGCAAATATCTTTCCCAAGGGCAATATTATAAAGAGAAAAAGCCCAACAAACACGAGAATTACTAAGAAGAGAAGCACGGGATCACGCACAAGATGCGCTACCGAAAGGCGAGTGTTTTCTCTCATGAAAATCTAAGATTCCTTTGAAATGAAGATTGTGCAGGTATATTAATTCTGCACTGGAGGCGCACAGAGAAAATATTGCGCGCCTCCATCAAAGCTCGAGCTACCTGATCTATTCTACTTCAGGTTGCTTGCTGCTGCGACTACTTTATTGAATTGCTCGATTAGACGATTTCTGTTCTGACCAGCCCATACAGGATCATAGTTGATTACCTTGAGACTGTCGACCGAAATTGAGCCCTTGGGAGGAGTTGCCTGTGAATTAACCGGTATTCTAAAGGATTTGGAAGTCTCGAAGAGGTCCTGTCCGCGTTTCGACATCATCCAGTCGATGAACCGCTTGCCATTGGCTACTTCTTTGGAGGGGCCATTCTTTATAAGAGCCATGCAGCCGATTTCATAGCCTGTCCCATCTTTAGGGAAGGATAGGGCAACAGGATAGCCTTCGAATGCCGGCTTAAGACCATCATGAGAGAAGGTTATGCCGATTGCAGCTTCACCGAGTCCGACGTCCATTGGTGGTGTGGCTCCAGATTTGGTGTACTGACGGATGTTCTGATTTAGAGCGGTAAAGTATTTCCAAGTAGCTTCTTCACCGCGCATCTGCACAATAGTTGCAAGAATTGTATAGGAAGTTCCTGAAGTACTTGGGTGGGCCATCGAGATCTGGCCTTTGAATTCGGGCTTTAATAGATCATCCCAAGAAGCAGGGTAGGCAAGGCCTTTTTTCTTGAACCAATCGGTGTTGCATGCAAAGCCAATTGCTCCTACATAGAAAGGATTCGCATAGCCTTTGGCGTCCCAGTAGACTTTTGGAATGTTTGCAAGTTCCGGGGGGACTGATAGGCTTCAAGCAGACCCTCGTCGATTGCTGGCACAAAGTTGTCATAGGAACCACCAAACCAAACCGTAGCCTGCGGGTTGTTTTTCTCTGCCCTTATACGGGCAAGTAACTCGCCAGCAGAGAGCCTGACATATTGAATCTTGATTCCGGTGTCTTTTTCGAACTGGCTGAAATATGTTGGGAGCTCAGATTCCGGCAGAGCCGTATAAACAGTAAGTGACTTGTACTCTGGCGCTGCCTGCGCGCTGATCGACATCAAGGGCAACAGGCAGAACAGCACTAGCATCGAAAGAAAAATCTTGCGCATAGATTGCCTCCTTATATGTTCCTCGTCTATTATAGAACAATATTATAGAACAAGTTTAACAAAATGCAACTGAAATCGTTTGCAGGATGCTAAAAACGTTTTCATAAATTTGCTAGACAAATGTAAAGGAGATCTCAAAGAAGAGATTAGTTAGAGAATTTCAAAGAGGAGATTCTTAAATAATTTCTAAGAGGAGATGCGTATGCAATACGACATAGTGATGATGGGTCATATTTCGAAAGATATAATAATCGACGAGACAGGGAATGAGAGTAAGCTCTATGGTGGAGCGCTCTTGTATTCATCTATTTCAGCGGCGCGAGCTGGAGCCCATGTACTCGCCATTACCAAAGCTGCTCCAGAAGATTTTTGCGCCCTCGATATAGCGAAGGAGCAGAATGGCATAGAAATCTTAGCTATCCAGAGTCCCAAAACTACATCGATCCGCAATGTATTTCTATCAGAGGACCATGAACGAAGAGAGACAAGCCTTTTATCTTCGGCAGAACCATTTTTGGCAGCGGACATACCTTCGAATGCAGAGACGAAAATAATCGATCTGGCAGGTCTCTTTGTAGGCGAATTGCCTGATAATCTCATAGAAGAACTTGCGCCCAGAGGGGCTATTGCTGTCGATGCGCAAGGACTTCTTCGTGAGGCTCAGCCCGATGGCAGGATGCTTTTCAGGGATTGGAAGAACAAGCACCATTACATGCCTTTTGTGAGCTACTTCAAGGCCGATGCCGCCGAAGCTGAGATTCTCACAGGTCTTCCCGACAGAGAAGAAGCTGCACGTAAAATAGCAGCTTGGGGCAGAAACCGAGAGGGCCAGGAGCCCGAGGTCATGATCACTTATAATACCGAAGTGATCGTGTTAGTGGATGGAAGAATCTATCGTGCGCCCTATACGCCTTCGAATCTCTCCGGAAGAACGGGGCGGGGCGACACAACCTTTGCCGCCTATCTTGCCTGGCGTCTTGGCCACGATCCACAGGAATCGGTTCGATTTGCAGCAGCACTCTGCTCCATAAAAATGGAAAAACCAGGGCCTTTTTCGGGAACTCTCGAAGATGTATTTGCGCGTATGTAGCGTGCATCTGAGTGCGCCTTTAATTCTTAATGCCTTAATGTCCCAATGCCTTAATGCGCCTTTAATAGCCGATATTTTTATGCCTTAGTGCTTTATTTCTTATAATGCACTTTTCGCCAGCGCTCCAGCATTCGCAAGGCTCGGTCCGCGGCGCGAAAAGTTGGAATTCCTCGCTTTTCCAGCTCAACGCAGAAAGGATCGAAGAGCGGACCAGAGTCTACAACGGCGATGAAAGGCTTATCGATTTCGCTCGCTAACCTGCCGAGTCGCTCGGGAAGCGAATTGGGCCTAAGGATATCTTCACTGTGAGATAAAGGATTGCTTGCAAGTGTATTCAACATGGCTGTGAGCGGGATTATCCCAACAATACCGAGGTCGGTTTCCGGGTCAAGAAGTACCGCGCGAAGGGCCCTTTCGTAGGCAGCGTCATCCGCCATTGGGGTTAGATCGAGAGGGTTGTGGATATCGACTATCTCCGTTATGCGCGCATCTTTGAAAATAATTTCGAGCTCGGTCTTTGTCCTTTCACTAAAAGAAGACAACATCATCTCGCCAAGGTTGTCGGCAATCGCAACGCACTCATAGCCACCATTGGAGACAGCTGCAAGCCTTTTGCCTTTAGCTCTCTTGCTGTCGAGCAGTGTAAATAATGTAATTGCATCATCGAATTCATCCAGACTTTCACAAACGATTGCGCCAGCTTGAGAAAAAAGTTGCCACGTAACAGGATAGTCGCCGGCAATGCTGGCAGTATGGCTCGCCGCAGCTCCAACCCCTGCTAGTGTTCTGCCCCCTCTATATAGAATGACACTGCGACCAGACTCAGTTATCTTTTTGGTTGCTTTAAGAGCTTTTTCTCCATCCAGCGGCTTGAAACCTTCAGAATAGACCGCAAATACATGGATTTCGCTATCTTGAGCCAGATAATCCAGATAATCTCCGACAGTCAGATCCATCTGGTTGCCAATGGTTATTGCATATTTTGCATTAATGTTAGGATGCTTGGAGATGCGTGTTATGGCAAAGGCTCCTGACTGCGAGATCACAGCAAGCGGTTCCACTTTGCCTTTGGGCATGGGCAGCTTGTATTCAGGTATAAAGAGCGTATTGTATTTGCCAGGAACCGAGCGTATTCCAAGACAGTTGCCACCATTTATCAACGGCCCTTTTCCTTGGGCGCGCGCTTCGGCTAGAGCGCGATTCATCTCGGCAACTATGGATTCTGAGCCTTCTTTTTCTTCTAGCCCTCCGGGGATTAAAAGAACCGACCATGCTTTGTCATGTCGTGCAATGTCGGCAAGCGTGCTTGGAATACCAAGCGCCGGAATTACCATGACAAAGAGATCGACTTTCTCAGGCAGAGATTGAACATCTGCAACGCATCGACAGCCATCTATCCATTGAACACCTGGCTTTATCAAATAGATTCTAGATATATCGAAGCCATTTTCAAGGAGATTGCGGAGAATTATGCGACCGTTGTTGATTGTCTTTTCAGATACGCCAATTATAGCTACGCTCGAAGGCTCGAGAATGCGCGCTATTTGATCTACTGGCCGAGTCTGCTGGGCTAGATTGATAGGCAAGCCTTCGGAATCGCGTACAAGGCCCTGGATCAGGTTTTGGGCAGAGCTTTGCACAGAGGCGTTTATCGGAGCTGGGGCTGCAAAATCTCTTAGTGTGGCAAGGCAATCCAGTGCGACGAGCTCGCCCGTTTTTGAAAGAACCATTGGGTTGACTTCGAATTCGCTTATACCTGCGGCTGAAAGAGCATCTGCAGAATCGATAAAGCGCTGGATGGCTTCGACTAGACTCTTTTCATCTAACTCTGGCGTCGTATTTCTTAAGCCAGCGCATAAGAGTCCATAGATTACATTGTTCTCTAAAAGCGATTCGAGCGCAGAGCTATTTGTTACTCTTGGAGAGAGAAAAAGGTTTGCCGAGCCAGGCTTGAATTTAGATGCGAGATATTCGGTATAGATACCGCCAGGGCCGAAACTCACAATAGGCCCGAAATCATGCGTAAAACGATAGCCAAAAATCATCTCATGGCCAAGCTTCGGCTCGAAAGCTATGAACTCATTGACGGTAAAACCATCTCGAGACACATTCTTGAAGCGCGCTTCCATTCTGCAGAGCGAATCGGCAATTGCTGCCACTGTGTTGTCGACAATCTCGATACCTTGTACTTCGGTCTTATGAAGGACCTGAGAACTTATGATCTTTATTACAGCCTTGGAGCCAGAAAAAGGGCCTTGTATAGGGGCATCCATTGCTCCCTTAGCTCCGATTTTCTCTAGAAACTCCTTTGCCGACTGTACGAGCCAATACCGTGGCGTTCGTACACCCATTGCAGCCAGAATAGACATTCCTTCGAGCTCGGTAAGTGCTTCTCTGTGTTCACTCTGGGCTCGCGCTATTATTCGCCTTACCTCATCTCGCAGCACTTTTGCCGACCGATTCAGACTATAGTCTTTAGCGCCTTGAACTGTCGTTCGACTATCGGTCTTTTTTGTTTCAACCATGATACAATGCCCTCCCCGCTTCAAAAGCCTTGAGATTGGCCTGTATTACCAACTCGCCCTTTCTAGAGAAGAGCTCGATTATCTCCTTTTCGATAGCATTCGGAGAAACAGGAAGGAGATCCATTGCGGCGCCAATTAGGACGAGGTTTGCAGTTCGGACATTTCCAGCTTGCCGTGCGATGTCTTCTGCATCGATGAGCCGAGAGCGAGGGATTTTGCGGATTTCTGCCAGCACAATCTCTAGATCTGGGTAATTGGGAATGTTGAGGACAGGTGCAGTGGCTGAGACAATCGTACCATTGGAAGGCGATATCCACGAAAGATGACGAAGCGCTTCCAGGGGTTCGAAAGCAAACACAATGTCCGCTTTGCCCTTGGAAATCGTGGGACTATAGATCTCCTTATCAGCGATGCGCAAATGAGCGAGGACCTCGCCTCCGCGCTGAGACATTCCATGTATTTCGGATTGCTTAACCTGAAAACCAGCAGCCATTGCGGCACGGGCCAAGATTATCGATGCAGAAAGCCCACCCTGGCCTCCAACGCTGCAGAGAATTATATCGCAGGTCATGATTGCCTCGCTTTCTTCAGCCATTCGATACAGTCCCGGAACATTATGATGACCGAGACACCATCGTAGCAAAGCTCTTCGCGAATTGTCGCGACATTGGAATCTAATGCACGGCGATGCGCTTCCAGTACACGGATATGCTCTTTTTCGACACCAAGCCCTTCGAGCAACTTTGGCAGTTGTTGGCTTGGACTGATTGTGGGCTGAGCTCCGGTCATGCCTGTAGTCCCATTGTCCAAAATAATCAGGGTCATAGGACTATGGTGTCGCACTGCATCGAGCAGATTTGTCATACCCGAATGATAAAAGGTTGAATCTCCTATTACCGCGATGGAGCGCTTATATCCAACACAGCCTGCACCACGCGCCATCCCGACTGAAGCGCCCATGTCCACACAGGACTCTATGGCATTCCAAGGCGGCTGTGCTCCGAGAGCATAGCAGCCAATGTCCGAAGCGACAAAGAATTCAGCTTCATCTTCGAGGGCCTTTTTGAGTGCAGTATAGGAATCGGCATGTGGACAACCCTGACAGAATTGAGGTGGACGACCTGGAAGCTCGATTTCGGCGTGCAGAGTGCGAGAAACGGCAGGAAGTCCAAGTGCTAGTCGCACAGAATCTGCGCTCAACTCGCCTGCTATCGGCAATTCTCCCGTCATTTTCCCCGAAATAGATATAGGAGCGCCAAATATGCCACGTATTTTGCCTTCGATATAAGGGTAGCCCTCTTCGATTACCAAAATCCGCGAAACATGCGCAGCAAGGACTCTGATCCTAGATTCACCTTCTAGATCTTCTATCGGATAACGGCTTAAGTGTAGGTGCGAAGGCCGCTCGCCGCCATGCGCCACCGCCCAGTCCTCCTCGTTTTCCTTATAGTACGCAAGAGCCAGCCCACAGGTCACCACACCAAGCTCTTTCGATCGCAGCGCAAGGCGGCTCGCTTTTTCTCCGTCCGCCTTTAAGACCTGCTGCTTTCCTAGTAAGGCCAGCCACCGCTTTCGCGCCAGGGCAGGTAAAAGCGTCCAAGATAAACGGTCGGCGGTTTTGCCCCGATTGGCAATGGGCAATGGAGTCGCTGTCTGCACAAGGGCACGGGCATGCGCAAGCCTTGTGACGATACGCACCATCACTGGCACCTCATGTGTCTCCGAATAATCGAATGCGGCTCTTACCATATCGTAAGCTTCCTGCTGATCTGACGGTTCGAAACAAGGAACATGAGCAAAATCCGCCAAAAGCCTCGAGTCCTGCTCGTTTT
>Ga0209718_1004943_pt1 | contig 10818 bp, 9 predicted proteins | sample AD_JPNAS1_MetaG_FD_184420 | JGI IMG/M metagenome (GOLD analysis project Ga0209718, IMG submission 184420) | Active sludge microbial communities of municipal wastewater-treating anaerobic digesters from Japan - AD_JPNAS1_MetaG (SPAdes) (version 2) | ecosystem: Engineered > Bioreactor > Anaerobic >... | reverse complement strand
CTGCCAGTCACGTAATAAAGCTGCCCTTTCGTTTGCTTTCAATGCGTCTCTTACATCCGTCAACCTGGCAAGGGCCTTTGCCAGGCAACAGGGTCTCAATCTCTCCGTTGGAGCGACCAAAGTCTTGTTGCACAATGCAACAATGGTGGATCGAATTTTTGCAATGTCCGGAACGCGTCCGAACTTGCGTTTAAATAACACTGATTTCAAAGAACTTTTATTCTACGGCGTTCGAGCCGTCGGGTAACCTTTATTTTTTTAACGAACTATTGTTAACTCTAAATGAAGGGAAAATGACGAAACATACTGACAACCAGATATTTAATGTGAGATATATAATGAAAAACAACTTAAGACGTAATGATATGAAACAATTCAAACATTTATCTATTGCAGGTGTTTTCTGCTTACTTTTATTTGCAGCATGTGATTCAAAAGAATCGCCAACACCAACGCCGAAACCTGAAGAGAAACATTCCATTTCTTTCAGTGCTACTGCTATTAATGTCAATGCAGAAGCCGGAACAAAGACACTTACAGTGACATCATCGGGCAACTGGACTATATCAGGTGGAACAGAATGGTGCTCTGTTTCGCCATCCAGTGGTTCAGCTGGAACAACCAGTATTACACTCACTTTTACTGAGAACACTGTGAATCAGGATAAATCAACCAGCCTGATCGGGAAATGCGGGAATGCTTCTGCAACGGTTGTTGTTACCCAAAAAGAGAAAAGTTCACTAACGATCACTGCTAATAAATTCGAAGTCAATCAGGATGGAGGGAACATTGAGGTTGAGGTTAAGACAAATGTTGATATTGACATTTTTGTACCTCCAACTTGCAAGTGGATAAAATACATTTCAACTAAAGCAATTAGCACAAAAAAAGTTACCTTCTCGATTGATGCCAATACCGAATATGATAAAAGGGATGGCTCAATAATTATAAAAGATAAATCAAGTACCCTATCAGATACGGTATATGTTTATCAGGCCCAGAAAGATGCTATTGTACTTACTCAGGAAAAATACGATGTCTCCTATACTGGTGGAAATATAAAGATTGAGGTAAAAAGTAATGTGGAATATGAGGTAAAGATGCCAGAATCTGACTGGCTGACATTAATATCTACCAAAGCCTTGTCTTCACATACTGTTGAAGTGGCTGTAAAAGCTAATGAGACGTATTATGACAGAGAAGAAGTGATCACTTTTATTAAGAAAGATGGATCATTATCAGAAGAGGTTGTTATTCATCAATTGCCCACGGGTGCTCTTATCATCAGCCAGAAAGAGTTTGCAATTGGCGCCGAAGGCGGAACCATTACAGTACCTCTTCTTAAAAATGTTTCTTTGGAGTTAAACATTAAAAACGATTGGATCCATGTGGTGAATACCAAGGGACTGGCAAGCGACTCACTGTTATTTCAGATAGACGCTAATTCTACGTACTATGAACGTACCGGAGAAATTGTTGTCAGTGCTCCGGGATATGATATCAAGGAGACATTGTACATTGTCCAAGACAAAAAAATACTGGTCAGTGTTGAAGCACAGGAATACACGATCTCAGATAAGGGAGATGTATTCACTGTCACAGTCAAGTCCAACGATGAAGTTAAAATCCTTATTCCAGATGAACATGCTCCCTGGTTACGCAATTATTCTACAAAAACCGTAGTTACACAAAATTATTCTTTCCAGGCCGATCCAAATCCCGAGTTTGAAACTCGTACGGGTGTCATCTATTTTTACCATGAACAATTAGAGGATGGAGACACTTTATATGTTAAGCAACAGGCCAATACGGGAATAAAATTATCCAGAGAAACAGTTAATATTGATGCCTCTGCCGGTAGCACCAATTATTCGTTTATGGTTGGGGCCGACTGGAGTATTACTGTTGATCGCGAATGGTGTACTGTAAATACTGCCTCCGGTATAGCGGGATCTATAGATATTACGATCAACTATCAGGAGAATAAACAGTTTGCACCCAGGAAAGCCAATGTTACAATAAAAACTGCCGAAGTATCTGCATCAGTTGTTCTTAATCAAGAGGCCCGCCCCGGAGCCCCAAAAAACGGGATTAGTTCATATGAGGAATTGAAGGCATTCCGTGATGCAAATAATGCCCGGAAAGACATATCACAATGGCAAGATGATAATGGAGTTGTGAATTTGATTGCAGATATTGTGATGCCTTATAATAAAGAAAGCTGGGTGCCCATCAGTTCATTCAACAAGGTTTTTGATGGAAACGGTTTCTCGATTGACAGCATGCATGTCAAACAAGAAATATATGCTGGTTTGTTCAGCTCAATAAGCCAAGGAGGTGTTGTTAGAAATGTCATTATGAAAAAAGGATGTTATATTGAATCCAAAACCACATCAAATGATAAATACTATATTTTAAAGCACTGTGGTAGTATATGCGGTTATAATGATGGCGGGACAATAAGCAATTGTGAGAATGAAGCTTATATGTTGTACGGGCGAATGGTTGGTGGAATATGCGGTTGGAACGCGGGAATAGTCGAAGGATGTAGAAACAGGGGGGCCATCTTGTCATATCTTTCTGAAAAGGATTATTGTCATGGAGGAATATGTGGTTATAATGGAGTAACTATTCGCAATTGCATCAATGAAAGCACAGCGTATGGCCGTGGATCTGCAGCCGAAATAGGGGGAATAGCAGGGCGGAATGAGGGTGGTATTCATACTTCCACAAACTATGCTAATATGGAATGTACATACTCCGGAAGCGCATATAATACGTCAATTGGTGGTATTGCAGCAGCTTTGGTTAGCGATGATGCCTTGATAAATAACTGCGTAAATTATGGTCAGATCACAGGGTACAAATATCCTGGTGGTATAGCCGGATATAACGGAGGAGGAGACAGTGGATATGGCACTATCTCAAATTCCACAAATAACGGCAAAGTCATAGGCAATGGCAAGCAAGGCGGTGGCATTACCGGTATAAACTATTGTGGTGACGTGATAAGTTGTGTCAACAAAGGACAAATTACTGAAGCTATGTATGCCGGTGGCATTGTAGGTTACGGAGACGGGTCAACTGCAAAGATCGGAAAGATAGATTTGTGCACCAATGAAGGTTCCGTATTAGCCTCTTCTGCTGGTGGCGGTATATGCGGGTATAATAGAAATTACAGCAGGATCACCAACTCCTCGAACAGTGGCAGCATAGAATCCATGGGCGATTATGCCGGCGGTGTCTGTGGTTATAACGAAACCAACGGAATAGTTTATAATTGTACGAATACGGGTTCTGTAAAGAGCAACAAATACACAGGAGATATAATTGGCAACGATGCATCTGCCACTGCTCCTAAGGCAACATCAAGCGCTGCTAGTTCTTTAGCAATGACAAGTTTGAAATACCTATTAGAAGACTTAAGGTAGTTATTGTTTCTCCTTTAAAACCGAATTCTAATCCAAACCGACCGAATTCAAACCCAAACCGACCGGATGCCAAAAAGAGACGGGCAATCCGGTCGTTTTTTCTTAGTTTTATGCAGCTTCTGCACCCTTACCGCGTACCTTTGTGTTATCTTTGTGAAAATTTAAACTTATACGTATGCGTTCACAATCGGTATTAGTAAGAAGATATATCTGGCTGATGTCGACCATTTACGATGCCGGCCGGATATCTTACGAGGAAATTGAAAAGAAGTGGCTGCGCAGCAGCCTGAACGACGAAAGGAAACCCTTTCCGCTGAGGACATTCCACGACCATGTCAATGCCATCCAGGAGTTATTTGACGTGAATATAGTGTGCGACAGAAGTTACGGGTATAAATATTACATAGAGAATGCAGAAGACCTGGACCTTGACTCTGTCTGCCTGTGGATGCTGAACAGCTTCTCTGTCAGCAATGCAATTGCCGGGGCCAGGGACATACGGGACCGGATCCTGATACAGGACATCCCATCTTCCCGGCGTTGGCTGGCGCCCATTCTTGCTGCCATTCGCGAGAAACAGGTTATTGAAATTGACTACCTCTCTTTCCAGAAGGGCGAGGTTCCTGCCAGGAAACTCTGTCCGTTCTATGTCAAGCTCTATGACAACCGCTGGTACATGTTTGCCCGGGAACCGGAAAACCCAAAAATGAAGGTATATGCACTGGACAGGATCAAGGCGCTGAGAATGCTGGACGAGGAGTTTACATTCGAGCCCACCCCGGCAGACCGGGAATCTATTGACAAATGCTTTGGGCACTGTATTTACGAAGATATCCCGCCCCAGGTAATCCACATCAAAGCCACCAAATCTGCTTCCAACTACCTGGACACCCTCCCTTTGCACAAGTCGCAACGTGTACATGAAGTAGGGGAGGACTATGTGATTTACGAATATGAATTTGCTCCCACCACAGAATTCCAGGCCACCCTTCGCAAATGGGGAAATCAGCTTGAATTATTGACAGACATAAAGAAATTGTCATAAGTTAATTATTCGTCTGCGCCTCTGCGGCCTTGTCGCATACCTTTCGTTCATCTTTGCATTAAAATTAGAAGTTATGCATGCAAAGATTTACAGGGGCGCAGAGGAAATTGGCGGGAACTGCATTGCCTTACAGACCGCGCAGACCAAAATACTGGTGGATTTTGGCCTTCCTTTGGACTTTGATGACCGCCCCAAAGATGAACAGAAAAAGATCTGGGCCGAGGCCGAGGCCTGGGCTCAGGACGCCCAGGCGGTGTTCATCACCCACAGCCACCCCGACCATTACGGCCTGATACCTGCCCTGCCCAAGGGCACACCGGTATTCATGAGTGAAGGGACCAGGATCCTGCTGGCCTCCAACCCCTTCAACGGCATCAAAACAGACGATTACACCATCGTTACCTTCGCCTGCCGGCAGCCGTTCACTTTCCGTGACATCACCGTCACCGCATACGCTGTGGACCACTCGGCCTACGGGGCGTGCGCCTTCTGCTTCCAGGCGGAAGGAAAGTCCGTCCTGTACACCGGAGACATCAGGCTGCACGGGCGGAAGGGCGTGCTTTACAAGTTGCTGCCAAAGCACGTGGATTGCCTCTTCCTGGAAGGGACCAACGTGCGCGAAGAAGAAGGTACCAACCCGGGCCAGAACGAACCGACCAAGACCGGCAATAAAAGATGCGTAAGGGAAACAGCGCTAACGGAGAAATTTGCCGCATTATTCACAAGAGAATCAGTACCCACAAAAGGCACAGCATCCGCAAAAAACGCAGCATCGGGAAAAGCTGCGGAGAGCCTGCACCTGGTGTGGTGCTCGGGGCAGAACATTGACAGGATAGTCACCTTGTACAAGGCCTGCCTGCTCAGTGGCCGGCAGCTGGTGGTGGATCCTTACACAGCTGTTGTTTTGGACGAGGTGGCAAAACTCAGTCCGAAAATCCCGAATGTGCTGGGATTCGACAATGTGAAAGTCTATTATCCCCAAAGGCTCACCACCTGCCTGAACAAGAAATGCGGATCCAGGTATACCACTTACCTGCAGCCCCGGGTCAACAAGGTCACCTACAAGGATATCAACGCCAATCCCGGGGCCTACGTGATGGTCGTGCGCGAATCCACCCTGGACTACCTGCAGCGCCTGTCTGTGCCTTCCATGCGCTTCACCATATCCACCTGGCGGGGCTACTGGGACGACAAAAGCTCCAAAACCGCAAGATTCCGCCAATGGATAGAGCAACATTGCAACATCACAGAGGATATCCACACCAGCGGCCACGCCGACGTGAACGGACTAAGGCGCATTGTGGAACATGTTCAACCTAAGGAAATTGTCCCCATCCACACAGAAAACGCCACACTTTTTTCCCAAAAGATTTTTTCCCAAATAACCGATAATTCGACCCCCGTCTTCGTATTATATAACAACTCCACTTTTGAAATTTAACGCCTATGGAAACAAAATACTTTAACCAAACACTACGCAAGCTCGTCTATGCAGGCGCAGCCAGGCGCTACAAGGACCTTACCCCCGCCATTGTGAGCAGGTTAGAAACCGAGGTGTACACCCTCTGCGGGCAGGGCAGGGCCAAGACCTTTGTCCTGTGGGCCAACCTTGTTTACGAGATCTGGGATAGCGGGATGATAATGGGGCTGGGCTTCGGGACCGCTCCCGGCTCCCTGGTGAACTACTGCCTGAACATCACCCACGTGGACCCCCTACAGTACAACCTACTGTTTGAGCGCTTCTTTGACCCCGCACCCGGTAAAACGCTGGAGGTGATCCTGGATGTTGAAAATGACTACGTGGAAACCGTAACCCGGCTTATTGCCGACATGCGCCAGGAAGAGGGCAGTTCCATCAAGCTGTGTGAAAGCAGCTCCCTGGCGTGTATCCCGCATAGGGCTTTGATCAATGACTTTTACTGCATCACGGCGCAGCCCACGGATCCGAAGACCTGGGAGATGATACAGGCCGGCGATACCGAGGAATGTTACAGGTTGGGGAGCCCTATCGCCAGGGAGCAGCTGGCCACCATAAAACCCACTGACATCTTTGAGCTGACGGCCCTGGAAGCCATGCTGCGCCCCGGCAACATGGAACTCCTTCCCCAATACCGCGAGGCAAAGCAACAGAACCGGGTCTGGAAATGCGGGATTGGGGCGGTTGACAAGCTCCTTGCCGAGACTTATGGCCTGATTCTCTACCAGGAACAGCTGATGACCATTGCCGCTTTGGTGGGGAATTACCCTGAGTTTGGAACGCTTCCCTTCATGCGCACCCTCTTCCGCGGCCCCGGGGACAGCGCGCTGGCCGCCTGCCGGGAGGAATTCATAGCCTCGGCCAGGGACAACGGTTACGATGAACAAAAAGTGCAGGCACTGTGGGAACGAATGGAACGGTTCGGGCCTTGCACCTTCAACAAATCGCACGCCGTCTGCAGTGCCCTTACTTCCTACTATTGCGCCTATGTGAAGGCACACGCGGGCGATGATTGATGGTCACTTACCAAGCGAGGCCTGAATGCCGGCGCCACAGTAGGGTAGTGGGTGCGCTGGCCTCCAATGTCTTGCTTATGGTGTCTTCTTTTGGGATGAGATCGTAATTCCGGTCCCAGACGAAAATGATTGTTTTCATAACTCTTTTTTGAATGCAAATATACTCAAAATCAATGCGGTAAGTACGCACAAATTAACTATTAAATCATAACGCCATGGATGGTTCAATTTTGTTCTTCATAGTATGGGGCATTGCATACATTGTTTCCCGCATCAGGAAAAAACTAGGCAAACCAATCCCTCCTCCAGAACCCAAATTCATAACCAGCGTCAACCATATTGGCTGTGCCGTACAGGCTGTTGACCAACATGGATGCCCAATGTGGCAGAGACCGGGAAGGCTCCTGTCCCACACATCCACCCATGTGTCTGTAATATGTGGCAGCACCGGTTGTGTCTACGACATCAATGGGGGCATCGCGTACACGTTCCCGGTAGATGAAAAAGATATCAGACATGGTGAATAAATTATTTGACTCTTACTCACCACTTGATGTTCCGGTTGTCCATAGGGCAACACTTTATGGTTGTGCCCTGATTGGGGGTACGGCCGTGCAATTCCTTGCCAGGCAGTACGGGGTCAAAGAGCGAAGGTCCCGCTCTGTCAACGACCTGGATTTTATCACATCGGTATCAAACCCTCACATAGGGCATTTCAATGATTGGCTGGTCGGGAACCACTTCAGGGAAATCAAGGCAGGCGCTTCCGAATACATGTGGAATTATGAAAACCCCGATGCCGGCGTGGAAGTGGACGTGCTGATCTCTCATGATCCCCAATTGCCAGGACAGATCATCAAGGTAGCCAGCATCCTGGTCTGGCACCCGGTCAACCTGTTCGTATCCAAAGTGCAGCGGATGACCACCTTCAACACCAGGGCAGACACCGACAAGGCAGACCTGAATACACTCTACGACATCCTGGAGCAACGCAACGAACTCCCCCTGCTGGAAGCCGCCTTGTCCCATCTTGACCTTTCCGATGCAGAAATAGCACAGGTGAATGAGTGGATAAAGGAATGATTTGAATTATCTGCAGCACTACGTCGTGTTTTGACGTAGTGCTCCCTTATTTTTGAATCAAAACCCAATCCATTAAACACCTGCCTGTTATGTTGATGATTATATTGATACTGGGATGCCTGGTTGACGGCATTGCCATGCTGTTTGAAAAACCAAAATTTCACAGCTAAACGAGCGTCAAAATGCCCTCAAAAATTGTCCTGAAAGTGAAAAATCAGCAGGACAATATTCCCTGTGTTTACCGAATTCAAACCCAAGCCGACCGAATTCAAAGTCAGTACATAACTGCATCTAGTCAGTTTTAATTATCACAAATCAATTGATTATATTTGCTAAACAACCAAAATTTCACCCCAATCATAAATGCATTATCACTAAACTTTTTGTCCTAATTAAATGAATATTAACTCCGACATCAATATATTAGGCGGCCTGACTGATTGGAATCTGATAAAGGTTTTTCTGATAGAAGATAATGACTCCATCAACGAGAAAGGTGGAGTCCATACGTTCACAGCTATTAAAACTGACAAGTCGGTGAAACGCTTTGAAAAGGCCATTAGAACTACATTGCTAAGTAACAAAAGATCGGACTTAGAAATAATTATCAGACGAGCCATAAAAATAAGCGCTACTAATACCGATACACTTTTATTGCTGTTCTGGAATGCATCATCCAATAACGAATTACTGTTTCACCTCAACGATAAAGTTTTTTTTCCGGCATTTTATAGTGGCAGGGCCTCCATAAAAAGTAATGAAGTTGAGGCTTGTCTCAATGAACTTAAACAAACAGAAGATGAGTTGAAAAAATGGTCAGATATAACAGTTACAACCACAGCATCCAAATATCTTACTCTTTTGAAGAAGTTCGGGTTGATGGAAGGTTCGGTTAATAAAAGAATTGTTCACCCGTACCTAAGCGATGCGATGTTCATTTTGTTTGCTTATTGGATAGCTGCTATTTCCCAGAAACCCAATCTTGTGAACAGCCATTGGCTCCATTACTGTTTCAGTGAAAAACAAGCATTCTTGGACAGGCTGCTTCAAAAGAAGTTCTCCAAATATTTTAATGTGGTTTACACGGGCGACAAACTGAGTATTGAACCCATCATACCTTATGAATTAATATATGAGCAGATCACTAAATCCTGAATACACCATCTCACAGATAAAGCGTATTGTGGAGTCAAACAAGCGTTCAGAAATCCGATTGAATGCCAATGGGGGTAATTCAATATTACTGGTATGCCCTCCTGAGCAGGAGTTTGAATTCATTGAAAAATTAACCGAACTAATGCCGCAGGAAACCTACCGCATCATTGACATCAATGAAATATTGATCTCGTTTGTGGAAACATATAAAAGTGACCTCGCTGAAATGTTCGATTTACTGAAGGGTTCGGTGCATCAAATATTCAAAGCACCGGAAGGCGAAACAGGTCCCGACTTATTTAAACACCTGCTCTCAGCCATAAAACAAACTTACAGCGAGCAAAAAACACCCATACTTATCCACAGTGGTGCTTTATATGGCAGTGGCATTGACAACATTCATCTGATGGAAAATGAACTGGTGATGAAATCAAAATTGCCGCTTATTATTTTATACCCTGCCACCCAGGAAGGCGACCGATTGATGTTTCTCAATACGCGCCCTGCTTCAAAATATAGATGTATGATTGTGAAATAACGAAAATTACAGAAATGAAGGTAAAAGAAATATTGACTATTGACCTGACGGAAGATATCAAGAATGTAATCGACTTGGAAGATATTTCCGAGAAGGAAATCCAGGCAGAAATAGAAAGTTATATCGTAACAGATGGATTGGCAAGGGAGTATGTCGGATTTGTTGATACCTTCACATCCGATATACTCGAAACAGGCGTTTGGATCTCGGGATTTTACGGATCGGGGAAATCATACTTTGGTAAGTTGTTGGGTTATATGCTTAGCAACCCCAATATTGGTGGCACACCGGCCAGAGATAGAATCATTCAACGATTCACGGGAATAAATGATGAAGCACTGGTAAAAAATGCATTGTCGAGATTGAATACAATAACCTCACGGGTCGTATTTCTTGATATTGCCAAACAAGACACATCAAAAGGGATAGCATATACCTTGTTCAGAAATTTTCTTAGGTCACTAAACCTGCCTGAAAACGAACACGGTATCTTCCTGTTTCAGTTGATGTTAAGCGAAAGAAAAACAATTGTACAAGACTTTATTTTTGATGTATCAGGGTTAGATTGGAATGAGATCAGAACAAGTTCTTTTAAATACGCGAAAGCCATTAAAGAGTTGTATATCAATTTAGGAAACACAGAATCAGATTACGACAACCTGATGACTACGATCCGCAGAGATATGGACCAGTTTAGTGCATCACGTTTAAGGGAAGAATTATCAAACTACCTGCAAGTTGAAAAAAATGAGAAAGTAATATTTCTGTTTGACGAAGCCAGTGAAGCCATTAACCAAAAAAAAATCAGCCTGTTGGATCTCGAAGGCTTGAGCGAATCGCTTTCGTCATTAGGCGGTAAAGTTTGGACCATTGCAATCGCACAAGAAAAGTTGGATGATGTGATCAATAACTCCAATGTAAGCAAAGCTCAATTAACCAAAGTTACCGACCGTTTCAAGACGAAAATTCACCTCGAAGCTACCGAAGTGGATGTTATTATCCGCAACAGGCTATTAAAGAAAAACGAATCCGGCATTCAAAAACTGACCGATCATTTCAAGAAAAATGCAGGA
>Ga0209718_1004939_pt1 | contig 10827 bp, 11 predicted proteins | sample AD_JPNAS1_MetaG_FD_184420 | JGI IMG/M metagenome (GOLD analysis project Ga0209718, IMG submission 184420) | Active sludge microbial communities of municipal wastewater-treating anaerobic digesters from Japan - AD_JPNAS1_MetaG (SPAdes) (version 2) | ecosystem: Engineered > Bioreactor > Anaerobic... | reverse complement strand
GTTTGCTATCATCCGCCCCTTCTCGGTCAGGCGGATGTAGACGACCCTGCCGTCGTCGGGGCATCTCTGCCGGTAGGCGCACTCCATCCGTACGAACCTATCGACCATCTCCGTGACGGTGGGTTTGGAGGTCTGCGTGATCCCGGCAAGAGCGCTGAACGTCACATCGCCGTGCTCGTCGATGGCTTTCAGGTAGGCGACCTGCTTCACCGTCAAACGGCTGAGCCCGCACTCGGAGCGGATCTCGTCGGAACACTCATTTTTGATGGCGATCAGGCGATCAAACACCTCGATCAGCTGCTCGACCCGTGCCGCCATGGTTGATACCCATTAGTTTGGGTAGACCAAACTATAAAGGTTGTGGTGGTGGCGGGTGCCGGGGGACTCATCCATAGCAGGCATGCCCGCGGCCTTCGCAGATCCGGGTTCTTCACCGCCTTCTTCGTCGATGTTTGAGAGGTGTTACAGCGCAGGAAGAAAGATGCTGAAGGGAATTGCCCGGTTCCGTATCTCGCCCGTCATAGATAGATCCCCCCGGGAGTGACATGGTATCCGGCCGGCACCGGGACGAAGCCCGACTCCGTGCTCGGAACAGTCGCGTTCATCGTCGTGGTCCAGACATTCTCTTTTATCAGGTGTTTTATGCCCCCGCCGCCCTGGTACCTGAGGTCGAACGAGATCGGTGTGGCGTTCTCCTGCGGGACGAAGCCGTCGAGAAAGACGACCGTGGTGTAGGTCCCACCCGATCTCCGGCTGAACTCTTCGACGCTCGTGTTGCCGTGGGTCGCAAGCACGGGCACGAGCAATCGGGGTTCTTCTTTCTTCTCGAACTCACCGGACGATACGGAGATATCAGGTACGTATCCTTCCGTCGTCGTGAACGCAAGCATCTTCCCATACGGGGTCTCCCGGATCGTCGTCTGCCACCCGAAGGCCTGATACCGACCGGTAAGCTCCACCTTTGACATCACCGGAACGCCATCCACACTCGCCGGGATCGGGACCATGATCGTGGCGGTGCCGTTCACGGTAAGGCCGGACAGGCCGGTGATCTTAACCTCATAGGAGTTGTTCGGCATGGTCGTCTCGACGAACCCAACGGCAAGGAAGAGCAGGAAGATCACCACGGCGAGGAGAGAGAGCGCTATTATCAAGTTTTTAATTGGAGGTATTTGAGGAGTTTTCCCGTGGTATGATGACATACAACCACTTCTTTGCACTGGTCCTGATGGCGCGCCGGCTTTCGCCGGGAACAGCGAGTGTAGTGTGAACACCGCTCCGGGAGAGAAGATCCCGGCAGGTGGCGCCGGTATTTGTACCTTCGATTCTATACAGCAGGGAGAGACGAACTATCACAGCGCGTATGTGTCTCCCGAGAGCTCAACGCTGTTTGTGAACCTGAACTGGTTTGTCCCCCAGCAGTCGCTGACACTGAAGATCATCTCGCCGAGCGGAAGCACCTACGCCTACTATCACGACACCGATCTGGATGGTGATAAAGACGCACAGATTCGCACGTGGATCCTCTCGCCAGAGGCTGGAACGTGGCAGTTCCAGGTTTATGGGGAAGAAGTCTAGAACACGCAGGGTTACTTCTTTGAAGCCACGGCAGAATAAATCAAATCATTTTTATGTTTCCGGCCATCTAATTCTCTTCATGGTGAACCGACCCGCCCTCGCAAGGTTCGCGCTCTTCCTCGTCGTCTTCACGCTGCTCATCGCCCCGGGGAGCGCCACCAGCACCATAATGAGCGAGGGTGGGTTTCCGGAGGTGATACCGGACGATCCGACCCTGGAGTATGTCTGGAACATACCGTTGAAACTGGTCCTTCTCGACTTCGTCTTCATGGCCGCACCCCTGCTCTTCCTCCCGGTCCAGTTCCTCATATCAGTAACCGTATGGCTCATTCTCGGCAAGAGAAGGATCTCCCGGAAGAACGCCCTCGAACACGAAACCCGCCGTGCGGCGTATCTCTGCGTCCGGGAAAATCCCGGGATCAACCATGCTGCCCTCTCCCGCATGCTGGGGATTAACGTCGGAACACTCCGGTACCATATTGAGATCCTCTGCGAGACGGGGCAGATAGTATCGGAGAGCAACCACGGAGTGCTCCGGTATTACACCGGCATCAGGGCTGCCCGGGAAAGCAAGAGGAGTGCCTATCCCCTCAACGAGATGAGAAAAAGAATGCTTGGTCTCCTCATGCAGAACCCCGGGATGACACGAAAAGAAGTCGCATCTGCGCTTGATGTCACCGGCGCAACGGTGACCTGGCATATGGGGCTGCTCATCCGGGAAGGGACCATACGGAGCGAAAGAGACGGAAGGATGGTGCGCTACTACCTCCAGCGTGACGTTGTGCGACCTCCCGGGGTGGATAGAGGCGTAGACGCAACAGGATAGGTCTCCATCACCCCCCATGGCGCCCGGGCTGGAGACGGTGAACGAGTCCCAACTCTGCCGGTTTCGCACGCCCGCCTACCCATAGATCACGGAGTCGGCCGCCGCGAGGTCTTGCCGGGTGAACGCAATAATACGGTCCGGAAGTCCTTCCCCGGACGATGGTGGGGACCCCGAACCCCGGTGGGGAGTGATCGTGATGGTGTACCAGGATGCGTCCGGGCCGAACGTTGCCTCTTTCACCGGCAGGAACGCTCCGTTCGAGACCTCGTAGAGCCTCCCCCGGGTCTCGTTGTAGTGGTCCCCGTACGCGTTCGGGCTCACAAGAATGGTCATACCCTGCTCCCGGAAGGGGATGTCCTCAAGAGCGATAGCGTCGACCTCTTCGAGGAGGGCGAGAGGGTGGACCCCCTGCACAGTATGATTGAACTCCTGCGATTTGGCGGAGACGGTTCCACCCGGTCCCACGTAGACCTCGTAGACGTGCTGCTTGCCGCTCTCCACCCCATAGAAGTAGAACCATATTACCTGGATCGCTCCATCTTTGGCGAGATCGACCTCCAGCTGTCGCAGCACCGCCGACTCGTTCTCGACACCGGTCTCCCTAACGACGATCTTCCAGAGGTCCAGGATGGCCGGGTTGTACGCCGGGGATTCGAGATAAGTGATGTTCTCGATACGGGTAACGTCCGGGGCCTCCGGCAGGACAAAGAAGTGCATGCAGGCATAGATGATCGTTATCCCCACGATAACGGCAAGGAGCGGTCTCATGATTTATAGTTCCGGTCGGGATTCCAGAGATACGAGGGGTAGCTGCAGAGCATGATCGTCAAAGGGTCTCACCCGGTCGATCCGCGACCCGACGACCGGTACCATGCTGGAGATCTCAACGTTCTGCTATATACCTTTTGTGACAGGGATCATCGAACCTCCTGGATTTGCGAGGATAATGGGATGGCAACGGAATCGACGGTAACGGGGGAGACGCAGGAGCGCCGGGTTTCCCCGGGAATGAAGGCGGAACGGGTTTTCACCGTAGCCCGGAAAGAGTTCACCGACCAGGTCACGGGCTGGCGGTTCCTGGTGATCCTCGCCCTCTTCCTCGCCATCGCCCTGGTGGGAACCTACAGCGGGGTCGGGAGCTACGAGAGAGACCTGGATAGGTATGCCCAGCAACTGGCGACGATGGATAATCAGAATGACGGACCGGCCGGGATGATGCCCGCAAAACCGCCGGTCGAGGGCGTTTACTCCTCGATGTTCCGAACACTGGTCTCCTACGGGGGCCTCCTTGCGCTTGCGCTGACCGCCTATCCCGTCGTCTTCTTCGCCGTCGCATACACGCGGCTTATGCGGATAGATATCCGAGGATAGACAGGCGCGCACTTTCGCTCCCCGAGAGGTGCTGCATCGGGGCGGGCCGATAATTCCGCCGGGCTTCGATGTCCGGGAAAGGTATGCAGGGCTCTCATCGGAGTATGCACTCATACCCGCGATCCGGGGATCGAGGTATATTTCCACTGGATATCGGCAGTACTGCCGGGAGATGGAACAACGAGGGCGTATCAGGAGAATGCGACGGCCAGGGTACAACCGCGACAGTTCGATGTTTGTCACAGAAAAGGTATATGGGGGAACGTTGACGCCTTGATCGGTGACACCGTGTACGGTATCCCGCGGGGGCCGGGAACCCCGATTGCCGTCGTATCCCGCCCCCCAAAAGCGTGCCCGGAGGGCCAATAGGGCTGTAGGCTGCCATCAGGGATAGTCGTTGTGGTCTAGCGTTCCTCCGGGCATCGTTTCGAAGACTGGATGAACACGCATGACACAGGAAATAAGATCACTCAATCAGGCTGATACTCAAATTCCTGCCGCCAACCGGCACATCCGCCAAGATAGGGATTGCCACTCGTCGGCAGGCGCGTATCTGCCCTTCATGATCGGGTATTACCGCCACGGGCTTTCGGACTGCGGGGGAGGTTTGGGCCCGTGGAACAGTGCCGATTGCCTGCCGAACGTGATGATACGGTATGCCCGGACCCGGAAATGCCTCGCACATCTCCAGACACTGGCGGGCTGCTACTGGATGGAGATAGACGGCTGCCCCGAGCATTGCTACATCGAGGGGACCTTCAACCTGGATTTCTACATGGTGTCGCTCATAAACAACTCCCGGGAGTTTGGTCATGTGATCTGTGCCGAGTTCTTAGGCAGCGATATGCAGACGTTCTCCAGCTGGAAGTTTTACCAGTTTGACAACCTGGATATCAGGCCCGGGAACTGGCAGATGCCCTACGGGACGGAAACAGAGGATACAAAGGTGAAGATCTACGAGATAACGGGCATCTTTAATTGCGGTCTCCCAGACCACGATTTGGTGCCTCTGGTGACGTTTCTGATCAAGGAAAATGGGGGTGTAACCAAGGGTTGAGAGAGGAGGAATAAATGACAAAAGCGACCCTACGGATCATCATCGCACTTGCAATCGTCTGTTGCACGGGAGCGATGATCGTGACAGTGCATCTTCCGGACAGTTATCCCCATCCGGAGGTCGGGAACGTGACGCCGGAGGGATCGCCACTAGGGTCGGACTTACCCGGCGGTATAAGCTCGAATGCAACGCCAAATGAGGTACCTGAAGAAATGCAGGAGGTTAGGAACATGACACCGGAAAGATCATCGCAGGGACTATATGTGCATCCGTTCGTGAGGCAAGCGCTAGAAGAGGCAAATATGACGGCGGAGGTGTTGCCGGAAGAGCTGACAGAGGAGATTGAACAACTGCAACGAAGTTATGAAGACAGAAAGTTTGGTATAAGCGGATGGGAGTTTGACTCAGAGAACAAACTGGTCATCATCTATGCGTACTCCATACTGGACGAAAAGAAGGTGAAGGCCATTCAGGGCAGGCAGGCTGGCGGCTGGACATTCAAGGTCATCCATAATCTCGATTATGAGAATGAGCGTAAGCAGGCTGCGGCTGAACTGATGCAATTTCAGAATGATCATCCTGAATTGGAGATATCGGGTTTTATTATAACATCACCCGCCCATGTGGAAATGTGGGTGCGCAACCGTACACCCGAAAACGAGGCATTGAACGGCACCGTGATGTACGGTAGGACGATTGAGTTAATTGGAGGCGCACCAAGGGAAGAACTAATGATGCGGGAGGAACTGAAATGGAACGAACCTGCATCGCGGGAACCGGAGGCGGGTTGAGGCGCAGAGCGAAAGCCAGAGTTCGGGTGGTCGACACCAGGCCCCGTGAGGGGAGGGGACCGGTTATTGTTAGTGCGTATATTAAGAGTTCCACAACCCGTTCCTCGCTGCAGGTGGCCGTCGATGGCTTATCCGGAGCACTCACCTCCCCGGGGCAACCCTTGAAGATCCGGGTTTTTTCTGCCACACAGGAAGGACCTCACCGCCCACTTTCCGCAAGACGGCGGCAGACGTGTAGAGGAACGTGAGAGAAAACGTAAATAGAGTTACGGCCCAGTCTCTGGATGGGGATGTCCGGGCGGCCTTTCCAGGTCTGAGACCCATCGGCGGTGCTCCAGGCGGGGGTCTTTACGAGGATAACAGGATGGCAACAGAATCGATGGTATCGGGAAAAGTGCAGATGGATCGGGTTTCCCGGGGGATGAAGACAGAACGGGTCTTCATTGTGGCGCGGAAAGAATTCACCGACCAGGTCACGGGCTGGCGGTTCCTGGTGATCCTCGCCCTGTTCCTCGCCATCGCCCTGGTGGGGACGTACAGCGGGGTCGTGAGCTACGAGAGAGAACTGGATAGATACTCCGAGCAACTGGCCGCGATGGACGACAGGTTCGACGGACCGGAACGAATGATGCCCACAAAACCGCCGGTCGCGGATATTTACTCCTCGATGTTTCTCACGCTGATCTCTTGCGGAGGCCTCCTCGCCATCGCCGTCGGGTTCGACCTGGTCTCCAGAGAGAAGGAGTCCCGGTCACTCAAAAGCATTCTCTCTCACCCGGTCTACCGCGACGAGATCATCAACGGCAAGGCGCTCGGGGGCATCGCACTGCTGGCCCTCGTCGTCGGAGGAGTGCTCGCCATATCCACCGCGCTCCTCCTCGTCTTCTCGATCGTGCCCGCCCCGGGCGACCTCTGGATGGTCCTGACCTATGCCGGCGTCACCCTTCTCTTCTTCGTGACCTTCTTCTCCATCGCGCTTGCCATCTCCACCCTCTGCCGGGAGAGCGGCAGCGCCCTGCTTCTTTCGATGATCGTCTTCATCTTCCTCGTTCTTCTGGCCCCTTACGCCACCACGCATATCGGCATGGCGTTCATGATGGAAGAGCCCGACCCTGCCGCATACGGCGGGGATATCTCGTCAGAAGAATTCCAGGCAGCGATCACGGCATATTACGGGCAATTCAACCTGATCCAGAGCATCACGAACCTCGTATCACCACAAATGGCGACCAACGCCCTCATCCAGGGGATCAGCAACTCCTCCGGGGCGACCCTCGAGGATATGCTCGGCAGGATATGGTCGAGTATTGCGGCGCTGACCATCTACCCTGTGATATTCTTCGCTATCGGGTATACGAAGTTCATGCGGATGGATATCCGATGACCGCTCATGAGGGAGGGGGCCATGTATCCCGGCCCCTCCGTAACATCGAGAGAAAATCGATCGAAACACTCCAATGTGTAAATAATCATGGCAGAGGCTATTTATGGGGATGCGCCGACCATTCATCAACTAATACCGAGCCCGGCAGCAAAACCGCATCCCGGACGGTGCAATATGTCAGGTAACATCATCCACCCCCTCCCCCGAAGCCGGTTCTCGCCGGCACTCCCTCCGCTCGTCGCGGCCGTTACGGCCGTTATCTGGGCAGGTACCGCAAGGATCGTCTCCGGAACGCCGGGCCCGGCCCCACCGTTCGTCCTCCCCGTCTTCATCCTCGTGATCGTCGCCCTGGTGGTCGCGGGGGCCGTAACACCGCTCCCCCTGATCGAGGGCGCCGTCCCGGTCAAAAGGCAACGGCAGGCAATGCTCGTCGCCATCGCAGCCTCGGTCCCGTTCGTCGGCGCCCTGGTGATAAACCCCGAGCGGTGGCCGGGCGGGCCTGCTCCCCTCATAGCGGAGAGCGTGCCGATCTTCGGGTGGTTCTTCGACGGCATCATGAGTGTCCTGCCGCTCGCCGCAGATACGCCCACGTATAAACTCTTCTTCTCCGCGTTCGCAGTCTTCGGGTTCTACCTCGAGTGCGTGCTCGTCGCCGCGATCCTTTACGTTGTTCTCCGGGTGCTCGCCGCCCTCGATCCGGGCCCCCGTGGGGAAAGCCGGCCCGAGGAGGAGTGAACCCTCAGAAGAACGCGAGAGTCAGGAAGTAGACCCCGATCAGGACGATCGCGATGCCGATGATCCGGTCAAAGACTTCCCCGCTCATCCGCGCCTTCTCCTTGACCTTCTTCCCGACCGCGCCCCCGACCGAGCTGAGCACGATGAGCGGGATCGAGAGCCCCACGGCATACACGAAGATCGTGAAGAGTCCCTCGATAGCCGTCTGGTAGAGGGCGATGTAGGTCAGGACAATAAGAAGCATCGGCGCCCCGCGCCCCACGGTGATCGCTCCGAACGACAACCCGAGCAGGAACGCGCCCGTGACGGAGTAGGAGATAGGCGCCCGGAAAAAGTTGAATATCCTCCGTATCGGCGGTTTATACGCATGCAGGAGCTGCAGCCCCATCAGGATCATCAGCACCCCGCCGATAGCCCACGCGATCGTCTCGTCGAGGAAGAGGAGGTACTCCCCGAGGTACCCCGCTATAACCCCGAGCGGGAGGAGGACGAGGATGGTTCCGAACGAGAACGCTATGGTCAGCCTGAGGATCCCGGCAAGCGTAAGATCCGTCTTTCCGCTCGTCAGGTAGCCGATCAGCCCAAGACAAAGGACGCTGTTGCAGGGGCAAATGCCGGCGACGAGGCCGAAGACGAAGACCCCGAGGACCGAGGGGTCGAAGGTTGCCACAGGGAAAGGTTGGGCCGCAACCGGGATTATACCTGCGATCCTTTTGCCGGGCCATTGCAGGCGGCGCCCTGGATACCCACTTCACACTCCAGGTCGGCATGTCAACCGCCGGGCATGCAGAGCGTTGCATGAGGGGGTGAGGATACAGGGGCGGGCGTTACCGCATCGAGCACGAAGATGAGGTATAATGCGGCGCTCCCCGTGAGGCAACATATGGCGCGGCATACGGGGTGCCGTCCCGGCGAAGAACGCACTGCTCGCCCCGGTGAAATCCCACCGAAAACATTGAGAGAGGTATTTCAAATCAGAGAACCTATATTTATAGAACAATAATGGTCCCCTGGGAAATAGCCTTCGCCGTCGTACCTGGCCTGATTCTCTTCTTCTATGGAATCGAGAACTTCTCCCGCGAAATCCTCGCCGTTGCAAAAGGCAGCTTCGCGGCAATCCTCGGCAGGGTGACCGAGCGGCCGATCCTGGCCGCGATACTCGGCGCCGTTGTCACTGCCCTCGTTCAGTCGAGCGCAGCGACGGTGATCATCACCGTCAGCCTGGTCAACGCCGGGACGCTCTCGTTCGTCCAGAGCCTCGGGATCATCATAGGCGCAAGCGTCGGAACGACCATGACCGCCCAGCTCGTCGCCTTCAAGATGACGGCGTTCGGACAGGTGCTGATCCCGATCGGTTTCCTCGTCGGGATCTTCGGGCGGCGTTACCGGTTCCTCGGAAAACCTCTCTTCTACTTCGGCCTCGTTTTCTTCAGTCTGAACCTCATATCGACGGCGCTCGTGCCGTTCCAGAACGATCCCGAGATCATCGGCCTCATCACGCGGTTCTCGGCGCTCCCGCTCGCCATCCTGATCGGGTTTCTCGTGACGACCATGGTGCAGTCGAGCGCCGTCACGACCGGCCTTGCCGTCGTCCTCGCCCAGCAGGGGCTGCTCACCCTTCCGCAGGCGATCCCGCTCATACTCGGCGCGCACATCGGTTCGACCACGATGGCCCTCATCGCCTCCGCCCGGATGAACCTTTACTCCCGGCGGGCGGCGGTGGCCCATTTCACCTTGAACCTCGGGGGAGTGCTCCTGATCCTCCCGTTCATTGATCCGTTCACCGAACTCATCATGACGATCGGCGGAACCGAGGCGCAGATGGTGGCAAACGCCCACCTCATATCCAACCTGATCACGGCGACGGTCTTCCTCATCCTCATCAGGCAGCTCGGGCAATTCGTTACGTGGCTGGTGCCCGGGAGCGAGCCTGAGATCCTGATGCGGACGCACTACCTCGAAGACGGCATCCCCGACGATACGCACCACGGGTTTGAGCTGATCCGAAAGGAGCTCGGGTACGCCCACGGGGTCACGCTCGACCTCTTCCGCGCGGTGATGACCTACCTTGCGACGTCAGATGATGCGGATTACCAGAGGGTCGAGAGGCTCAAAGACCTCAACAGCCACCTTGACGGGAAGATAGGGCAGGCGCTTCGGGAGATATCGCGGAGGCAGCTTGCGGACCAGGAAGCGACCGAGGTGGTCTTCCTGGTCCGGATGTCGCACGAGATCGGCCGGCTCGGCTACCTCGGGGCGGACCTCGGGAAGTTCTTCCGGAAAGCATCCGAAAACGGGAACGGCGCCTTTGTCGTCCTCGCAGAGAAGACAGAGAGTGTCTACCGGATCCTCGACGCAAACATCGTCGGGCTCGGCCGCCACTTCCCGGTGATCGATGACGCGACCGTCGCCGAACTCCGCGCCCGCGATGTCGAGCTCCAGCTCGCCATCAACTGGCACTACCGCGAGCAGCTCATCTGTCTCCGCGAGAAGGGCGACCGCGGGGACAGCCGCTACCTCGATGCCCTCTCCATCATCGAGGCGGCGAACGCCAAAGTGCGGGATCTCCGCAAGCTCGCCGAGCAGTACTCGCGCGAGAAGATGGATGAACCGGTGTCACTCCGGGTGGAGGACCCGCTTCCTCTGCGCCACCCGGTAGCCGGAGACGACGAGAAGAGAGTCCCCGATATCCCGGTCGAGCGCCGGATCCCCGGAATCGACATACAGGAGGGGTGTCGCGGCGAGTTTTCCGGGCGTGGCGACCACGACCAGGTTCGATAACCCGGTCTTCCGGAGCACCGCGGGACTGATCTGCTGGTTTCCCCTCCCGAGAACGAACCCCTGGGCGCCGATGGGGCTCACGACGATCTTTGCCCGCGGATATCGGTCGAGGAGGGCAAGGAGGGTCCGCTCGTCGGTGTTCCGGGCGACGACCCGCCCATCCCTGACGACGTCGACGCCAAGAAGCGTCGGGGTTAGACCGAGCCGCTCCATGATCCGCGCCGTCGTGCTCCCGGCGCCGATGATATAAAGCGTCTCCGGGAGCATGACCTCATTGATGAACACCGCGATATCGTCCTTCGCC
>Ga0209718_1004929_pt1 | contig 10844 bp, 6 predicted proteins | sample AD_JPNAS1_MetaG_FD_184420 | JGI IMG/M metagenome (GOLD analysis project Ga0209718, IMG submission 184420) | Active sludge microbial communities of municipal wastewater-treating anaerobic digesters from Japan - AD_JPNAS1_MetaG (SPAdes) (version 2) | ecosystem: Engineered > Bioreactor > Anaerobic >... | reverse complement strand
GATAGCGGCGTTCTCCGCCGTCTGGTGGTTCAAGAACTCGGCGTACTGCCCTTGCGTGATTTCATACTTCATGCAATAGAACGCATTGAATCCTTTCGGGAATGCCGCCGATAACGAACCGAAGCCGCCGATGGAAGTGTTACCGGTGGTGGATGTCCCCCAGAGAAAGCCTGCTGCATTGGTGATGGTCAGTGTCTCCTCTCCCTCCACAAGAAACGGGAGTGTCGCTCCGCTGCTCCAAGCGCCGTCCGTGAAGCAACCCGAATCGGATGAAGACGAGCTAGCCGCACCGGAACCCAGTTTGAACGCGCCTTCGGGCACATACACCATCTCGATGGCATGGGCGGAGAGATCGACCGAAGCGCCTGCCCCGTCCGCATTCCGGTTCCAACGCAATTTGACCGTCGCGCTGAAGGTACCCGATCCGGCAGCCGAACGGTGGATGAACGCACCGCGCCCGTCTTCAGGAACCGTGATGGTCGTTCCTGCGGGTGCGGTGTGCCCGTTTGTTGTCAGCGTCGCCGGTCTCCATTCGCCGTCACCGCGCCATTTGAAAAAGACCCAGGCCGCGTCCCAATTTTCCAGCGCGAGATCCGCGCCGGTGACATTGGCGTCAGCGAGTTCAGTCCATGCGGCGCGCCATGAGTTGTCCCAGGATACGGTGGCCTGTACGTCCACGCAACCGGGGGCGTCTGCGGCGACCAGTGAGAGGTCAGTGATCGAGATTGTTGTTTGCCGTGGCATGATTGGTTGCACTCAGTATTGTCAGAAGACCCAAGATAACTGTTACTGTCCTGTTCATGTTACGCTCCTTGTCTGTCGTTGTCATTCCGAGTTGTAGAAACATTTTCATAGATGCGGATCAGCAGTCCGCGTGGCGGCATACGAAGCCCTAGGAGGCTTAGCCAGTCATATCCGTCCGCTATTCCGCCGCTAAACCTGATCGACGAGGCGACCACCGAGACATCGCGCATCCTGCTTGATGTCGCGTAACCGTCGGCGCTGCCGCCTTTGAAGCGGTCGGGCGCATATGCATCTGCCCGTACGCCGGATGTGGCGAGGGCCGCTGCCACGAGCAGGATGCAGCCTGCTCCTTTGTGCATTGCGTGTGTCATGTCATTTCTCCTGTCGTTATTGCAACGCCTTGTATCAGCGTTTCGTCTCCTCGTCACGATGTTGGACACCGAGCGCCTTGACACGCTCCTGGTACGCCCGTTCAACTTCGGGCGAGGCCTTTTTTTTCCGTTCAGCATCGTTCACGGGCAGGAACCCCAGATCGTAAAAATGGTACTTCTCTTCCTTGCCGCCGGTGCTGTAGGCGTGATAGGGCCTGATGTCTATCCCTTTCTCCATCATGGCTTTCAACTTGTTGAGATGCGTGGTGTAAATGTCGCGTGGGTAGGCGTTCTCGTCTTTGCAGATGGTCGCAGCCATGCCGATGACCTCGCCGAGACTGCCCAGCGTACGCATGACACGGACAGCCGAGAATGCGGAGTGCGAGACGCTGATATGACGGCCGCCCAGAAACAGGTTCTTCACGTCGCGGGCATAGAGACATCGATAGGGAACTGGATACGGCTTCATGAAACCGCGATGATAGGCACACGAACGGAAGGGCTCCGAAAAGTGCTTGAGATGCTCGGGGTCAGGGAAGTGGTGATCGAGATCCCATGTGATCGAGACGGTCGCATCGGGGTAGACGCGGTTCTGTTCCAGGTCGTTTTGTGTGATGATCAGGTCGCCGACCACACGGTAGCTTTCACGTTTGCCGCCGATGGGGGACACCCACTCGAGGGTGTCGTACGCCCACTCTTTTTTGCGTTTCGCATGATTCTTCAAAAACGACCAGTTTGCCAGAATGGCCATCAAACCGTAGTCGCGGATGTACTCGACTTCTTTTACCTGGTCGCGGTACTGCCCGGTTTCCCAAGACCAGTTTCCGCTGCGGATGTGGCTTACGGTCTCGTCTGAGAAGGTGATTCCCCAATCGATGTCGGGGAAGGTCGTGGGGGCGGCCGCACGGCGTGACAACCATTGCACGGACATCCCCATGACTTGCCTGTCGGCTTTTTCAGGCGCGATTGTCTCATTGAAGTGTGCGCGTGCCTCGCGTCCGTACATGACTTCGGCACCCATCATGCGGGCGATGACCGCGTCTCCCGTACAGTCGGCGAAAAGCCGCGCCCGGTAGCGGGTCTCCCTGCCGGTTCGGGCATTGTGTGCAATATAGGCGGTGATTTTTGATGGATCGTCCGGATCGCGCTCTACGGCATAGACGCGTTCGTTGAGAACCAACTTGTACTGGTTGCCGGGACTGAGACGGAAGATGTTTTCTTTGCGTTTGTCTTCGTACCAGTCGCCCGGATACACGCCGCCGCCGCCCATGATCGGGCCGATCGCGGTCACGACGCGTCCGACATTGGGGTAGGGCGCCCATTGCGCCCAGCCGCCCAGACCGACGCGCACCTCGGAACTGTTGCAGCCGCCCAGGACCGGGCGGTCTTGGATTAGCACCACGCGCGAGCCGGTGCGCAGGGCCGCGACCGCCGCACAGGTGCCGGCCATGCCGCCGCCGGCAATCGCCAGATCATAGACAACCGGATCGTCTTTGACGGTCGTCCCCGACTGCTGTCGGCGGAAATCCGCTAGCGCGCTCGCATCCCCGGGCGGCGTGAAGCCGGGCGTGCTGGTCAGATACAGCGCATCGCAGCGTCCGTTGAACCCTGTGAGATCGCGCAGCGCAATGCGCGCATTGCCCTGCGGCAGGTTGACCTCTCCGGCCTTCTGCCAGTTCCAGTCATTCCCGTTGGTGCCCAACACGCCGGGCAACGCGGTGCCGTTGACGAGCACATTGAAGCGACCGGCCGGCGTGCCACGTTTCCAAGGCGCGGTCCAGTCGCGTGTGCGCACCCAGACGGTCCATGTTCCGTTGCGAGGGATCGTGCAGGAAGTCTCGGCGTCCGCCACCGGCACGCCCAGCCCGTGGGCCATGATGTACGCAGAACCCATCGTTTCAACGGATTGCTGATCCATTATCCATCCGCCGAGTTCGCGGAAAGCCTCCGCTTCAATCCAGACTCCCTGCTCCTTGGCGCCGCAAAGGCAAGGGAAGACAAACACGAGGCACGAGATCACTTTTTTCATGGCAATCGCTCCTTACTCATACTTTTTCACAAATTGGTCGATGCGCTCCGCCATCACGCGGCGGATCTCAGAGGCCTGCACCTCGCGCAGCGGGACGCTGCCCGAACACGACAGATGTGCGGCTGTGCCGGCTGCCTGCCCGAGTTGCATCATGGTGCGGGAAAGGCGGCAGCTTGAAGCTGCGATGGCACTGAAACTGGCAGCGCGTCCGGCAATCAGGACATTCGTGGTTTTCAACGGCAACAGACAACGATACGGAATGCCGTAGGGGCCTTTCAACTCACCGCTCGGTCCGCCGCCGCCGTGGTTGTCCATCGGGTGGTCGGCGATGGCGATGATGTCGTCGTGTTTTTGATTGGCAAGCGTCGCGATCAGGTCGCGCTGGTTGAGCACATATTCGCCACGCACACGGCGGGTCTCGCGCACGCCCATGACCGGAAAGATCGATTTCATCCGGAAGCGCCGGAACTCGTCGTAGTTCTTCTGATACCAATGCCAGTGCGCCAACACGCGGCGGCGGCACTCCGCATACGCTTTCTTGGGACCTAGCTCGAGATACTCTTCGCCGCGCATGGTTGGCAGCATGTTGACAAAGCGGTCGCCCTTCGGATATTGACCGACGAACGCAACCGGGAAGCCACCTTGCCACCAGCATTTTTCGGGAATGCCCTCGGGCAGCGGTTCGATCAGGTCGGGCTCATTTTTCGCGAGCGGCGTAATGCGGTACATGAGGGTGGCGCCGTTGAGACGCATGAGCGGCTCCGGTGGTGCGCCGGGCTCGTTGAAGTCGGCACGGCGGTCGCGTCCGGTCATTAACTCGCAACCGAGCTGGGCACAGAACACGGCATCTGTGGCGTCGATGAAGATTTTCGCGCGCACGACCGCGCCGTCGCTGAGCGTCACCTCGCTGACCATGCCGTCCGCGTGGCGCGCCTCGCGGAAAGCCGTGTTGAGCAGCACGCGGCAACGGCCGGTTTCATTCAACATGGCCAGCATGGTTTCCGCCATGGCGTCCGGCTCGAAGATCACACCGCGGCAGTGTTCGCGGAACCACGCCTCATTACCCATGCCGGGGCCGTGGCGGCGCAGGGTATGGGCATAGGAGACGCAGGGATCGGTTTCGATCATGCCGCCGGGGAAGGTGTACTTCTCCCACGGTTTGCGCCAGGCGAGGTGACGGTCAAAGCGATAGACGCCGGCAACGCCGGGAATCTGCCGCAAACGCTGATAGACACGATAGGGCACACCTGTTCCGCCTATGCCCGGCTCCCAGTTGTTGACACCGCCGAGGGTGGAGGTCCCGCCCAGCATCGACTCCTTTTCGACGAGGATGACAGAGGAGCCGAGATGTGCGGCGGACCACGCTGCCGCGAATCCGGCGCTGCCACCGCCGATGACAGCGACATCACAGGTGAGCGCCGCTTTTTGTTCGGCTACGCATGTCCATGCGGCGCACATTAGCACCGGCAGGATGCGTGTATATTTTTTTACCGTCATCATTGAATGCTCAAAAGTGTTCCCGGGGCCGACAGAACCGCAACGACCTGATTGCCCCTAATCTGAAGCACGCCCTTAAGGTGACTGGGGACGCCGCTGATCGTCCAGTTAGTCAGCAGGACATTTGTGCTGACAGCATCGATGTTGTCGAAGAGAATCAGGGGGTAAACGCCTGATGACAGGCGCGCACCGTTGTTGTTGATGCACAGGCTGCCCGAGCCGGCGACCGTTAACGTGCCGACGCCGAGGGGTGAGCCAGCGGTGACCGCCAGAGTACCGCCGCTCAGCGTGAGGTCGCCGTCGAATCCGCTGACCGCGTTCAGGGCGGTTACGCCATCGCCTGCGCAGACCAGGGTGCCATTGCCGCTCAGCGTATTCACGGACAGCGTCGCGCCGGTTGCCACCGAGATCTCTGCCTGCCCCGAGACGTTCAGGGATGCGAGCATCCGTGAGGTCGGGAAGTGGATAAAAGCGTTGGTCAAATTCAATCCACCGTTCAGGGTGTCGGTGTTGGTCAAGGTCAGCGGCACGCTTGACCCCAGAGTCAGCGGGCCTGCGCCTGCTACACTCGTCAGCGTGACCGGCGCTGTCCCGCCAACACGCAGTTCTCCGCCCGCCGCAGAAGTGGTCGCCGACGGCAACGTGACCGTTCCGCCCGGCTCGGCGTAACCCGCCGAGAGCCGGTTGAACCACTTCCAGTTGAGGTAAGCCTGAGTGTCCATGCTTTCACGTTCAGTCAGCTTTCGAGTGTAGATGATGACCTCCGCGAGTTGCATGCCGCCGGTACGGTCAGCGCGGTTCTCAGGGTCGGTATAGAGGTAAGCTTCGCAGGCGAAGGCGTTGGCGATGCTTGAACCTTCCAGCACTTGGCCCAGCAGGTTGAAACTGTTGTGCGTGATCGGGTACATGCAGGGGTGGATGCGTGCGCCATTCAGGTAGCAATTACCGGTGCGTACGGTAAGCTGGCCGGCCGGATTCCATACAAAGGGTGTTCCCAGGCGCGTGAAATGACTACGTGCGCCGAACAACGGCAGATAGGTTCCTATCGGGGCACTTTTCGAATGTTTCAGATTCATGACCAGAAAGAGCGAGCGGATCACAATGTTAGTATCCCATGCCAGAAATTTCTTGGAGCCGATCGTACCGAAATCGACGACCGGCAGGCCGTTCAGGGCGTTCTCCGCGACGGTCGGGCCGAAGCCGCTGTAACTGAAGGCGTAGTGGTTGCCACCGGAAGCGTCGTCCCAGCGCGTGACCTCGCTACCGTTGAGCGTTAAATTCGTTGTCGCGTCGAGGTGCAGCGTGGCGTCGGGTGCAGGAGCCAGTGGCGTCTGATACGCCGAGAACTGTAGCGAACCGCCGGAAAGGCGGACGTTGCCCGCCACGCCCGCGTTCTGAACCGTGGCCGATGTTCCTGCGGGCACGTTGAGCGTGGCGGAATCCGCCACCGTGAGCACGTCTACCGCAATTGTCTGATCCCCGGTCGTACGCAAGGTGTTCGATCCATTGACCTGCACCGTGTTGATTTGCGGAGCGGCGTAACCCGGCAGCACCTTGTTGAACCATTTGTGGTAGAGGTAGGCTTCGGTGTCGCGCCGCTCCTCCTCCGTCAGAACACGTTGGTAGACGATGACCTCGGCGAGACGTTGTCCGCCGGAACGTTCGGGATAATAAGGGGAGACCATACCGCCACGCATGGCGAAGCCCGAGGCGCTGCCGCCGGTTTCATTCTGTTTCCAGACGAAAGAAACAAGGTCATAGCCGCCGGAGAGCCCGGTATACAGATGGTCGACCTCCTGTCCGTTGATCCATGTACGGTTGACTGTCGGGGCCGCGAGATCCCAAAACAGCGCGTGGTCTCTTGTGAGCGGCGTCCGGTACTGTCGACTGGAGTGGTCCCCTTTACTGGTATAAACATCCATGCCGCGCTCGAAACTGCATGTCAGATCTTCTTTGGATCCGAGCAGGATGCCGCCGCCTTCTTGGCTACCGATGATCATGAAGAATGTCCGGATGCCGCCCAGAGGTGTTTCGTTCCAGAGCATGCCGCGGCATGAACCGGCCGGACCGAAGTCGACAACAGGCAGACCGTTCAGCGCGTTCTGAACAAGGAACGGTGACAGCAGACCGGGCCGGTTGCTTTGTGAGACCGCGAAACGCACGTCCGTACCGTTGGTGGTGCGTGTGCCGTTTTTATCCAGCCACTTTGTGACCATCGTGTTGCCGCCGGATTGTGAGGTGACAAGCGTCGATGCATCGCTGGCATCCACATGGAACGCCGCGCCGTCGGCAGGCGCGGACGGGATCGGGCGCTGGTCGTTCAGAATCAGGGTGAGCGAGTCGGTCAGTGTGATCACGCCGCCGAAGTTACGGTTGGTCTGAATCGCCAAGGCGGCGTCGCCGTCGCCGGTCAAACGGTAGCCGCCTTTTAGCTCGCCGACTTTGACGGTCATGTCGGTGCCGCCGATGTACAGGTAACCGCTGTAATCGTGTTGCAACGAATGAAAGTGCTGTTCGGTCGTGAACGTGGCGGCTTTGAAGGTCAGTGCCACATCGCCGCCGACCAGCGGATCGGCGCTGAGTTCGAAAACGTTATTGTCCCAGATGGTTTTCAGAAAGGTACCTTCGGGCAGGACGCCGGGAGCGGCGGTGACCACCTGCCCTGCGGAAAGATCTCCGACCGAGACGCCGGAGACGCGCGTCACGCGGCGGGAAGAGGTGTCGAGGGTGAACACGCCGGTCTGGTCGGTGGCGCGGGAGGGGCGTCCGCCAAAGCGTACATGTCCGGGGCCCGAGAAAACGAGACCGTCCGGCTGGAGATGATTCAGCGCCAGCGCGTTTGTGGAGTCGGCATCCTGTCGGAAATCCAGCCCCAGAACACCTGCATTCACGGTTACGGGTCCCGACATCTCTGACCGGCGGTATGAATACAGGGCTTGGTTGCCGGTTTTGGTGAACCCGTCGCTGCCTTTTAGTGCGCTGCGCAGGTCAACTCTGCGGTTGTCCGTGCGGATGGTGAGCGGGGCGCCTTCAAGTGTGATACTTGCCCCTTCGACACCTACGGGGACTGCCGAATGGACGGAATCGATCCATTGCATATAGCCGAGCGTGACATCATTCGTCAGCAACAGCTTGTCCGGCAAGTTGTTGGTGAAATAGGCCGTGCTTCCCGCGCCGTGGGCGATCTGGCCGTCGCGCCAGTTTGAGGCATCCCAGTAGTCGAACGGTGAAGCACCGCCTCCCGTCCAGTCACCGTCTGCGGCGGAAACGGGGTCACACAACAGCAACGTACAGAGGAACATGGCCCACAGGAGCACGGTTTTCATGGCTGATCTCCTTTCGCTCGCTTGACGATGGTTTTTGCACGTGTCACAAAAGTAATAAATAATGGTGGCGAAAGCAATGCGAAAAATAAAATAAAAAAATCGGAGAGTGGGCATTGTCAGAAAGGCGATGGCATGGTACAGTCTAAAACATGCGCTCGACTGGGGTCGAGGGTGACCCCGTGTGGGCTTATCAACGTCCGGGTACAGGTTAAAAGAGAGGAATCCATCATGAAGCGTATGGTGTGGGCGGGTTTGGTTTGCGGACTGGCGATGACGGCGGCGATGCAGATGGCGGAGGCCACAGAGACGATGAATGAACGGTATCGGCCCAAGCTCTTCAAGCAGTTTGGCGATCATGTCAACACGCCGGATGGATTGGCGCAGGACCGTCACGGCAACATCTACATGGCGGCGCCCAATTTTGTGGATCCGTCCTATCCGGGCGCCATCATGAAGATGGACAAGCGGACCGGAAAATGGTCGATCTTTATGACGGCACTGGTCCATCCCGAGACCGGGCGCGGTGCGCCGATGGGCATGGAATTCGCGGAAGACGGCACGCTCTACTACTGTGACAATCAGTATTTCAACAACAAGAACTACAAGTCGCGCATCATGCGCGTGGTGACCGACAAGAAGGGCGAGCCGCAGCGCATCGAACCGGTGGTCGAGAATATCAAGCTCGCCAACGCCGTGCGCGTACGCGGAAACGCCATCTACTTCACCGACACCTTCTTTGATCTTGAGGGCAAAAATCTCGGCGGGGTCTATCGCGTGCCGATCAGCGCCTTCAGCGAGCGCCCGGTGCGGTTGCTGCCCAAAGCTCAATGGCAACAAGATCCGTACTGCATCGGGGTCACGGAAACCACCCCGTTGCCGCACCGCAAGGATGCCGCCGCCGCCGACGGCATGTGCTTTGACAAGGAGGGCAATATTTACGTCGGAAACTTCGGTGACGGTCACTTCTACATCATGCGCATGCAGCGCGACGGCACCTATGCCAAGCCTGAGACGCTCATCTACGATCCCAAGATCTTCCCGAGCTGCGACGGCATCTGCTATTACCCCCAAAAGAACTGGGTCATCATTACCGACTCCGAGCGTAACGCGGTGCGCTACTGGGATATCAAGGCAGGGACGCTGGGGCTGCTGTGGGAAAACGGGGACACTGACGGCGCCGACGGCCTGCTGGATCAACCGTGCGAGCCGATGGTGTGGGGCGACAAGCTGATCGTCGTGAATTTCGACATGAAGTTCCCGGGGCTGTTGAATACGGTGAACGATAACGTACACACCGTCAGCGTCATCGATCTGGGCACAGGTGGCTGCTCCTTCCTGAACCTGTTCAGGTAAGAAGCTGTGAGTGACCGGTGATCTGTGAGAGGCTCTTACACGACCCCTTGCTTATAGGTGTGGCACGGGCATCTTGCCCGTGTTTCATGGGCGGGACGCCCATGTCACGAGGGGGTTTGCAAGAGGCTCTTGAGTTTACTGTTGGGGACAGAAAATGCGGGATTTTTTGGATTTCAAGGGCAAGACGGCACTGGTGACCGGCGCGACCGGTGCGATCGGTAAGGGCGTCGCGCTGGGGTTGGCCCAGCGCGGCGCACGGGTGGTCGTCACGGATCTCAAGCAAGATACGGTTGATGCGGTTGTCGCAGAATTGACATCCGCCGGATACGATGTGGCGGGGCTGGCCGCTGATGTGACGGACGAGTCGCGCGTCAAGGCGGTGGTGGAACTCGCCGCAACACGGTTCGACAAAACGATCGACATCCTCGTGAATGTCGCGGGTGTGGCGGGTCAAAAGCCCGTTGAAGAGATTACTGAAAAAGAGTGGGATTTTGTCTTTGCGGTGAACTGCAAAGGCACCTTCTTTTTCATCAAGCATGTCGTGCCCCTGATGAAGGCGCGCAAGTCCGGCAAGATCGTGAATTTTGCTTCGAAATCCGGCAAGACTGGTTCGGCTTTATGCAGCCACTATTCGGCAGCCAAGGGTGCGATCATCACGCTGACACAGGCGTTGGCGTATGAGTTCGCCAAGGACGGCATCCAGGTGAACTGCGTTTGTCCCGGCATCACGGACCAAACAGGTGTGTGGAACTTTATGTCCGCCAACTACATCGATAACCTCAAGCAGACGCGCGAGCAAGTCGTCAAGCAGTTCACCGCCAAGGTGCCGCTCGGCCGCTTGGCCAGTATCGAGGATGTGGTGGATGTGACCGTCTTCCTCTGTTCGTCTGGTGCGGACTACATGACCGGCCAGGCGGTCAACATCACCGGCGGACGGGAGATGCATTGATAGTGCGTCAGGAGGGTGCGATGAGCGAGCGAGAGATCACAAAAGAGAGTGTGGCGAAGATGATGGACCATGCGGTGTTGAAGCCGGCGATGACTGATGACGACATCCGCAGGAACGCGGCTTTGTGCGCGGCGCGCGGGGTCGGCAACCTGTGCGTGCGTCCCACGGATACGGCGCTTGCGGCGACGTTGCTCAAGGATTCCGGGACGACCGTTGCGGTCGTGGTGGGCTTCCCGCACGGTGCGAACCGCCCTGAGGTGAAGGCACTCGAAGCCCGTCTGGCCATTGAGGACGGCGCGGACGAGTTGGACATGGTGATGAACATCGGCAAGTTTCTCTCGGGCGACGACGACTATGTGCGGCGCGACATCGCGGCGGTTGTGGCTGAGGCCAAGCCGCACGGAGTGTTGGTCAAAGTGATTCTGGAGACCGCGCTGCTGACGTTGGACCAAGTGGCCCGCGCGTGCGAGCTTGCCATTCAGGCCGGCGCGGACTTTGTGAAGACCTCCACCGGCTTCAACGGTGAGGGTGCCGCGCCCGGGGCGGTCGGGGTGATGCTCGAACGCTGCGCGGGA
>Ga0209718_1004922_pt1 | contig 10858 bp, 7 predicted proteins | sample AD_JPNAS1_MetaG_FD_184420 | JGI IMG/M metagenome (GOLD analysis project Ga0209718, IMG submission 184420) | Active sludge microbial communities of municipal wastewater-treating anaerobic digesters from Japan - AD_JPNAS1_MetaG (SPAdes) (version 2) | ecosystem: Engineered > Bioreactor > Anaerobic >... | reverse complement strand
CAGATAAGGATTGTGAGATTCAACGGCATGGAACCCGAGAAGTATTCATACAAACTTCTCGAAAGTTATACGGTACTCGATAAGATCAAGAAGAAGGAAACCGGTATTTACAGGATTGGAGCGGTCGGTGGCATACCTCATGTGGTGTTGGCCAACCATGGGTTTGAGAGTATCGACGGACGGGGACCTATATCCAATCGTTATTTCAAGGATTATTTCAAATTGATCGTAAAGCCGCAACTGGCAGAAAAGAAGGATGAGTTGTTTTTCGATTCGTATTGGTATAATCTCTTTTTGACATGCGGAAGCGGTGATCAGAATTTTAACTATCCTCTTTTGTCCCTTGCAAACGTAAAGTACCTTGTATCATCCGATAACAGCCAGAAGGCAAAAGATTTATCTGATATTGTAATGAAAGAGAGGAAATATCTTAACAATCTGTTTTACGATATTTTAAATCCACCATTTACCGGTAGTGACAACATGCTCAATATAAACGTATATAGGTTAAAAGAAACATTCGAAAGATGGTATCTTGCCAGTACACCGGTGATTGCTGTAAACCGCAACCAGACTCTTGATTTGCTCCTATCACAATCCAGCGACACCTTAAGAAATAATGTTATCTATGCACAGCCTGATATTGAAAAAGGTTATTTTGATAAATATGCACCGAAGAACGATCCAAGCGGAAAGATCGAATTATTGTCATATTCACCGGACAGGATAGTTTTGAATACAACAATTGCTGCACCAGCAATAATGGTTATAACAAACAATTATGATAAAAGATGGGCCGCATATATCAACGGCGTAAAGACAAAGATTGTAAGGGCAAACCATGCCTTTCAATCCTTTCTGTTGGATAAAGCAGGGTCTCATAAGGTCGACATAAGATTTGAAGATAAATTGCTTTGGATGCTTCATTATGTGATGATATTCGGTTTTATTCTTTTAAACGTTACATTGCTTCTAAATAGGTCAATTATGCCTTCAGGATCAGGAAAATAGGACGGATAATTTAAAATAAAGATGAAATACGGTAAGCTTATTGCGATAGCAGTGCTTTTTCTAATTATGGTAGCCTTGTTCTTTTTGAGAAGACACGGTTACGTTGCCCCTGATAAAATATTTGAGTTCTTGAGGCTACATCCAATATTGGCACCTTTTTTATTTATAATTATTTTTATGCTGCTGACGCTGTTTTTAGTGCCTACGCTTCCTTTAAACCTTGGCGCCGGTTTTTTATGGGGCCCAGTATGGGGTACTGTTCTTACAATAATAGGCGCGACATTAGGGGCAATATGTTCATTTGGATTGTCAAGGTATCTTATAAAAGATTATTGCGGGGAAAGATTCCGTCATGCAATGTGGCTGCACCTCAAAGATTATATATCAAAATACAACTGGAAGGTAATCGCATTTGTGCGGATTGATCCGGTTTTTGCATCAGGACCTCTAAACTATTTTTTTGGTGTTACCTCGATAGCCTTTTCCACTTTTATCTGGTCTACCGCCCTTTTTTTTATACCACCAGCGTTTCTTTTTGCTTCTATCGGCAGCATCTTTGGATGGGTGGCAATCCAGGGGAATGCCTCCGATCTCATACGTAGCATCATTCTAGTTAGTGCCGGTGCCACGATTGTATGTCTGTTTCTTTTCCTTGCCAGGAAATGGGCGAGGAAGAATAACAAGATTGATATATAGAGAGGAGCATTTGAAGACAACATTATTAGTGATGACGCTTAACGAAATTGATGGAATGAAGGCCATTATGCCGCGCATTAAAAGAGAATGGTTCGATCAGATAATCGTTGTCGACGGTGGTTCTACTGACGGGACAATAGAATATGCCAAGCAAGAAGGATATTCTTTTTATGTTCAAAAAAGGCAAGGCTTTAGGCATGCTTATTTTGAAGTTATGCCTCTTGTAGAGGGTGATGTAATAGTTACATTCAGTCCTGACGGTAATTCTATCCCGGAATTAATCCCTGAATTGATCGAGAAGATGAGGGAAGGGTACGATATGGTGATCGTGTCCCGATATCTCGGCAAAGCAAAAAGCGATGACGATGATTTACTTACAGGGTTCGGCAATTGGCTTTTTACCAAAACGGTGAATATCCTTTTCAAGGGTGACTATACAGATGCAATGGTCATCTATAGAGCTTACAAAAAAAGCCTTATATATGATTTGGAGCTCGATAAGGACAAATGGTATACAACGCCTGAAAAACTTTTTTCGTGCAAGATAAGCTGGGAGCCTATGCTCTCTGCCAGGGCCGCAAAAAGAAAGCTAAGAATAGCTGAGATTCCCGGCGACGAACCACCTCGAATAGGTGGTGAGAGAAAGTTGCTTATATGGCGTTGGGGCGCATCATACTATTTCCAGTTCTGGCGAGATTTTTTTATCTGGCACTGAATATGTCGTCAAATAATAAATAATGGATTGAACAATGTGCGGGATTGCAGGATATATTGGAAAACAGATTCCCAATGAATCAATGATAGCGGAAACGCTACGCCTTATGAGGAACAGGGGCCCGGATCACCAGGGTTATGTTTTGTTCAAAGATAATTCAGTCAATGTAGCACTACTTCATGCACGTTTGAAGATTATAGATCTCGATGAAAGGTCAAATCAGCCTTTTTCAATAGGTGATTCAACGGTTATTTATAATGGGGAAATATATAATTATATTGAGTTAAGGGAAAAACTCGAAAAGAAAGGCATAATCTTTCATACAAAATCGGACACAGAAGTTCTCCTCCAGTATTACATAAACTTTGGGGAGAGATGTGTTGATTTTTTTGAAGGAATGTGGGCGTTTGCGGTATATGATAAAAACAAAAAACATCTATTCATCTCAAGGGATCGTTTTGCGGAGAAACCAGTGTTCTATTGTCAATCTCCTGATGGATTTTTCTTTGCATCTGAGGTCAAGTTCCTGCAGGAGTTGACAGACAGAAAATTCGATGTGAATGTGAGCCATATTGCAAGGTATCTTGTGAACGGATATAAATCGCTATACAAAACGGAGGAGACCTTTTTCAAGGACATACATGAAATTCCATATTCTACGAATGCTGTAATCGACAGCAGGCTAAAACCTAAATTCTATCGTTACTGGCAGCCGCAATGCGAAATTAACGAAAATATGAAACTGGAGGAAGCGATAGAAGGGGTAAGACAAAGGCTTCTCGAAAGTATGCGCATTCGTCTTCGTTCTGATGTTCCACTTGCTTTTTGCCTGAGCGGCGGCATTGATTCTGCATCTTTGACGTCGATAGCTTCCAAAGAATTTGGATATAATGTTGCGACATTCTCTATCATAGACAAGGATGAGCGTTATAACGAATATAATGTTGCGACATTCTCTATCATAGACAAGGATGAGCGTTATAACGAATATGATAACATAATGGCAACAGTAAACGATTTAGGGTGTGAACACACGCTGATAGAGATATCGCCGGATAATTTTTTTGAAAGGCTCGAAACGCTTATCGGTTATCATGATTCCCCTCTTTCCACAATATCTTATTATGTGCATTCATTTCTATCCGAGGCTATTTCAAAATCGGGTTATAGGGTGGCTGTTTCTGGCACGGCTGCGGATGAATTGTTTACGGGTTATTACGATCATTTCAACCTTCATCTTTATGAGGTACAAAAACAGCCTGATTTTGACAAGTATTTGAACGATTGGAACAGGCATATCAGTGACATAGTTAGAAATCCATATCTACAGAACCCTAAATTGTATTTTAAAGACCCAGACATAAGGAAGCACATTTACTTGAATAACGATCTTTTTGCCGGGTGTATTAATATCGAATTCATGGAGCAGTTTGATGAAACACAGTATTGTAGTTCGTTGTTGCGTAACCGCATGATGAACGAACTGTTCCATGAGGCAATCCCCGTTATCCTGCACGAAGATGACCTCAACTCCATGCGTTATTCGGTCGAAAACAGAAGCCCTTTTCTTGATCTTCCTTTGTTTGAATTTGCATATTCTATTCCAAGCAGGTATCTGATTAGCAACGGATTCGGAAAGTTCATTCTGAGAGAAGCAGTCAAAGGCATACTTAATGAAAAAGTAAGGCAGGACAGGAAGAAGATAGGATTCAATGCATCGATCAATTCATTAATTGATTTCAACAATCAGGAAAGCCGTAATTATCTTCTGGGTGAAAGCCCGGTATTTGATATTGTAAATAAAAAAAAGGTATCAGATATGATGAGGATCAACCCTATGCCTAACAGTTACAGCAAGTTCATTTTTAATTTTATCAATACAAAGATTTTTCTCGAGAAGAACAGGTAACGACAATATTTATCAGGAGGTAGAGTTTTGATTATCCTTGCTATACAGGAGGCACATGACGCATCGGCTGCATTAATGAAAGATGGAGAGATTATTGCAGCGGTGCAGGAGGAAAGGTTTACAGGTCTAAAGGGTGATTACGGTTACCCAGAGAGATCTATCGAATATATGCTGAAAACATTTAATATCAGCCCGTCGGAGATTGATGAAGTTGTGCTTGCTTCTCATAATTGGAATCCTGTACTCACAAAGATAAAGAGGAATGCAAATTTTTCAGTTGATGACTGGGTTTTAGAACAGCACGAATTTTGGAAGCCGAAGTTTTTTGAAAACCGCCAGGTTTCATATTATGAAATATACAAAGGAAGGGATGATTTTCGTTATGATAACACATATCCGATGAACCATCTTCTGAAAGGCTATATGGCACCAGAAGAAATGGCGGAGATGGCGAAGATCCGTAAAAGTACAATCAGTAAAAAGCTGGGTGTTCCAATTGAAAAGATAAGGACAGTTACTCATGAGGATTGTCATGTTTTTTATGCCTATTTTGGAAGTCATATAAGAGGAAAGGCTCTGACATTAACATCAGAAGGCATAGGTGATTATTCAAATGGAACCGTCTGGGAGTTTACTGAAAGCGAAAGAAAAGAATTGGCCCGCACTGGAGAGAATCATTTAGGCCATATATATCAGTATGTGACCCTTATCCTTGGTATGAAACCGGCTCAGCATGAATATAAGGTGATGGGGCTTGCCCCTTACGCAAACGAAAAGGAACTGCAAAAAAGCTATAAAGTTTTTGAAAATATCCTGAAAGTTGAAGGCTTGAATATTGTCTTCGACAAGAGGCCAAAGGATCTGTATTTTCACTTCCTAGAAGCACTAGAGGGGCACAGGTTTGACGGTATTGCAGGGGCAGTACAGAGATTCCTTGAAGATATATTATGCAAATGGGTTAAAAAATGTATAGATGAGACTAATCTGAGGCATGTCGTATTCGCCGGAGGGGTCGCACAGAATATAAAGGCATGCAAAAGTATCACGGAATTGACCGGCCTGGAAGATTTTTTTGTCTGCCCTGCAGCCGGGGACACCTCTTTGCCTATAGGTGCGTGCTATTTTGCAATGTGGGAGCATCTCAAAAAAAATAATCTACCCTTCGATGCAATAAAACCGTTGGATGACATTTATCTTGGCCCTCAATTTTATAATGAGCAGATATTGGAAACTATTAATAGAGAAGGGCTCGACTCAAAATACAAATTGACGACAGGGGTTGGCCCGGAAGAGATTGCAAGTCTGCTTTCCGAAGGTAAGATAATCGCCCGTTGTTCTGGCAGGATGGAATTTGGATTAAGAGCCCTTGGTAACCGCTCTATATTGGCTGACCCGAGAAGGCCTGATACTGTCCGGAAGATAAACCAGGCGATAAAATTCAGGGATTTCTGGATGCCGTTTACACCTACGATTCTTGCAGAGCGTCAGCATGATTATATTATAAATCCGAAGAGCCTAAAAAGCCCTTTCATGACGATGGCGTTTGATTCGACTGAGTTGGCAAGAAAAGAGCTTGTGGCCACGCTTCATCCGGCGGATCTTACTGCTCGTCCTCAAGTGCTTGAAGAAAAAAGAAATCCCGAATATTACTCAATAGTGAAGGCCTTCGAAAAGATTACTGGGGTAGGGGGTGTATTGAACACAAGCTTTAACCTGCATGGTTATCCGGTAGTGTTAGGGCCCGAAGAGGCCATATTTACTTTCGAAAATTCGGATCTTGACGGTCTTTTAATGAACGATATTTTGATTATGAGAGGATAGCGCATATGAAGTATTGCAAAAAGTGCATTATGCCGGATACAAAACCATATATAACCTTTAACTCATCAGGTGTATGCAGTGCCTGTCTGGCCCATGAAAGCAAACAAAAGTCAACAGTGGGGATTGACTGGAATGCAAGAAAAGATGAGTTCGAGGCTATTATTCAGAAGACCCTTAAACAAAAAGCTCCAAATTATGATGTTGTTGTCCCTGTGAGTGGCGGCAAAGACAGCATTACCCAAGTGCATAGAGCGCTTCAATATGGAATGAGGGTTCTTGCGGTCAATGTGGATTATGGTATCAAAACGGAAGTAGGTATGCATAATCTCAACCTTGTAGCTGAAATGGGAGCAAATTTGCTTATATACAGACCTGAGCAAAGGCTACATAAAAGGTTGATTAAGATTGGTTTTGAAGATTTTGGTGATCCTGATCTTTTGAGCCACACATTGCTGCATGCGTATCCTTTATGGGCTGCCTTGAAATTTGAAGTTCCTCTTGTTCTGCTCGGTGAAGATTCTTCATTTGAGTACAGCGGGGAGAAGGGATCAGGCGGTAAAAAGCATATTACCCGTGAGTGGTTTTCCCGTTATGCTGCGAACAGCGGTTATGATGCAAAGTTTGTAGCGAAGAATTATGGTATACCTTTTGAATCACTGAGATTTTATGATTTTCCTGACGGCTTCGAGAAATCTTCAATAATTGCTGTTTTTATGAGCCATTATTTTTACTGGGATTCTGAGGAGCACCTCAGGATAGCTAGAAAATACGGCTTCAAGACTCTTGATCGCAACAGAGAAGGTACATACAGGAACTATGTAGGCATTGATGAAAAAATCAACAGGATTCACAACAGGATTCACCAGTATATGAAAGTATTAAAGTTTGGATATGGAAGGGCGACAGACCATGCATGCGAAGATATACGGAATGGTCGAATTACAAGAAACAAGGCGAAAGAACTTGTCAGGCAATATGATACCGATGAGCTGTCGGATTATTATGTAGATGACTTCATTAAATATTTAGGTTATACGAAAAAGAAATTTTATTCAATTCTCGAGAAATTTAGAAACAAGACGATATGGAAGAAAACAGGGGATGGCAATTGGTATATCCAAGAATACTTAGAGGAATGATATGAAGCTGAACGTTAAAGAACATCCACGGGAATTCAACGCCTCGGGGATTACAATAAAAGACTATGGTAAGATAGAATTGAATGAAAACGATATGATAACGCTGATTACAGAAAGCGGCAAAGAATGTGATATAACGGCCAAAGAATGGGGTTTTTACCTCGCACCATCACTAAACGCAAGGTTGAGACAAAATGGATTCAAGGTTGCGTTGGTGAGGAATCAAGAGGGCAAGCTGTTTATAAATGCAGTGGAAATTGACAAAACAGTTCAGTTCATAGAATATCTGAGTGCAAATCAAGATAGCAGAATATTATGCTGGCTTGATGATTGGCCTTCGCAATAGAGTCAATTGTTCAGTATGGGTTTAATGTTCACTGACAAATTGTTGTCATGTTGTGATGCAAAACAGGCGAAGCGGGTTTCAGTTAACAATCTGTTTGCATTTGTTTGCTATGTGTTTGTTGGATTAATCTATCTTACACCCGTTTTTTTCTTTGGGAAAAGCTTATTGATTGATGCCTGGGACCATGTCCCTACATATGTAAGAATGGTTGACAGGGCCCAATGGCTATCCCAACTCATGATTCCTTTATGGGATCCTAAAACCTTCTCTGGACTGTCATTTGTCGACAGTGTTCCTACTACACACATTCTTAATTTACAGCCATGGATAATGGCCTTTGCTGGTAATCATACTGGCTACGCGATCTGCATTTTTATGTTCATAACATTTGGTGCATATGGCACCTATCTGCTCTGCTATCGGAAACTGCAGATCAATTGGGGATTGTCATTATGCGCAGGCAGCACTGTAGTGTTTGGTCCATTTATCGGCAATGCGTATTCGAGCGTCTTTGTCTTTTTTCCGTTTATAAGCTTCTACTTCTATAATTTCATGAACATTTTTGAGAAAAGCAGTATCCGTAGAATATTGTATAACTCAATACTTGCTTCTTTTCCTGTTGTGCTGTGCATGTATACCCAGGAGCCAAGATTCATTGAATTCATTTTTTACAGCAGTATCCTTTATTTTATTACCATGATCTTTGTAAATAACGACAGGAAGGCCTTGATCTTCAAGCAGACCGTTCTTTTTGCTCTTTTTGCAGGCGTTTTATGCGTCCTTATGTCAGGACCCATGATATTTCCTATGGTTCTGGAGGTGTTTAAGCAGCAAAGGATTGGAGCAGGTGAGATACTTCCACGAATTATCTCTTTTCCACCATGGCTGTATCTTTTAAATGTTGTTATGGGCAATTTATATCCTCTAAATCTTACGGTATTACATGATACCCTCAGAGTCAAATTATTAGGGAGTTATTTTACGCTCTATTTTGAGTTTGTTCATATACTGTTTTATGCGGTGCTCTTTGTGTCTATCAAGTTTCTCCATAAATTCAGTACAGTGGAAAAAAGTATAATTCTAAGCGCTATAGTTTTGAAAATAATTATTGCAGTGCATGCTTATGTGCCAGGATTTATGTATTTTTGGACACTGATATTCAAAACAGGACGATTTCTGGAAAACGATACATCATTTTTCTTTAGCGCTCTTATGGTATTTATTGTGCTAAACAAGATTATAAAAGGGGATATTACTTTGGAAGGTAAGCTGCACACTTTTTCAAGCTGGCTTATCAGTATTCAAATATTGATTTCGGTTGTATTAATTGTTTTTCTGATTTACCTGAGATTCTTTTTTGATGTTAATATGTTGCTTGAAGTTGCCGGAATGCAGCATTATCTGAGTTATCTCGGCGACGCAAACCTGTTGATGGATTCTTTCAAAAGCAGATTTCCTTATCTGATACCAGGATTGGTTTGCATAATTATTCAATTATCGATTTTCAGAGAATTAATGAGGAACAAAAGTATTGCACGGTACAAAATCAGCCTTTTCATGGTAATGCTTTTTTGTACACCGTTATTTCTATCGAAGGCTTATTGGCCGTTTAACAATATCGTCGAAAGGGATAAGATAGAAACACCCGACAGACAGTTTTTATCATCCCTAAACATTCTTGACAGAGTAAACAACGTTGATCATGATGCAAACAAACTTAGCGAGGGTATGAAGACAAAAATCATATCTATGCACTCAAATGAGTCTTTGGAATGGGCAATAAAATGCTATCCACCGGCTATGATGTCGTTTATACATCATTTTATACCCGTTGATATGTATAAGTATTTCAATTATATGTACAAAGACGAGAAAAGCATAAAAAGCCCCTATCAGCGTTTTTATTTCTATCCTCAAGACAACAATCTCTTCCATTTGCTTGGAATAAACTATTTCTTTTCCGAATTGCCTGTCCATGACAGCCCTTTTGAAGCGTCTGGAAGATTTGGCAATTACTTTGTATATAAGAATCCGCACGCTTTTCCAAGGTTCTATTTTGCAGATTCAGTCTTTTTTATTGAAGACAATGATTCTATTTTAGGTAAGTTGTATTATACGCCAATTAAGAAGTTGAAAACAGAGGTGTTTGTGAACGCCGTGGGCAGAGGAGATGGGGAGCAGTTTTTCAGCAATAAAAAAAGGGATGTTTCCCTTATCATGTATTCTCCTAATAAAATCACCCTTAAAACCGAATCTCCCGGCAGGCAGTTTTTGGTGTTGACAGATACTTTTGACAAAAGATGGAATGCATATATCGATAAAAAACAAATCAATACATACAAGGCTAACTTTTTGTTCAGAGGTGTTATGATTCCTCCTGGTATCCATACGGTCGAGTTCCAGTACTGTTATCCTGAATTCAAGATTTATGTTTTAATTGCTGTTTTGACTTTTTTATCATGTATATCGATTGTCTGTATTGTTAATAAATATAACGATGTTCCAACAGGATGAAAATGAAAGCAAATCAAAACGCTTTTGAGAGATATCAGAAGAAAAGACAATCTCATTGGGACGACATTGCTCTTAGAATGGATGATTCGAAAAGCATGGGTTCTTATTATCACAGGAGATTGGAGCAGGTATATAGGTTTCTTGTTCATCCAGGACAAAAAATCCTTGAGATAGGTTGTGGACAAGGCGATCTGCTTGCATCCTTGAACCCGCAGATAGGGGTTGGAATTGATTTTTCTATTAATATGATAAATAGGGCAAGTCAAAGATACCCCCAACTCCGGTTTATAAACATTGATGCATACGATCTTGATCTGAATGATACATTCGATGTCATCATCCTGTCTGATATTGTCAACGATCTTTGGGATGTGCAGACTGTTTTCGAAAAGATAGCCAAGCATACAACACCAGAGACAAGGATTATTCTTAACCTGTATAGCCATTTATGGGAACAACCCTTGACGCTTGTACAGAAACTTGGCTTGGCAACACCAACCCTTCCCCAAAACTGGCTGACCGTGGAAGACATATGCAACCTTTTTTATTTGACAGGTTTTGAGATTATCCGTCACTGGGAGGAAGTTCTCTGGCCCCTTGATACCCCTGTTTTATCATCGTTTTTCAATCGTTACGTCGCAAAGTTGTGGCCTTTCAAGAAACTTGCCCTCACAAATTTTATATTGGCACGTCCGAGTCCGAGAGAG
>Ga0209718_1004921_pt1 | contig 10858 bp, 12 predicted proteins | sample AD_JPNAS1_MetaG_FD_184420 | JGI IMG/M metagenome (GOLD analysis project Ga0209718, IMG submission 184420) | Active sludge microbial communities of municipal wastewater-treating anaerobic digesters from Japan - AD_JPNAS1_MetaG (SPAdes) (version 2) | ecosystem: Engineered > Bioreactor > Anaerobic... | reverse complement strand
CGGCGATCACCGAGAAGATGAAGTCGGTATGGTGCTCTGGCAGGAAGTTGAGACGAGCCTGTGTGCTCTGACCGAAGCCCTTGCCTGTGAAACCGCCCGAGCCGATGGCGATCACTGACTGAGTGACGTTCCATCCGAACCCGCGCGGATCTAGGCCTGGGTTGAAGAAGACCAGTATCCGCATTCGCTGATGCTCTTTGAGAAGGAAAAAGTACGAGAAGGGTACGATCACGAACAGGCCCACTCCAATGATGAGCCCCAGCAGTTTCGGATCGGCGCCTGCTGCGTACACCATCGCAAAAAACACAGGCGCGAGCACCAATGCGGAACCAAGGTCATTCTCGGCGATCACGAGCCCCATAGGCAGAAGCACCAGTATAGCGGGGACTATGAGGCTGCGCGGAGTCGACAGGTCATCCTGCTGCACCAAGTAGGCAGCGAGGCCGATAACCACTGCGATCTTCGCATACTCCGAAGGCTGTATCCTGACTGGGCCTATCCTGATCCAACTCATGGCCCCCTTGGTCTGCGTGCCCAGCGCAAACACGCTGGCCAGCAATGCGAGACCTCCAACGTATATGACGTTTGCGAAGCGAGCCAGATAACGATAGTCGATGGCCAACACCACTACCGAGGCAACTGCGCCCATAGCCGCCGCGATCACCTGCTTCTTGACGTACAGGAAAGGATCACCAGCCGTGATGCGCACATTCCACCTGGTAGCGCTGTATATCATCGCACATCCGAACCCGATTGCGAGAACAACGGCTCCAAGTAGCGCGAAATCAAGGTTCTTGAGGAGCCTTCTCTCGATGAGCATGCGCTAGCCTCCTGCCGTGTGCCGGATAGTCGCCTGGGCGCTCCTACCTCGCGCCCGCTTTCGAACTTCGCTTGACCTCCCTCACTGGAATACTAGCCACTATGGCTACTGACGCGTCGGAGTTGTCGAACTCCACACGCATGTTGGACTCGTCAATGTCCAGATACCTGGTTATCACTTCGATCAGGTCCGTCTTGAGCTGCTCCATCAGGCCGGGCGACAGCGTAGCGCGGTCCTGGACCAGGACCAGCCTCAGTCTGTTCTTCGCAGTGTCCCGGCTGGACGGTCCCTCTAGCCTACCGAAAAGCCGCTGCAGAAAGTCCATCATGGCCCCTACCCCCTCGCCCTTGCAAACCATCTGATGATTCTGGTGAACCAGTCCTCTTCCTCAGCCGCGGCAGCCATGGGCACGTCTTCTCCCATGATGCGCGCGGCCACGTCGCGGAAGGCGCGTCCCGCCTTCGACTTCTCATCGACAACCACGGGGACGCCCTTGTTGGTGGCCACGATTATCGCCTCGTCGTCGGGTATCACGCCCAGAAGCTTGATTTTGAGATGCTCGAGCACATCGTTGACGTCGAGCATGTCGTGTTTCTTCACCATGTCGAACCTGATCCTGTTGATGATCAGCCACGGATCAGCGATGCCCTCATGCTCCAGCATGCCGATGATGCGGTCGGCATCCCTCACGGCCGACATCTCCGGCGTAGTCACCACTACAGCCTTTTCCGCCCCGGCCACTGCGTTCTTGAACCCCTGCTCTATGCCTGCAGGGCAGTCGATAATGACGAAATCGAATGTGCTCTTGAGTTCATCGGCAACCGCTTTCATGCTCTCGGGAGTCACTGCCGTCTTGTCCCTGGACTGGGCCGCCGGCAACAGCGAGAGGTTCTTAATGTCCTTGTGACGTATCAGGGCCTTGTGCGCATCCACTGCGCCGTCCACAACATCGACCAGGTTGTGAAATATCCTGCCTTCCAGGCCGAGCACCAGGTCCAGGTTGCGGAGGCCGATGTCCGCGTCGATCAGCGCAACACTGGGTCCCATCATTGCGAGCGCTGCCCCGATACTGGCAGTCGCAGTCGTCTTTCCCACTCCGCCTTTGCCGGAGGTCACTACAATTACGGTTCCGCTCATACGCCAAACACCGTCCCCTAGTGAGTTGTCCAGGGCTCAATGACTATGGCTCCATCCCGGAGGAACGCTGCTTCAGGGCTAAGGGGCGCCTGCACCTCGCCATCGGGCGACCTCGCGATTCGGTCGGCTATCCTGAGCTGAGTGGGCATGAGCCGCAGGGCCACTACCCTGGCATCCTGCCTGCCATTGGCGCCGGCGTAGGCCACACCGCGCAGAGAGCCAAACACGAGTATGTCGCCGGTGGCGCACACCTCCGAACCGGGATTGACGTCTCCCATAATTACAATGTTTCCGTCAAATGACACCGACTGGCCCGATCGCAGCGACCGCCGGATCATCACGGTGTCGGCCCCGGGCAAAGACTGCGCCTGGCCTGCCCCGCCTCTCTCAGATCCGTTCGCCTCTGGATCAGGGGCCTCGTCGCCCGGGGTCGCCGCGTCTCGGCTCCGCTCCTCCATCAACAGCCCATGATCTTCCAGCACCGACCTGACCTCCTCGATCCACTCTGGAGGGACCACCGCGCCCCGCGTCTCCACACTCACTCGGGCTCCGGAGTAAAACCCGCCCGCCTCATGAAGCCTTCGCTCCAGGGCACGTTTGAGATTCTCGATGTTATCCTCGGCATCGAGAATCAGGCGAAGACCGCTGCGCGTTCCAATGAAGATTACTTCCTGTGATTTCAACCGCACCACCGCCGAATGAGCCTATCTATAGAATATTCGCCTTCGTCCACCTATTTCCTCTCTGTGACCGAGCTCACAGCTCAATCCAGAGGAAACGAATCCTCGTCGGGCGCCTGCGCGCCGCTCTGCGCCGATTTGGCGAGCTTCGAGCCGAAGTACGCCTCCATTATCGCCCTGGCCACCGGCGCCGCGGCCGTCCCGCCTCCGCCGCCCTGTTCTATGAGCACTGCCACAACGATCTCCGGATCGGAAGCAGGCGCCCAACCGGCGAACCACCCATGCGGATCGCCCGGGGGCGACTGCGCAGTCCCGGTCTTGCCTGCCGCGGGAATTGGAAACCCCCTGAAAGCCCAGGCCGCAGTGCCTGTGCGGGTCACCTCCGCGAGGCTTGCATGGAGGAAATCCCACGTCTTCTTGGACAGCTTGGCCGCGCGCGCTATATCCGGCCGTGAGTCAGCCCGAACCGTCCCCTCCGGCGTCACAACTTGGCGCACCAGATGGGGGGTGTAGATTGTCCCTCGCATCGCAATTCCGCCGTACGCCGCCGCCATCTGCAGCGGAGTCACGGTCACTTGCTGGCCTATGGCGTAGCTCAGGCGCTCGCCCGGCATGAACTCCCGCGTCGCCGAGTCGGGAACGGCCCCGGTTGCCTCGGGAGGGGTATAGCGCAGGCCGGTCGGGTACGACAGTCCAAAAGCCTTGGCCATCTCGGCCATCTGGTCGGCCGTGAGCCTTCTGCCCAGTTCATAGAAGACGATATTGCACGAGTTGGTCATGCCCTGAAACAGGTTTTGGCTGCCGTGTGTACGCCCGTTGGACCAAACCGAGCACTTCTTGCCGAAATAGCGTGACGACACTGACGGCGTGCACAGGAATCTCTCCTCAAGGCTTACCTGCCCGGATTCCAGCGCCGCCATGGCCGTAAATGGCTTGAACGTGGAGCCGGGCGGATAGGCGCCTGAGACTGCCCTGTTGAACAGGGCCGACACCCCCGTGCTCACACGGCGCCAGTTCTCCTCGGAGATCTTCGGCACGAACCAGCCCGGATCGTATCCCGGCTCTGAGGCGAGCGCCAGGATCTCACCGGTGCGTGGGTCGATGGCCACTGCCGCCCCGGCGCGAGCGTTCTTGTACTTCCCGGAGGCAAGTGATGCAAGCTGCGAGCGAAGCGCCTCCTCGGCGGCCTGCTGCACGCGGGCATCGATCGTGAGAACCAGCGTAGCGCCGCCCTGAGGTTCAGTGTAGCCCACCGTACCCCTCGGGCGCGACAGCGAGTCTACCTCGATCTGAGTGACACCATCTTGGCCGCGCAGGTACTCCTCGAATTCGCGCTCTAGCCCGGTCTTGCCTATGCGGTCGCGCCCGCGGTAGCCGCGGGCGCCGAACTGCTTCAGCTCGTCCTGGCTTATCTGGCCCACATATCCCATGATCGTGCCGGCAAGCGTCCCGTGAGGGTAGCTCCTGTACGGTTCTTCTTCGATAATCACTCCGGGCAAGTCCACTCGATGCTCGGAGACCTTAATGACGATGTCGGGAGCCGCGTCCTCCAAAAGGCGAGCAGGCTGATACGGAATGCCGTACTTGCCCTCGGTCTGACCTGCAATCTTGGCCTCTATCTCCTCGCGAGTCATGCCGAGTAGCTGCGAGAGCAGCTCTACCTCGCCCTCTCTATCGCGGAACTCCTGCGGCATCGCAGAGATCGTATATGCCATCCTGCTCGTTGCGAGCACCTCGCCATTCCTATCGACCATGAGGCCGCGCGGAGCGGAGATAGGCACTACTGCGATCCTGTTAGCCGTTGAACGGCTCTTGAAGTAGTCGCCGCGCATCACCTGCAACTGCCACAGCCTTGCCGCGAGTACGACCAGCAGGGCCAGGGCCACGACCTGGAATGTCCGCAACCGGCGCTCGAAGCCCTTCTGGGTGCGGTCCATCATGTCCATGATGTTCATGTTCATGGCTATCAGCTCCGCCCGGGGAAGCGGGACCGCACCTGCATGTTGGCCGGTTCCGCCTGGATAAGAGTGCGCTGTCGCTCCCGCGGAAGAAGATAAATCCACCTGTAAACAAATACGCCCGCGCAGCAGTTGAGCGCGGTCAGCCACGGCGCCACCACGTATATCGCTCTCTGCACATCCACTCGGGCGCCAAACGATCCTATGGAGAACATGTACACAGCCTCGCGAACCCACGTGGCCACGGCTATCACCACGGCCGGAGTGAGCAGACTCTCCTTGAACAGCTGGGGTTCGACAATCCCTATCATGGCAACCGCCGCCATATCCGCCCCGGCGTTAGCGCCGACAAAGGCCCCTGTCAGCCCATCCTTGATCAGCCCGCCTGCGGCGGCGAGAGCCACGCCCGGGCCGCCGCCGGCTGCTATAGCCACGGCAGCCGATAGGCAGAAGACGAGATCGGGAACGACGATACCCGGCAGAAGCGCTGGGATGACGGCAGTCTGCAATAGCACCGACACAAACAGCGCGACGATAACCCGAGCGCGCTTCATCGTGCCGCCCCCCGGGCAGGGTCGATGAGCACCAGCACTTCCTCAAGATGCTGGAAGTCCACGCGCGGCCTGGCCACGGCGGTGGTCGATACCCCGTATTTGTCCTGCTCGACGCGGATCACGTCCGCGACAACATGCCCTTTCGGGTAGACGCCCCCCATGCCCGATGTGACAATGACGTCGCCCTCTACTATGTCGCATTCGGCGCCTATTGGACGCACCCGAAGGAGCCCTGATCCGTCGCCGATTCCTTCGGCGATTACCAGATCGCGCGATCTGGAGTTGATCCCCCCGATCGCGCTGCGCGGGTCGATCGCAAACAACACCGTGGCTGTGTGTCGAGTCACGGACGTAGTGCGCCCGATCACGCCCCTGGGGCCCACGACCGCCATGCCCGGGCCTATTCCTTGACTGGATCCTTTGTCGATCACAGCCGATTCCAGCCAGCTGGCCGGATCCCGATAGACGACGCGGGCCGCCGCCGTACGCCCTTCTAGCGACGATTTCAGCTCGAGCAGGCCGCTCAGCCTGGCGTTTTCCCTGGCCGCTTCAGAAAGCTGCTCCACCTCGGAGCGGAGACGGTCAGCCTCGGCGCTCAGAGCCTCATTCTCCCGCTTCATCCGGCCGATTGAGGCCACGAACGAAACCCATGACGACACGGTCCTGCTCACGTAGTTGGCGCCGCGGGCAACGGGCGCAAACACCTCGCGCAGCACGTGCTCGGCCGCCGACAACCTTTCGCGGTCGCGGGCCGTGGAGTATATGAGTGTAACTAGGAGGATCACACTCACGCAGGTGACGATGGCCCTCCTCCTCGATAGTAGCTTGTTCACAGGAGCGCCCCTCCCGGGCACAGCACCCTACTTGAGCCTGCCTGACGACACAAGCACCCGCCGGTAAGTGTCGAGATGCTCCACCACAATGCCCGCCCCCCTCACCACGCAGGTGAGAGGATCCTCCGTCAGGTACGCCGGCATCCCGGTAGCATCAGAGAGCAGCCTGTCGAGGCCTCTCAGCATGGACCCGCCGCCTGTCATGGCTATTCCCTTGTCTATGACGTCCGCCGACAGTTCGGGCGGCGTCTTCTCCAGCGTACTGCGAACAGCATTGACTATCTCGGCCACTGTGTCCGAAAGTGCCTGCTGTATCTCGGAGCTGGATATAGTGACAGTCTTGGGCAGCCCGTTGACGATATCGCGCCCGCGAGCCTCCATCGTCTCCTCCTGCGGCAGCGGACATGCCGAACCCACTGTCTTCTTTATCTCTTCAGCGGTTCGTTCGCCTATCATCAGGTTGTAGTTGCGCTTCATGTAGTTCACAATGGCCTCATCCATCTTGTCGCCTGCGGTGGTGATGGATTTGGATGCCACTATCCCCCCGAGCGAGATCACGGCCACCTCAGTAGTTCCCCCGCCTATGTCCACGACCATGTTGCCTGTAGGGTCTTCAACAGGAAGCCCCGCACCGATGGCTGCGGCCATGGGCTCCTCGACCAGGCAAGCTTCCTTGGCGCCCGCCTGCATGGCCGAATCGTGGATCACACGGCGCTCAACCTGGGTAACGCCTGAAGGCACGCCTATGACGACCCTGGGCTTGAACACCCCGTGGCGCCGAGAGGCCTTGTCAATGAAATGCCTGAGCATCGTGACTGTGACATCAAGGTCGGCGATGACTCCGTCCCTGAGCGGACGCACCGCAACGATACTCGCAGGGGTTCTGCCCACCATCTTCTTGGCGTCGTATCCGACGGCCAGGATCTCCTGGCTATCGTGATCGATGGCTATGACCGAGGGTTCCTGAAGCACTATCCCCTTGCCCCTTACGAAGACAAGCGTATTAGCGGTGCCCAGATCGATGCCCATATCCCTCGACCAGCCGCTGAAGAGAGAAGCAAAGGCCATGACGGATGGCTCCCTTCTGAAACAGGATTTGTAACTGCAGTGTCATTGCAGTCTCAGCATTCTTGTTGCTGCGACGAACCGAGCAAGCCCTTTTCGCGCAGGCTCACATATACATTGTCGCCAATGATTATGTGGTCAAGCACTTCTATCCCAAGCATCGATCCCGCCCGTACCAGGCGCTTAGTGATAGACAGATCCTCGGGGCTGGGGCTGGGATCGCCGCTCGGGTGGTTATGAACAAGGATCAGACCCGCGCTGCCCGCCTTTATCGCCGCCCGGAACACCTCGCGAGGATGCACGATGGACGAGTTGAGCGTGCCCACCGATATCGTCGCCGTGTCTATCACCCTATTCCGGGTGTCCAGGAAGACGGCCCGGAACTCTTCCTTCTCCAGATAGCGCATGCCCGGCATCAGAAGGTCAGCCACATCATGTGGGTTGGCCGCCGCCGGCCTCAGCTCACTCTCAGACAGTAGTACTCTTCGCCCCAGCTCGATGGCTGCCTGTATCTGTACAGACCTCACTGACCCAATCCCCGGGATATCCGAAAGCTCTGCCACACTGGCCGTAGCTAACCTTCGTGCGCTGCCGAAGTAGGACAGCACACGCGATGCGACATCAACAGCGCTTTCGCCGCGCCGGCCGCACCTGATGATGATGGCCAGCAGCTCTGCGGTGGAAATGGCCTCCGGCCCGAACTCCAGGAATCGCTCCGTGGGGCGTTCCTCAGGCGGCATCTCGCGAATGCCGCGTTTGCCGTTACTCATGGTCACACCTCGCCTGCGGCTTATTGCAAGCGCGGCCGCGGGTCGGCCGACCATGTTGGGCAGGAACCGACAAGACGCTTACGGCCTACAGCGTATGCACTCCGAACTCCGACAACATGACGGCGAGTTTGCCGAGGGGCAGCCCCACCACGCAGTTGTAGTCGCCACAAATCCCCGTGACGAGCAGGCTGCCCAGCCCCTGGATGGCATAGGCGCCGGCCTTATCCATGGGCTCGCCTGTGGCCACGTACCTTTGAAGGGCGGCCTCGGAAAGCTGCCTGAACTTGACCACCGTCACCTCGTAATCAGTGAGTGAGCGCCCGTTTGCAGCGTCGATCACTGCCACTCCTGAGTATACCTGATGCTCCCTGCCGGATAGAAGCCTCAGCATCTTCACGGCGTCATCCGGATCGACAGGTTTGCCCAGAACCTGACCGCCGGCAACCACTATGGTATCGGCGCCGATTACAATCCCGCATTCCAGCCGCTTGGCCACATCGACCGCCTTGGCGTGCGCGAGAAGCATCACCAGCTCTTCGGGGCGAGCGGCCCGGATGTCGCCTTCCACAACTTCACTTGGGATTACGTCGAACTTGAGGCCAATCTCCTGCATCAGCTGTGAGCGCCTCGGAGAAGCCGACGCCAGCACAATCCTGGGCGCACGCCCCATATCGGGAACCGGGCCCGCGCCGGGCGGGCAAGTCAAGGTCCGCACGCTCGAAACCGCCTCCAAACTCGACAAGAGCGATGCCAAGAGGCACCGCCCTCGGGGCCGCAAATCCCGGTTCAACCCCTATTTCAGTCTACCATTTGAAATCCGCGTTTACAAGGAGCACATCTAGCCTGCGCATCTCTCGCCTGCAGGCAGAGCCGGTTCATCGTTTGCGTAGTCTATTATGCACTTGGATGGGCACTTCTCCACGCATATGCCGCACCGCGTGCACTTGGAGTTATCTATCACAGCCAGATTGTCGACCATGGCGATGGCCTTCTCGGGGCAGTTCTTGGCGCATATGCCGCACCCAATGCAGCCGACCGAGCAGACCTTCTTCACCTCGGGGCCGCGCGCGTGCGACTGGCACATCACGTTCACCGAGTCCTTCTTGGCGCGCAACCCAATGATGCCGCGAGGGCAAGCCGCAACGCACTTGCCGCAGCCCGTGCATAGATCATCATCCACTTTGGGCAGGCCGTCATCGCCCATGCTCATCGCGCCGAATGGGCAAGCCGCTACGCATGAGCCCAAACCGAGGCATCCGTATGTGCACGCTTTGGATCCTCCGCCCACAAGCTGAGCCGCCCGGCAATCACGGATACCGTGGTACTCGAATAGCTCGACGGCATGCGTGCGGTCGCCCAGACACATCACCCGCGCGTACTTGGGCTCCGCCGACGAGTCCAGCTTCACGCCCATGATCTCCGCCACCTTGGCCGCCACGGGCGCCTTGCCCACAGGGCATGCATCCACCGGAGCATTGCCTGCGACAACCGCGTCGGCGAGGCCGGCGCAACCCGGAAAGCCACAGCCGCCGCAGTTCGCCCCGGGCAGCACTGAGATTATCTCGTCCACCCGTGGGTCCTTCTCGATCACGAACTTCTTGGCGGCGACCCCAAGTGACAGCCCGAATATCAGGCCCAATGCCCCCATGCTGATGAGAGCGTTAAGGCTGTTCATGTATTACACCCCCGTCTACCCTACCATTCACGAAACAAGCGCCGACCCGCCAAACGCAGAGGGCCCGGCTAGAGCCCTATGAACCTGGCCACGTCGAATCCCGAGAACCCGAGAAACGCCATGGCCAGCAACCCCGTGGTGACCAAGGCAATCGGGAATCCCTGCATGGCCTGTGATACGGGCGCCAAGCGCTGTCTTTCCCGGATGGCCGCAAAGAGCATTATGGCCAGCCCCCAGCCCAGCCCGCCGGCGGCGCCGCTCACGGCAGATTCAACCAGATTGTAGTTGGACGATATGTTGATGATCGCCACGCCCAACACCGCGCAGTTGGTGGTGATGAGGGGAAGGTATATCCCGAGCGCTCTGTAAAGCCCAGGGCTGTTCTTCTTGATCACCATCTCTATAAGCTGAACCAGGGCCGCAATAACCAATATGAACGAGACTGTCTGCAGATAGGCCATGCCCAGCGGGTTCAGTATGAAGTGCTGGACGAGCCAGGTAATCACAGACGCCATCGTCATGACAAACACGACTGCCAGGCTCATGCCCGTGGCCGTCTCGAACTGCTGAGACACTCCTATGAACGGGCATGTTCCCAGTATTCTCGAAAGCATATAGTTGTTGATCAGGGCCTGGCTGAACATGATGACCAGCAGTTGCTTCACTTACCAGCACCCCCCTGCGCGCCGACTGAGGACTTGTTCTTCTTCTTCGCAGTAATCAGGTTGACCGCCCCAATAGCCAAGCCCAGCGTGATAAACCCGCCAACCGGCTGGTTCACGATTGCCATGGCGTATCGTCCCGGGAAGAGCCTGATGCCGTTGAAACCTAGGTCAGGCGCAGCCATGATGACCCCGGTGGCCAGAGGTTCCCTTATCGCAGACAACACAGTCAGAGCCAGGGTGAACCCAAGCCCCATCCCCAGGCCGTCCATGATCGATGCGACGGGCCGATTCTTCGAGGCAAACGCCTCTGCCCGGGCGAGTATGATGCAGTTGACCACGATCAACGGCACGAACACTCCCAAAACCGCGTGCAACTCGGGCAGAAAGGCGTTCATCACCAGGTCCACTATGGTGACGAACGTCGCTATGACCACGACGTAACATGGTATTCGTATCTCCGACGGGATCACCGATCGTAGCAGCGAGATGATCAGGTTGGAGCCGATGAGAACGAACGTCGCGGCCAGGCCCATGCCGATACCGTTGGATACTGCTATGGACGCCGCCATCGTAGGGCACATGCCGAGCAGCAGCCTGAACGTTGGGTTCTCCTTATAGATGCCGTTTGTGAACGCCTGCAGCGGACTACTCATCTACCAGCACCTCCAGCGACGACCAGAGTCGCAGCCAGGTCCCGAACG
>Ga0209718_1004918_pt1 | contig 10863 bp, 7 predicted proteins | sample AD_JPNAS1_MetaG_FD_184420 | JGI IMG/M metagenome (GOLD analysis project Ga0209718, IMG submission 184420) | Active sludge microbial communities of municipal wastewater-treating anaerobic digesters from Japan - AD_JPNAS1_MetaG (SPAdes) (version 2) | ecosystem: Engineered > Bioreactor > Anaerobic >... | reverse complement strand
GGTGGCCCGTTCCTCCACCTCGGGCCCTTGCGGCACCACCAGGGACCGCAGCTTGGCGTTGGGCGCCAGCACGCCGTGGAACCTGATGAGATGCAGACGCGGCCGGGGAACCAGCGCCGCAAGCCGCTGCATGAACTCCAGCGGGCTCAAGACCAGATGCGTCGTGCCGTCGCGCCACGGTGTCTTCAGCTTCAGCTCGACCTGCCCGGCGGCATTGACCTGCACCCGTTCGTCGGAAAGCGCCGGGCGGGTGATGTAGCGGCACAGCTGCTCCAGCCGCTTGCGGTCATGGGCTTCGACCCGCACCGCGGCGTGCAGGCTGAATCCGTCGATGTCGGCGCACAGCGGCTGGCGGGCCGAGTCCTCGCGCGGCATCGCGCCTCTCAGGGTCAGCACCTTCTGCCCGGCGCGCGGCCCGAAGGCGATTCGGTAGGTGATGGCCGCGGCCTGCAGCGGCCGCAGCGTGCGCGCCTCCTCGCCGTCGGCATCCGGCTCGGCCAGGTAGGTCTGGCCCATGTCTTCGACCAGCACGCCCCGGCGCGTGAGCATCTTCATCAGCCGGGCGATGACGGTCTGCAGCAGCGCGTGCAATTCGTCGTCGGTGGGCGCATCCGCCTCAATGAAGGCCGGCGAACCATCGGCGTCGCAGCAGTACACCCCGTCCAGTACCAGACAGTGCAGGTGGATGTTGAGGTTGGCGGCCGAGCCAAAGCGCTGGATCAGCGTGACGGCGCCGCCGTGACCTTCGTCAGCCTTGAGCCCCGCCTGCCGCAGCAGATGTCGCGTGACCACGCGCTGCACCACCTGCAGCACCGGCGTGACCAGTTCCGGCTGCGCGGCCAGCAGCACGCGCAGCGGGATCGGCAGCGACAGCACCCATTGCCGCACCGGCACGTGCGGGATGACGTGGTCGACCAGGTGCGCAGCGGTCTGCGACATGCGCCGGGCGCCGCAAGAGGGGCAGAATCCCCGGCGCTTGCAGCTGAAGGCCAGCAGCTTGTCGTGGCCGCACTCGCCGCAGCGTAGCCGCAGGAATCCATGCGCCAGGATGCCGCACTCGAGGAAGGCGTCGAACTCGTCCTTGATGAACCGCGGCAACTCGGCGTCCGTGCTGGCCTCGGTGTGGGCGATGAAGCTGGCCGCATGCTGCTGGACCAGGCGGTACAGCGTGGTCTGCTCCGGTCGGTGGCGTTCGTAGTGGAGCCGGCTGGCCAAGCCGGGTAAGGAACCGGGCTGGCGGGCGGCGTGCACGGCATGCAGAGGACTCGATGGGGACCTCTACCGTCCCAGCATCGCCCTGCACTCGCCATCGCCCTTCGGTCGGGCTTGTGGGTGCAAGAAGATGGCCCTCCACCGGGTGCAGCCGGTTGGGGTGGGCCAGCCCCGGCGGGAGTCCGTCGTTCACCTTAGTGCCGATATCCCCGTGCTTTTGAGGTCGTTCCTGGCCGACGCCATCGTCACATCGCTTCAGGATCCACGCTCCCCCTGGAGCGACGCATGTGGGAGATCTACGCCTACCAGAACGCCGACAGCCTGTTCGGCATCTTCAACGCTGCGGCAACCATCCACGGCTCGGGCGACTACATGGCGGCAGTCGCCGCCGTGGCCTTCTGCGGGTTCATCGCGGCGCTGGTGGCCTACGCCTTCGCGCCCGAGAAGCTGCAGGGCTGGAAGTGGCTGGCCACGGTGCTGCTGGTGTTCTCCGTCCTCATCGTGCCGCGGGTGACCGTGGGCGTCGTCGACAAGACCGGCGGATCCGCCGTCAAGGTGGTGGCCAACGTCCCGTTCGGCGTGGCCTTTCTCGGCAGTGTCACCAGTACGGTCGGGCACACGCTCACGGGCCTGTTCGAGACGGCCTTCCAGGTCATCCCGGGTGTCGGCGCCCTGCCGAGCGAACTGAGCTACGAGAAGAACGGCCTGATGTTCGGCAACCGCCTCATCCGGGAGACAGGCGGCGTCGCGTTCCAGGATCCGAACTTCCGCACGGACCTGGTCAACTTCATCCACAACTGCACGATGTACGACCTGATCGACGGCACGGTCGATCCGGGCACGTTCTCGAGTTCGGACGACGTGTGGGCGCTGATGGCATCTCCCAACCCGGCCCGCTTCACGACCCTGACAAGCGCTGGCGGCTCGATCACCGTCGACACCTGCCCGAACGCCTACACGAACCTGAACGGCCGGATCCCGGCTCAGCTGACCCGCATCCAGGGCAAGCTCGCCTTCCAGCTGAATCCGACGCTGCCGGCGGCAGCCGCCAACGCTGCCATCGCCGGGCAGATCCAGCAGGCCTACCTGAAGAACAGCATTGCGACCGCGGCCGCGACGGCGGCCGACCTGATCCGCCAGAACGCGGTGCTGAATGCGATCAACGACACCAGCAACATCATCGGTCAGAAGGTGAACGACCCGGCGGCCATGGTGCTGGCCGTCGGGCGGGCGCAGTCCGTGGCGCAGCAGAACGCGGCCTGGCTGAACGCCGGCAAGGTCGCCGAGCAGGCGCTGCCGGTGTTCCGCAACGTGATCGAGGCCATCACCTACGCGCTGTTCCCCCTCCTCGTCCTGCTGATGCTGCTGACCAGCGGGCGCGAGACCATGCTGGCCTTCAAGGGCTATGCCGCGGTGCTGATCTGGATCCAGCTCTGGCCGCCGCTGTATGCCGTGCTCAACTACATGGCATCGATCTACGCCGCCTACGACCTCGCGGCGGCGGCTGACCTTGGCAGCGGCGCCAAGGCTCTGTCGCTGCAGACGGCATCGACGATCTACTCCCGGGCGATCTCCGGCGAGGCCGTGGTCGGCTACCTGGCGATCAGCATCCCGTTCATCGCCTGGGCCGCGCTCAATCGGATGGAGACCTTTGGCACCGCGCTGGTGGGCGGTCTCTCGGGCCTGCAGTCGATGGTGGCCGGCGCCACGGCAGGTGCCGCCGCGGGCAATCTGAGCATGGGCAATGTCTCGATGGACCAGATCCGGCTCGCGCCGAACCGGACGTCCGCGTTCATGAGCAACTGGCAGAACGACATCAGCGGCAACACCTTCTCGTCAAACATGCTGACCGGCCGGACCGCCGTCAGCCTGCTGCGCAACCAGGGCTACGCGTCGCGGGTCGTCTCGATGCGCGTGAGCGAACAGGACGTGCAGGACGCAAGCCGCCAGGTCGACGCAGCCCGAAGCGAAGCGGTCGCTGCCAGCACCGAACGTTCGGCGGTGCTGTCCGAGGCATTCACCAAGGGCTTGGCAAAGCTGAAGTCATCGCGAAGCAGCACGGGGTCTACATCCAGCAGCTTTGAGCAGTTGGGGCAGACGCTGAACCGGTTGGACCAGATCACGAGGAGCGTCGCCGACAGCACTGGCATGTCTCAGTCGCAAGTCGCAAACATTGCCTTCGGCGCCGCCGCACACCTGGGACTGAGCACCGCAGTCGCTGGCGGAAAGCTCAATGCCACAGCAGACAAGAGCTACTTGTCGGGCCTGACAGTGCAGGAGCAGAAGGTGCTCGGCAGCATGACCAGCGAGCAACTTAGCGAGTTCAAGCAGTTCGGCGATCGGGTGTCCAGAGATTCGAGCTTCTCGACTGCGGTTGCGGCCGACGCACGTGAAGCCACGGAGATCGCGTCACGCATCAACTCATCTGCCACCCGGACCACCCGTGCTGAAGCTGCGCTGGCGCAAAGAACCAGCTACTCAGAACGCCTGGCCACTGCGCTTGAGAGGGGCGAAGTCATCTCCATTGACCTGGCCCAGGATCCACATAACCTCGCCATGTTCACCCGTTACGCTGAGCAGTACGGAGGCACCAGTGCGGCGGCGCAAGCTCTCTTTGAAGCCGAACTCGCACGTCGAGCCCTCGGGCCGAATCGAACATTCACGGATGGGACTGGCGTGCCAGTGACGTTCGGGTCACTCCCTCCAGAGCATCTTCGCCAGTCGGCAATCGTGGACTCGACCGTCGACGTACCCGGCATGCGCAAAGACTCTGATGCCGCCGTCTGGAGAACTCGCGGGAATCCATCGCCACCAACTGCACCCGCCGAGTCGCCGGAGCTGCGCCGAGATCAAGTGCGAACTGAGGCGACGGCGCTTCGGCAACGCGCTGGAGCGCAGGCAGATCAGCTCGGTCGAAACATCGAAGCCGACCGAGCCGAAGACGGCACCCTCGTGCCGCGTAGGTCCTTGCTGAAGCAGTCCGCCAAGCAAGTTGGCAAAGACGCTGCTACCACGGCCGAGAGCGCAGCCGATGCCGTCAAAGACATCCTGAAGCGGAAGTAGTCAGGAGAGCCGGTCGGGATCGAACATGTGCTTGTCCGGATCGCCATCAGAGGGCTTCATGTACGGGGGATGGCCTCGGTCACGCCAGTAGTTTCGCGCGAGGGCACTAGGTGACGTCGAGCCTGCGCCGTCCATGGAATGCCCTGGTTCACCGACGTGAGGGTTCGACCCTCGACTGCGAGCCACTATGGAGGCAATCGGCGTCGCGAACAATGCGCCCACGAGCGCCATGCCAACCTTCGTAGACGTGTCGTCCTCCAGCGCTGCAACCACGCCGAGCAGAGCTCCCAGACAAACCACGCCGATGAAACGAGCCCACCGCATGTCACGCACCCCCGACCGCGCTAGCGTACTCCCACCTTGCTGCGAGTGCCAGCACATCTAGCCGCGCCGCCTAGCCGAGTCGTTCCGATCTGCAAGGCTGAGCCGACCGATGGGGGCAACCGCAGTCGGACCAGGAAGGTCGTGCGAAGACACCGGAGGTGCTGAGCCAGCCATGGCGAGTCGATCAACTTGATCGGCGAGGTACTGGAGCGCGCGCCGCCGCTCGTCAGCCATCTCGTGATGGTGATACGCGGCCGTCACCTTGTTTCGCTCGGCATGCGCCAGTAGCAGCTCGACTACCTCGCGGCTGAATCCATGCTCACGAAGCAAGGTCGCTGCCGTGCCTCTGGTCCCATGGGGCGAGAAGTCCGGAACGCCGAAGTCGAGTCGCTTGAAGAAGTGGTTCAGCGTAGCGTCGCCGAGCGGCACCGCGGCACTAAGAACCGACGGGAACACGTAGGCCTGCGGCTCCGAGCCGAATGCCTTCAGCAGCCCGAGGAGTTCGAGTGCCTGTCGGGAAAGGTAGACACGGTGCGGCGCCTTCATCTTCATACGCTCGGCCGGGATGTCCCACTGGGCCCGCTCGAGGTCGAACTCGCGCCACCGGGCTCGCAGCACCTCTGACTTGCGGCACATCGTGTACATGAGCATCCGGGTGGCAGCGATGGTCACGAAGTGCGCGCCTTGTTTAGCCACCGACCGCCAGAAGGCTCCCAGTTCTGGCTCGGTCAGATGCCGGTGGTGCTCAGCAGCAGGCACCTCGATGACGCCTCGCAGTGGCAAGGCCGGGTTGACCTCGACGAGCAACTTCTGGATCGCGTAGTTGTAGATCTGCTGGATGTGTTGCCTGACGCCCTCCGCCGTCTTCGGCGTTCCTCTCAAGTCCTCGATGATCGCGAGCACGTCGGCGGGCCGGACGCCGCCCAGCGGCTTCTCGCCGATCGCTGGCCATACGAAGCGCTCGAGCCGGGACTCGGCATGCCGGCCAGCATCAGCACCAGGTGCTCCAACGAGTTGTCCGACAGCACCACGATCGGCCGGCCGGGTGCGAGTTTGAGGTCGAGCAGCGACTGGGCCACCGCGCCCACGCGCGCGCGCAGGCCAGCCCAGGTGAGGGTGCTCCAGGCAGACGATGCGGCTGACGCGGCCGCGGTGTTGGGCTCCGCGAAGGCGATCGACTCTGGCGTCTCGCGCGCCCAATGCTCCAGCCACTCGCCCACGCAGCGCGCATACGGCGCCAGCGGCTCGGGGTGCTGAAGCGTGAAGCCGCCACCCGGCAAGTTGGTGCGCACGGTGCGGCGCGGGGCCAGGCGGGTGGGGTCGGAGAAGAAGTCAGTGGTGAGGTTCACTCGTGCACCCTCGGCTGCGAGCGCCGATGGTGGCACGACTGTGCCGCGCGTCTAGCGGCGCACGCCCACCACTTCCACCTCCACGCGCCGGTTCGGTTGCAGGCAGGCCGTGAGCGCGGGCGTGGCCTGCTTGCCCTCGCACTGGACCACGGGCTGGGCGGCACCGCGACCGGCGGTCGTGATCGGCGCGGTGACGCCACGGGCGAGCAACTCCGCCTTGATCGACTCGGCACGCTGGAGCGAGAGGCGGGCGTTGCGGGTATCGCCGCCCAGGCGATCGGTGTAGCCGGTGAGCGCGATCTCGTCGACCCGGCTGTAGGCCGAGCCCAGACGGCTGGCCAGCTCGTCGAGCTTGGCGCGGCCGTCGTCGAGCAGATCGGCGCGGCCGCCACGCGAGAAGCGGAACAGCGCGGCCGCGCTGATGACGATCTTCTCGCGCACCACCCGCGGCGGGGGTGGGGGCGGCGCGGGCGGAGGGGGTGGCGCGGGCACCGCCACCATCACGGGCGGTTTGACACAAGCCTCGGCCAGCTGACGCGCCTCGCCCAGGCGATCCTCGGCGATCTGCACATAGGGTTTGGCGTGCCGCCAGCCCTGCTGGAATTACACCACTTGACGGGACACTACCACTCCTTGTACTCTCCATAGTATGTGCTTCGTTTAAGACGGGGCGACATGTAAAGCAACCGTAGCTTCAAAAACAATATTAAACTTTTGAGTCAAGCGCTGAGACGCGAGGTGAAATATGAATGCAATTACTAATGTCGTTGGTCAGTCACTGGAAGATGGTGCTCGAGTCGCTCGCCTGAAGAAAGCTGTCGACGAGGCTACCTACGGTGGCTGCATCGAGCGCGCAGTGCTTTGGTCAGAGTATTACATGGATGAGGCCAACGATGGGAAATCTACGGCCGTTCAGATAGCTGAAGCGACACGCCACGTCCTGGCCAACAAAACGGTGAAAATCTATCCTGACGAGCTGATTGTTGGCAACTTCACCGCCAAACGGGTCGCCGGCATCTGTTATCCGGAGTTGGGCGGTCTGGGCATAATGATTGGTGTCGACAAACTACCCACCCGCAAGGTCAATCCTCTCGAGATCAGCGAAGACGAGCAGGCAAAACTCCAGTCATATATTCCGTTCTGGATGGACAAGAATATGGTTTATCTTGCCTTTGACGGGCAGGAAGAGCAGATGCGCTTTGTTAAGGAGCAGATTGAAGCACTGCAGTACCAATTGTATGAGGCTGGTGGTATTGCTCACCTGGCACCCGGCTACGAGAAAGTGATCAAACTGGGTGCCGAGGGCATCATCGCCGAGGTGGAGGCCTTCGAGGCACAAACCAACGATCCCTCCAAGCTGGACTTCTACCAGTCTGTGAAAATCTCAATGAATGCGCTGGCAGAGTTTGGTGACCGCTATGCGACCGAGGCGCGTAGGCTGGCAGAGGCTGAAGCGGACCCTCAGCGGAAACTTGATCTAGAGCGGATTGCGGAGGTCTGCGCTCGCGTACCACGTTATGGCGCAACCAGTTTCTATGAAGCGGTCCAATCAATGACCCTCACCCACATCGCCATTTTCCAGGAGACAATAGGTGAAACCACCTGTCCGGGCCGCGTGGACCAATTCCTGAATTCCTACTATGAAGAGGATTTGGCGGCTGGACGTATTTCAAGACAAGAGGCGAAAGATATTCTGGGAGCTTTCTGCGTAAAGCTATGCGAAACCATCCCCATGTACTCCGACGAGCTGACCAGCATGCTCGGTGGATTGACCAGCTGGGAGGTAGTGACCATCGGTGGTCAGGACTCCGAGGGCAACGATGCGACCAATGAACTGAGTTTCATTTTGTTGGAGCTCGCCGATGAGTTGCGCATGCGCCAGCCCAACTTCCACGTCCGTCTCCACGAGAACACACCCAAGGCATTCTACGATGAGGTCATCCGGGTGAACTTCGGCCCGGGTTCGGCGCCCGCCATGTATAACGACGAGACCATCATCGAGTCCATGATGAATGTCGGTTATTCCCTGGAGGATGCCAGGGACTATGTCGCCATCGGCTGTGTTGAGCCCACGGCGCCGGGCAAGACCCTGGGTTCCACCGACGCCGGGATGTACAACATGGCCCTGGCCCTGGAAATGGCGCTCAACGAGGGGTGCCAGTTTGGTTCTGACCGACAGATCGGTGTCAAGACACCCCCGGTCTCCAGCATGAAGAGCATGGATGACGTATTGGACGCCTACAAGGTGCAGGTGAAGCATCAGCTGGGCAAGCTGCACGCGGATTTGCAGAAGTGTGAACAGTTCCACGCCAAGTACCACCCCACCCCGATCACCAGCGCTACGCTGGAAGGCTGTCTCGAGCAGGGTGTTTGCTCTACACAGGGTGGCGCGAAGTACAATTTCTCCGGTATCCAGGGCACCGGCATGGCGGTCGTGGCCGATTCCCTGGGGGCCATTGAGAGTGCTGTGTTCGAGGACAAGTGGCTCACCCTTGAGGAGCTGGTCGCTCACCTGAAAGACAATCTCTCGGATGAGGTTGTGCGGACCAGGCTGAAAGGCATCGATAAATTTGGCAACGATATTCCCAAGGCGGATGCCTGGATGAAGTGGGTCGGGGATCACTACTCCGATTCCATTCACGCCCTGGGCAAGAATACCCGCGGTGGCCAGTACCTGGCGGGCGTGTACTCCAACACTTCCCACACCCACTTCGGCGGGCTGATCAATGCCACACCAAATGGCCGTCGTGCCGGCGAGACCTTCGCCTCGGGTTTTGCGCCGGAAAACGGTGCAGACAAGCGTGGCTCCACCGCCTTGATCAATTCGATGAACCGGATCGATTTCAAGAAGTTTGCCAATGGCATCAACTTCAATATCAAGCTGGATGCCTCCAGTTACGACTGTGACGATGGTAAGAGTGCACTGGGTAGCATGTACAAGGTGTACTTCAAACGGCACGGTATGCAGGTGCAGGCCAATATGCTGGATCCGAAAATCCTGATTGAGGCACGGGACAACCCGGAGTTGCACCCCAACCTGCTGATTCGGGTATCTGGCTACTCGGCGTACTTCAACGATCTATCACCTGAAATGCAGGATGAGGTGATATCCCGGAGCAGTAATGGGGCGGAGCAGTAATGGGGCCTGATGCAAGCCTGATTGATGCGATAGCAGTTACCGAGCCAAGGAAGGCTTCGCTGTACTTCGACATCAAGAGAAACACCCTGGACGACGGGCCGGGTATTCGCAGCGTGGTGTTCTTCAAGGGCTGCCCGCTGTCTTGTACCTGGTGCCAGAATCCGGAAAGCATCAACACCGGTTACGAACTCTCCTATGATGCAGAGAAGTGCATCAGCTGTCACGACTGTGCTGACGCCTGCCCCGAGCAGGCGATCGACCTGAGTTCGCCCGACAAAATCATCCGCGACAAATGCACCCAGTGCTTCAAGTGCGTTGATGTCTGCCCATCCGGTGCTCTGGAGCGCTGTGGCAATGACATCGACATGGATCATCTGGTGGAGAAGGTGCTTGAAGACGAGGCCTTCTTCGAGGCCTCCGGCGGCGGGGTTACTGTCTCCGGCGGCGAGGCGCTGATGCAGATGGATTCGGTCGGCGAACTGTTCTCGCGGCTGAAGCAGCGGAATGTTCACACGCTGATCCAGACAGCGGGCCTATTCAATTACAAGGTATTTGAAAATCTGGTATTGCCCTACACCGACACCATCTACTTTGATCTCAAGTTGATGGACAGCGATGCGCACAAGCAGTACTGCGGCGTTCCCAACCATTCTATTCATGAGAACTTCAGGAAGGTCCAGGCCCTGGCACGGGATTCGGTGATCGAGGTTCTGCCGCGGGTCCCGTTGGTGCCCTTTATCACCGACACGGATGAAAACCTCAGTGCCATTGCTGACTTTATGCTCGAGAACGGCGTAAAGAACATGCAGATCTTGCCGTACAACCCGATTTGGCTCGACAAGCTGCCACGCTTCGGCAGTGTCCAGCGTCTGGACTTCGGTGAAGGGACAGGCAAGTTCATGCCGGACGCGGAGCTTGACCGCTGTACGGAGATTTTTGAGTCCAGAGGTATTCACGTCCATTGTCACAGGTGATGTATCAGCTCAGACAGCCGGCGCCTTCCTGATTTCGCTTTACCTATAACCCATAATCAATCTGTCCATCACATGAGGAAAATAAAATGACGTATGCACAACCCGGCCAGCGCATAGGAATTTCAAACGGTCTGGTCTGTGAAAAGCCTGGAAAGCCCGACTCAGCCCTGGGTGGGCAGCCGATGCCTGCCTGGATGGCTTGGAACTGGCGCCTGAGCCGTTGCCTTGTCTGGATTCGGCCCGCCCTGACGGCTCGCCTCGCGCTCGTTGGGCCTTGATCTCGGGGTTGACCCTGTGTTTTCCGCCATCCAGTCCGCACGCGGGCGCAGCGCCACCGGCCACTGGCGCCAGGCTGCGCAGCCCTTTGTGATGTGTACGGTGTCCGGGACGGTCGACGCGGCTCAGGCGGCTTCAGTCTTGCCGCGCCTCGCGCGCTCGGCCTCTGGGCGGCGGCTGCGGATCCAGTCCCAGGTGGGTCAGGATCTTCTCGATCACCGGTCGCTCCAGGATGGCCGCGATGATCTTGAGCTCCCCGGCGCCGCAGTTGGGGCAGTGCTGCATGTCGATGTCGAACACGCGCTTGAGTAGCCGCGCCCAAGCAATTCGGTGCGGTCGGTCCGGCCGGTCCGGGTTAGTCTCGGTCTGGACCACGCATTCGCTGGCGGCAACGGCTGCGGTGGCCCGTTCCTCCACCTCGGGCCCTTGCGGCACCACCAGGGACCGCAGCTTGGCGTTGGGCGCCAGCACGCCGTGGAACCTGATGAGATGCAGACGCGGCCGGGGAACCAGCGCCGCAAGCCGC
>Ga0209718_1004917_pt1 | contig 10865 bp, 5 predicted proteins | sample AD_JPNAS1_MetaG_FD_184420 | JGI IMG/M metagenome (GOLD analysis project Ga0209718, IMG submission 184420) | Active sludge microbial communities of municipal wastewater-treating anaerobic digesters from Japan - AD_JPNAS1_MetaG (SPAdes) (version 2) | ecosystem: Engineered > Bioreactor > Anaerobic >... | reverse complement strand
GATGGAGCCTTCCTTATTCCGGATGTGAAACCCGGCACGTACTCGGCCCTGATCTCATATCCCGGGCATGTTCCGCAAAGACTTGAAGGAATTACGGTAAGGGCAGCGGAGACGACAAGCATAGGCCAAGCGGTTGCGTTGTCAGCGAATGGAGGAGACATAACAGGCAAGATCACCCTGAACGACGGAAAACCCTTAAGCGGTGCGGCGGTGTTGGCTACCATAACAATCGATGGAAAGAGGTATTCGTTCAGCACCACCACGGATGCAGCGGGAACATATGTCCTGAACAACTGCCCGCTTGGAGAAGGCTATGAGATAAGTATTACAAAGACGGGCTATGCGACCGTAATTATGACCGGAGTCTCCGTATTGGCCGGAGTTCCGACAGTCATTCCTGAGAAGTTGCTCAGCTCCGAATTCGGTTCGATAAACGGAACTGTGCAAGACACGAGAGGCAACGGACTGTCCGGAGCGCAGGTGCTGATGAAAGCTGTGCCTGACACGGGGTCGACGTACACTGCAACGACGGATGGAGCAGGCTCATTCTCCAAGAGCGGGATAGCGATAGGCAGTTATGAGATAACCATCAGCAAGGACGGGTACTCGGATCTCAGGCTTGCGCAGAACGTGAGGGTAGAGTCGAGCGGGACTGCGACGCTCGGCATACAGAAGCTGACCTCTCTGCAGGGGAGCATCAGAGGTACGGTCTCCTTGAACGACGGCAGGACTGCAGAGGGAACGGTCATATCAGCGACAAGCGGAACGAACAGTTATCCCGCCACGGTTGAAAGCGACGGTACATACTCCATTGGAGGGATGCTGCCCGGATCCTATCAGGTAACGGCCTCAAAGGAAGGCTATGAGTCCTCATCGATGACAGTGTCGGTTGTGGCTGACAGGCAGACCGAAGCCGGGACTTTGACGCTTGCATCAAGATCGGGAAGTATCAAGGTTCAGGTAGGGTATGGTGATAAGGAAGTAGACGACCGTATAACGGTGAGCATCAGCAAAGGCGGCACAGCCGTCAGGACAGCTACGACCTCCAATTCTCCGATTCTTGTCTTCAGCGGTATTCCTGTAGGAAGCGGATATACGGTAACTGCGAGTGCGGAAGGGTATTCATCATCCGAGGCGGTCGATGTTGTTGTTGAGAGCAACAGAGAGACGTCTGTGATTCTCAATGCCTTAAGCAGCCGGTTCGGTTCAATAAACGGAACTGTCCAGGACACGAGAGGCAACGGACTGTCCGGAGCGCAGGTACTGATGAAAGCAGTACCTGACACCGGGTCGACATACACTGCGACGACGGATGGAGCAGGCTCATTCTCCAAGAGCGGGATAGCGATAGGCAGCTATGAGATAACCATCAGCAAGGACGGGTACTCCGACCTCAGGCTTGCCCAGAGTGTAAGAGTAGAGTCAAGCGGGACTGCGACGCTCGGCATACAGAAGCTGACCTCTCTGCAGGGGAGCATCAGCGGGATGGCCAGGCTACAGGGCGCCGGTGATCATACAGGCATTTTGGTGTCGGCTACGGGAACAAGATCCTATACCGCATCAACAAATGCGGATGGCTCCTATACAATATCCGGCATGGAGCCGGGGAACTATGAACTCTCGTTCACCAAAGCCGGATATGTCAATCAGACGGCGAATGTTGCTGTCGAGGCGGATAAGACATCATTGGTTCCGGAGGCGATATTAATCAGCTCATCCTGTGCAATCACGGGAAGTGTCGTCCTGGAAGGTTCGCCCGGCAATTCCGGAGTAACGGTCAGCGCAACGTTGGTAGGAGATCAAGGCAGGGTCGTCACTACAACGACACTTGAGGATGGAACCTACTACATAGGCGGCCTGGATGTCGGGCAGTATTCCATCCAGATTCAGATGAACGGCTACGTAACGGACAGGAGCAAGCTGGTCTACACGACATATGGGGAAACGACAGTGATAGCCCCTGTTGTCTTGAAGAGTGTCAAGGCGATTGTGAGGGGCAGCGTAACTTTGATCGGAACCAATGTTCATACGGGCATAAGCGTGATGCTGAAGACTCAGGACAACCAGATCCAATATGATGCGACTACGGCACAGGACGGTGCATTCGTGATTACAGGGGTTCAGCCCGGAATCTACAGCCTCTATGTATCCAAGGCAGGGTATGAATCCAAGGCAGTAGATACCATCACAATCGAGCCGTCGAGCGAGAAGACGATAGACAACATCAGCCTTGCAGTTGCACAGAGATCGATCTACGGCAATGTCCAGCTGGAGCTCAGGACAGACCATGCAGGAGCTTTGATAACAGCCACCAAGACAAGCGATCCCCAGAAGGTGTATTCAGCGATCAGCAATTCCGCCGGAGATTACTCGCTGGCGGGGATGGAGCCCGGAGAATACAGGATTGTCATCACCAGTGCGGGCTATCGGACCCTCACATTGGCCACAACGGATGTGACAGCCGACAGTACGGCAGATCTTGGAACAGCCGAACTGATTGTAGCCAGAGGAACAATCTCCGGAATAGTTACGCTGGAAGGTCGGTCCTCACAGGAAGGAACCAAGGTTGAGCTTCTGGGAACAGGGTATGAGACATTGACAAATGAACTTGGAGAGTACTCGTTCAGCGTTCCCTCAGGCAACTACCCCGGAGGTGTACGATTTTCAAAAGTCGACTTTGCTACCTCCAGCAACACTGATACCATCACAGTTCTGACGGACAGCACCTATGCCGTTCCAGAGCATATGATTAAAGCCACACACTCAACTATTACCGGTTTCGTGGATGTCGAAGGTACCAATGATGACAGCGAAGTAGAAGTTACTCTCTTGAATACAGATTTCATGATGCGAACCGCAAGTGACGGGGCATACTTATTTGAGCACGTTCCTTTAGGTACCTACTTAATACAATTCAATCGAGAAAACGCTCCGATTGTTACTGACACTGTTTCTGTGGTTCCTGCTCCTACAATTATCGTTCCCACAGCCACTCTTTTGCCTCGCCAGGCAAGCATACATGGATATGCGACTTTAGACGAGAAAACCAACTTCTCAAACATTAAAGTGGAGGTGAAGAACAACGATACTCAACAGGTACAATCAACAATGACAGAGTCTGACGGATATTTTTACATCTCGAACATTCTGACCAGTGGGGATTATACGGTGTCCTTCTCAAAAGAAGGATGGGATACCCAAACGATGCCGTTGGCAGACCTAAATCCGCTCGAAAACAGAAATATTACGACCGAGAATCCGATTGTCCTCATAGATACCACCCCACCGGTGGTTGGCAACTTCACAATCAACAGTGGGAATCTATACACGGACAACAAGAATGTTACACTCCATATCCCTGTAGAAGAACATGGAAGTGGCGTTGTAAGCATGCAACTCCGTCTTAATAACAATCCAAACAATCCGAATTGGATTCCATACAAGATTACTACCATTGAAGATTTGGAAAACATTTGGGCACTGAATTATCAAGGAAATGGTGAATATATCATCTCGGTTCGGGTCAAGGATCTGGCAGGGAACATCTCTGAATGGGTTGATGATTCCATTACACTCACGGACCAAATAACCATAATCAAAGGGGTTCTCGGGGATGGCGATCTGTACTGGACCAAAGAGAAGAGCCCATATCGAGTAGAGGGGAATCTGTTGGTTCCCCAAGGAAAAGTGTTATTTATCGATTCTGGAGTTGAAATACGATTTGCGGGTGACTACTACATCAGACTTGATGGAGATATCAGAGCTACCGGTACTCAGACCAGCCCCATACATTTTAAGAGTGACAGTGATTACTCAGGAAAGTGGAAAGGGATTTGGAGTAATATACTTGATAATAGTGGTACACCTCTTGAGTTTAATGCTGAGGGGGAGGTCATTTCAGGCACCGGTTTTGACTATGTTTGCTTCAATGATGCTTCTTATGCGCTTTCTTATGCGCTACGTTTCAACCGCACGAGTACAAGTAGTATAGGAGGAGGGCTATCAGTCCGCAACTGTACTTTTGAAAACTCGAATGAATATTCAATGTTCCTAGAGTGGAATAATTCTGACTATCACGGCAACTCTAATTTTGTGATAGAGAATAATACCATAAAAGCTCCCTTTGATTTGAATTATTCTATTGAACCTGATACTGATAGTTTCCAAGTCGCTTCAGTCAAATATAACACTTTTATAGACACAACATTTTCCACAAGATTCGGCCAGCATTCTAGTTATGAAGAAATTCAAACCCAATCTATTGGTTATGAAGTCAGTACAAATGCATTTGTTGGTACAAATGTAGAATTCGGATTATTTTATGTTTATGGTAGTAACCCTATATTATTCTCCTTTACTAATAACTACTTCAAAGATGTAGACAATCCAATCACGCTTACAATTTATAGAATTGAATCGGTTGAGGTTCCTGATTTTTCAAAGAATACATTTGATAATTGCAGTGGTTATCTGGTTACAACTCATTACTGGCCTGATCCTAATAATTTTAGTATTAATTTCACAGGCACTTATTGGGGAGACTCTGCTACCGAAGAATTGGAAGCTGTTGGGCCTGATGGGAACCTTTCTTTCATCTACGATTATCACGATGACTTCACCCGCCCTATAGTTATAGTAGACGATTACAGGTTAGAACCGTGAGGCTGTAACAGATATGAGGTTTTCTAGAGGGTTGATGAGCTATTTGCCAACAAACCTGTTTAATGAATAAAAAGGAGTTGCCAATGATTATTATTGACGGACAAGTACACTATATAACTATTAACGGACAAGTGTACTATACAACTAATGAAGTATCTGAGGTGTGGGAGGTTAAACCCGCAACAATAAGGGAGTATTGTAAAAAGGGACTGATTCCCGGATTCTTTTGTGAAAGAAAGAGATATTACATACCTTCAGGAGCAATCAAGCCAGATATTAGAGCAATTAAGGCCGCTTTATCTTTATGCTTACTTCAGAGTAATCGGGATATATCAGAAAACAGGGTGCAAGAAATTTTAAGCAACCCGCTGCTTTCAAAAAGAATCGAATATCTAATAGAAATAGAATTCATTGCCCCAGATAATGAATTAGGACCTGGACGATTCAGCTTAACGCAAAAGGGCAGGAACTTTTTATCAAATACCAAAATAAATACAATAATGAGTATTCTAAAGAGGCATGTTGGTGGTATAGAATTTTCTGTAGAGGTCTTAGGGAATGCACCTATATTACCTGCCTTAACTATTCGTACTGGTATCAATATTTATTTTAGAGATACGGCGGAAAATGAACCAGATAGCTAGTAACTTTGTTTTAAAGTTTGATCACATTCTTTACTCACTTTCCAACCCTAATCTCACCCCCATTTTTGAAAGTGAACCGAATGTCGTCCTTTGCATAAATGGTCATGTGATCCACCAAGCTGAACCAAAGCTCATCTGAATAATTCATTTTATTTGACTACTGTTGTCAAGCTCCAAATACAGGGAACTGTGCTTTTTCCATTCTATCATAAACAGAACAATTAATAGAACATATCAAAGCCTCAATCCTGTTGAATAACCTAATTTCAGGCTTTGATACAAAGAATAATTCAGTATTTTTAGAATTTAACCTACTGTGATCTCTTGTATAACTATCACTCCCATAATGTTTTAATCGTAGATATTTGGCATAGTACTTTTGTACCAATTAGTTTCCGGATTTTAATAAATGAAGTACTAATTAAGTATTTTCGAATCTTTCTCTATTCTATCAACATGGTATTCTTATCTTAGAAGAATGCCAATTATTTTAAGGAGGGCAACATGAAAAAAGGAATAATCTTATGGTCAATTGTGCTGCTAATGATTTTTACCAGTGGGATAATTTTAGCAAAAGGAGAAACGGAGGAAGTAGGAAGGAAACAACAGCTTATTCTTGTATCTGGTTCGTTTGCACAGAATAACATGACTGGTGCAGGAATGGGAACTGGGCGAAATCTTGTCGAAGAATTATTAAAAGAGAAAAACATTGAATTGACATTCTTTACCACTCCATCAACAGGCGAACAACAGCAGATGTTATTCAGAATAGGATCGATTCCAAATACCGAAGAAGATTTGATTTATGTTCTTCATTCAATGGCAGATGGAAGAATCACTACGTTATTAGAACCTTTGAATAACTATCTAAGTTCGAAACCTCTTGATGGATATCCTTCGGACTATTCACAAGGGATGCTTGATGTATATACAAAAAATGGCAAGTTGTATGCGATTCCCATCCGTGCTGGCGTTTGGAATGTATGGTACAATAAAAGGATTTTTGAAGAAAGAGGACTCGAAGGATATCCTCAAACTCCCGAACAGTTCTATGAGTATGCGAAGAAAGCTACCTACACAAAACCTACCGGTGAGAAAGTATTTGGTTTTGCATCGCGAGGATTGAGATGGGATCTCCATGAGCAACTTGCTATCGGCGCTCGGATGTTTGGTGGAGATATAATCACTCCTGATTATAAAATTGTGATTAATGAAGAACCAGTTATTAAATTCTTGCAAATGTACAGAAGAATGTATCAGGAAGGTATCATGCCTCCAAATTGGAATACCATGACTGGTAATGATGCAGATCAGTTGCTTAAAGAAGGAAGGGCAGCGATGTCTCTTGGATCAGCAAATTATGGTCCCAGATACAATGACCCTTCAACATCGAGAGAAGCTGGAAATATTATTCCTGTACATGTTCCTCTTGATAAGTCCCTATGGACTGGAGAAAGAAATTTCAGTGATAGTATGTCTTTTACTTGGGCAATTTCAATTCTCAAAGGTTCGACCCAAAAGGACGTGGCATGGGAAGCCATAAGATTCTTAACAGAGAAAGATTCAAGTATTGAAATGGCAAAGAATGAGAATGCTCCAGCTAGGATTTCTGTATTGGAATGGCAAGCCTCTGAGGATCCGGGAGCAAAGATTGCTGCTTCTACATTCCCGTATACCCGAGCTGCTTTACCTCCACTTGAGAATGGTAACCAAATAATTGATGTCATTGGTGAGCATATGGAAAACGTAGTCATTCATGGAAAAGATGCTCAGCAGGAAATGGATACCGCTGCTAAGAGAATAGCAGAATTAATGTAATCTTTTTAACTGAAGTGAGCCTTCAAATTGGTTTCTCGGAGGCTCACTTCACCTATTTGGACAGTTAATGAGGAATAGTAAAAATGAAAATCAGGATTCATTATAAGAGACTGCTAACTCCTTATCTCCTGTTGTTACCATCAATTACACTGCTAGTTATTGTTATTCTTATACCTTCATTACAAGCTTTAGTGTTCAGTTTTACAGACTTTACCCCAGGACGTGAAAGAGATTTCATCGGAATCTCGAATTATGTTCGAATAATTAAAGACCCACAATTTATAAAGGTACTAGTAAACAATCTATATTTTTTGATTGGCTCATTGTCATTTGAACTGATTATTGGACTCGAAGGAGCAATCCTCCTTAACAAGCGGTTTAAGTTTCAACCTTTATGGGTATGCTTAATTCTATCTCCATATGCAATAAGTCCAGTTGTCTCAGTAGTGATTTGGAAGTATTTACTTGATCCAAGTTATGGGATGATCAACTATCTGATTACTAGATTTGGCTTTCAGCCGATAATTTGGTTCAGTACGCCTCTTACTTCATTTATTCCAATTTCGCTTGTCAGTGTTTGGAAAAATTTTCCGTTCCTTGTAATTATTCTCTACGCAGCGTTAACGGCAATCCCAGAAGAAATTATTGAGGCTTCAAAGATTGATGGTGTGAAGGGATTTACACTCTTTCGGCTAGTGACACTCCCGCTTATCTTACCTGCACTGCTGGTCGGACTAATGTTCAGAATGATTTTTCTGATTAGAACTTTCGAGTTGGTTTGGGTTTTCACTGGAGGGGGGCCGGGACGTAGCACCGAGATTCTTGCTATTCATCTATATAAGGAAGCTTTTTTATATTTGAATTTTGGAAAAGCGTCTGCATTAGCTTGGATCCTTCTCACTATAACATTTACTCTTTCAAATTATATAATGCGAAGTTCGAATAAGAATCTGATTCATTTTTAATGAGGTTTTGCATGTTAAACCAATACAAAGTAAAAAAATATATAAAGAGAGGTATTGAATTTACCTTCTTGATACTATTAGTTTGTTTTGCTTTTTTTCCAATATTTCTCATGATTATAAATTCATTCAAGAATCCTCTTGACCTATGGGTATATCCTCCAAAAATTTTTACTCGTCCGACATTAAAGAATTTTTCCAGACTCGCAAAAGAAAGCCCAAGATTCTTTCCTGGGCTTTTGAATAGCATAATTATTACTATTGGCGCGTTGATACTTTCATTGTTGGTATCTTTTCCGGCAGCATTTGCTTTCTCTCGGTATCGACACAGATTGTTAAACATTCCTGCGCAATTTCTTATTATCATGCGAATGTTTCCTCCTATCGTAATAACTATTCCTTTATACCCCTTCCTTCGTTCACTAGGTCTCGTAGATAATCATTTGACTTTAATCGTGATAAATGCAGTTTTTTCGTTAAGTCTCGCTACATTCATGATGAAAACATTCGTTGATGACGTCCCAATTGAACTTGAAGAAGCTGCGATGATCGAAGGTTGTTCCAAATGGAAAGCGTTTATAAGAATTACTTTACCTTTGACAGCTCCTGGGATTACAGCAATATCCATATTTGTTTCAATAGGAATATGGAATGAGTATACATTCGGCTATATTTTTTCTTCAACAAAAGCGGTTACCGCACCCGTTGTGATTACTACTGTCAGCTCTGATGTAATGGGAGTTAATTGGGGAGGTCTTTTTGCAGGTTGTGTAATTCAACTGCTCCCAATGCTCATTATGGTAATCGCAATACACAAATATCTGATTCGTGGAATGCAAACCGGAGCGATCAAATAGTTTTCGATTATTATTATGCGAGGTTGAATATGTCTACAATAGCTACCGAGGTGTTATACAATGGTATTAAGCTGGATGTTGAATGGCCTCCAAGAAATCAGAATGTAGATACTTTTTCTGCATTCGATGCCCCTTATCTGGAAAATCCACCCCATATTATTCCGATAGATATTGGAAGACAATTATTTGTAGATGATTTCTTAATTGAAGAAACTGATTGTGTCAGATTTTTTGTGAAACCCAAAATACATCCCTCCAGTCCTATTCTTATTCCTGAGACTTATGAAGAAATGGATAGAGGAAATTGTCCGATGGCTGCTCCTTTTAATGATGGAGTCTGGTACGATTCATCAGATCAGTTATTCAAAATGTGGTACATGGCGGGATGGTTTCACACAACAGCTATAGCAACGAGTGTTGATGGAATACGATGGACTCGTCCACAGCTAGATGTAGTTCCAGGAACTAATCTCGTTTGGAAGACTCAGAAGAGCTATGAACGAGACGGGTGTCTGGTCTGGTTGGATGGAAATGCTTCAAATCCCGAACAGAAATTTAAGATGTTTCAATTTTACCGTTATAATTCTGATGTATTTTATGATGGAGATTCAGAAGTCTCATGGCTTCAGACATCAAAGGACGGAATACACTGGTCTACACCGGTATCTACTACTCCAGTTGGAGATAATACATCCTTTTTCTATAATCCTTTCCGGAAAAAGTGGTGTATGAGCATCAGAAGAGCTATTGAGAGTAATAATAAATTACTTCCAATCGGTATCAGATCGAGGTTTTATACCGAATCAGATGATTTTATGAAAGGTGCAAATTGGGATGTTTCATCTTCCGAAGTATTATGGCACCTGGCAGATACTCATGATCTTCCCGATCCAGCTTTTCCAAATCATGTTGTGACTCTGTATGATGTGAATGCTGTAGCTTATGAGAGTCTAATGATAGGTCTTTTTGGCATATTCAGAGGGCCAGAGAATAATATTTGCAAAGATTTGGGGATTCCAAAGACCATTGATTTAGAGCTCGGTTATAGCAGAGATGGATTTCATTTTACTCGGCCAGATCGAACACCTTTCATTGGATCCAGTAGGGTTGTTGGTGATTGGAGAAGAGCATACCTACACGCAGCTGGGGGAATATGTTTAGTTGTTAATGACGAATTATACTTCTATTTTACTGGTTTTTCTGGAGAATCCCCCAATCTAAAAAATGATGAAACCGGTTCTCCTGGACGAATGAGGAACGTAATGTATGCGGGAGCGAGTACAGGGTTGGCCACTTTACGTCGTGATGGTTTTGCTTTCATGAAACCAAAAGATGAAGAAGGCAGGCTTACGACCCGACTATTGAGCTTCTCTGGAACACACTTGTTTATTAACGGAAATTTTTCAGATGGGGAACTGCAAGTAGAGATATTAGATGTTAATGGGAGAATCATTGAAGGTTATAGTCGGTATGATTGTCTTCCTGTTTCATCGGATAAAACTAAAGTTGAAATTCAATGGAAAGAACGAAATAGTCTTGTAAATGTTAAGAAGCAACCAATACATATACGATTCTATTTAAGAAATGGAGAATTATATTCCTTCTGGATTTCTGCTTCAGAAACTGGTGCAAGTAACGGGTATGTTGCTGCCGGAGGTCCTGGTTTTACGGGAGGGCGAGATATCTAATCCGAAAGATACTGACGTTTGAGATTAAGAATCCTTATAATAGCGAACTTCCCAAACGCATTGCCTGCAAACGTTTGTGAACTCCCAATTTCGAATAGATTATGCTTATATGGTTTTTTACTGTCTGTTCAGCAATGCACAAGCTATCAGCAATTTCTCCATTATCGAGACCTTGAGCCACACACACCAATATTTCTAGCTCTCTGGGTGTCAGTTCATCATACCATTCAGGCA
>Ga0209718_1004916_pt1 | contig 10866 bp, 16 predicted proteins | sample AD_JPNAS1_MetaG_FD_184420 | JGI IMG/M metagenome (GOLD analysis project Ga0209718, IMG submission 184420) | Active sludge microbial communities of municipal wastewater-treating anaerobic digesters from Japan - AD_JPNAS1_MetaG (SPAdes) (version 2) | ecosystem: Engineered > Bioreactor > Anaerobic... | reverse complement strand
CCGGCCGCCGCCCAGCGATTCACCCAGCAGTGCACCGGCTCGGGAAGATCGTTTGCCTCACGGGTTGTGAAATAGACGAACAACCCACATCCGTGCGCGAACAGGATCAGGTCAGGGCCATCGCCACCCGGACCATACAGCAGACCCGCAGATAGTTCGGGAAGGGCGATCTGAGTGCGTGCCCATTCCATCACGCACTGCGCAAAGTGACTGCGCACCCACTCGTTTGGCAGCGTTCCCATGAGGCTTTCTTCGGGACGGACGGATAAGTCCCTGCTTTCCGTAGCCGTTTTCATCGCTGTGTCCTTCCCGCCACCGGCCTACCCTCCAGATAATCCTTGATCACCCTCGCCGCTGCCATCCAGCCATAGCACACATAGCAGGCATAGCCGGCGTTTTCCAGATCATTGATCCACTCGATTTGCGCTTCGCTCGGCTTGTTGCGCCCGACCTTCATTTCCAGATACAGACCATGGAACCCGGCCCGCGCGGTCGGCAAGTTCAAATCAGGAACTCCAGCGCTTAATCCAATGGTGGATTGTTTGGAAAAAGCTTGTTGTTGGATATTTCCAGAAAAAGACATGCGGCGCATCATCCGCAACTCTGGTATTTCAACATCTAGCACTTGAACCCAAGACAGAAGTTTTGACAATTCAAACTCCTTGCTACGAACTCCTGACCTGTATCGATACTCGACTGGAAGCAGCGACCCCTTACGTAGATTGCACTGAGCGCACAGCAACTGAATATTCCCAATAAAGTTACTTCCTCCGCGTGCTATCGGTATGATGTGGTCACGGTGCATTCCGTCACGATCAAGAGATGCGTCGCACATAGCACAACCCCCGCGCTGCCGAACCCACAGCCTGACAATATCCTTGTCCATGTACATGCCGCGCAGCAGGCGCTTTTCTCCTGATCTTCCGTGCCTATGGTTTGGATTATCGACTCCCGTAAACCGATATTTGTAGGCGACGGCCATACATGAACGTGAGCAATATTTACCTTCAAATCCTGCGTGACTGGGCTTAATACTTATTTCTTTTCGACACACCTCGCAATTTCTAATTACCCGCTTATTTCTAGCGCTATCAGAAATATTCTGGCCAGTTGCTTTAAGAGTACATTTCTTTGAACAAAACTTTCCGTGTCCGCGCCGAACAGTATTTTGCTTGGTTTCAAACCTAACTCCACACCATTCGCAAGTGCGGTCCGCCATACCACCCTTCCAATTGTGGTTATTCTCTCCGGATGATGGCACGCACGATACCGAGCAATACTTTCTTCCTGCTCTTATCTGTGATGGAGGAACTCGGAATGGCTTGCTGCAAGTTTTGCAAACACAATTCGGTTCTTTTGGTTTTCTTTCCATGATTTATTCCCGACTTAAAACAACTCAACATCCCATCCGCCGCCATCTTTCTTTGCTTTGGCTTTAACAGCAATAAATTCGATTGGGTAGATATCTGCAGCTACCTTTATCTTCACTTTTGCATCATCTTGCCAAAACCCTTTTACTTCGTGCATCTGCAAAACACCGCTCACTAACATCACTGCAAAATCAGGTGAATAGAAAGTGTTGTCTGCCAAGCGTAGTTTTATTCCCTCGAACTTGAACCAGGCGACGTGTCCAGATTGCTTTAACAACTCAAGATGATTCGCATAAGCCATTTCTGTCTTGTTCATCTGGCCTTGTTTAAGCCGGCCTAGAGCATACATGGCGCGCGTCATGCCCGCACTCCCTGGCGCTTCAGGATGCGCTCAACACCCTTGACCGTCTCGGCCAGCAGCAGAATTTCGCGCCCAAATTGGCGCTCGAAGCGGTCTCGGTCTTTGTGGATCGAGTAGTCGCCAACGTGGTGCTCCGGGCAAAGCGCTATCGTCAGGTGGTCTGACTCTCGCTTGCCGAGGTTTCCGTCGCGCATGTGATGCACCACTGATGGCGACTCCACCCCCATCTGCGCACAGACGACACAAGGGACTTGGGCGATCAAGCCCATCCACAAGCTGCTCATTCGTTGAACCCCTCAAGAATCTGGTTGATCATTTCGTGCGACCCGTCGCCCAAGTGCCGCCACAAATACGGCGCAGCATGCGCGTGATAGGCATCACACGCGGTCGGAGGTTGGTCGATTCTCATTTTCTCCCCCAATCGGCAAGCCATTCCGAATCCTGTAAACAGCCGCGCGGTGAGTTATCCCAAAGCGCCGAGACAACTCGGCGGCAGTCATCGAAACACCGTCAACCTCAATTGTTACGTTGTTTCGCTTGTTGTTGTTTTGTTGGAAATTGTCTGCCCATCGAACATTTCCTGGTTCATATCCATTGCTTGAGTCGATCCTGTCGATTGAATGAGACGGACCTGGACGATGGCCTATGTGAGCAAAAAACATATCAAATGAATCAATCCACACTTGGCAAACCGTTATCCCTCGCCCTCCGTAAAGATGGTATTTGCTGTGAGTTTTCCGAAGGCATCTGTCTTTCATTGCCTTCCAGCAATTCCACTCTGGCGTATTCCACATGCCATGCTTGGCCATTGATCTTGCTCGGTCGGAAGCAATCTCGTTGCGAACACAGCCGCAGCTTTTGGTATGGCCAGTTTTCAGATGCGTCGATGAAACAGTGGCGAAGTTCCCGCAATCGCACACACAAGACCAGCGAACATACTTCCCTCCTTTCTCAGTTCTTGAAATCACAGAAAGCCTGCCAAAACGCTGTCCAGAAAAGTCTTCCAACTTCATAGATACCCCATCATCTTCTCGACAACACGATCAAACTCTTCGCGGCCGGAGTAGCCCGTCAGAACATGCTCAATAATCACCGTTGCAACAGCGGAATAGACCTGCTCAAACTCCGCGTCATCCATGCTTGAAAAACTAATGCTGTGCGCCTCAAGCTTCATGTTTCCCCGCAGATCGAACGTCTGGTCATAGAACCCGGCCATAATCAAAACGTCTTTGCGGAATCGCTCGAAGTTCTTGACTACCTCTTTTCCCTTGTAGGTTTTCCGCGTCCGCTTTGGCTCCCATGAATCGAAAGCGAAGTTCAGCATTGAGAAAAACTTTCGGTGAAACTTTGCATTTCTGGGAATTACAAACTCAACAACCGCAAACTCCCCCGGCGCCAGCGCCAACAAGCGCGCCCATAATTTTCGCCAGCCGATCTTGTCGTCCTTGTTCCAGCCATCGAACAAGCCGAACAGGAATCCGCGCACCGCCACGAGGATGGGCTCCCCGGGCATTGGGTCGGCACTGCGAACAAGGGTTATGCGGCTCATGACTTTTCATCCTTCCGCGCATCAACCATCGCAATCCTGCGGCCTATCCAAGACATGCAATCCAAGCACATATCAAGCAATTCATCGTCTGACATGTCGCGCTTCGCATAATTTATTTCAGCGCAAACCCATCGAAGATTTTCAATTTCGTCCTTCCCACCTTTAGCGCGCGGAATTTTGTGATCAACTTGCGCCGTTCTATCAAGCCTCCGTCCAGTTAGAGCGCAGCGTCCGCGCTGTATCTTCCAAAGTTTGGATAATTCTGCTGCATGTACCGTAGCGCCTAGGCACTTCTTAGCGCGCGACCAGAAGAACCGCCTTGATTGGTACTCGCGCATCTTCGCTAGTTGATGTTCGCGGTTTGCGTGATGGTATTCACGACTATAAGCGCGCGCAGCCTCCGGGTCTGCGGCCCGTATCTTTGCCATTGACTGGCGCTTACGCTCCCTATATTTCTCTGGGTCGCGCCGTGAAAATTCCCTCTGATATGCGCGCTCACACTCGCGGCACTTGCCGATTCGATAGCCTTTTTTGTGGATACGGTAGTCAGAGCACGGTTTTTCTATACCGCAGCTTTTGCAGATGAACATGCATCCTCCACTTGTTGGATTCTTTGACCTATCCACCGAACCACAGGGACCGCAAAACTATTCCCCAAAGCCTTGTATCTCGGCCCATCGGCAGCAGGCTTTCCGCGAACGAGGATGTTTGTGTAGTCGCGCTCAAGAACGAGGTCGAAGCAGAAACTCTCGGCTGATGTTTCGTTTGGAATGAACAAACTTATGGCACGGATAACAGAGCAGAGCGAGGTTGCTTTCGGTGAGTCGCAAGTCGGCGTTACGCGCCCAAGATGCGACGTGATGAACCTCTCCCTTATCACATCGATATCCGCAGCGCTGGCACTTGCCTCGCTCCCTTCTCCATACTTCTCTGCACTTGCTTTTCCACTCTCGTCCAGAAAAGAAAGACTGATGCTTTGCTGTAATTCCGCCTTTCCATGAGTGGTTTTTTTCACCAGACTTTCCCAATGCAGAGCAATTGACGCTGCAAAATCTTCTTCCTTGATAAGACTTCGGGACCAATTGCGTTTTTCCGCACTGCTCGCACTTGATTTCAACGCGCCGTCTGATCTGAGTAACACCAGAGGATTTGCCTCGAAGCATTGATGCGCATACAGGGCTACATGTAACCCTTTTCCGGCTTGGCGCGTAATAGAATTCTTTGCCGCAGTATTGGCAAATTTCAGATAATCGCTTTCGGCGGCATTCCAAGCACTGCTTTGCAACCTGTGACTTTGTATTTCCACAGTCGCATTTTTCTTTTGATGGTCGAAACATCCTTCGATCCTCACAATATCCAGAACCGGATTAAAGCCCTGCAATCTTTCACACTCTTTTGGCGTCAGCCGGCGCACCTTCATTCCTCCCTTTACGTAGGTTTGCTGCTTCGCCCCCGGTTCAGCGGCCAGAGATCCAGCCACGTCCATCAACCGCACTTCGTCTCGCTGGTTTTGCGCGAAGGCGACAGCGTGCTGGTCAGTCTTGGTAAGGGTAAAACTCACGCCATCGTCAGACCATCCTGGACCGGCCGGTCCAGATAGCTCAGATCGACCGATCATCGAGCCTTGAATGGCAATCAAAGGAGTTCCGCGGCCGGTCCCGTCTTCGCTGGCGTCGAAACCTTCGCCACGAAGCGAATGGCAGATAAAGCGTCCGGTGTATGCATCTTGTCCGCTGTATGATCCGGGGTGGCTATCTGCGCAGATACTGCCAACAATGCATCCATCAGCGCTTCCGGAAGCTCCTTTCCCCTTTTCTCGGCTCGGCGCAGGATTCCCCGACAGGCTGTGGCGCTCAAAAAGTACCGCTGCGGCACGTCGCCAGTCTCCAAGATGTCCGACAACGAACACACGGCGGCGTCGCTGTGCCAGGCCGGCGTATTGAGCGTCAAGAACCCGGTAGGCGAACCCATACCCGAGGTTCACCAGCATCCCGAGGAAGGTTCCAAAATCTCGCCCTCTGTTACTCGACAGGACGCCGGGGACGTTCTCCCATACCAGCCATCGGGGCCGATACTTTGCAGCAATGGCACCGTAGGTAAGCATGAGGTTGCCACGCGGGTCATCCAGTCCTTTTCGCATTCCGGCGATGCTAAATGACTGACATGGAGTTCCTCCAACGAGAACATCGATAGTTGCATCAGGCCACTCCTTGAACTTTGTCATGTCGCCCAGATTCGGCACGTCTGGGTAGTGGTGATCGAGAACCAGACTGGGGAAGGGTTCGATCTCCGAAAAGGCGAACGGCTTCCACCCAAGCGGACGCCATGCGCACGTCGCGGCTTCGATTCCAGAGCAGACGCTGAGGTAGTTCATCGCTTCCCCGCCTTCAGCACATCCGCCATCTTGGCCAGCCGCGCACGGATCGCCGGGTCCTTGGGAAACTCAACGACCTTTCCCGTCAGCAATCCAGCGATCGCCGCGCCGCACCGCGCATCCTCGTCGATCACTGGCGACGGCAGGTAGACCGCCGCCTGCTCCCGGCTCAACAGCCCTTGCTCTACCGCCTTGCGCACCGGTTCAGCACGGCCCGACTTGTCATCCCCTAGCGAAACAAACCACTTGGGCGGCTGAAAGCGGTTATCGCGGGCGTGCTTGATGATCCGCGAATAGGTTTCGATGAACGTGCGCCGCGCGCCGATCTTGTCGCCGCCGTCCATGACCGGCTTCGCGGTGGCCATGGCCTCCTGTATCTCGCCGTTGGTCACCACCGTTACCGCTTCGTCAAAGGCAGCCGTCACGATACCCCATGCTTCGTCAGGCCCTGGCCGTCCGTCGTCGGTATGGATGAACTGCTCGACATCGGACTGACGCATCGGATACTTCAGTTCGCGCCGGCAGCGATCGAGCGCCGCCAGGATGCGCGACACCGGATAGAAGCGGATCAGGTCGCGCGCCAGCACCGCCATGGCCACCGCGCTCATGGTCGTTTGCGTCAACTCCGCAGCGACGGCAATTGCCGCGATCACCTCGTCCTGCGCAGAGGGCGACTTATGGCTCATTGCTGAGCATCCTTCCCAGAATCAGTTTTGCCTCTTCGGCGGCGTTGAAGTTCGCTTGCGTGCGGTCGGCTTGTGTCGCCTGTGCCTGCGTGCCGGGGTTGTTGGTCACCCATTCGGTGTGCAGCGTCTCGGCATTAGCCAACAACAGGCCAACCGCGTGTTTCTTGGCGACATAGTTGCGCGAGTTGTGGCCGACGTAGAAGGCGGCAATCATCGGCGCCTCTGCTTGCCCGACTCGTTGCACGAACTGCTTGATCTGGCTGCGCACTGTCGCGTTCTTGAGGGGCTCTGCGCCGTGGCGTTTGGTATAGGCTTGGGAGTAGGCCGCCCAGGTTCGCTTGCAGGCGGCTTGCAACTCGGTATCTTCGGGGAGAGTGGCTGGAGGCGGGGGTGGTTCGATCACCGCAGGCAGGTTTTCCAGTCCGGACGGCGAGCCGGCCGGTAGGGGTTTTGTCTCTGGAGTCGAAAGCTCCGGCGTAGGGGTAAACCTCGGAATCAGTGAATCAGGTATCAGTGAATCAGGTATCAGGTATCCGGAATCAGTGGGATAAGAACCGCTCTGGCCATCATGAGCTTTAGATGATCTCATCTTGTGCTCATGTTTTTTACTTGCTTTTTCCCTGTTTCCTTTGCTTGAATTACATGGTTTGCATAACGTTCTCAAGTTCTCATCACTGCTGTCACCGCCTTTAGACACGGGCTTTATGTGGTCTATAGACAGGTTGTCAACAGCCCCGCAAAGAACACATTTATATCCGTCGCGTTCATAAATTCTTCTGCGCTGCGGAACACCGATTGGCGTGTGATTCAGTTTGTTTTCCTCGCCTTCTGGGGGCGGGATGACACTCGGAACTTCCAGATGGTGCGGTGTTTGATGTTTTGAGAATTTGCTGATCTGAATGTACTTAATTCCTTCTATTTCGTACCTCATGATGAGCTCATGATGAGCAAGAAATGAGAGCATCTCGTCAACGTTCAAACCATCACGATAAGGAAGTAGCTCTGCCTTTATCTTCCTTGGGCGATCTTCTAGCCGGCCTTCCCTATCTGCTAGGCACCACAACCCGATAAACAAAAGCCCTATTACGGGGTCTGCCTCTCCAAGAATTTCGTTCATGAAAAAGCTTGGCTTGATATTTCTAGCGCGAGCCATTTCCCGCCTCCATTATCTTGCTCCAGCAAATTCCGCAGAAATAACGAAACCGCCTTTCTACATTGCCAAATACCTTTCTGTTGGCGCTCTCTGCGGCTTCGATAACTTCTTGAGCAGGAAGCTTTTCAAGGAATTTTTTTATGCTTTGCAAATCATCCTTGCTGAACTCGTCAAACCAATCTTCTCCCTCAATAGCCGCAGCAACAACCCATGCTTCATTGGTTAGGCGGGTCGCTCTTTCTGTTAGAACCGCGTTGTATCCCTTGATCTGTGACTCGCGCTCTTTAACTTCTTCTGCGCGATCCTTCAGGGTTTGCGGTATGTCCGACAAAAGGCCGGCCGACTTTCCTCTATTACAGCTAAAACAAGCTGTAATCAGGTTGTCGATGGAGTTTTTCCCCCCGAGTGACACAGGGTTTATATGGTCGACTTCAAGAACGACACTGGGTGGAGTTGCTCCGCAATATTGGCAAGTGAAAGAATCTCGCTTGAATACGTCGAAGCGTTTTTTCTTTGACACCGGAGTGCGATCCATGTCAAATTTCCGCAGATTCAGACACTGGCCAATCCTTCGGTGCCCGCAAAATATCTTCCATCGAGATGATTTTCTTGCCGAAAAAATCAACCAGTTTCAGGGCTATATCAATCGAGCGGATTTCAAAACGCTCCAACTTCGACAGATTTCCCGCGTCGTAACCGACGATCTCGGCGACCTGCACCAGCGTCAGGCCACGCGCCTCGCGCGCCATGCGTAGCTTGCTGCGCGGCTGCATCGCTCTTTTTCCTTTACCCATTGAGTAACCACTCCTATAGTATCAACGTGCACTGAATACACATTGTAAGTCAAACATGCAAGTTTTTGTTAATTTGCATTGAAAACAAAAAAGTAAGATGATTCGCCCATCAATGCCATGGAGGTAAAAACGATGGAAAATTTAGGGCGCAACTTGCGCGAGATCCGCGAATCCAAAGGGATGACCTTGCAACAGGTCGCTTTGGCCTCCGGCTACGACGCGGGTAATCTTTCCAAACTGGAACGCGGGAGAATTCGCTGGAGCGAGCCCGCTTTGAAGGCGATTGCCCTGGCGCTCGACGTGCCGGAGCACGATTTATTTCTGTCGGCAGACGAGAGATTGGTCCTGCAACTGTGGTCGACCCTGGGAATCGCAGAACGAAATGTTTTTCTGCGCATGGCCGGAAAGCCGGAAATCAAGGAAACAGCTGCTGTGATCGAAGCGCCCGCCGAGGTTACGCGCATCAAGCGCTATCCACCAACCCCGCAACTCGCTACCGTTCATCGCCTGCGCCTGGCTTATCAGCCGATCGCCATTGGAGAGAAATGATGACCTCGAAGAACCGCCTAAACTCCGACATCCAGGAAACGATCAATCTCCTGCAGGCCCTGCTGCAAGACGCAGAGGCTGGCGCTATCGATGGTATAGCCTGTGTATGTTTAACGCGGGACCATCAAGGCCATCTGCGTGATATTGCCGGTTCGGCGGGACGATACGCAGCTCACACGCTGGGAGGACTGAGGCTGTTGAGTGATGATCTGTCGGCGGCGTGCCGGCAGGATCCTCGCGCCCAAACGACGACACCAGAGCCCAGCAACTGACATTATTTCGACACGGTTCCATTACCCCCCCTGACCATTTTTATATATCGACACTGAAGAACTTTTTCAGCTAATTAGTGTCGCGGTCGAACTAACTATACCGGCTTGCCGGGTTGTGCGTGTGACTTATTTCACTGCGCCTTTAGTCATACATCAGATCAAAACCTTCCGTTGCCAGAACAACGGATGTGCAGCGTAGCTCCATTTGTTCGCTGAAACAAAAACCCCTCCCCTCTGCCTGGCCATCGCCTTGCTGTTTCTTGCCGGCAAGTTTGCCATACACATTCGCGCAAAGCAGGACGTAAATATTACCTATTTCTGGCGGCATAATCCATAAATTTATTTTGATTATGTACTTGACGCACTCCACAATGCTGCGTAGGATACTAATCAAACGGGCGGCGATACTCTCCCGTCAGGATGAAAAGGGTAATGCTCCCAACCTTGTTCAAGCGTGGAGCGCTTTCAAAGGGGAAAAGAAATGCTCACCTTCGACCAACTTGGAAGTTCGATCAAGGCGTATGCGAGAGCGATGGAAGTTGCTGAAAAGCATCGCCAGGAAGAAAAACGTTTGAATAAAGAAAGGGCCAGGAAAGAATCCACTCTGGACGCTTATGAACAAGTCGACCGGTCGTCGGTGTGCATGGAGTTTCCTTCGTGATCGTGGAGTTGATGGGACTGCGTATCTCCGATCCACACCCCATTCCACCGGGCGCTGGCCGAGTCCATTTGATCAAGGATGGGCACGACGAGACGGACGAAGGGATAGAGCATCACTGCGCGTGCTGTGGCCACGATTTTCAGGCTTCTGGAATGCACCGTTGCCGCGATGGCCACATTGGATCTCGGTGCATTCATTGTGCCGAGCTTCAGACGATCCGCCAGAAACAGTTGAGCGCTCTCAAGAAGAAGAAAGGGAAGAAATGAAACTTGCTGAATCCACCGCAGCAACCGCGAATCAAAGCCGCATCAGCCTGGCCCGTAAAGCGGTCAAGGCTTTCCCGAGAACCGAGTTTTCCAACCGGGAAGATGTCAAGCGCCATCGCATCAAGTGGATGGCGTCTGTTGAACACCTTGGCCCGCACTGGCTGGGCCTGCCGATTGTTTTACCAAGGAGTACATCATGAGTGCTGTTATCCAATTCCCGCAGAGCGCCATCGTTCCGCAAGGGTTGATTGTCGATCTGGACATTAACGCATATCACCAAGGCCCGGGCGTGTCCAAGTCCGGCTTGTCCGAAATCGCCCGATCACCAGCGCACTACTACGCCAAGTACCTCGCTCCGAACCGGCCAGCGCCCAAGGAGCGAGCCGGACAACTCGAAGGTTCTCTCGCCCATTGCGCCGTTCTGGAGCCAGATCAGTTCAATAAGAGATACGTCGTCACTCCTGATGACGCTCCGCGCCGTCCGTCATCAGCGCAACGCGAAGCAAAGAAGCCGAGCGCAGAAACTTTGATTTCAATCGAATACTGGGATAAATTCGCAAGGGAGAACGGAAACAAGCGGGTGATCACTGCAGATCAGTACGAAACCGCCATGCGTCAAGCCGACTCCATGCGCGCCCTGCCCGACATCCGGGCGCTGCTCGACAAAGGGCGGCCAGAAGTCTCGGCGTTCTGGAACGACCCGGTGACCGGCGAACTGTGCCGCTGCCGGCCTGACTGGGAAAACCCGACGACGGAAACCGGCGTGATTATTCTCGACGTCAAGACATACTCCGACGCCAGCCCAGAAGAATTTGCGCGCCAGATCGGTCG
>Ga0209718_1004914_pt1 | contig 10867 bp, 10 predicted proteins | sample AD_JPNAS1_MetaG_FD_184420 | JGI IMG/M metagenome (GOLD analysis project Ga0209718, IMG submission 184420) | Active sludge microbial communities of municipal wastewater-treating anaerobic digesters from Japan - AD_JPNAS1_MetaG (SPAdes) (version 2) | ecosystem: Engineered > Bioreactor > Anaerobic... | reverse complement strand
GCTTTGATCGAAAACGACGGCGTGGCGTGGGGAACGAATATCCCGTTGACCGCCGCCTGGCAGACGCATCGCATCCCGTTGCGCAAGCTGAGGCTCTTCACGCAGTGGGATCGCGCGATGGCCGACCGGGCTGGACCGCACCTACGGCTCTCGCGCCTGGCAACGGTCAACGTCTGCTTTGGTAAATGGCTCTATCCGCAGGCGGCTGACGTGCCGCACGCTTTCGAGATATCCACCATTGCGGTCGTGCCTGCGCCTTAGCGCCTTATCAGTCAAAAAATTAGCGGAATACTTACACGAACCCAACGAGATACTTACAGTATAAAGGTATCTTTTGGGGTGTTGAGCCTGATTGGTGCCTCACGGCTTAACAGGCACGATAAAAAACAAGTTGTTTTCACCCTCTCCCGCTGGGAGAGGGCCGGGGTGAGGGTTGCGGGCTTCGCCCGCGTTAGGACCGGCGTGGGGTGAACGCAGAGCGTAAGGAGTGGAGATATGGACAGGTACTTGGAGGGTGCGGTGTGGTGCGTGGGCGTCCTGATGACGGCGGTGTTTGTCTCGGGATTGCACGCTGATCCGCTGCCGGTGCCGCTGGTGCATTGGACCTTTGACGGCGGGGCGGCGACCAACTGCGGCAGCGGCGGCTTCTTGTATGACGCGGACGTGTCCGGCGCGGTGGCGTACACGAACGGCATTGCCGGGGGTGGACTTTGTTTGCTTGGCGGCAGCGAGGGGTATGCGGCGGTGTCTCATGCCCTCGGCGATCAGGGCACCATCGCGTTTTGGTACAAACCGTCCCGATTTTATAATTACCACTCTCTCTTCGATAACATCATGAATCCCGACCAATGGGAGATGTGGATCTACGGCAGCTCGGTCGTGCGCTTCAGGCTGGCAGGCCAAGGGATCGTCTCTTATGACAATCTCAACAACAAGCAAAATGGCACAAATGTCTGGTATCACTTTGCCGTGACCTGGGATCGGTGGGCAGAGACAAACCACGTCCGTCTGTATGTGAACGGTTGCGAGGGCGCGCGCACTCACATCACCGACTGGCTCGTCCCCGGCGCGAAGATTTACTTCGGCGGGCACAAAGGCAACAATCCGGCAGAGGGCATTCTGGACGATGTACGCATCTACACGACGACGCTGGCAGACACGCAGGTGCAGGCGCTGCACGCCCTGATCGCTGAACAAACGCCGGCGGTGAAGGTGTCGTTTGATGGTGACCTGACGAACACCGGCACGGGCGGCGCGGCGTTTGACGCGACGCTCGTCGGCGACCCCGTCTGGACGAACGGGCTGTACGGCCTCGGTCAGGCGCTGGCGCTGGACGGCGTGGATGACTATGCGTCCATACCGTACCGGCTCTCCACTTCGGGTTCGGTGGCGTTGTGGTACTACGCGCCCGGGCCGTGGTACGACTTCAACTCGGTTTTCGACAATTCGGTGGGCGCCAACCATTACGAATGCTGGATTGACGGGGCAGGTAATCTCCAGTTCCGTTCTACGGGATCGGGGTCGCAAAGGGCGCTGGTCGGGCTGGGTAACGGGTCCAACTGCTGGTATCACATCGTCAGCACATGGGACGCGCTCTCCAGCAACATGGTGCTGTATGTCAACGGTGTTGAGCGCAGCCGCATTACTGACACCAACGGCTCGGCGTGGCCGACCCCGGGGACAAATTTTTATATCGGCGGCGGACATTCTGGCAATACACCTGCGCGCGGGGCGGCCTCGGACTTGCAGATCTTCGAGACGCCGCTCTCGGCCAGCCGTGTGGCCGAGATTTTCAACGAGAAGCGCATGCAACAGGGCGGGTTGATCGCATACGTGCCATTCGACGGCACGGCGGTGGATGTTGTCGGCGGCAACGCGGTGGTGCTGGGCGGCTCGCCGGTCTACGTCAAGACGCAGGGCGCTTTCTACAAGGGGCTGAGCTGCGGGACGCCGACGGGGAACAGCGGCGACAACGCATCAATCTCCAACGTATTGGGATCGACGGTCGGCACGATCGCGCTGTGGTACTACGCACGCCCTTGGTACAACCACCAGACCCTATTCGACAATCCGGTCTATCAGCAGTATTGGGAATGCTGGATCTATGGAGACGGGCGGCTGGCTTCGCGCGTCAGCAACAAGACCGGCGGCGGCTTCGTCCAGTATGATCTTGATAACCTGCGCGGCCCGGACAACTGGTATCACATCGCGTTCGTCTGGGATCTTGGTATGGGCAAGACATGGCTGTACATTGACGGCGTCGTCCGGCAGACCAGTACGCTGCTAGAAAGCGGCTGGGTCGATCCCGATCCGACGTTGAATCTGGCGGGCGGGCATGCGGGCAATTCCAAAGGCAACGGCATTTGGGACGAGGTACGCGTCTACGATCGCGCCCTGACGGACGGCGAGATCGCCGCGCTGACGGTCGTCCCGCCTGAGCCGCCGCCGCGCGGCACAGTGATCACGCTCCGCTGAGTGTGCTGAATTTAGCGCATCTCATGCGTGACAACCCGTGCCAGTCACCATATTTGGTGGGTGTCGCAAGCGCAGCAGGGAACTCACCTGCTGAACAACGAGCGGACATAGTCCGCGTTGCGTTTGGCGTCGGCCACGCTGTTCTTTGAGGGGCTGGAGGTTTCAAGCACGATCCAGCCTTTGTAGCCGGTCTCGGTGATCGCGTCAGCCATGCGCTCGAAGAAAGGCTTGTCGTCGTCGAGGTACTTCGGCCCGTTCTTAAAGTGGATTTGAGCGATGCGCCCTTTCAGGGTGCGAATCTCGGCGGCCGCGTCATAGCCCTGCGATTTACCGGTGTTGTACACATCATAATAGATGCGCACGGCGTCGTGTCCCACCGCTTCCAGCAGCCGCAGGTTCTGTTCGGCGCTGAGCATGTTCTCCACTGCCAGCGTGACTCCAGCGGCGGCAGCGCGCGGTGCCGCTGCCTTGAGGCGCACCACGGCCGCGTTGAATTCAGGCTCCTTGATCTGCTTGCCGCTCTGCAGGTCGCCCTTGCCGAAGAACGCCACCAAAACAGTTTTGGCACCGATGTCGTGTGCGGCGTCGATACACTGCTCCAGCCAGGCCGGCGCACGCGGATCGCTCGCCAGCGGATACTGGTTCAGCAGGCTCATCATGATTGAACAGACCGGAAGCCCCGTGGCCTTCATTTGCTGGTGAAGGCGTTCGCGCGTTCCGGTCTGAAAGATGTTGAGCGTGTCGGCCTCACCACCGGCACCGACCTCGACACCGTCGAGTCCCGCCTGCTTGGCGCCCTCAAGCCCGACCACGCACGCGCCGACGCGGATGGTCGGTTGCGCGGCGGCCGCCCTGCTGTGGGATGCCAGAGCGACGGCGGCCAGCGATCCAGTCGCCTGCCGCATGAAACGTCTACGAGATAGGTTCATTCTGTACTCCTTTTCTTCTCTGCCCACTTTACTTCAGGCGGTAGGCAATCGTTTCATCTTCACGACAGCACCCATTATGACGTGGTCCGGGTTGAAGTCAACCGGATTCGTATTCAGCAAAAGGCAGAAGGCGGGCGTCGTAAAATTCTCAACCTCGAAACTGCGGGGTTGCATTTCGGCAGGGGGACAGGGTATCATCAGCGCTCACTTTAAAAACGAACCGAAGGAGGGACAGATGTCCGAGCAAGTATTGAATTTGACGACGGAGACCTTTGACGAAGCCGTGAAAAGTGGAGTCGTGCTGGTCGATTTCTGGGCGCCTTGGTGTGGCCCCTGCCAAATGCAGACACCGATTCTTGAGAAGCAGGTGGCTCCCGCGGTGAGCGGTCGTGCCAAGGTCTGCAAGGTGAATGTGGACGAAGCTCAGGGCCTTGCGGTGCGCTTCGGCGTCAAGGGAATCCCGGCGATTTTCATCTTCAAGGATGGCGAAGTCGTGCAGCAGTTCACGGGGTTGCAGCGCGGGGATGCGTTGGTGTCGGCGTTGGAAGCCGCGCTGGGTGCCTGAGTTTTTCTCTCTTCCGTGTTGACCGTCCGGCTAAATACGTTATTATAGAGCACTTTCCATGTGTTGAGGAAGTGGACTAAGGAGCAATGTTTCATGGCGATTAACAAGAGTGCAGTCAAGCGTACGAAGCAGGCCAGTGCAAGCCGTCTGCGTAACCGGTCGGTGCGGAGCGGTGTGCTGACAGCTCGTAAGAAGGTGCTTGACGCCATTGGTGCGGGGAACAAGGAAGAGGCGCAAAAGCTGTATTCCGAGTATTCTTCGAAGTTGGACAAGGCGGCAAAAAAAGGCGTGATTCCCAAGAACAACGCCAACCGCAAAAAGTCGCGCGTGGCGCTCAGCATCGCCAAGATGGCGTAAAGCGCTCGCGTTCGTTGTCGCATTCACTCATTACCGGTCGCCGCACGTCAGTGGGGGGACCGGATTTTGTGTTTAGACCACTGACGAGGACGATGTGCGGACGTTGAGAGTCAGGGACTTGGGGCGTGATGCCGGATACCGTGAGGTATTCTCCCTTCAGGAGCAGGTACACGCGCAGCGGGTGGCGGGCGAGTGTCCGGATACGTTGCTGTTGCTGGAGCACCGTCCGGTTTACACATTGGGGCGTTCCGCTGCCGAGTCGCACGTGCTCTATTCCGAGGAGCGCCTGCGTGCGCTCGGCATTGAGCGAGTTACGACCACACGCGGTGGCGATGTTACCTACCACGGCCCGGGGCAGTTGGTGGGCTACCCGATCTTGCATTTGGGAGAAGCTGGGCTGCGTGTGCTGGAGTATATCGACGCACTGGAGGAAACTCTGATTCGTGCCGTGGCGACGTTCGGGATTGCGGCCGGACGCGACGTGCGTAACCGAGGCGTGTGGGTGGGCAATGCGAAGCTTGCGGCGCTGGGGATACGCGTTTCGCGCCATGTGACGATGCACGGCTTTGCATTGAACGTGTCACCCCGCATGACGGATTACAGCGGCATTGTGGCGTGCGGATTGCAGGATGCCGATGTCACGTCGCTGGCCTTGCTGTTGGGCGAGACACCGGACATGGCTGATGTGAAGCGGCAGGTCGAGACCTCCTTCCGCGAGGTCTTCGGATACAGGGAGGAACTATGAAAACAAGATGGCGCACGGTTGGCCAGATCGTGGTGTCGATGGTGTTGGTGCCGCAACTCTTTGTATCGGCCTACTACTTCCCGCTGCTGATCTCAGGCCCGCGTCGTTGGGAGTTTTGGCAAGTCATCGCGAGTTTGGGCTTGAGCATCTCGTGGGTTGCCGCGCCTTTTTTCGTTGCCGTAGCTGGGCTGTATCGTGTACTGATCCAGTGTCGCGTGCCTTATGGGGTCGTTTTCTTGAGTATGCTGGCCGCGGGATTTGGTGGTGTGGCACTCTGGAACACTCTGATCTTTGATCTGTTCAGCTATCTGCGCTCAACATTGCCGGTGCTGCTCTGTTGTACTGTCACCATCGGTTACATGCTCGCAGCGCGCATCTACAGGGCGGGTTTGCCAACAGTCGCGCAGAACAAGGACAAGGAAGAGTTGAACTTGCCGGAGTAACCCGCTGCATGTTATAGTCCCGCACAATTGAAGCAGACCTTTTTTTTTTGGAGCAGAGCTTGATGAAACTAGTATTCGGATGCGATCACGGTGGATTGGATGTTAAGCAAGCTGTCATCAAAATGTTGGCGGCGCGTGGAGATGCGGCAGAAGACTTTGGCACGTTTACCGCCGATTCGGTCGACTATCCAGACTTTGCAATCAAAGTCGCCGAACAGATTGCCGAGAAACGCGCGGATGCCGCGATTTTGGTTTGTACGACCGGAATTGGCATGAGCATCGCGGCGAACCGTTTTGCCGGTGTGCGTGCGGCGCTCTGCGGGTCGGTCGCGGCTGCCGTCAAGTCGCGCACGCATAACGACGCCAACGTCTTGGTCTTGGCCGGCACGATCGATCCCGAAGTCGCCGCCGATATCGCACGGACTTTTCTTGAGACGCCGTTCTCGCAGGAAGGGCGCCACGCGCGCCGTATTGACAAACTTGAGCGCGGTGGACGCCTGTCCGAAATCTCCCACCTCGCCGAGGCTGACCCCGAGGTTCATGCGGCGGTTGTCGGACAGATCCATCAGGAGAACAGCACGATCAACCTGATCGCTTCCGAGAACACGGTGTCGCGCGCGGTGCGCGAAGCCTCGGGCAGCGTGCTGACCAACAAATATGCGGAGGGTTATCCGGGGCGGCGCTGGTACAGCGGTTGCGTTCCGGTGGATACCGCCGAGACCTTGGCGATCGAACGCGCCAAAACGTTGTTCGGTGCCGAACATGCCAACGTGCAGCCGCACTGCGGTAGTTCGGCCAACATGGCTGTCTACTTCTCGGTCCTCAAGCCCGGCGACACGATTCTCTCGATGAGCCTTGACCAAGGCGGACACCTGACGCACGGCAGCCCGGTCAACTTCTCGGGCCAACTCTTCAACATCATCCCTTACTGCGTCTCGCCAGAAACCGAGGTGCTGGATTATGACGATATTGAAAAGCTCGCGCTGGCGCATCGGCCGCGCCTGATCGTGGCCGGTGCCAGTGCCTATCCGCGCGTGCTTGACTTCCCTCGCTTCCGCAAGATTGCCGACGCCTGCGGTGCGATGCTGATGGTAGACATGGCGCACATTGCGGGCCTTGTGGCCGGTGGCGTACACCCGAGTCCGGTGCCGTATGCGGAGTTTGTGACCACGACCACACACAAGACGTTGCGCGGTCCGCGCGGCGGCCTGATCCTCTGCCGAGAGGCGTTTGCCAAAGCGGTCGACAAGACGGTCTTCCCCGGCCTGCAGGGCGGTCCGCTTGAAAACATTATCGCGGCCAAGGCGGTCTGTTTCAACGAGGCGTTGCAGCCGGCGTTCAAGGATTACGCGAAGCAGGTCGTGGCGAACTGCAAGGCGCTGGCCGCGACTCTCACGGCGCGTGGCTTCCATCTGGTCTCCGGCGGCACGGACAACCATCTGATGTTGGTGAATGTTGCGCGCAATGGTCTTACCGGTAAGGACGCCGCCGCCGCTCTGGACGCGGCGGGGATCATCTGCAACAAGAACACCATTCCCTTCGACAAGAATAGTCCGTTTGTGACCTCCGGCATTCGCATCGGTACTGCATCGGTCACAACGCGCGGCATGCGGGAGCCCGACATGCAACGGATTGGTGGCTGGATCGCCGACATCCTTTCCGATCTCTCAAATACGGCATTAATCGAGAAGGTGCGCGCGGAAGTCGCTGCCTTGACCGCTACGTTTCTAGTGCCATGAACGCGAAGAAAAAGATCTATCTCTCCGGCCCGATCATGGATGAACATCCCGATCTGGCAGCGACGTGGCGTGAGCGGGCTAAAGAAGCCCTGCGCGACCATTTTATCCTGCTCGACCCGATGCGGCGAAATTTCAAAGATCGCGAGGTCGACAGCGCCAATGAAATCGTCGAGTTCGACCTGCAGGATGTACGCGATGCCGACATCCTGCTGGTGAACTATAACAAGTCCTCGATCGGCACATCGATGGAGGTCTTTTTCGCGGCACACAATCTGGGCAAATTCGTGGTGGCTTTTTCGCCGTTCTGCTTTCAGGACTGTTCGCCCTGGATGGTGCGCTACTGTACCAAGATCCTGCCGTCGCTTGATGCGGCGATCGACTATATCCGCGACAATTTTATCGCAAGACACGTTGAATAGGTAATAACTAAGAATTAATAACGAAGAACGAAGAAGTAAGAACTAAGAAGTGAAACAGGGTGGCGGGATTGATTGGGAGAGATGGGCGCCGAGGGATCGCGCGGTGCTTATGTTTATCCGGTGTGAAGGACGGCTTCTGCTGATCGTCAAAAAAAGAGGATTGGGCCAAGGCAAGGTGAATGCGCCTGGCGGACGCATCGAGCCGGGAGAGACGCCCGAGCAGGCGGCGGTGCGCGAAACGCGCGAAGAGGTGGGGTTGACGCCCAGCGGCCTGCGCCTGGCCGGTCACCTTGATTTTGCCTTTATGGACGGCTATTCGCTGGGCTGTTGCGTCTTCACCGCTGATGCCTATGACGGCACGCTCACGGAGACCGACGAGGCCGCGCCTTTCTGGTGTGCGGAATCCGACATCCCGTACGACCGCATGTGGGCCGACGACCGGCTTTGGATTCCGCTGATGCTCGACGGCAAAGCGTTCGAGGGCCGCTTTGTTTTCGACGGTGACCGGATGCTCTGGCACCGGTTGACGCTCATGCGTCAATAACCAGTTCGGACGAGGCGAAGAAGGGATCGCTCGTGTAGCGCAGGCCCAGGCGCCGCAAGCCCGCTTCGTCGCCGGGCGTCACCATGTGAGTCAGGTGCATCTCGCAGTCGCGCAGATCGATTAGTCGTTCCATCGCAATCTGGGCGGCGGGATTGGTCGCGCAACTGACCGCGAGTCCGATCAATGCCTCGTCGAGATTCAGACTGGTGTATTTGCCCTTGAGGATGTCGTGTTTCATGTGCACGATCGACTGCACGACCTGCGGGGCGATCAGATGGATCTGGTCTGGAATGCCCGAGAGTTCCTTGATCGCGTTCAGAACCATGCTCGCTGCCGCATGCATCTGCTCGGAGTTCTTGCCCGTGACGATCCGCCCGTCTTTGAGTTGCATGGCTGCGCCGCAGAATATCCCGTTGCGCCCCTTGCCTTTTTTCATGGCGTCTTGGCCCGCTTGGCGCGCGGGCGTCACGACCGCCCGGTCTTCCGGAACCAAGTCCAGCTTTTGCATCAACAATTCGATGCGGTCCACGGTGATGTGTTCAGTCTGTCCGGATGAGAATTCACAGAGGTGGCGGAAGTAGCGTCGGATCACCTCCTGTTTGGCCGCTGCGCAGACGACCGCCTCGTCGGTGATGCCGAAGCCCACGCGGTTGACACCCATATCGGTCGGCGATTTGTAGGGACAGGGCTCGCGGGTGATTTTCTCCCAAATGGCGCGCAGTAACGGGAAGGCATCGACGTCGCGATTGTAGTTGATCGCCACCTTTTCGTAGGCTTGAAGATGGTAGGGGTCCACCATATTGGCATCGTTGAGATCAACCGTGGCGGCCTCATAGGCGATGTTGACGGGATGTTCCAGCGGTAGATTCCAGACCGGGAATGTTTCAAATTTGGCATAGCCCGCCAAACGTCCCGCATTGCGGTCGTGGTAGAGTTGGGTGAGACAGGTGGCCAGCTTGCCGCTGCCGGGGCCCGGCCCCGTCACGACCACGATCGGCCGTTCGGTTTCGATGTACTCATTCGCCCCGTAACCGTCGGGACTGACGATCGTATCGACGTTGGCGGGGTAGCCTTGGGTCACGTAGTGATAATAGACCTTGATGCCGCGGTGTTCGAGGCGGGCGCGGAACTGCTTGGCGGCATGCTGCCCGCAAAAACGGGTGATGACCACGGCGCGGATCAGCAAGCCCCAACTGCGCAGGCCATCGATTAGCTTGAGCGCGTCGGTGTCGTAAGAGATACCGAAATCCGCGCGCATTTTTTTGCGTTCGATGTCGCCTGCAAAGACACAGAGCACGATCTCGGCCTTGTCCTTGAGCTTTTGCAGGAGGCGTATTTTGACATTCGGATCGTAGCCGGGCAGGACACGAGCCGCGTGCATATCGTGCATCAACTTGCCGCCGAATTCGAGATAGAGCTTGTTGCCGCTCTTTTCGGCGCGGCGCTTGATTTCCTCGGTTTGTTCGGCGAGGTACGTGTCATTGTCAAAACCGATCGTGTTCACCATAAATAACCTGCCTCTGCACAATGGGGAGGGAAACTAAAAACCGGTCAACCGCCAATGCGTGACCGGGACAGGACTATATCGCAAAACAGGTGGCGACGTAAACCCATTTTCTAGGTGTGTGCGATCAAGCGATACCGATGTCGCCGCAACGAAACCATCCTCCCGCGCATCGGAAGGCGGATCGAGAGGACACTCGTCCTCCAATCTTCGCGCCTTCGTGTCTTCGCTTGAAACAACCGGGCCATGCCCCTAAAAAAATCTGTGCCCATCTGCGTCCGTCTGCGGTTGAGAAAACGAACCATGCCTTTTCACCAGAAACGCATGATCTTCGCACACCCCTGTCACTAACCGCGCCGACTACACCGAAATCACAGTGCCCTTGATTCTTTGTATCCGCTTTCCGTATACTGAAACCATCAAGTTGTCAGAAGAGGCAAGGAGCGTCAGATGAAATGGTTTCAGGAAAAAATGGTTTGCGGTGGCTCTTGCAAAACCTTTCGTGGCATGGGCGTCTCGCCCATGAAACACGGGCAAGATGCCCGTGCCACACCTGCAAGCAAAAGGTTTGGCAAGAGCCTTTACGGGATGATGGTAGGGGTTCTGTTATTCGCGGGTTGCCGGTCTGACAAGGGGGGGGACTTTCAGGCGGATGTGCCCCAAGGCGGCGTCACGTTTTATGTCTCAACCAAGGGCAATGATGCCTGGTCCGGCAGTTTGCCCAAGCCGAACTGGACGGGAACGGATGGGCCATTCGCCACAGTGACCCGCGCGCGTGATGCCGTCCGTGCGCTGAAAGCGTCAGGACCGCTCCCGGCTCCGGTGGCGGTCCGGCTGCGCGGGGGCCGCTACTACGTCACCGAACCGCTCCGGTTCGGGGCTGAAGACTCGGGAACCGAATCGTGTCCGGTCACGTACGCCGCATACCGAGGGGAAACGCCCGAGCTGATCGGTGGTCGGCAATTGACTGGGTTCCAGTCGGCGAAAAACGGGCAAGTGTCGCTTGCGCTGCCTGAGGTCAAGGCAGGCACATGGACGTTCCGGTCGCTGTTCGTCAACGACGAGCGGCAGGTCCGGGCACGCTTTCCAAACATCGATCCTGCCGATCCGTACCGGCGGGGCTTCTTGTACAACGGCGTCCGCACTG
>Ga0209718_1004913_pt1 | contig 10871 bp, 10 predicted proteins | sample AD_JPNAS1_MetaG_FD_184420 | JGI IMG/M metagenome (GOLD analysis project Ga0209718, IMG submission 184420) | Active sludge microbial communities of municipal wastewater-treating anaerobic digesters from Japan - AD_JPNAS1_MetaG (SPAdes) (version 2) | ecosystem: Engineered > Bioreactor > Anaerobic... | reverse complement strand
ACCGCTGCAGCGGTATTGATCGCATCCTGGTCGATGTTGTTTCCGTTAAGCGTGCTCATGATGAGAACCAGGGCAGGACGCAACATCTTGCCGCCGGTTCGAACGTAGTCCAACAGCACTTGGCGAACAAAGGGATGGGAAGCTGCGACCGTCTCTTCAATGTGACAGCGGATCTTGATCGCTTCTTCCAAAAACCGAAGATAGAAAGCATGTTCTTTTACCCCCGGAATATTGAAATCGGCAGTGGTGGCACCGGTGCCGATGATCAGTTCATCGTAACCATATTTTGCCTGCTGGCCAATAAGCTGCTGCTTTTTAAAATCGATTTCGACGATCGCGTCCTGAACCACGTTCACTTTTTTCCCGGCAAAGATTCGGTCAAACGATATCTTGCTGAATCTTCGCTTACCCGGGCCCCTGCGACCTCGTGCGGCTCAGTAAGCAGGATGTGGTGATGCTTCTTGTCAATGAGCGTCACCTCGACTTTGTCCTGATGCTTTTTAAACGCTTTGTTCAGTGTCTTGGCTGCGTGAACTCCGGCATAGCCCCCACCCAAGACCACAATCTTCTTCTTGTTCATAGTACTACCGTTCTTAAGAAAACAGGGTTTCGACCCTGCCAAATGTAGTTGACCAATATCTTCTATAGGCGTGGTAACTCTACCACAAGTGCAGGCGATAATGCAATTCTTTGTTTTATATCGATATGATGGGGTTCAATTGAAAAGAGCTCAAAACGGGAGAAATGCCTTTGTTTTTTCAACAAAAAGAGCATCTTCAATGTATTCAGGAATACGGATTGAAATCAAACGTGAAATCGATAAAGAATAATTTATATGGTTGATGCCAATCGTCTTTCCAACATAACATATTTATAGATAGAGAATTATATGCCTTTCACCGGATTGGCGGGAAAATCATAGTGTTTTAATAGTATTGCAAATTCTCGTTACAATAGTATCATAATGTATAGGGATCCTAACCATTAAAAAGAGAAACATGGATACGAGGAGTATACGATGAAAAAGAGCAAGATTGTTCTCATTGCCGTTTTAACCGTGGCGGTGGTGCTCATCTTCAGCGGATGCGGAAAGAAGCAGGAAGCACCGGCGTTTTCCGCTTCTCCGGCTCCAGTGGCAGCAACAGCGGCGGCGGCACCCAAAGCCGCATTGGCGGACGGAAACTACTTCGCAATCGATCGAAGTGAAGCCGCCCCGAACTGGCGCTATTATGTCGAGTTGGCTGTTTCCGGCGGCGCCATCACCGAGGTGAACTGGTCGGCGGTCAATCCGGCGGGCATGGACAAGAAGACGGTGGACAAGGCGGGCCAGTACAACATGGTCAAGTATGGCGGCGCTCAGGCGGAGTGGTACCAGCAGGCTGAGAAGGTGGAAGAACAGCTGATCAAAACGCAGTCAGCGGATCTTCCCGATGCAATTGGCGGGGTTTCCATCGGCTTCGATGAATTCAAAGCATTGGTGAAACAGGCCCTCGCTTCACCTCCGGCCGTCAGGGGTCCGTATGCGGACGGTGAGTATTACGCTGAAGAAGGGGCTTTCGGGAGTTCGGGGTGGAAGTATTTCGTTTCGTTGCTCGTCCGCAACGGAAACATCGTTCATGCGAACTGGAGCGCCGTTGATAAAGACGGTCGGGACAAGCGTCAGGTTGCCGCTTCCGGCGAGTATGGGATGATCAAGGTGAGTTCTCTCAAAAAAGAGTGGCACGAGCAAGCGTTGGAAGCGGAAATGTACCTGTTGAAGACTCAGGATCCGAAGCAAATCGCATTGAAGGCGGACGGAAAGACCGACGCGATCGCCGGAGCCACAATCACTGTAGGTGTTTTCTTCGACTTGGCTGAAGCGGCGTTGGCCAACGGACCGAGGACATACTGATTTTTAAAATCAGCTCTTTGCAATACGAACGCTCCGGGGGTTCCGGAGCGTTTTGCCATATCTGCGGTAGACTGGACTCGAACCAGCACAAGATCTCTCCCACTAGCACCTCAAGCTAGCGTGTCTACCAATTCCACCACTACCGCACATGAATTAGTTGAACAGGGCAACCTTACAATGAAGACGAATTGAAGGTCAAGCCCTTTTTCCGAATCCTAACTGAGCGTTTCAAAAAGCTCCAGCCGTTGGGCGAAGTGGGCGATTGCGTCATCAACCGGCTTGCCGGTCGACATGTCCACGCCTGCTTGTTTGAGGTTTTCGATCGGGAAATACCGTCCGCCGTTGGAAAGGAACCTCAGATAGCGGGCCCGCTCCTCTTCACCTCCTCCAAGCACCTCTTTGGAGAGCGCTATCGCCGCACTGAGGCCGGTTGCGTATTTGTAGACGTAGAAGGGGGAGTAGAAGTGTGGAATCCTCAAACCTTCCAGATTGCTTTCATCGATGAACGTAACCCCCGGCCCGAAGTATTGGCGGAGAAGATCGCCATATGTGCTGCGAACCAGATCGAGCGTCAAGGGGATGGAAGCTTCCGCCTTCTTGTGGATTTTATGCTCGAACTCGGCGAACATCGTCTGCCTGAAGAGGGTGGCGACCACGTCATCCAGCTGCTTGGCGATGATGTAGCGCTTGGTCTGAACATCATCGGTCGACTCGATCATGTAGTTGGCGACCAGCTGCTCGTTGAACGTCGAGGCGACCTCCGCCTCGAAGATCGAGTAATCCCAGTGGTGGAAGGGGTTGTTGCGCGCCGAGTAGTAGGAGTGCATCGAGTGCCCCCCTTCATGGGCGAGCGTGAAGAGATCGCGCAGCACATCCTCCTTGTAGTTCATCAGGATGTAGGGGTACCCGGTGTAGGAGCCGGAGGAGAACGCGCCGCTGCGCTTCCCCTTGTTCTCGTAGCGGTCGACCCACCGCTCGATCGTGAGACCGCGGGTCAGGGTGTCGACATACTCGCTGCCAAGCGGCTTGAGCGCCTCGCCGATGATCTTCACCGCCTCCTCGTACGGCGTATGGGCTTTGACACCGCTGACCAAGGGGACGTACACGTCCCAGTGGGCGAGGTTCCGCACTCCGAGGATCTTCTTGCGCAGCTCGTAATAGCGATGAAGGACCGGCAAGCCCGCATGGACGCTCTCGATCAAGCGGTCGTAGATGCCGGTCGGCACGTCATCGGCGAAGAGCGACATCTCCCGGCTGGATGGATAGGAACGAACGGTGTGCCTGAAGATATCCTGTTTCACCTGACCCTCGTAGAGGCGGAAAAGGGTGTGGCGGTTCCGGTTGTATCTGGAATAGAACTGTTTGTACGCCTTCTTCCTGAGCGCCCGATCCTCGCTCATCAGAAAGGAGGAGAAGGTGGATTGGGTCAGCGGCTTGTCTCCGATCCGGCCGAAGTCGAAATCGATGTTCGTCAGGTCGCTGAACGCGTTTCTCGGCGTCTGCGCGCTTTCCCGCTGGAGCGCCATGATCCGCTCTTCCCGTTCACTGAGGACGTGGGCCTTGTAGCGCATGCTCCGCATGAAAAAGACCTTGTACGGCTCGAACGCCTCGTCCGCCAGATAGCCGTTCATCACCTCCTCATCGATCGAAAGCAGTTCGGGATCGAAGAACGCAAGCGCCGCCCCGAGTTCGGTCATCAAGGTGCTGGCGATCGAGGAGCGTTCGACGTTGGCCGGATTCGAGGTGTCGCTCGCCCAGTTGAGAAACGCGTAGGAATGCACCCGTTCGGCGAGGATCCCGACCTTGGCATGAAACGCCATCGTCTTGAGCAACGACTCCCTGCCGGCTTTCAGGCTGCCTTTGTAGGAAGGGATCTCTTTGATGAATGATCGAAGTTCTTCGACCGCTGCCTCCCATGCCGCATCATTCTCGAAGAGGGAACCGAGATCCCATGTATCCATCGTCTTTTGTTCACTTCTTGTTAACACCTGCATGCTATACTCTCCTTACCAGCTCCATAAGCATTCTGCTTGCTTTTCCCCGATGTCCCAGCTCATCCTTCATCTCCATCCCCAGTTCGGCCATCGTCAGGTCTTTGCCTTCCACGATGAAGATCGGATCGTAGCCGAACCCCTCGCTTCCGCGTTCATGGCGGGCGATCGAGCCCTTGGCTTCTTCACACACCGTGAACACCCGATAGTCGCTGACCATCAGGGCGAGGGCGCAGACAAACCGGGCGCTTCGATTCTCGACGCCTTCCATATGCTCCAGCAGGTAGGCGTTGCGTTCTTTGCTGTCCATGAGATGGTTGTGGACTTCAAAGCCGTAGCGGGCGGTCTGGAGCCCGGGGCCTCCGCCCAGCGCGTCGACGCATAATCCCGAATCATCACCCAGGACCCAGTAGGAGGGCGCAAGGACCTTCAGAGTGGCTGCCTTGAGCAGGGCGTTTTCCGTGAAGGACGGCCTGTCCTCCTCGACATCGAACACAATACCCAGATCCTTCGGCATCACGATGCGATGGGGGGCAAGCAATCGAGCGAACTCTTCCTTTTTATGTTCATTGTTGGACGCAAGCAGAATATCCATTAACTAAGGATAGTCATTGACACCTCTTTCGTCTATATAGGAGTATAAAAGTTTTTTGATGTGAAACACCGAGGAGGAGACCGTCCCTTTGGGAATATGAAGCAGTTCACCCACCTGACGGTGGGAGAGACTTTGTTCCATGGAGCGGAGTTTGGCGATCTTTTTCCGATACTTTTCCTGAGTCCAATCGCGAAGGGCGATCAACTGTCGCTTCTTCACTTCATCGCTTTCATCTTCAAGCGCCTGCTCAATCTCCAAGAGGCGGCGGAAGTGCCGGGTGCATGTTTGTTCGAAATCCTGTTTTATCGTTTCCTTTGAATGAAGAGCCAAACTCGCTGTGTTGAGGTATCGACACAAATCGGTCAGATCGAACAACAACAGCGAGCTCAGCTCTTCAAGGAGGTGGTGGGCATATAAAGAGGGGGTGATGGTGAGGATGATGAGCATCCGTCTTCGATTCACCCCTTTGGTCAAGACGGTTTTAAGCTCTTCCAGTTCTTTTCTGATCGGATATGTCGAGGGGGTCCGTTTTCTCAGAAGCTCGGCGAACAGGGAAGGCAGGGAAGCGATGTTGACGGTCGGCAACCCTTTGAAGGTATAGATGATGGGCGGTTCGGCGCTTTCAAAGCCGATGTCATCGGTTTCCGGAAAGAAGTATTCCGATTGATGAAGCAGGCGGAGCTTCTGTTCATTTTTTTGTTTTTCACAGAGAAAGTAGCGGACCCGTCTTCGAACCACTTCGGTCAGGAAGCCGACAAAGGAGAGTTTTCCCTCCTCGTAGCCGGCAATCAGGTTGTCGATCGCTGAAAGACAGTAGAAGAGGAATTCACAGCAATCCTCCGAGTCCAGAATCCTCAGCGTCGAGGGAATCGTATAGAGGAGCTCCATGATCTCTCCCTTGAGCTCGGCATGGAGGGCCGGGTCACCGGTATGCTGGTAGGTGACTACCCGCCGGGTGAGTTCCAGGGATGCGGCTTCACTCATCGGATACAATGCCATACAGTGCTCCTTACGGGGGATGCACTCTATCATGCAATGTGTATGCCAAGTTTAGCGAAGGAGCTCCTTTACCAGAAGAATGAGGCGATTGCGGATCGATTCGACACTCTCGTTCACCGTCGCCCCCGCGGCTCGCCTGTGTCCGCCTCCACCGAGCCGTTTGGCCAGCTCTCCGACATCCACCGGGCTTACATGACTGGATCGGAATCCGATCTCGGTCAATTGCGGTTCAAGTTCCTTCAAGTAGAGGACCACCTCGACACCCTTTATCGCCAGAAGCATCGAATAGAGCATGTCACTGGGGCGATCGGTCGTATCGAACGTTCGACTGTCCCGGATATAGGAGGTAGCGATGATCAGGCGTCCGTCAAGCAGAACCTCGCTGCGGTCGATCAATTTACCGACGTACTTTATGTAATCGAGGTTTTTTCCGCCGCTTATCCTGTCCGCCATTTCATTTGGCGAGACACCTAAGTCGACCAATTCGGCGGCATAGCGCAGAACATCACCGCGATAGGAACCGATGAAGCGGAAGAATCCGCTGTCGGTGGCAAACCCGAAGAAGAGATGATCGGCGATCTCTGGGGTGATTTCAACACCGAACTCCTTGTAGAGGTGCATGATGATGAACGTTGTGGAGATTGAACGGGGAGTGATGTAGCGGTAATCACCGAAGAACTCGCCGCTGGCGTGATGATCGAAGATGATGGTGGTCAAACCCTCGATCTCTTCCGCCAGGGAACCGATCCGTTCAATCGAAGAGCAGTCGACGACCACCACGATGGGATTCCGCTCTTTCATCTCCCGGGTAATCGAGGTTTGGAAGAGGCCGGCGAGGTGGGTTATCTCGCTCCGCTCAAACGGACCGGCGTTCACCAGCGCCACCTGTTTGCCAAGATTTTCCAGCAATGCTCCCATCGTGATCTGGGAGGAGAGACAGTCCCCGTCGGGACTGACATGGCCGATGACGAGGAAGGAGGATCCATCCTCGATGACTCTTCGGATTTCTTCGGGCAGAGGAGGAAACGAGAAAAAATCAGGCGCCACGAATTACCTCCGGACTGGTGCCGTTGATGACGCAATCGCCGGTCACGATGACCTTCTGGACGTTTTCAATCGAAGGAATCTCGTACATGATCTCCATCATGATGTTCTCGACGATCGAGCGCAGCCCCCGGGCTCCGGTCTTTTGTTCGTATGCTTTCTCGGCAACCGCCGCCACCGCATCATCATCAAAAGTAAAGTCGATCCCGTCAAGGCGGAAGGAAGCCTCGTATTGGCGAACGATCGAGTTCTTCGGTTCGACGATGATCCGCTTCAGATCCTCCTTTGAGAGGTTGTCCAACGCTGCATGGATCGGCAGGCGTCCGATGAACTCGGGGATCAGGCCGAACTTGATCAGATCATCCGGCATCAGCTGGTTGTACAGATCAAGGAGATTCTTCTCCTGACTGTTGACGATCGGAGCGCCGAAACCCATCGCATGGGATGAGACCCGCTTTTCAATCACTTTGTCCAATCCGACGAACGCTCCGCCGCAGATGAACAGAATGTTCTTCGTGTTGATCTTCAAAAGCTCCTGACTGGGATGTTTTCGTCCCCCCTGCGGGGGAACCGAGGCGATCGTTCCCTCGATGATCTTCAAGAGCGCCTGCTGGACTCCTTCACCGGAGACATCTCGGGTGATCGAGGGGTTTTCTCCCTTCTTGGCGATCTTGTCGATCTCATCGATGAAGATGATTCCATATTCGGCGGCTTTGATATTGTCGTTGGCGTTTTGAATCAGTTTCAAGAGAATATTCTCGACGTCTTCGCCGACATATCCCGCTTCGGTGAGCGTCGTCGCATCGGCGATCGCGAAGGGAACCTGAAGCTTCTTGGCCAGTGTGGAAGCGAGAAGGGTTTTTCCCGTTCCCGTAGGTCCGACCATGAGAATGTTCGACTTGTCCAACTCGACGCCCTGCTCGGCGATCTGCTTCTGGAACTTCACCCGCTTATAGTGATTGTGTACAGCGACCGCCAAGATCCGTTTCGCCGAATCCTGACCGATCACATACTCGTCCATGTACTCCTTCAGCTCCCGCGGAGTGGGGATCGTCTCGGGAACTCCCACCACGTCTTCAACGAATGAGGGGTCGTTTGTGAGCATGTCGCTGCACACCTCGACGCACTCGTCACAGATAGCGACGCCGGGGCCGTTGATCAGGCGGCGAACCTCGTGTTGGCCTTTGCCGCAGAAGGAACAGACTCTGGAAGCTCTGGCCATTACGCTCTCCTCGTCATGATCGAGTCCACGATACCGTACGTCTGAGCCTCTTCCGCTGAGAGGAAGAAGTCCCGCTCGACATCCCGGGCGACTTCTTCAAAGCTCTTCTTCGTGTGACGGGCGATGATCTCGGTAGTAAGGCGCTTGAGCCGGCCGATCTCTTTTGCGTGAATGGAAATATCACTGCTTTGACCTTGCACTCCACCCCAGGGCTGGTGAATCATCACCCGGGCGGATGGGAGGATATAACGCTTGCCATCCGCTCCCGCCGACAACAGCAGAGCGGCCATGCTCGCAGCTTGGCCCATGCAGATCGTCTGAACGTCGCTGTGAAGGTATTGCATCGTATCGTAGATCGCCAGACCCGCGGTTACCGAACCGCCTGAGCTGTTGATGTAGAGGCTGATATCCTTCTTGGGATCCTCCGATTCCAGAAAGAGCAGCTGGGCCACGACGAGATCCGCCGCGGCATCATGAATCTCTCCGTCCAGGAAAATAATTCGGTCTTTCAGCAGGCGGCTGAAAATATCATATGCCCGTTCACCAATTCCTGATTGCTCGACAACCATGGGAATCGGGCCATACATCCTCGCGGGATGATTATTCATCTATAATCCTCCTGTATGACAAGAACCGTGTCATCCATCGCATTCAAGCTTCCCTCTACATGCCGTAGGAAGGATCCATGAACGTAGTATACTCAACCTTCTCACCTTCGGTGAAGGTGTTGTTCTCAAGCAGGAACGGTCCGGTCTTGGAGAAGCGCATATCATCTTCCATCATCGATACATAGTAGGAGCGCTGCTCTTCATCGGTGATTCCGGCAAGCTGCTCGTCGGCAAGCTTTTTCAGATCTTCCTCATCGATTTCGAACTTTTCCTCATCCTTGATCTTATCAAGAATCAGTTGGGTCTTTAAGGACTCCTCCGCTCCTTCGCGCCAGGGAGCGATGATGTCTTCCTTGCTCTGACCCTGGAAGGAGAGCAATTGGACGATCTGTTCTTCGGAGAGACCGGTTTGCCGGACATACCGCTTCCAAGCCTGCTCAAGCTCCATCGTCACCATCGTCTCCGGGAGGGCGATCGTCGTGTTCTTCAGCAGTTCGGCGTAGAGGGCCTTGTATTTCTCGCTCTCGAGCTTGGCGTCCAACGCTTCCTGAAGCTTCTCTTTCGTTCCCTTGACCAGGTCGGCCACGGTCTTGTACTCCTCTTTGACATCCTGGGCGAACTCATCATCGAGTTCGGGGACGTCCCGCATTTTCAATGCTTTCAACGCAATCTTCAAGGAGATGGTTCGACCGGCCAGGCCGGCTTTGTCGCTGTCTTCGCCGTAGGTCTTTTCTACGGTCTTCTCCTCGCCCGCCGCCATCCCCACGATATCCTTGTCGATCTCATAGAAGTTCGAGCCTGAACCGAGGGTGAAAACGAAGTCGGCGCGTTTGGTCTCCTCGACCTCGCTGCCGTCCTCGGCGACCTCGACATAGTCCACCGTGACAATGTCACCGTCAGCCGCTTTGCCCTTCTTTTCGATCGTCATTGCGTTTTGCTGGCGGAGCTTCTCGATCTCGGCATCGACCGCTTCCTTCGGGAGGGTTACCTTGGGATAGGAGATTTTCAATCCCTTATAGGCGGGCAGTTCCACATTCGGCATCACATCATATTTCACGCTGAAGGTGAGATCCTTCTCCGCTTCGAAGGGAGTGAGATTCTCTTCATCCAGCAGCTGAGGGGTGGAGTAGGAAAGGGGCTTGTACTTGTCCTCGACTCCGCCGATCGCCTCTTTAAGAGCATCTTCGATGACATTAAAGGTGGACTCTTCCCGAACCGCTTGGCCAAGCTTTGCTTCGACAACCGACTGAGGAGCTTTTCCTTTTCGGAATCCCTTGATCTGCAGCGTCTTTGCATATTTCGCTAATGCACTCTTGTATTCCTTCTCAATCGTTTCCGACTTCACGGTGATAGTCAGTTCGACGGCTGAGTGGTCCAATTCCTTGATACTCTTATTGGCGATCATTCTACTTCATCCTTTTGCCTGTAGGCGGAGTTTACAGCCACCAAGCTCACTTGGTGGAAACATATTGTATATAACAACTTTTTTAGCTTTGGTCTAGGGTAAATATACGGAAGCAGTGACTATCGAGGCAGCGCTGCTTCTGCTACGATGGACAAGGAGGATCATATGACAATTATCTGTTACCCCCGTTGCGGTACATGTAAAAAGGCGGAAGCATTTCTGAAAGAACACAATATTTCCTACACTTATCGTGACATCAAGGAAGCGAATCCGACGAAAGAAGAGCTTGCTTCACTCCATGAACGAAGCGGTCTTCCGATTCGGCGCTTTTTCAACACCAGCGGTCAACTCTATCGGGAGCATAATCTTAAAGACCGTCTTCCGACGATGAGCGTCGATGAAGCCCTTGAACTGCTTTCAACCAACGGCATGCTGGTGAAACGGCCGATTCTCATTGCCGGTGATCGGGTGCTCGTGGGTTTCAGGGACGCGGAGTGGAAAGAGCTCATCGGATAGAAAAACAGGCAGCCGGATTTCTCCGACTGCCTAGAGCGAAAGACGGGACTTGAACCCGCGACATCCACCTTGGCAAGGTGGAGCTCTACCACTGAGCTACTTTCGCAAATCGTTGACAAACCGTCTTGCGAGAGAGGGGATTTGAACCCCTACACCGTAAGGTACCAGATCCTAAGTCTGGCGTGTATGCCAATTTCACCACTCTCGCGGTGCTGTAGTATTCTCAGTATACCACATTTTGAGCCGCAAAGGGATCGAACCTTTGACCCGCAGATTAAGAGTCTGCTGCTCTACCAGCTGAGCTAGCGGCCCGAACGAATATTCACCTGACAAAAACCTACGCGCTCGGAAGGATTCGAACCTTCGGCCTACGGATTCGAAGTCCGGCGCTCTATCCAGCTGAGCTACGAGCGCAGGTCATATCCGCCCAAGGGTGGAAGACGGGGCTCGAACCCGCAACAACCAGATCCACAATCTGGGGCTCTACCTTTGAACTACTTCCACCAGGAAGCTGAAGCAGTGGCCTGGACCAGTGCGATTCAACGTTGCTTACTATGCCAAAAACCTACTTCTTTGTCAACAACCATAAATGACGGGTGA
>Ga0209718_1004904_pt1 | contig 10887 bp, 8 predicted proteins | sample AD_JPNAS1_MetaG_FD_184420 | JGI IMG/M metagenome (GOLD analysis project Ga0209718, IMG submission 184420) | Active sludge microbial communities of municipal wastewater-treating anaerobic digesters from Japan - AD_JPNAS1_MetaG (SPAdes) (version 2) | ecosystem: Engineered > Bioreactor > Anaerobic >... | reverse complement strand
GGACGGTTCGCGGGATGATGGCTCTCTGCGCCGGCTGCTCTTTCAGATCATCGCCCATTCCGAATTGAGCACCTGTCCCTTCGTGTGCTACGACACGCCCGTCGGACACGAAACATTGGCGGTGGGTTTGGCGGTCTCGAAGCCCCAGGAGGGTTCCCTGGTCATTACCGGTTCGTTGGGTCCGTACTTCGGATTCCTGCGTGATGCGATGGTCGTGGAAGCAAGGGAAGTTCCGAAGCTCCTTCAAGACACCGTGTTGGGTCTCTTGATCTGCGACTGCATTGATGCGGATTTCCTCATCGCCCTTCGAAAGAAGACGAGCGCTCCCTTCGTCCTCTTGCGGGATGATTGGTCGCCGAAGGAGGTTGAAACGCTCGGTCTCATCCCAAACGTGGTGCTTGCCCATACCTCCATCACCTCAAACCCGGATTTCATCGCCCGGCTCTCGGCGCTTCGTTCGCTTGGCGACGTGCTTCCTCCCTTGACGGGAATCCTCGTAAAGAAGGCGGTCGCATATATAGACGAGCATGCCACCGAAGGGATGACTCGGTGGCAGCTTGCCGAAGCGGTCCACGTCAGCGAAGACTACCTGACCCGGATCTTCCGTAAAGAAATCGGGGTCTCCCCGTGGGAGTACATCAACAACCATCGGATCCACAAGTCGATCGATCTCCTGAAGCGTTCGACCCTCACGATCGCCGAGATCGCAGGCAAGTGCGGTTTTCAGGATCAGGCATATTTCACCCGGGTGTTTCGGAAGATCACCGGAAAAAGCCCCACGATGGTTCGCTTGGACGGCAAGTAGGAAGCAATCAATCGATCCCCGAATGCAAGGTCGGTGAATGGAGAAAATGTCGGAAAAGTACAAGAGCCCCTCTGCATAATCTGCTTGAGATGCCATACCCTTCAGGTAAGGGGAAAGCAGATGGTTACAAAATCAAGAAAGAGTGAATTGAGCCGGGAGATCCGTCGTCATGCCTCGGTGTATGTCCTGCTCATCATCCCGCTGGTGTATTACATCACCTTCAAATACGTACCGATCTTCAACGGTCAGATCGCCTTCAAGGACTACATGGCTCTTGACGGAGTGCTTGGAAGCCGGTGGATCGGCCTCGAACATTTCAGGACGTTCATCCAATCCTATTATTTTGCTGAACTGCTGCGCAACACGTTGATGTACAGCTTCGGAAAACTCATCTTCAGCCTGCCGCTGGCGATTCTTCTGGCGATCACGATCTATGAATCAAAACGACGGCGGCTCTCCAGAACAGTCCAGACCCTCGCATATCTTCCGCACTTCCTTTCCTGGGTCATCATGTACGGAATCCTCCTTGCCCTGCTCGCTCCGGGAGACGGGGTGGTGAACGACATCATCAAGGCGTTTGGCGGGAAACCCCGAGCATTTTTGACAAGCGTCGAAACGTTCCCTTGGATCGTGATCTTCAGTGATGCGTGGAAGGAGATGGGCTGGAGCGCGATCATCTTCATCGCCGCGCTGATGGGGATCGACCCCGCGCTCTTCGAGGCGGCGATGGTCGAAGGGGCCACCTCGTGGCAGCGGGTCCGGTATATCACACTGCCTTCGATTCGGCCGGTCATCGTGATCGTGGTTCTCCTCCGCCTGGGGACGATTCTTGACGCCGGGTTCAACCAGATTTTCATGCTCTATTCGACCCCGGTCCTCTCCGTGGCGGACATCATCGACACCTGGGTGTATCGCCAGGGACTTCTCGAGTTCCAATTCGGACTCGCCACCGCCGTCGGACTCTTCAAGGGCGCGATCGGAATGTTGTTGATTCTCTTCACCAACCGCATCGTCAAGCGGCTTGGCGGTTCATCACTCTACTAGGAGGCGGTTCATATGCGCAAGAAAAAACAAGTATCAGCAATTGCAGCCTCCACCAAGGGAGATAAAGTCTTTGATTTCCTCGTCAACCTCTTCCTGGTCTTCATGTTGGTCGTGATCGCAGTTCCCATGTGGTCGACGATCACCCTTTCCTTCAGACCGAATGCGTATATCGGCAGCAACCTTCAGGGGATGTTCCTTGCTCCGTGGAAGTGGTCGACCGCCGCCTACAGAGCGCTGCTTGGAAATGACGGATTTCTGATGGCGTTCAAAAACTCCTTCAAGATCCTCATCGGAGGGGTCGCAACCAGCCTCTTCCTTACCATTCCGCTTGCATATGTGCTTTCGATCCAGAGCCTGCCCGGACGCCGGTATCTGACGATCCTGATCATCATCCCGTACATTTTCAACGTCGGACTGATTCCGACCTACCTTCTGGTGACGAAACTCGGCCTCATCGACAAGATCATGGCGGTGTTTCTTCCGGGAGCGGTCAGCACCTATAACACCCTCATCATGCGCTCCTTCTTCGAAGGGATTCCGAATGAATTGAAGGAGTCGGCCCGAATCGACGGGGCGAGTGAAATCCGCATCCTGGTGATGATCATCCTCCCTCTTTCAAAGGCGATCATCATGACGATCGGCCTCTTCTACGGGGTCGGGTTCTGGAACGATTTCTTTCGGGCGATGCTCTACCTCAACAGCAATAAGCTTCAGCCGCTGCCGATTCTGCTGCGCAACATCCTTATGGCGAGCGGCATGAACGAATTTGTGGAAATCAGCGCGTTCGGCGATGCTCCCATCGAGGCGATCAAAGCGGCAAGCGTCTTCATGAGCGCGATTCCAATGATTGTTGCATACCCGTTCATCCAAAAATACTTCACGAAGGGCACGTTGCTCGGAAGTGTCAAAGGATGATGTGGAATAAGGAGGTTTTCGATGAGAAAACAAATGAGTACGTGGTTAGTCCTTGTGACGATCTTGGCTTTGGCGGCGATGCCGCTCTTCAGTCAGGGAGCTGCAGACAAAAAGGCAAGTGAAGGAACGACCGTCATTGAGCTGTGGTACGGTGCGGCGATGACGGAGGCAGGACCTCCCCCAGAGGACTGGGTTGGGTTTCAGATCATCAAAGACAAACTCAACATCGATTTGAAGATCACCGCCCTTCCTTCCAGCGAAGGCGACCAGGATGTGAAGATCCAAGCTGCAGCGGCGGCGAACAATCTTCCCGACCTCTTCATGGTTCGCCGGGAGGTGCTTGCCCGGCTCGTACCCCAAGGGCTGGTAGCCCCGGTCGATGATCTCTATGCGAAGATGCCGGTTCGAACGGCGAACCACTATGACGAAGTCAGCCGCCGAAACGCCATGTTCAACGGAAAGAGCTACGGTCTTTCCGATCCCGGAGCGATCATCAAGAACGAAGGATTGCTGATTCGGAAGGATTGGCTGGACAATCTCGGACTTGCGGTTCCCACCACCATTGAAGAGCTGTTTACCGTGATGCGGGCGTTCACCTTCAACGATCCCGATCGGAACGGGAAACACGACACGTGGGGCTACGGCAGCTTTGAAGAGATCGGAAGCTACGAAGGGTGGCCCGGGCGGCGCCTGCAGCCGATCTTCGGCGCTTTCGGTGCCGAGGGCACATGGGACATGACGGAGGCGAACGCCGGACTGTCGGTCTTCAAGGACGGCTTCTACGATGCGATGGTCTACCTGAAGCGGATGGTCGACGAAGGTGTGATCGATCCCAACTGGATGAGCTACAAGAAGGACGACTTCCGAGCCGCCTGGAAACAGGGCCGATTCGGAATCATGCGCGAGCAGAACGCGGCGTATGCGGCTCAGTCCAACTATGCTCCCTTCGATCAGAACTTCCCGGACGGACAGTGGATCATCATCGATCCTCCGAAGGGCCCGAAAGGCCACGCCTCGGTCGGACCGTACACCGCCAACTTCCGCGTCTATGCGATCAGTGCGAAAGCCGCCCAAGCCGGCAAGAAGGACAAGATCGCCGAGCTCTTGGAGTGGATGGCCAGTGATGAAGGATACTACCTTCTTGGCTGGGGTGTCGAAGGGGTGAACTACACCTTGGATGCAAATGGAATTCCCGTTGCCGCCGGTGTTCCCGATCCCGACTACAGCTTCACCGGACCAAAGGGTCAAGTTGTTACCCAGCTGCGCAACATGGTCTTCTACAACGGCGACGTCGAGCTTTATGCCCGATATCCGACCTATACCACCGCGGTGAGCAAAAAGCAGATGAGCGCCCTCGACGTGCTGAGGGAGATGCAGACCAAGAAGTGGACCCCCGCCGTGGGCTCCAATACCCTGCCGACCCCCAATGCCGACTTGAAGCGCTTCTACGAGCAATCGCTCAGTGAGTTCATCACCGGCAAGCGCACGCTGAACCGGGCGAACTGGAACGCCTGGCTTGAAGAGTTCAGGAAGCTTGGCGGACAAGCGTGGAATGATGCCGGCGTGGCATCCATGAAAGAAAACAATCTCTTGAACTGAGAGATGCACCGAATGAGTCTGACCGACTCGGTCAGACTCATGCGTCTTGGAATTGGATTATGACGAAGAACTACTCCTTGGAAATGGCTAAAAGTGTCATCAATCGGTACCAACCGGCTCAGATGCGGTGGCATTATGAGCATGGATTGGTCATCACCGCAATCTTGGAGGTGGGTGAGCACTATCGACAAACATCCTTCTTCGATTGGGCGTATTCGATGTATGACCCGTTCATCGGAGAGGACGGGACGATCAAGGACTATCGAGCGGGCGAGTACAACCTCGATATGATCAATGCCGGGCGGAATCTTTTTCTCCTGCATGAGAAAACCGGAGAACGGCGGTTCATCAAGGCGGCCCACATCCTTCGCGAACAGCTGGTCGGCCAGCCGAGGACGCGCAGCGGGATCTACTGGCACAAGCAGATCTATCCGTGGCAGGTCTGGCTGGATGGAGTCTATATGCAGGGACCGTTCTCCGCCCTCTATGCTAAGTATGTCGATCAGCGTGAAATCATCGAAGATCTCGCAATCCAAATTGAAAGGATATATGCGACACTTCGGGATTCCAAAACCGGACTGCTCTACCATGCATGGGACGAATCGCGGGGAATGCGCTGGTCCGACCTCGAAACGGGGCTTTCTCCCCATTTCTGGGGAAGGGCGCTCGGGTGGTATGCGATGGCGGTCGTTGACATCATAGCGATCATTTCAACCGATGATCCGCTTTCCGATCCGCTGAAGAAGATCCTCAATACGCTGATGGGCGATATTCTGGCATTCCAACAGCCCGACGGGATGTTCTACCAGGTTGTCGACCGAAGCGAAGCTGAAGGTAACTACAAGGAGACTTCAGCGAGCGCGATGTTCGCATATACGCTTCTGAAGATGGCGAGGTTGGGAATCGGCGCCGATCCCAAGATTCAAAAATCCGCCCTCAAGGCGCTGGACGGGATCGAAAAACGCTATTTGAGCATCGATGAAGACGGGGAGTATCATCTCGAAGGTATCTGCAGCGTGGCGGGTCTCGGAGGAAACCCCTATCGGGACGGTTCTCTCTACTACTACTTCAAAGAACCGCAAGTCGCCGATGACTTCAAGGGTGTCGGCCCCTACATTCTGGCAACCTTGGAGCGCGAAACGCTTTCAACGTAACGATTGGATGATCTTCGCCCTGGGAGGGGATTCTGCTTTCCCTTATAAAGCACCCTCCGCGGGGCGATATTTATATGGGTCTTCTCCTTCTTTAATTTGACATCTGACATACACCCTTGTAAAATGAATCTACATGTAAAGATCTTATGAGATCCAATAAGGAGTAGAAGCATGAAAAAATTGTTTGTATTGCTCTGTGTCCTCTTGGTGTTGAGTTTCTCGCTCTTTGCCCAAGGAACAAAAGATGCGGGAAAAGCCACCCTCAGAGTTGGAATGGTAACCGATGCCGGAACCATTGATGACAAATCCTTCAACCAGGGAACCTGGGAAGGAATCCTTCGCGCCCAAAAGGACTTCAGTCTGGATGTGAAGTACCTCAAGCCGGCCGGAACCACCGAAGCCGATTACCTCAAAGAGATCGGCAACCTTGTCGATGCCGGGTACACGATGATCATTTGCCCGGGCTTCAAGTTCGAGACAGCCCTGTTTGAAGCACAGGACAAGTATCCGAATACGAAGTTTGTTCTCCTCGACGGCGAGCCGCACAGCGCCGACTATTCCGTCTTCCGCATTGAGAAGAACGTTGTGGGTCTCTATTGGGCGGAGCACCAATCCGGCTTCCTCGCCGGTCTGGCTGCAGCGCTGCAGATTAAAAACGGCAGCTTCGGGTTCATCGGCGGAATGGAGATTCCCGCCGTTCAGAAGTTCAACTGGGGCTTCCAGCAGGGAGTACGCTACGCAAACGCCAACTACAAGACCAATATCCGGATGGATCAGGTGAACAACCTTTATCAGGGATCCTTCGACAATATCAGTGCCGGTCAGCAGATCGCCGCCGCAATGTACGACCGCGGTGTTGATGTGATCTTTGCAGCCGCCGGCGGCGTCGGTGTCGGTGTCATCAATGAAGCCAAAAACCGCGGAAGCAGCGGACAGAAGGTATGGGTGATCGGTGTCGACGTCGACCAGTATGCTGAAGGTCTCATGCCCAACGGCAAGTCGATTATCCTCACCAGCGCGATGAAGTATCTCGACCGGGCATCCTACGACATGATCGTCGACGAGCTCAACGGCCGGTTCCCCGGCGGAGAGATCCTTCGCCTCAATGCGACGAACGACGGGGTCGGAATTCCGGCGGAAAACCCCAACCTGGACAAGAGCGTCACGGATGAAGTGGCCAAGGTCTTCGCCAAGCTGAAGAGCGGCGAGGTCAAGGTTGCCGACAAGGGCGACGGTCTGTTCAAGTAATTGAAGGTATCTTTGTGTATGGGCCACCTTTCCTGGGGTGGCCCTTCTCCTCAATCCGGGGGTTGTAATGAACCATGTAATTGAAATGCTGAATATTCGCAAGGAGTTTCCTGGAATCGTGGCGAATGACAATATCACGCTCCAAGTCCGCGAAGGGGAAATCCATGCGATTCTGGGTGAGAACGGAGCGGGAAAATCAACGTTGATGAGCATCCTTTTCGGGCTCTACCAAGCCGATGAAGGGACGATCAAGGTTCGCGGAAAGGAGGTTCAGATCAGGGACCCCAACGATGCAAACGACCTGGGAATCGGCATGGTGCACCAGCACTTCCAGTTGGTTCACAACTTCACCGTCACTGAAAACATCATCCTCGGGAAAGAGGGCGGGTTTATCCTCCACCGAAAATCCGCATCCAGTCGGATCGCCGACCTTTCCGCCCGGTATGGCCTGAATATCGATCCGGACATGGTCATCGAGGACATCACCGTCGGGATGCAACAGCGGGTGGAGATCTTGAAAATGCTCTATCGGGATGCGGAGATTCTTATTTTTGACGAGCCGACGGCGGTGCTCACTCCGCAGGAGATCGATGAGCTGATGCAGATCATGCGCAACCTTGTCAAAGAAGGAAAGAGCGTGATCCTCATCACCCATAAATTGGCGGAAATCAAGGCGGTCGCCGACCGTTGCACGATCATTCGACGAGGAAAGCTCATCGATGTGGTCGATGTCGCAAAGACTCCCGTGTCGCAGATGGCCTCAATGATGGTCGGCCGACCGGTGAGTTTCAAAGTAGAAAAAAAACCGGCCCAAGTCGGACGGGTCATCTTGGATATCCATGATCTCACCGTCATGGGAAACAAGAAAGTACCGGCGGTGAAAGATCTTTCCCTGTTTGTCCGCAGCGGAGAGATTGTGGGAATCGCCGGGGTGGACGGGAACGGCCAGAGCGAACTGATCGAAGCGATCACGGGGCTACGGCCGATCGACAGCGGGGTGGTTTCCCTCGACGGCAATGATATCACCAATGCTCCGATCCGAACGAGAAACGAGATCGGAATGGGGCATATTCCCGAGGACCGCCAACGGCGCGGATTGGTCCTTTCCAGCGCCGTATATAATAATGTAGCGATTAAAGAGTATTACCATCCCCCGTTCTCGAAGCGGGGATTGCTGAATATCGAGTACCTTCAGGAGTATGCCCGGACGGTCGTCGATCAGTTTGACGTCCGCAGCGGTGAAGGAATCTTCTCCAATGCCGGCAAGCTCAGCGGGGGAAACCAGCAAAAACTCATTGTCGGACGGGAGATGGTCGCAAGCCCCCAGCTGCTCATTGCAGTGCAACCGACCCGGGGTTTGGATGTCGGGGCGATTGAATATATTCACTCCCAACTGGTTGCCCACCGTGACAAAGGCCACGCCGTGCTCCTTGTTTCTTTTGAACTGGATGAGATCTTCAATCTTTCCGATCGAATCGCGGTGATGCACTCCGGCAGGATCATGGATGTGGTCTTACCGAGCGAAACCGATGAAGCGACAGTCGGCTTGATGATGACGGGAATTGAAGCGAAAGGAGCGGGGCATGAGTAAGATAAAAAGAAAAGAAAGTCTTGGCAGCAATGCGTTTCTCATGGCGGTCAGCGCGGTAATCCTCGGCTTGGTCGCAGGAGCGATCCTGATGGCGGCCATCGGCTCCAACCCGTTCAGCGGATTCTACTATCTCTTCCGAGGCGGGTTGATGAACATCGAGCGGATCGGCAATACGATGGCGACCGCGACGACCCTGATGCTGGTCGGTCTTTCGGTGGCGTTTGCGTTCAAGACCGGTCTGTTCAATATCGGAGCAGCCGGTCAGATGCTCGTCGGCGGACTCTGCGCCACGATCGTAGCCCACAAAGTGTTTCTTCCCCGTCCCCTCTTTCTCGTCGTCCTGATCGCAAGCGGCCTTCTGGGCGGAGCGATCTGGGGGGTGATTCCGGGTCTTTTGAAAGCCCGGTTCAACGTGCACGAGGTCGTCGCGACAATCATGATGAACTGGATCGCCTACTGGTCGATCTACTATTTCGTTCCCGCGTATCTCAAAGGACCCTCTTTGGAGACTGAGAGCGCTTCGATCGCGCTCACGCAATCTCTTCGCACCCCGTGGCTCACCAAGCTCTTCAACGGATCATATATGAACCTCGGGTTCTTCATCGCGATCATCTGTGTGATCCTGGTCAAGTTCATCCTCGATAAAACAACTCTGGGCTTCGGCCTCAAGACAGTCGGATTCAACCGTCACTGCGCCGAATATGCCGGAATCAAAGTCAACAGCAACGTGGTCATCTCGATGATGATCGCCGGCGGTCTTGCCGGCCTTGCCGGTCTTACCTTCTATACCGGTTATTCGCGCAATATGCAGATCGGCGTCCTGCCGGCCCAAGGCTTTGACGGGATCGCCGTGGCGCTTCTGGGGGCAAGCAACCCGATCGGGGTATTTTTCAGTTCCCTCTTCTTCGGGATCCTGCAATCGGGGAAAGGGTTTATGAATGCGATGACCTCCGTTCCCCCCGAGATCGCCGACACGATCATCGCGACGATCATCTACTTCACCGCTACCAGCGTCCTCTTCGGTCGGATCTGGGAGTCGATTTTCAAACGCCGAAGAAAAAGTGCAAAGGAGGAACAGTAGTATGTGGAGCACCTTATCGAGCATCTTCCCCTATGCAATCGGCTATACGATGCCCATGCTGATGGCCGCTTTGGGCGGACTGTACAGCGAGCGAAGCGGTGTGACCAACCTGGGTCTGGAAGGGTTGATGGTCATCGGATATTTTTTCAGCGCCCTTGCGGTCAAGCTTACCGAAGCGACATTGGGAGCGAACGCCCTCGGACTCGGCCTTTTGGTCGGGACGGTCGCCGGAGCGCTTTTCAGTTTGCTCCACGCATTCGCCTCGATCAATCTCAAAGCGGATCAGGTGATCAGCGGAACGGCGATCAACATGATCGCCGGTGCGCTTACCGTGTATCTAGCCCGAACGATCACCGGCAGCGGAAACGTTCGGATCATGATGGGAATCATCCGAAAGAATATTCCGGTTCTCTCCGAAATACCGATTGTCGGGCTGCTGTTCTTCACTCAGACGTACTGGACGACGTGGATCTGTCTTCTGGTCTGGCTCGTTTCCTATTTCCTTCTTTCCAAGACGAGTTTCGGCCTTAGGCTCCGAGCGTGCGGCGAACACCCCTCGGCGGTCGCCTCGGCGGGGGTGAACGTCCATCTGATGCGCTATATCGGCGTCATCATCAGCGGAGCGCTTTCCGGCTTCGGCGGGTCGGTGATCCTCATCACCTACAGCGGCGAGTTCAACGGAACGGTGGCGGGTCTCGGATTCCTTTCGATCGCCGCGTTGATCTTCGGACAGTGGAAAGTGTTGGGAATCCTGGGAGCGACGTTCTTCTTCGGAATCGCCACCACGATCGCCAACGTCAGTCAGGTCATTCCTTCCTTGATGATCGTTCCGCCGGTATACTTCAAGATCTTCCCCTATGTAGCGACGCTCCTCGCGTTGGTAGCGTTCTCGAAGCGATCGGCAGCACCGCTGGCAAGCGGTCAACCATATTGAGTCGGAGGAATGAATGGATAATTTGATGAAGAAGATGCAGGAAGCGGCGATGTTCATCACCAGCCGCATCGGCCAGATTCCCGTCGATATCGGAATGGTCCTGGGCAGCGGTCTGGGTGATCTGGCGGATGATCTTGCAAACAGCATCGCAATTTCCTATAAGGATATTCCGCATTTTCCCGTCTCCACGGTCTTCGGGCACAAAGGCCGTCTGGTCGCCGGCGATCTGGAGGGAAAACGGGTGCTCTGCATGCAGGGGCGCTTCCACTACTACGAGGGGTATGGGATGGATCAGGTGGTCTTTCCGATCCAGGTGATGCAGGCCCTCGGCATCAGGCACCTGCTGGTGACCAACGCCGCCGGCGGGGTGAACACCTCCTTTTCCGTCGGAGACCTGATGCTCATCACCGACCACATCAAACTGATCGCGGACAATCCGCTGCGCGGTCCCAACCCCGACCAACTCGGTGAACGCTTCTTCGACATGACCGAAGCGTACGACAAGAAGCTGATCGA
>Ga0209718_1004900_pt1 | contig 10890 bp, 10 predicted proteins | sample AD_JPNAS1_MetaG_FD_184420 | JGI IMG/M metagenome (GOLD analysis project Ga0209718, IMG submission 184420) | Active sludge microbial communities of municipal wastewater-treating anaerobic digesters from Japan - AD_JPNAS1_MetaG (SPAdes) (version 2) | ecosystem: Engineered > Bioreactor > Anaerobic... | reverse complement strand
GAAACCATGAAACCCTGAAATCCTGAAACCCTGAAACCAGAAACCCAGAAACCCCGAAAAGCGACCTGCGGTGTCGGAAACGCGGGCATCTTCCGCGCTACGCGCGGATGTGGGATTTATTTAGGATTTAGGAGTTAGGAGTTAGGAGTTAGGAGTTGGCCCGCCGCGCGGCTCTGCCGCGAAAAAACCTTGGAACAAGTTTAGGACATGATTAACACGATGTTGTTCAATCCTGAAAATCCTGTCATCCTGGCAATTTATAGGACATGATTTCCCGCTGCGCGGGCGCATATATCCATGATTAACATGATGTTGTTCAATCCTGAAAATCCTGTCATCCTGGCAATTTATAGGCAAGGAGTTTTTCACTTCGACGTTCTGAGTTCGGCGTTGGGCGTTCGGCGTTCAAAGGCGGCGGCGTGACCGCCGCGGACGGGGATGCCCGCTTCTCTGTCGATCGTCGCGGGTCGAATGTCGCGGGTCGCGGGTCGACGCTCCCGATCCCGATACCGATAGCGATCCCGATACCGATATCGATTTCGATGTTGACAGGGTTCATCCAGATGCGGCATGCTCTCACATCATGGACGATCCGAATACCTATCTCGCGTTGTTTTTCGAGCCGGTCCGACCGTTTCTGCAGGATGATGCGGTTTCGGAGATTTTGATCAACGGGCCGAATCAGGTATACATCGAACTTAAAGGCAGGTTGCAAGCCACGGAGGCGCGGTTTGTCAGCGAACCGGCGCTCAAGGCCGCCGCCGTCAATGTCGCCAAGAATGTGGGCCGCCTACTCAATGAAGAGAACCCGCGGCTGGATGCCCGGCTGCCGGACGGGTCGCGCGTGCATGCCGTGATCCCGCCGCTCTCGCGGTGCGGAACCGTGGTCGCGATCCGCAAGTTCAAGAAGGAAAAGCTCACCATGGAGCAGTTGATCGCTTTCGGCAGCATCACGCCAGCCGGGGCGCAGCTCATCGACGCGATCGTTAAACTGCACAAGAACGTGATCGTGTCGGGCGCGACCTCCTCCGGCAAGACCTCGGTGCTGAATGTGCTCAGCGGCTTCATACCCGAAAACGAACGGATTCTGGTCATTGAGGACGCGAGTGAGTTGCAGTTGCAACAGACGCACACGGTTTGCTTCGAGACACGTAAGCCGGACAAAAACGACAAGGGCGAGGTGACGATTCGCGATCTGATCCACTCCGCGTTACGGTTGCGGCCGGATCGGTTGGTTATCGGCGAGATTCGCGGCGGCGAAGCGCTGGATCTGCTGCAGGCACTGAACACGGGACACGCGGGGAGTATGTCGACGATCCACGCCAACAGTTCACGCGACAGCCTCTCGCGTATCGAAACCTGCTCGCTTCTAAGTGGCATCGATATTCCGCTCTCCGCCCTGCGCTCCCAAGTCGCCTCCGCCATCGACGTGGTGGTTCACACAGCCCGCCTGTCCGACGGCTCGCGCAAAATCACGGCGATCTCGGAGGTGTTGGGCCTGAAGGATGGCGAGTATGTCCTGCAGGATCTCTACCGGTTTGACGTGCGGGGGATCGGTCCGGATGGCAGTCTGGACGGCGTGTTCACGGGGACAGGCCAAAAACCGACCTTCCTGCATGAGGCGGCGTTGCGAAAGTTGCCGCTGGACGAGGCGATGTTTGAGAAGGAGGGGAACACAAACGCCGGACGCTGAACATCCAACGCCAGACGGAAAACGGAGTCACCCTTCAGCGTTATAAAAAAATGGATCGCATGACCCCAGAGCAGCGGCATCACTGCATGTCGCGCATCCGCAGCAAGGATACCGCGCCGGAATGGGCAGTACGGCGCGCGGTTTTCGCCATGGGGTTCCGTTACCGGCTGCATGACAAACGACTTCCGGGGAAACCCGATCTGGTTCTGCCGCGTCACCGGAAAGTGATTTTCGTCCACGGCTGTTTCTGGCATGCGCACGGGTGCCGGATCGGGGCGCGGATACCCGCCACGCACCGGCAGTTCTGGAAAAAGAAGTTCGCCAACAACGTGCGGCGTGACCGGGAGGCGTTGCGGCAGTTGTGGCGTGACGGTTGGCGGACCCTGGTGGTGTGGGAGTGCGAGACCCATGATCCTGTGCGGCTCCGTAAGGTGCTGGCGGATTTTCTGGAACCGACGTTCCGCGTGCCGGATTACGGGCTGGAGGAACGTCACGCGCTGTACGGCATGGTGGCCGAACCGCAGGAAGAAGGCCGCTCGGGTTATTGTCCGGCGCGGCCAGTCACGCGGGGCGGTTCAACTACTGTAAAACCGCTTCGCCAGCGGAACAAACGCGAACGATAGCGCCGTAAGGCATACGGCTGGCAGTATGCCGCCGATCCCGGTCGCGGCACAGAAACAGGCCTGTACCCGCAACAGGTTGCAGATGTGCCGTCCCACAAGTTCGGGCACCGGCAAGACCGAATGCAACGGCCCGCCTGTCAGCCAGGCTTGAAGCAGGGCAAGGGTCATCAGAAAAACACCGAAAGCCGGGCCGATGCCGCTTCCGATGCGGCCCTGCGCAGCCATCATCGCGAACAGGGTCGGCAACGTAAAGGACAGCGTGATCAGAGGCAGCCAGCGGACGGAAGGGTGGCGAACGGCATCCGGCTCCGCCTCGCGCAGGGCCAAGACAGAGAAGGCCGCCACATAGAGAGACAGTCCTGCCGCAGCCAGAAGTACGGGCAGACGGGAAACGTCGGGTTGCGTCCACAAGCCGGGACAGGCCGTGACCGCGCCCACCATGAGGCTCAGGCCCCGGCAGAGCCCCATGGTGAGGACGCCGACCACGGGGATACGTTTCAACACAGCGTTGTAGAGTACGATCAGGCCGGCCAGTGCGGCGGCAATCAGCAATGCGGCACGTCCCGCCGTTGCCGCGAGGTTGAGACCGGAGAGCGCGGCAGCGATGGCTGCCATCCGCGCCTGCGGCACTGTGATCTCCCCCGCAGGCAAGGGGCGATCCGGACGTTCGCGCGCGTCGGTTGCGACGTCGAGCAGATCGTTGAGGATCAGGCCGAACACGTAGAGGCCGAGCGATGCGCCCGCAGCGGCGAGTAGCGGAAGCAGGTGGTTCCGCGTCAAACCCGTTCCGGCAGCCAGCAGAAAACCGGCCACCGGGTCACCGGGGACGGTAAGCAGGTTGGGCAACCGGAACAGCCGGAACCACGGCAACAAATTTCGGGCCGCGTTCATCCGGCGCGACGCCTCACTTCACGATCGGAGTGATCACCATGTTCCGGTAATCGACATCCGTGTGGTCGCCTTGCAGATAGATCGGGCCGGGCCGGAACTCATCCGAGGTCATGGCGCCTCCGGTGCACCCGAGAACCGGCTGGTTGTCGATGATGGTCTTCCCGTTCAGAATCACGGTCAGATGGCGGTCAACGAGCGTGATATCGAACGTCTGCCATTCGCCAGCCGGTTTTTCCGCTGCGATGGCGGGCGTGATACGGCTGTAGAGCGCGCCCATGTTGTGCGGATTCACAGGCCGGCCATAGGTTTCGGCCACCTGCACCTCATAAATACCCCGCAGATAGATGCCGCTGTTGCCGCCCTTGGGCACGCGGACCTCGGTCTTGAGGTTGAAATCCTCAAACTCCGCTTCCGTGCGGATGTTGGTGCCGTGACGGTTCTTCCCGTCCGGACCCGCGACCCGGTTGCTCAGGACGCCGTCCTTCACGCTCCAGCAGTTGGGGGCCTTCTCGTTCATGACTTTCCATCCCGAGAGATCATTTCGCGCGAGAAGCGCGACAGGCGTGCCGAAACGGAGCTTGGACAGGTCCGGGCGGGAAGGCAGGTCGGGGATCTTGACGCCGGTGAATTCCGCGCGGGAGAGTTCCTTGCCGTTCTCATCCGCCGTGCGGGTCAGCAGCGCCAACGCGTTGCCCTCGCGCCGGGCGGTGATCGTTTCGATATGCTGGACCTCTTTACCCTCTTTTTTCCGGTTGTGTTTGCGGGTGAGGAGCAACGCGCCGTTCTCCATACGGGTTTCGGCAACCGGGACCACACTGCCGCCGCCCCAGAGGATCGAGCCTTTCAGCGCGCCGCATGTGAGTTGCTCAACGCCCAGCCAACCGGCACGGCCCCCCGGAATCGTCAGAGCCCAGCGTCCGACATACGGGTTCGCGGCGGCACAACAGGCGTCGGCAGCGGAAAGAGCCGAAACGCAGCACAGGACACTTGCGGTCAGAAGAATACGCATCCGTGAAACAGAAAGGTTTGTTTTCATAAGTGATAGTTTCCCGTTTTCATTCCGGGAACGCAAGTACGAATCGCGGTTCCATTGACATTCCGCACCTCTCTTCCTAAACTTCCTCTCATCCGGGCAGGTTTCGCCTCACCCCCGGCACCTTCAGAAAAAGGGACGCGGCGGTGCGCCCGACGCTCTTTTTGAACTCTCAGTCCCGGCACTTCATCGCTCCACTTCATCGCAAGCGCAATCGACTGAGTTTTGGAGACCGGTGCGTATGCGGGACTAAGGCGTCCGCCAACCGGTAGGGACGCCCGCTTCTCCCGTCAGACCTTATGTCGACCCGCGACCCGCGACGAGCGACCTGCGGTGCCGGAAACGCGGGCGTCCCTGTCGATCGTCGCGGGTCGAATGTCGCGGGTCGCGGGTCGACGCTCCCGATCCCGATCCCGATAGCGATCCCGATCCCGATGAAACCCTGAAACCATGAAACCAGAAACCCTGAAACCCGAAACCAAAGAGCGTTGCTTTCAACGCTCTTTTTAAGGCGTCCGCGGACGGCTCCTGTCGATCGTCGCGGGTCGAATGTCGCGGGTCGCGGGTCGACGTTCCCGATCCCGATCCCGATAGCGATCCCGATCCCGATTTGGATGAAACCTTGAAACCCGAAACCCTGAAACCATGAAACCCCGAAACCCTGAAACCAAAGAGCGTTGCTTTCAACGCTCTTTTTAAGGCGTCCGCGGGCGTCCCTGTCGATCGTCGCGGGTCGAATGTCGCGGGTCGCGGGTCGACGTTCCCGATCCCGATCCCGATAGCGATCCCGACCCCGATTTGGATGAAACCCAGAAACCATGAAACCAGAAACCCTGAAACCAGAAACCAGAAACCCTGAAACCCTGAAACCAGAAACCCTTACCGGTCACAAAAAAAACGGATCCGCAATCTAAGCATGCTTGACAAGCTTCCCAAACAAGCGTATTAGGAAACCACAAAGAGGCTCCTTGCGTCGCGCTGTGACGTGACGAGGGTTATAGGCCTATTTTTGTTTAGGAGTTTGCTGTGTACGGTGTGCCTAAGCACGCGATGCAGTTGAGCTTTCACCTGGATGACCAGGAAGAGGAACCTCCACAAGGAGCGTCGCCTCTTTTTTCCTTATCTGTCCCGTTTACGGACAAAAAACCGGAATTGACGCATCTTCCCGAACCGCCGGTCAAAAGTCGGGGGCTCCGGATGAGTCCCTGCTGCCGCGCGTTTCGCAACCGGTTTTTCGCCGATGCGACCGACCTCCAGTGGTCGGACTGGCGTTGGCAGATCCAACACCGGATTCGGGACCTCGAAACCGTACGCCGCATGATCCGCCTTACCGCCGCAGAGGAGAAGGCGCTGGAGTTGGGCGGCAAGATGTTGCCGATGGCCGTCACGCCCCACTATATGGGGCTGATCTCGCCGGACGATCCGGAGCAGGCGATCCGGCGCGCCATGATCCCCACGGTGTATGAGCTGCGGCATTGCCCCGGCGAGGCGGAGGATCCGCTGGGCGAGGAGCATCAGAGCCCGATCCCCGGGCTGGTTCACCGGTATCCCGACCGGGTGCTGCTGTTGGCGACCGACTTCTGTTCAGCGTACTGCCGGTACTGCACACGCTCCCGAGTGGTCGGGCACGGCGCGATCACACCCAGTACCCGGCGGCTCAAGATGATTTTCGAGTATATCCGCGAGCGTCCTCAGATTCGCGATGTCCTGGTTTCAGGGGGTGATCCGCTGACCTTGAGCGATGAGCGCCTCGAATTCATCCTTTCGAATCTGCGGGCGATCCCGCATGTCGAGATCCTCCGCCTCGGCACCAAGGTGCCCGCAGTCCTGCCGCAGCGTGTCACGCCGCGGCTCACACGCATGTTGCGCAAATACCACCCGCTCTGGATGAGTCTGCATTTCATGCACCCCGACGAGTGCGGGGTTGAGACCAGTAGAGCCTGCGGAATGCTGGCCGACGCCGGGATCCCGCTCGGTTCGCAGACGGTTCTGCTCCGGGGAATGAATGATGATCCCGACGTGATGCGCCTTCTGATGCACAAACTCATGAAGATGCGCGTCAAACCGTATTACATCTACCAGTGTGATCCGATCACCGGTTCGGAGCATTTCCGCACGCCGGTGGCGAAAGGTGTGGAGATTATCCGCAGCCTGCGTGGCCACACCAGTGGGTATGCGGTGCCGACCTACGTGATCGACGCGCCGGGCGGGGGAGGGAAGATCCCGGTCGCGCCAGAATACACGGCGGGCCGGGATGCCGAGGGGAACCTGAACCTGATCAATTATGAGGGCGGTTCCTACCGGTATCCCGATTTCATTCCAGGTTGAGATACCTGTTGGACAGGAAATACGGACATGCCCTTATGCGTATTGGCCTGACATATGACCTGCGCGCGGATTATCTTGCCTTGGGCCTGTCTCTGGAAGAGACCGCCGAATTTGACAAGGAAGAGACCATCGCCGGGATCGAGGATGCCCTACGTGCGCTCGGTCATACCACGGAGCGGATCGGTCATGCCCGGGCATTGATCCGGCGGCTGGAGGCCGGAGAGCGCTGGAATCTGGTCTTCAACATCTGCGAAGGGCTGCGCGGCGTCGCGCGCGAGGCTCAGGTACCGGCGATCCTCGAACTCTACGAGGTGCCGTATGTCTTTTCCGACCCGCTTGTCCTTGCGCTGACCCTGCACAAGGGCATGACCAAGCGCGTGGTCCGGGATGCCGGCATACCGACCAGCGATTTCCTCGTCTACGAGACGGATGAGGATCTCGCGGAACTGCGGTTCGGTGCGCCGTTCTTTGTGAAACCCGTGGCCGAGGGCACCGGAAAAGGCTGTTCCGCCAAGTCGGTTGTGCGGGAGCGTGCCGCATTGGCGGCGGTCTGTGACGATCTGGTGGCGCGCTTCCGTCAGCCCGCATTGATCGAACCGTATCTTCCCGGCCGCGAATTCACAGTCGGCATCACGGGCACGGGCCGTCAAGCGGCGGTGGCGGGCTCCATGGAGATCGTGCTGTTGCCGCATGCCGAAGCGGGAGGCTACTCGTTCGACAACAAAGGAAACTATGAGGATCGCGTGGTCTATCCCGCCACCGATCCCGCGCGGGATCCGGTCGCGGCAATGGCGGAACGTATCGCGCTCGACGCCTGGCGCGCGTTGGGCTGCCGCGACGGCGGCCGGGTGGATCTTCGCTGCGACGCATCGGGCCGCCCCCAGTTTCTGGAGGTCAACCCGCTGGCAGGACTGAACCCCAAGGATTCGGACCTGCCGATCCTCGCGCGTCAGTGCGGCATCACCTATACCGAGCTGATCGGACGTATTCTGGATTCGGCGATTCAGCGGCAAGCGGGCGGATAACAGGCTCAAAGCGGACGGGACGGCACCCCGTTCCTCCCGTGGGAATGGGGCGTCTTTGCAGCTTGGGAAGGCCCCCCCCGAACCGGATTCCGAATGGTCAAAAACAGAATCGCGCGTGAAAAGGGTGGTACTAGACAGGTCGCACCCGATTCTGTATACTTAATCGCCTTCAACCCAAAAAAAGGATGAATCATATGCGTATCAAAGCAAAAGAACCCGTAAAAAAAGTGGTGAAAGCCGTAGCGAAAGGGAAGGACAAGCCGGTGCAAACCAAGACCCGGCGCACCGCGCCGAAAACCCAGCGCATTCTGTTTAGCGTGCGCGCCGAAGTCGGCAGCCAGGTTTCCCTTGCGGGCAGTTTCAACAATTGGGACCCGACCGCCAAACCCATGACGGACAAGAAGGGTGACGGGGTTTACACCGTAACCGTGTCGCTCGCGCCGGGAACATACGAATACAAGTTCGTGATTGACGGCACCTGGTGTGCGGATCCGGACTGCGCCGATTGGGTGCAGAATGAACACGGCACGCTCAACAGTGTGAAATACGTCAGGTAGGCGGATACCCCGCTTTGCGCGAGGCACACGGCAGGAGACGACGTATGGCGGACGCCAGAATACGTTGCGCCCTGACTTTGGGTGACGGCGCCGGCGTGGGACCAGAACTTGCTCTGCGGGCGTTGGCTGATGAGGAACTCTCCCGAACATGCCAACTGCTCGTCTACGGGAACCGGACTCTTCTGGAGCGGGTGGCCGTCGCCAGTGGCATCCCCTTCGCCGCGACGATCAAAATCCTTGATGGCGCGGAAGGGCCTTTGCCACAGGACGGCCACGTGCTTTTTGATTTTCCCTTTGCCGAAGCCGACTCGATCACGCCCGGAACGGTTCAGGCTGCTTGCGGTCGTCAGGCTTATGAATGGGTGCGCCGCGCAACCCTCGACATCTCCCGTAACCAGGTCGCGCACGCTCTGGTCACAGCCCCGCTCAACAAATCCGCCCTGCACGCCGCCGGAGTACAGGCGGTCGGGCACACGGAGATCCTGAGCGAACTGACCGAGACCCCGGATCCGCGCATGTTGTTTTATGCGCCGGCTTTTTGTGTCTGTCTGGCGACCATCCATGAGCCGCTGGCGCGTGTTTCCGAGTTGCTCACCGTGTCATCCCTGCTCCGTACGCTGCGTCTGACGCACGAGGCCTGCCGGATGTTCGGCACCCCCGCACCGCGACTCGGCGTGTTGGCGCTCAATCCGCATGCCGGCGAAAACGGCCTGCTCGGAACCGAGGAGCGTCGCGTCCTCATGCCGGCTATTGAAACAGCGCGGGCCGAAGGCATTCACGCCTCCGGCCCGCTCGTTGCCGACACCGCTTTTACATGGCTCTTGTCAACCCCGCCGCAATCCGCCCCGTATGACGCCTACGTTGCCATGTACCATGACCAAGGGCTGATCCCTTTTAAGATCGCCGCCTTCGATCACGGTGTCAACGTAACGCTGGGGCTCCCGATCCTCCGCACTTCGCCCGACCACGGAACAGCGTTTGACCTTGCCTGGCAGGGAACCGCCAGCCCCTCCAGCCTGTTCAGCGCCATCCGACTTGCCGTCCGCATGGCGCGGAACCGCATGCCGCCTTGCCCTTCCGTTTCCTGATCCCGCGTTCATTCGCCGATGATCTTCACCAATACCCGCTTGGAACGCAACCCGTCAAATTCCCCATAGAAAATCTGTTCCCACGGACCGAAATCCAATTTCCCCCGGGTTACCGCCACCACCACTTCCCGGCCCATAACCTGACGCTTGAGGTGCGCATCCGCATTATCCTCAGCCCCGTTGTGCGCATACTGACTGTGAGGCTTCTCCGGCGCGATCCGTTCGAGCCAACGCTCAAAATCGGCATGCAGCCCCGCCTCGTCATCATTCACAAAAACACTGGCGGTAATGTGCATGGCATTGACCAGACAGAACCCTTCCTGGATTCCGCTCTCGGCCAGACAGGCCTCTACTTCCGGCGTAATGTTCCGGTATTCACGGCGATGGTCGGTCTTGAACCATAACTCTTTACGGTAACTCTTCACGTTTCCCCCTTTCCGATTTCCCGCACGACCAACCCCTTCGGGTTGGCCAGCACCCGTTCCCCACATGCCCAAACCGAAACCACCAGCCCCATCGCCTCCAGTTCCGCAGTCACCCACCGTAACTTCGCTTCAGGCAACAGACAGGTGATGATCACCCCTTTGATCGAATTGTCGGCCGCATAGGACCGGACCGTTTCAAAATCCCCCAGCACGGGATACCCCGCGATGATCCGCCCTTTCAAATTCACCTCGTCGTCAAGGATCCCGATGATGACCCGGTCATGGTTGCCCGGTCGCTCCATCAGCTCGCGCAGATACGCGCGGAACCGCAATCCCCCCCCGTACGCGAGGAAGCGCAAGGCAGACGGGTTTTCCAGCAGAACCCGGCGCTCCAGCATCTGCATGACCCCGCGCACGCATTCGCGCCAAGCCCGGACACCCGCAATCGGAAAAATCGCCAGCGTACCGAACCGGACGGCGAACCGGATCATCCCGCACCCGTAATCATTAAGCAACCAGATCAATCCCGCCCCAATCGCAGTCCCCGCCAAAACCGACAAGCCCAAGACCACGAAATCGCGGATCTGTGCGCGTCCCCATACGCGCGCATACGTTTTGGTCGCGACCAGCGCCATAAAAACCGGCACGATGAAAACCGGCAACTCCGACAACACGGCGGCCCGGTTAAGGGACAGCCCCGACTCCCACCGCACCACCATCCACGTGCCGCACAGGGCAAACACATCCCAAACGATATAGAGCGGGATAAGCAACCCCTGCCGCATCATCCCGTGCCGACCTGAAAGCAACCGCCCCGTATCCCACAACTCCACCCGTTCCAAATGCCGGACCACAATATAAACCGCCACCACAAACGCAATCAGAAACAACCCCGGCGCGCGTCCTTTCAACATGGTTCCGACCAAACCGATCAACACCAACACTCCGCTGATCACATACAGAATGATCGCGGCTGTCTTCTGATTCATGGTCTGCCGCAACAGCCGGTGATGCACATGATCCTGATCCGGCTGCATGACCCTCACCCGTTTGCCGACCTCCACCAACCCGCTCGGCAGACACGCCCTCACCGAACGCCGCCAGATGGCCAGCAGCGTGTCGAAAAGCGGCACCCCCATGACGAGCAACGGCATGCCCAGCGAGGCCGCCAACTCTTTACGCGATCCGGTCATCAGCGGAAACGTCGCGATGCACAACCCAAGAAAT
>Ga0209718_1004886_pt1 | contig 10919 bp, 6 predicted proteins | sample AD_JPNAS1_MetaG_FD_184420 | JGI IMG/M metagenome (GOLD analysis project Ga0209718, IMG submission 184420) | Active sludge microbial communities of municipal wastewater-treating anaerobic digesters from Japan - AD_JPNAS1_MetaG (SPAdes) (version 2) | ecosystem: Engineered > Bioreactor > Anaerobic >... | reverse complement strand
GATTGGGTTCGGTAGTCTGGTAGGACCCCTAGCCCATTCAGTGCTCTACCCCCGTTGGCTACCATGCGAGGCTAGTCCAAAAACTATTTCGAGGAGAACCAGCTATTGCCGAGTTTGATTGGCCTTTCACCCCTATCCACAGCTCATCCAAAGCATTTTCAACTGCCATTGGTTGGGGCCTCCATTTCCTTTTACGGAAACTTCACCCTGGCCATGGATAGATCACTCGGTTTCGGGTCTACCCTGTGCGACTAAGCGCCCTATTCAGACTCGCTTTCGCTACGGCTTTGGACCAGAAGCCCTTAGCCTGGCCACACAGGGTAACTCGCCGGCTCATTATGCAATAGGCACGCGGTCAGACGGTCCGAAGACATCGTCCTCCCACTGATTGTAGGCATGCGGTTTCAGGTACTATTTCACTCCCCTCCCGGGGTTCTTTTCACCTTTCCCTCACGGTACTGGTTCACTATCGGTCACCGAGTAGTATTTAGCCTTAGGAGATGGGCCTCCCAGATTCACGCGGGGTTTCACGTGACCCGCGCTACTTGGGAACATAGTTAAGAGGTCTGGTCTTCTTTCGCCTACGGGGCTATCACCCTCTGTGGCCCGGCTTATCCAGCGGTGTTCAGCTAGAAGCCAGATTGGTAACCTCTCCGAAGCTCCGTATGGCTTCGTCACCATGTCCCTCAACCCCGTATGCACAACGGATACGGCCTGTCACGTACATACGGTTTGGGCTGTTCCGCGTTCGCTCGCCACTACTGACGGAATCGCTGTTTGCTTTCTTTTCCTCGAGGTACTGAGATGTTTCAGTTCTCTCGGTTGGCCTCTCCGGCCTATGGATTCAGCCGGAGATTACCTGGGTTTGCCAGGTAGGGTTGCCCCATTCGGAAATCCACGGGTAAGCTTGCCTCCAGCTTGCCGTGGCTTATCGCAGGTTTGCCGCGTCCTTCTTCGCCTCTCGGTGCCAAGGCATCCGCCGCACGCCCTTACTAGCTTGGCCGAAACCCTGAAATATCCAGTCGAAGACCGGATACTAAATGATCGGATTCAGCAAGACACTGTTCGGTTGTATTTTGATGCCTGGTTACATCAACCCTTACATTCAACTGTCAAAGAACGGGTGCACGACCGGTACGGTGCTGTGCACAAACTCATATGTGTTCGCTGCGGTTTCCCGCGGCGACCGACGTCTCGTGGTGGAGATGATCGGGATCGAACCGATGGCCTCCGGCTTGCAAAGCCGGCGCTCTCCCAACTGAGCTACATCCCCGAGCGTACTCAACTGTGCGCATGACGCCGGTTTACACCAAGCACGACGCCTCTGGCGCCGTGTCTGCAAACCCTGGACACTCAAAAGTGGTGGGCCCGAGTAGAATCGAACTACCCACCTCACGCTTATCAGGCGTGCGCTCTAACCAACTGAGCTACGGGCCCACGCCCTCAAACGCAAAGCGTCGCTTGCGTTCGATGAACGCTGAATACGGTGCATGTCAACGGCAGATCCTGTATCGACCTCGCCCTGCGCCTCGAAAGACGCAGGCGTGAGTGTTTTACTCCTTAGAAAGGAGGTGATCCAGCCGCACCTTCCGATACGGCTACCTTGTTACGACTTCATCCCCCTTACCGGACACACCTTCGGCACCTCCCTCCCTTGCGGGTTGGGCCAGCGACTTCGGGTGCACCCGACTCGGGTCATGTGACGGGCGGTGTGTACAAGGCCCGGGAACGTATTCACCGCGTCATGGCTGATACGCGATTACTAGCGATTCCGACTTCATGGAGTCGAGTTGCAGACTCCAATCCGAACTGAGACCGGCTTTTTGAGATTAGCTCTGCCTCGCGACTTTGCATCTCTTTGTACCGGCCATTGTAGCACGTGTGTCGCCCCAGGCATAAGGGCCGTGATGACTTGACGTCGTCCCCACCTTCCTCCGGTTTATCACCGGCAGTCTCCCTAGAGTGCCCGGCCGAACCGCTGGTAACTAGGGACAAGGGTTGCGCTCGTTGCGGGACTTAACCCAACATCTCACGACACGAGCTGACGACAGCCATGCAACACCTGTCTCCGAGCCCCCGAAGGGGAAACCATGTTTCCATGGCGGTCTCGGGATGTCAAGCCTGGGTAAGGTTCTTCGCGTTGCCTCGAATTAAACCACATGCTCCACCGCTTGTGCGGGCCCCCGTCAATTCCTTTGAGTTTCAGTCTTGCGACCGTACTCCCCAGGCGGTGCGCTTAATGCGTTAGCTGCGGCACAGAAGGGGTCGATACCTCCTACACCTAGCGCACAACGTTTACGGCATGGACTACCGGGGTATCTAATCCCGTTTGCTCCCCATGCTTTCGGGCCTGAGCGTCAGTAACGTGCCAGAGAGCCGCTTTCGCCACGGGTGTTCCTCCAGATATCTACGCATTTCACCGCTACACCTGGAATTCCACTCTCCTCTCACGTACTCAAGCTTGACAGTATCCAAAGCAGTTCCGAGGTTAAGCCCCGGGATTTCACTTCAGACTGATCAAGCCGCCTGCGCCCCCTTTACGCCCAGTTAATCCGAACAACGCTCGCAACCTCCGTATTACCGCGGCTGCTGGCACGGAGTTAGCCGTTGCTTATTCCTGAGATACCGTCAGCTCAAGGGCATTTCCTCCCTCGAGGGTTCTTCTCTCAGAAAAGGATTTTACGACCCGAAGGCCTTCGTCATCCACGCGGCATGGCTGGGTCAGGCTTGCGCCCATTGCCCAATATTCCCTACTGCTGCCACCCGTAGGTGTCTGGACCGTGTCTCAGTTCCAGTGTGACCGATCAACCTCTCAGCTCGGTTACCCATCGTCGCCTTGGTGGGCTGTTATCTCACCAACTAGCTAATGGGAGGCGGACTCATCTTTCGGCGGGGCTTTGAGGCCCCTTTCTTTGCCAGGCCCGAGGACCCGGCAACCGTACGCGGTATTAGCGGCCGTTTCCAGCCGTTATCCCCCACCGAAAGGTAGATTATCCACCTGTTACTCACCCGTTCGCCGCTAACCGTATTGCTACGGCCCGCTCGACTTGCATGTATGAGGCCTGCCGCCAGCGTTCGTTCTGAGCCAGGATCAAACTCTCCGATAAAACTCTAACGGCGCGAACGCCGTTATTTAGTGAGTTCGAAACTGCTCCTGCGTTGCAGGATTTCTGATTTGGGGGTGTTGTGTGGTCAAGGGCTTGCGCCCCTTACTCACTTCACCTTGTGAAGATTACATGACCTGTGTTTTTGGACATGCATCGTATTCAACTTTCAAAGAACCGCTAACCCGTCGAAAACGCCTCCCAGACAAAACAAAAGCATCGTCTGGGCAGTCTCGACCCACCGGGCCGCCTAGGCGCTCATTCGCTCCCTGCGCGGATTCTTTCCCCGCGCAGAAACGTATCTTACCACGCTTCCGGCGTCATGTCAACCCCCTTCTCTTCGCGAAGAACCGCCCGGCCGTTCCGCCGAGGAAGCCGCCCGCGATGAGGGGGAGCGACGCCCTCCGCCGCAGGTTTCCCGCGCCGAAGGGACGCATACTGTAGCACAACGATCCCGCCATGTCAACAGAAAAAACAAAAAAAAGTTCGGGGCCCGCGGACGTGGCCCGCCCCGCTTCCGAGGCCACAGAAATCTCCCGCGCCCGCCGCCATACATCCCGGTCATAGCCGCGCAGGAGGCCTGATTATCGATGCTTTTTATAGATATCAATGTCCATATCTATATATATGTTTATACATATAGACGCACAAATAGATGCTTGACGCGTCGCCGTCAGCGGAAGCGCCGAGCGAAGCGGCTGCCCCAAAAAACGGCGAGGGGGCGGACTGCGGGAAACGCGATCGCGGCGGGATCGGTCATGCGTCCTCGGAGCAGTTCCTTGATCCACATTCGGCATACAGGGAAGCTGAAAAGGTCCGCGGCCAGGTCTGCGGCCGTGTAGTCGCAACCGATCTGCCGCATGCCATATCCCTCGTTTCTGCAACGGGTTATGAGGGATCGAAGCGTGTACGCGTGGTGATGAAGGACGGGGGCGTCTTGGGGAAAGGCGATGACGCCCTTTTCCGCGCAGAGTTTCACCTGAAAGGCGCAGTCCTCGGCGATGGGTTGATCGCTGAAGCGCAGGCGTTCCCAGACGTCGCGACGGTAGGCGGCGTTGGCATTGGAAAGGCCTTTGCCGTAGCGCGCGACGAACGTGCGCATTTCCTGGGTGAAATAAAAATAGCCGTTGCGTTCCCAGTTGAATTGCCGGTAGGGCCGGTCGGGATCGGGTATCGAGCGCCCGCATGACACCGCCACGCCGGGGTCGTTCAGCGGCGCGATGAGGTTTTCCAGCCAACGCGCGTGGGCGGGGATGGCGTCCTGCGACAGGCTGATGACGATGGGCGCGGCGGCAAGTTCGAACACGCGATCGCGTGTGCGGCCAAAGCAGAATTCCTCGGGGCGAATGCCCTGCACGCGCGCGCCGTGCGCGTGAAGCAATGGGACCGTTTCGTCGGTCGATCCGGAATCGATGGCCGCCACTTCGACGCGACGGGACGTTTCCTGCCTGGCAAGGGCGTCGAGCAATCGCGGCAGCAGCGGGCCCGCGTTGCGCGTCAACAGCGTGATCGAAACCTCCGGACGACCGTTTTGTTCTCTTTCGGGCGTCACGGGGGGGCCTCCCGGAAAATGCTCCAGCGGCGATCCAAGAGAATCTGGCGATATCGAGGCATTTCCTCGACCCTCGGGAAAAGGCGGCCCCACAGGTTCCTGTCGCGCCCCTCGCGAAACGCCTGCGCGGCCGGGGCGAACGCGTCGTGCCGTTCGTCCGCGCACAACAGCCCATACGCCGCGTTCGCGCCAATCAACGCCGCGAACATCCAGATCGCAATGGGATACGCCCATTTGCGTGCCTTTCGCGGCGCGTTTCTCCGGCATGCGGCCAGCCACGCCGTCATGAACAGGCCGATGTAGAAGAGGTTTGAGAAGGAGATATACCGCGAGCTCAACGCTTGGCAGCGGCCTTGGTCAAGGCGCTCGATCGCGGTGGCGACGGCGGCCGCCGCCCCGAATACGATCCATGCCGCATACGGGGCGGCCGCCTCGCGCAACAGCGCATCGCGCCGGGTCATCGCCCACGCCACAAGGGCCATCGCCGCCAACAAGGCCAACGCCCCCAAATACATCGCCGCAGGCTCGCTAAACTGCATGATCGCCCCGCCAAGATAGGTGCAGACGTATTCGGCGAACGCAATGGGCCGCCGCCACGCGCCCGCGCCAGCCGCTTGGCTTGCCGCGACGGCGTTGCCATACAAGAATGCCGTCATGACTGCCGCGGCGCCAGCCAGCCATAGGCCTACCGCCGGCCACGTCCGGCGCCCGAGTTGTCTGCGCAAAAGCAGAAGCTGCACGACGCCCGCAGGCCATACTGCCAACGCGGCCCCGTAGGTGAACGAAGCAAGGACCGTGGCCGCGAGGGCTCCGGCGAGCCAGGCCCACCCTGCGCCGGCGCGATTCAGGCACGCCATCGCGAGGACTGACCCCAACACGCAGAGGTACGTCAGCATCAGATGGCCCCAAAGATAGACCTGCCACTGACTCAGCGAGAAAACCATCAGCGAAACCAGCGGAATGCGCCAATCGAGCGTTCCAAGGCCAAATTCGCGTCCGGTGCGCCGTATTTGAAACGCGATTGCCGCAAAGGCAAGCGCCGCCAACACGACGGTTCCCGCAAGGAACCATGCGTGGTGGTAGCGGGTCGCCCAGGCCAGACCCAGCGAAACCGCCCCCGCAACCGGAGCCCGGTGCGCCGAATAGGCCGTCCACAGATCGCTCAGGCCCTTTTCGCCGCGAGCATATTGGTCCATGACATCGACCAGCCCGTACTCGTCCCAATACGGTGCGCGGTACCCATACGCCGCGACAACGCCCGCCAGCACGACAAACGGGACCGCCACGGCGACGATATACAGCGATCGGCTGGCCGCCGCGTGACGGCCCCAGCGCGTTGCCGTTTCGCACAGGCCCTGCATCATGCGTTCCGCCTCCCGCTTCTCATGCGCCTTCCTTGACGCGAAACACCGCCCCGCCCTTCTCCGCCGCAATCAGTTCGAGCATGGGCCATGCCCGGAGCGCGTCCAGCACGTGCGGATCGACGGGATGCGTGGCGGGACAATAGACATACGTCACGCACCAGCTCCGGATCAGCTCCGCGCGCCGATCCTCCGTTCCATTCGGCGAGAAAAAGCGCGCCGTATCGCGCTCGACCGTCAGGGAATCCCGCTCCGAGAAGTTCATCGTGCCCATGCCGTATACGACGGACATGCCAGGGCGCAAGGCGACGACATCGCCCATCATCGGGCCTTCGGCGGGCGGAGCGAGCGCCACGCCCGGGCCCATCGCGCCCATCAAGCGCGCATCGGCTTGGTCCATGATCTCCGCGTGCCACCGCGCGAACGGAGCCTTGCCCGGCGCATGGAACAGCGGCCCTTGAATGAACAGCGCCCCCATGGCGATCGACCACGCGCCGCACGCGACCATCGCAAGGGTGAACCCGCGCGCCAACCGCGGACGCGATCCGCGCCACAACGTCAACTGCGCGGCGGTCAAGATGCAAAGCGGCAAACCCAGCAACGCCAACATGCGCTGCGGCGTCACGCGCAACCACCACCCTTGCCCAAACGCGGCGAGGGTCAGCACAAGAAACGTAAGCGCACGCAACCCATCCCAACTCTGGCAGCGCCTTGTCCTGTGTCTTGGGACGCCGGACCCGCGCATAGACCAACCCTGCGAGCGCGCCGAACAACGCCCAATCGGACATGACATCCGCAACGCGGGCCTCGCGTCCCGCAAGCAAATTGCCCCAGTAGACCTGGTATCCGAAGTACAACGGCGCGTAGGCGACGAGATAGCCGCCGAGCGCGCATACGATCGCGCGCGCGAGGAATGGCATCCGGCGCGCGATGCGCCCGATCTGCAGCGGCACGGTGAACACGTGGAAAAAAGCGGCGCTCACCAACGGCGATGGCCATGTCGCGACGCGGCAGAGGATCAGCGCGTTGTTCACGTACCCGGGAGCCTGGCGCATGATGGCCATGCTCGCGCCCGCGCCGACCGCGCCCGCCAGCGCCATCGCACAGGCATAGCGGAATCGCTGCGCGAACGCCATGTCCGTTTGCCAAAGGACGTACAGACCCATGATCATCACCATCATCGGGCCGTAACGCGGGTGAAGCAACGAGCCCAGCGCCAACAGAAACGCGCTCCAGGCCAAACGCTTCCCGCAACGCCCGCGCATGGCCTGCGCAAGTTCGGTAAAGGCCGTGAACAGGATGGCCAATGACAGCGTGTAGTACAGCCGTTGAAAATGGGTCGTCGGCGAGACATTGGCACCCTCGACCAAGTCGTACATCACAAAGCGGAGAAGCTGGTCTTCGGCGCCCGGCCAATGCCAAAGGCCCAGCGCCCCCGTAATCGCGAATACCGCTCCGCCAATGCCGCCGCCCAGCGACCAAATCAAAAACGCGATGCGCGCATGGCTCGGGAACACCGTGCGCAGGAAACGCCACACCGCGTACAGGTAGGCCGCCGCGCCCAAACTATCCATGACGCTCAGCATCAAAAAGTGCGGCATTCCGATCAAGGTGGCGAGACGCCCCGGCAAGGCATAGAGCCAGAACCAGGGCGTGGCGTAATAGGCGATGCCGTGCGTCCCCAGCGGCGATTGACACGACGCAAACGGATTGAAAAAATCCGTGTCGAGCATCCGCATTGCCATCAGGTACACGATGCTGTCGAAGGTGTGCAGCCCCGTCGCTACGGTTCCGGCAGGCGGACGAAAATAAATCCAGAGATGACACGCGGGATCGACGAGAACCAGTCCGGCAATCACCCCCCAGACCCAACGCGGCGTTCGAGTCTCGCTCATGCCGAGGGTTCCCGCGTCAACAACGATTCGATATCAGCGGCCGTGACCCGTCGCGCGCGCTGAATGCGCCGCCGCTCGCGAAGCGCATACGGCAGCGCGCGCGCCATTGAGCCCATCGTTTTGCCGAGCATCCCCACGGCGCGAAGCAATCCGAATTCGCAGCGCGCCGACGAGACAACGCATGCGGCTTGGTGCAGACGCTCGCGCGCGATCGAGGGGAAATGACGAAGAAGCAACCGCGCCGGCATGTTTTTGACCACCAACAGCGCGTGGTTGCGGCAACACTGCCGAGCGCGTTTCCAGCGGTTTCCCTGCAAACTGGCCGAACCCACATGATACGCGCGGGCCTCCGGCGCAAGCGCAATCGCATATCCCGCCAATCGCGCCCGAAAACATAGATCGCAGTCCTCGAAATAACTGCCAAACCGCTCATCGAGCAGGCCAATTTCATCGAACAGTTCGCGCCGCGCCAACATCGCGCCCGCCGACACCCCAAAAACCTGCCGCGGAAGCGCGAACGACGCCAACGGCATCCGATAGCCAATGTTCTCCGGACGACCGCTGGGGCGCAGCCGATCGCCCGCACTGTAGATACTCTCCGGATCGTCGCGCCACAGGATAAGCGGCCCCGTCATCCCTGCGCCCGTCGTCGCCAGCGAAACAACCAAGCGTTCGAGACAATCCGGGGCGAGCGTCATGTCGTTATTCAACAAAAAAACGAGGCTCCCCTCGCTGGCGCGGATGCCCGCGTTCGTGGCGATGCAGAATCCGCTGTTGTAGGGCAGCCGCACGACCCGGACCTCCGGGTACGCCTGGCGCACGAACTCCCCCGTGCCGTCCGTTGAGCCGTCATCCACGACGATGACCTCGAAATCGCGCCACGACTGCGACATGAGGGATGCCAGACAAGCGCCCAACAAGGCCTTGCCATTCCACGACGGTATGACGATGGATACCCGCGCTGGCATAACGCCGCCATTCTACCCCATGCCCCGGACACGCACAACGGCGCGCACGGCTTGCCTCAGGGCGACAACGATCATTTCCTTCTCGACCTGCTACGCCTTGCCCCCTTCCGGCGGCGTTGGCCGAGCGGGACGCGTCGCCGGAGGAAATTCGACGTAGGCTCCTTCGCTGACCCAGCGGTATTTGCCGTCCATCAGCGCGTCCGCGACCTTGCCGTACTGCCGATCGTGATGACGATGCACCGCGGCGAGATTGGCCGCGATGCGTGCGCGCGCCGTGCGACAGAACAAGTCCGTCAAGTCTTCCAACGCGGGATCGCCGCTCGTGGCGAGCCGTCCGTCTGCGCGCGACAACACCGCCGCCATCGCGAACAGGTCGGTCCCGATATCGACAAAGCGTTGCAGCGTAATCTGCTCATACTCGAGTTTCACGCCATGCCGCGCCATCACGTGAAACAACGTCCGCGCCATGCGCCGCGCGGTTTTGGGCAACGATCGCACATGCGCCTGGTTGCGCGCGGAAAGATGTTTCGCCGACGCGCCCCCCGCCGGGATCCACTGCTTCGGATACCACCGCGCGTAAAACTTCGCCGCATCGAGCGCAAGAGCCGCCTTCCGGGCAAAGGGCATCGTCCTGTCCTGCAACAGCGGCCCCGCGACCTTCAGATGCGTATCCATCGCCTCGCGCGCGATGAACAACCGCATGATCTCGCTGGTTCCTTCAATGATGCGCAAGATGCGCGCGTCGCGCAGCATGCGCTCCGCCGGCACAGGGTCCTCGCCCCGGGCCGCAAGCGACTCGGCCGTCTCGAACCCGCGTCCGCCGCGAATCTGCAAAAAATCATCCGCCATGCGCCAGAACGTTTCGGTGCAATAATATTTCGCCACGGCCGCCTCGAGCCGAATGTCCACGCCGCCCCGATCGGCCATGGCGCACGCGAGCGCATTGACGCTTTCCAGCGCGAAGGCGTCCGCCGCCAGATTCGCGGCCAGGCGCGCCACCGCCTGATGCTTGCCGATGGGCGCGCCCCACTGCACCCGCTCGTTCAACCATCTTTCGGCGAAATGCAGCATCGCCTTGCCGCCCGCCGCCGTGGTCGCGGGGATGGTAAGCCGGCCCGTGTTCAGGGTCGTCAACGCGATCTTCAAGCCCTCGCCGGGCTTGCCGAGCACGTTTTCCGCGGGCACGCGCATGTCGACGAAACGGAGCAGGCCGTTGCTGATGCCGCACAGGCCCATGAACGAACACCGATGCACGACCTCGAATCCCGGCATGGCGCTCTCGACGAGGAAGGCCGTGATCTGCGGCTTCTCCTTGCCCCCGACGATCTTCGGCGGCGTCAGCGCCATGACGACCAGTATCTCCGCGTCCGGGCCGTTCGTGCACCACAGTTTCTCCCCGTTGAGCACGAAATGCGAGCCGTCCTCGGATGGAGTGGCCGTGGTCTTCATGCGCGCCGGGTCCGACCCGACCCCCACTTCGGTCAACGCGAACGCCGAAATCGCCCCTTCCGCAAGGCGCGGCAGGTATTTCTCTTTTTGTTCCTTCGTGCCGAACATCTTGAGCGGTTGCGGCGCGCCAATGCTCTGATGCGCCGACAACCATATGGCCGTGCTGGCGCAATAACTGCTGACGAAGCCGATCACGCGGTTATAATTCGTCTGCGACAAGGCAAGACCGCCATACTCCTTCGGAATCTTCAGCCCGAAACACCCCATTTCCGCCAAAGCTTCGATCGCATCCCCCGGCACAACGCCCGTGCGATCGACCTGCGCGGGATCGAGATGATCCTCGAGGACCTCCCGCACCTGCGCCAGCAGCGCATCGCCGATCCGCCGATCCTCGGGGTCCTGCTCCGGAAACGGAAACACCAAGTCCCATCGGAAATCGCCTCGAAACAATTCCGCCAAAAAACTGGGGTGCTCCCAGACCTTCTGGCGGCTTTCCTCCGCCAGATCCATCGCCCGCTTCTTCTCCGCATTCTCAAACTGTTTCATCGCGCGCCTCCAATTTCAGCAGGTATCCACATGGATGCGTTGGA
>Ga0209718_1004884_pt1 | contig 10924 bp, 7 predicted proteins | sample AD_JPNAS1_MetaG_FD_184420 | JGI IMG/M metagenome (GOLD analysis project Ga0209718, IMG submission 184420) | Active sludge microbial communities of municipal wastewater-treating anaerobic digesters from Japan - AD_JPNAS1_MetaG (SPAdes) (version 2) | ecosystem: Engineered > Bioreactor > Anaerobic >... | reverse complement strand
AAAAACAGTTGACAAGCTTTTTCGTAAATGCAATTTTTGAACGCGCAAAAAATAACGAATCCACCCCTAAGGAAAAGCATGCTGGAAAACCGGTTCAAAGAGGCCCTGCTCGATCCCTCCAAATTCCCGGTAACCTGGGAACTGGTGCCGGGCAGAGGCGCGAAAGAAGCGGCGCAGGAGAAAGCTCTGGCGCAGGCCCGGCAGGCCGCCGGCGGGAACAAAGTTTGCGCGCTCACACTCACGGACAATCCGGGCGGAACCCCGGCCATGTCCGCCGACTTCATGGGGGTCGAGATTCTCAAACTGGGCATCGAACCCCTTGTCCATTTTACCGGCAAGGACAAAAACCGCAACCAGTGTGAAAGCCAGCTTTACGCCCTGGATCGCGCGGGTGTCCGGAATCTCCTCGTCATGAGCGGCGACTACCCGGTGTCGGGCTTCCAGGGGAGGCCCGCGCCGGTCTTCGATCTGGATCCCGTTCACATCCTGCAACTGATCTCGAGCATGAACCGGGGGCTTACCTATCCCGGAATCAAAGGCGCCGTCACGCATCAGCCTGCTGATTTTTTCCCCGGTGCGGTTGTTTCCCCCTTCAAGGCGACTGAAGCCGAGCAGATGGGGCAGTACGACAAGCTGAAAAAGAAAATCGCCGCCGGCGCGCAGTTTATCGTCACACAGTTGGGATACGACGCCCGGAAATTCCATGAAGCGCTCCTCTTCATGAAGCAAAATTATCCGCAGATCCCCCTGGTGGGAAACATTTACATCCTTCCCTTCGGAGCGGCGAAAATGATGAACCGCAACGACCTGCCGGGCTCTGTCGTCACGGATCAACTGCTCGCGGACATCGACCGGGAGCGAAGCGACCCGGACAAGGGGGAAGGCGCGAGAATCCTTCGCGCCGCCAGGATGTACGCCATTCTGAAGGGAATGGGATACAGCGGCGTTCACATCGGCGGGCACAATATCCGCTACGAACAGGTGGAAGAAATCATCCGGCAGGGAGAAATGCTCTCCCCGCGATGGACAGAACTGGTCCGGTATTTTCATTACCCCATCGACAACGGATTTTATTTCTTTGAAGCAAATCCGGCAACCGGACTCAACCGGGACACCCCCGTCGATCGGCGCTCCCGACCGTTGGAGGCAAAAGTTGAATGCGCCTATGGCTTTTCCCGATTTTTTCACCGGCTGATGTATGAACCCGGAAAAAACCTCTACGGCGCGATGAGGGCGCTTTGCAAAACCGTGCAGGGCACGCGGATGGAGCCCCTCTTCCACAAACTGGAACACTTCACCAAGGTTGCTCTCTTTGACTGCCGCGACTGCGGCGACTGCGCCCTTCCCGACATAGCCTACCTGTGTCCCATGTCGCAGTGCCCGAAAAACCAGCGCAACGGCCCCTGCGGCGGAAGTTTCCAGGGATGGTGCGAGATTTATCCCAAGCAAAGACTTTGCGTCCATGTCCGGGCCTACGCCCGGCTGAAAAAACACGGCGAGGAATCACGCCTGGCCGGAAATATCGTGCCACCCTGCAACTGGGACCTTTATCAAACCTCCTCCTGGATCAACTACTACCTGGGAAAGGATCACACCTCCGCAAAACAAGGCGGCACGGGGTCGCCCGGGATTCCCTAACGGTTTTCCCTTCGTTTTCAGGAAAATGGAATTTAACCGTTGAAGATTATGAAGGGATAGTGTAGAAGCACCCGCACGGGCGATTAGCTCAGATGGATAGAGCGCTGGCCTCCGAAGCCATAGGCCGAGAGTTCGAGTCTCTCATCGCCCACCAAGCCATCATCCGACATCCTCCGGAGAAGTTCGGGAAACCCGCGCAAGCCGCGGGTTTTCTTTTGTCGGGAAAACAAAACAATGTATTTTCCCCGTCAGGTCCGCGGCAGCGGTTTCGCGCCGGCGCGGCGCGTTCAGCCGGCCCGAAGAGACTGAAAAAGCTGGCTTCCCCCGAACTATCGAAAACCGGTTACGCTAGGACCGGTCATAATTCCTTTTGTACTTTTCATACTGCCGCTCGAGAACCTCTCTGTCGCGAGCCGTCCCGTGCGCGGGAAGATAAACGGAACAGCCCGTCTTCAGCAGCTTCTCCCAGCTTGCCACCATGAGTTTCTCGTCCGCCGCGAACGGAGGAATCACCGAACCCCGGAAAACGCCGAACAGGGCATCGCCGACGATCGCAATTTCATTTTCAAGGATGACGCTGAGGGACCCGGGCGAATGGCCCGGCGTGGCAAGAAGATATCCCTGAAACCCCAACGCGCTCAAATCATACCGGTCCGCGACCGTCAGATCACCGTCAACAGGCCGGTACCGGAAGAATCGTGAAAGATACAGGTGCGACAAGCGGTCGGAGATCCATCCGGTCAGCGGCAGCGTTCCGTGAATCACGGGATTTTCTCCCTTGCGCACGTAGTCCGCTTCCTTCCGGTGGACAATGATTTTCGTGTTGTAGCGCTCTTTGATCGCCGCCGCGTTTTCCGCGTGGTCGTAATGGGTGTGCGTCAGGACCAGCCCGGCCAGCGAGCCGCCGCTTGCGCCCTGCTCATCCAGTTCCCGGCACAGATTCTTCCAACTGCCTTTTCTGCCGGTGTCCACCAGCAGATGCCGGCCGCGGCATGAAACGAGAAAGCAGTTGTACATACCGTGGGAAAGCCTGGAGATGACCTGCCCGCCTTTTGTCGTCCATTGTTTCATCCCTTCCCCCTCCGGCTGAAGTTCGCTTGTGCCGCCGACGTCTGTTCCCGGCCTTTTGAAACGTGGCGCCCCGGAATTTTCCCCGTCAGCCTGCGCCCGCGGGAACCGCCTGCGTTCCGCCTCGCCTGACGTATCTACCACAAATAGAAGCTGTTTTCAGGTATTTTTCAGCCCGGCGCAGGCTCACGTCCGGTGCCGGCAGGCGAATTTGCCTTGACAATAGAACGTGCGTTCTATACAGAAAATCCCGGGGGAAATCGAAAGAAATCCCGACCCTGGTGAATGGTAAAAGAAGCGACAAGTGATGAGAGAGAAAAAGTATCGAAGGGCGCGTCATGACATCTGCACTGCCAGCGGGGCTAAAGCCCCGCACTACATTGTCGCCGCACCCATCATCTATTGCCCATCGCCTATTACCGATAACCCATGACCTATTACCCTTGACCTGTTTTTTATGTCCGATTTAATTTTTTCTCTTTCTTCCTGGCCGCGGGCCATTGTCCACATTGACGGAGACGCTTTCTTTACGTCCTGTGAGGAAGCGGTTCACCCGGAGCTCCGGGGAAAACCGCTGATTACCGGCGGAGAGCGCGGGATCATCGCCTGCGCGAGCTATGCGGCCAAAAGGTTCGGCGTCAAGCGCGGTGTGCCGCTTTCCGATGCGCGCCGGATGTGTCCGGACTTAATCATCCTGCCGTCGGATTACGAAACCTACAGCCTCTTTTCCCGGCGGATGTTTGCCGTCATGCGCCGCTTCACGCCCGACGTGGAGGAATATTCCATCGACGAGGCGTTTTCCGACATCACCGGCATGCGCCGGGCGCTGAAGGCGTCCTATGAAGACATCGCCCTGCGGATGAAAACGGAAATCGAGCGGGACCTGGGCATTACCGTGTCGGCTGGATTGAGTATTACTAAAGTGCTGGCCAAGGTAGCATCCAAATATCAGAAACCGGCGGGCATGACGGTCATTCCCGGGCGGGACATCGCCCGCTATCTGCACGATCTGCCGGTGGGCAGCATCTGGGGGATCGGCCCGGCCACGACGAACTATCTGGCAAAGCTCGGCATCCGCACGGCGCTGGCCTTTGCGCAGCTTCCTGAAGCAACCGTGCGGAAGAAACTCTCCAAACCGGGCGTGGAAATCTGGCAGGAGCTACGCGGCCAGTCGGTGTATCCGGTGATATCCGACGAAAAAAGCTCCTATGCCTCCATCAGCAAGACCAAAACTTTCTCGCCGCCGACCTCCGACGCCGACTATCTTTTTGCGCAGCTCGCGCGCAATCTGGAGTCGGCCTGTCTCAAGGCCCGGCGCTACGATCTCGCGCCGAAAAAAATTCTGGTATTTCTGAAAAGCCAGCGTTTCGAAACGGCCGGGAGCGAAGCGGCTCTGTCGCGCCCCTGCGCCTGCCCGCTGGAGGTTTCCGGCGTCGTCCGGGAACTTTTTAACGCCTGCCGGCGGCCGTGCGAGCTGTACCGGGCGACGGGTGTAATTCTTGCGGATCTCGTTGCCGATGAGCGCATTCAGTATTCGCTCTTCGACGATCCGGTGCAGGCGGAAAAAATCCGCGACGTCTATGCCGCGGCCGACGGACTGGCGGAGAAATTCGGCAAACACGCAGTGCACCTGGGCGCATCACACCTGATGGAAAAGATGGGCGACGGGAGGAGGGAGACGCCCGCTGCCCGAAAGCAGGCGAAGCCGGCGGAAGAAACAAAAAACCGTCGTTAACGGAAACGGAGACGAGCGTCAAAAATGGGGCGGACGGTCTGTTCGCCCAGCGACGCCAACTCATTGGCGCAGAATCCCAGAGGATTGGCCTTGCGAAATTCCCGGACGGAGTAGTTCGCCAGGATTTTTTCAACGTTGAGAAGCAGCGCCTCTTTCCGGTCGCTCAAACGCTTTTTCTGCAGATACTGCATCTTCAGGCAGTATTTTGTAAAATGCTCCGTTTTGTCGGCAAGATACCGGCGGTTGGCGAGGCCGGGATCAAAGCCGGGCAGCGCCCGTTCGCGCGCCAGCCGGCTCATCTCCAGGAGAATCCCTTCCAGATTCCGCACAAAGAGTTCTTTGCGAAAAACGACCGTTCGGCCGGCGTCCTGCTTGATTTCCGCAAGGCGCTTGAGGTAATAGGCGGCCACCTGACTGAAGGTGATGGTGTGAAGCTGCTGGAGGAGCTCAAAGAGCGTCCGGTTGAATTCATCCTTGGGTTTGCGAAAAAACACCGGCTGACCGATGTGGATGAAAACGTCTTTCGCCCCCTTCACCAGACGGTCCACCTTGATGTTGACGGGCAGAATAAACACTTTCCGCCCGGTGCCCTGGAACGTATTTTCGAGAACATGATACACGGAGCTGTGAATTTTCTTCAGGCCGCCGTATCCCCAGGTCGTTCCTTCGGGGAAAATCAGCGTCGATATCCCCCGCGCGCTGCTTTCCTTGAATTGATTCAACTGGCCGGATATTTCCCGCCGCAGATCCTCTTTTTTCCGGTTGAAAGACTCCACAAACGGACGGTCGATGGCCGCCACTTTCAGCTTGCGGAAAATCGCCAGGGGAAGCCCCAGCCGGTCGATCATCAGCAGAATGCCTCTCAAAAGCCTGTTCTTTTTCCCGTAGTTTGTGGAAAGATACCGGCCGCTCAGAAAATCGTTTTTGACCATGACCGTGAAATCCGGTCTGGGTTTCAGGGCATAGTAGATCCGCGACAGGGATGGAACTTCAAAATAGCTGTCGTGGGTCACGGCAAACATGACCGGGGTGGGCATGCGGGAAAGGTTCTCCTTCCCCATCAGATGGGCCTTGTGGCGCATGATTTTGGAAGCCAGAAAAAATCCGAACAAAATGAATTCATACAGCACGCCGCGGCGCTCCGGTTTCATGTTTGCGCTCCTTCCGCTCCCGAAAGCTCTGAAAAACGGTGAAAGACTCCCCCCATCAGGCATGTTTCAGGACAATCCCTTCCAGAATATTGGAGACGTCTTCGCAAACGTCAATCGCCTCTTCGATTCGTTCAAAAATCTCTTTCCACTTCAGCAGTTCGATCGCATCCTGCTCGTGGATAAACAGGTTGGTGATAATGGCCCGCAGCGCAACATCGCCGGCGTTTTCCAGCGTGTTGATTTCGACGCAGCCATCCAGAATCATCTGGCTGTTTTTCATGTTGCGCAACCCCTGGATGATGCTTTTGATCTTCTGGATCGCCGAAAAAAGAATTTCCGCCTGTTTCACGATGTCGTCATTGGGCTTTTTTACCTTGTACATGTAAACGCGGACGGCGGTGCCTTCGATGTGGTCCAGAATTTCATCCATTTTATTGACCAGCGCGTAGATATCTTCCCGGTCGATGGGCGTCAGAAAGGTTTTGTGCATCCGTTCGTAGGTTTTATGAGCGATGACATCCGCCTCATGCTCGATTTCCTTCAGCCGGGAAACCCGCGCCGCCGTGTAATTCCGATTGCGGGTCATTTCCAGGAAAAACAATCCGCCCTCTTCAATCTTGTCGATCAGCTTCTCAAACAAATCAAAAAAATTTTCTTCTTTCGGAAAAAGGCGCATATAAAAATATCTCCTTTGATTTTTTTGGGCACTCCTTGCAACGCTATCGTCAATCCCGGATGGCATAGCCCTTTTCCCGGAAAAGGCGCAGGCAGGCGTCCACGACCTCCGGATCATAAAGCCGGCCCCGGTTTTGGGTAATTTCTTCCAGCGCTTTATCGAGTCCCAGCGAAGGCCGGTAGGGACGATGCGTTGCCATAGCTTCCACAACGTCGGCCACGGCCAGAATCCGCGACTCCGGAAGAATTTTGTCTCCGATCAGACCGTTGGGATACCCGGAGCCGTCCATCCGCTCGTGATGCTCAATAATGATCCGCGCAATGGGCCAGGGAAATTCAATGTCCTTGACGATGTCGTAACCGGATTGCGCGTGCGTTTTGATCAGACTGAATTCCAGGGGCGTCAATTTCCTCGGCGAACTGAGGATCTCGGAAGGTACGGAGACTTTCCCGATGTCGTGGATGATGGCGGCCATCCGCAAGCCGCTGATCTGCTCCTGGGACAGTTCCATTTCCCGGGCGATGGCCCGGGCAATATCGGCGACACGGCGCTGATGGCCCGCCGTGTAAGGGTCTTTGGTCTCCACGACGGAGGCAATGGCCTGAATGGTCCCTCCCAGGGCTTTCCGCAACTGCTCGACGCTGTTTCGCCGGCTGGTGATGTCTTCCATCAGCCCTTCAAAATACAGCGTTTTCCCCTGATCATCGCGAATGGTCTGAATGGTGCGGGATACCCAGATGCGGCTTTTGTCTTTTCTGATGAATTGCAGCTCATCGTTTTCGATCAGGGCCTGTTGTTCCATCCGCTTGATGGTTTGTTCCCTTTGTTCGGGATGAGCATACAATTGGTTGGCAACATCGGTCACGCTGTCCATCAGTTCTTCGGAAGAATCATATCCCAGAATTTTCGCCATGGCCGGATTGGCCATAAGAAATCTTCCTTCAGTCGTTGTCCGGAAAATCCCTTCCTGGGCATTATTAAAAACACTGCGGTATTGATTTTCGCTCTCCCGCAGCGCCTTCTCGGCCTGGATCTGCCGGGTAATGTCCTGATAGATGATCTGGTCATGCTGCTCCCCGTTCCAGATAATCTGCTTGCGGAAAGCCCGGACGTGGCGGATGTCGCCGTTCTTGGTTACGATATCAATCGTATATTCGTCCTGATCTCTCTCTCCCCTGTCTCTTTTTGCCTTTCTGGCCAGATATTCTTCATAGCTCGCCTGGGTATAACGCTGTTTCAGGGGAACGCTCTGAAACTCGGCCAGGTTTTCAAACCCGTAAATATCCAGAATCGCCCGGTTGGCATAAAGCGTCTCGCCGTCCGCGGTAACGATTCGGATCCCCAGCGGAGAATCATCCATGGAGCGACGGAAATTTTCCTCTGCTTTTTTCTGCCTGGTGATGTCCAGGGATATACACCCGATCAGGGGCGGCTTATTCTGCCGGTAAATGGGAAACCGGTGCGTGATCCAGGTATGCGGTCCGTCTTTCTGGGACCTTTGCGTGACGGACTGAACCACCTCGCCCCGCAAAACCGCTTCATCATCTCTTTTGGAGACCAGAGCGATCTCTTCTGGCCAGATGTCCTCGCTCCTTTTTCCCAGCCACTCCTTCGGTTTTATACCGAAATATTCTTCAACACTACCCGTCAAATAAATGATGCGCCGGTCTGAATCCTTGATGTAGGCGCTGCCCGGGAAATACCGCATGAACTGCCCAAAAAGCTCCTCGCTGTCCCGCCGGGCGTTCTCTGCGAGCACTCGCTCCGTGACGTCCCGGGCATCGCAAACCAGGCCTACAATCCTGCCGTCGCGAAAAAGGGGCGATCCGCTGATATCCAGATGTTTCCTGGTTCCGTCCGAGGCAATCGCTTCATAGACGACCGATGTGATGATTTTACCCTCCAGAATCTCACCGATGTTTTGGGCGGCCAGTTGGAAAGATTGCGGCGTCATGATGGTCTTTAGGTCTTCCACGGACCGGCCGACAAACTCTTCCGGACGGTATCCCAGAATCCTTTCCGCGCTCGGAGACACACTGGTGATCCTGATGTTTTCATCAAAAACAAGAACGATGTCGGTGATGTTTTCAAAGCTCAGCCGGTACTTTTCCTCCATCGTCCGCAGCCGCTCGTTGGCCTGTTCGAGGTCGAGCAGTTTCTTTTCCAGTTGATTGAAAAGAACTTCATTGTGCTGGCGGAAAAACTCCATTTCCTCGCCGAGCGGTTTTCTCGCCTCCCGGGAAGCAAAACGGCTTTCTTTCAGGACATCTTCCACCATCGCGATCAGCGCCTCCGGTTCCTGGGGCTTGAAGACAAACCGCTCCGCGCCGAGACTCAATGCAAACTCTTCATCTTTCTGCGTGTTGTAGGAGGCCGTGAAAAACACAAAGGGAATCTGCTTGATGGCATCATCTGACTTCAACTGGCGGCAGAAGGCATAGCCGTCCATCACCGGCATCAGGATGTCCGAAATAATCAGGTCCGGGTGATGCAAACGGGCCTTGGCCAGACCGTCTTCGCCGTTTTCCGCCGGAATCACTTCAAAACCATGGCCCTGCAGAAGGGATTGCAGCAGGTACCGATTGTTGCTGTCATCGTCCGCAACTAAAATGCGTGTTGCCATAACCCGCTCTTCTTCTTCAAATCTTTTGTGAACCTGTCGTGCTTCCTCCGCTGCGGAACAAGACAACAACATTTACGGGAAATCAAAAACTAGAATTTCTTGTAATGATGTCAATTAATAAGAAGCTGGTTATCCTGTCAAGCAGATTTTATGGAAGGCAACGCCCCCGGCTCGCGGGAAGCATGTGTTTTGATGCCGCCCGTTTTCCATCTTTGTCACGCAGGCCGAAAAAGGGGACTTCGGCCAAAAGAGGAAAAACAGATGAATTCCGTCCGGATGTGTGGTATGGAGCCAGCCGTGGCGGTCAAGATGATTGACCATCAAATCCATCAGCGGCAATAAAAATCCGAGAGGCGAAAAATCATGAAGATCGGCAAAATAATCCTGTTGGGGTCAATGTTTGTTCTGGCGCTGGCGGCATGGACATCCGTCTGTGCCGCGGAAGAAGTGGTCATCGGATACAGCGGCCCTCTGAGCGGTCCCGCCGCGGAATATGGTCAGGACAGCATCAACGGCATTGACATGGCCATTCGGGAAATCAATGCAGCAGGAGGCCTGTCCGTCAAAGGGGAAACCTTTACCCTCAAACTCAAGCGTCTGGATGACCGGGCAGGCATGGATCAGGCCATCATCAACGCCCGAAAATTCGTCAACCAGGACAAGGCCCCCGTGGTGTTCAACTCGCTGGCCACAACCATCGGCGCCCTGCTGAAAATCAATGAAACCAAAGGCAGTGAGTTTCTGCTGGTCGGCTACTCCAGTGTGCATACCCATCACAACCAGGGGAACAAACTGCTGATCAATCCAACGCCGGACTTTCGCTCCTATGTCGAGGCCGCATCCGACCTGGCCTGGCAAAAGGGATACCGCAACGGAACGATGGTCGTAACCCTGGGCGAATACGGGGATGCCTGGCGCAAACATTTCCGGACGGTCTGGGAGAAAAAGGGCGGTAAAATCATCGGCGATATTCCGGTCAACTATTACACGGAAACGGATTTTTCCGCACAGCTGACCTCCGCGCTGGCAACCAAACCCGATTTTCTTCTGATCGGCGGTCCTTCCGCCACCACCGCTCTGGCCGTCGAGCAGGTGCGCAGCATGGGATTCAAAGGCGGCTTTGTCCTGACGGATCAGGCCCGCATGGATTTTATCGCGGACGTTCTGAAAAACATGAAACTCATGGAAGGCATGATCGGCATCGCCAATGTCGCGGATCTTCCCTACCCCGCTTCCGCGGGTTTTGCCAGAAAGTATAAAGAAACCTACAAGAAAGCGGCAACGTGGGAATCCGCATTGAACTACAATACCATGCATGTTCTGGCCAAAGCCATGGCCGTGGCCGGCTCCGTCCGTGATCCTTATGCCATCCGGAAGGCCGTGGGCAAAGCGCTGCCCCTTCTGGGCGACAAATACCCCAGCGAACTGTTCAGCATTGATGAAAACGGGGTCATTCATTCCGCGGGCATCGTTCAGAACGTGGAGAACGGCAAGTTTCAGAAGGCCTATTACACGCTCGACTTTCCGAAAACCAGGGCGGAGTTTGAGAAGTACAGGAAAATGAGCAAAATCCGGGAGCCGGAAAACTACCGCTGGATTCCCGTCGAATAGAAGCGGTGGGCGAAAGACAAAGCGGCAAAATCACTGGAGCGACTGCAGGTAAGAGCGAAGATTGATTCCCTCTTTCTTCAGGTTGAGCTTTTTCCGGATGTGGTTGCGATGGGTCCCGATCGTACTGGCCGATGTATGGAGCATGTCGGCGATTTCTTTGGTTCTCTTGCCCTTGCGGATGAGATCGGCAACCTGAATTTCCTGGGGAGTGAGGTTATCCTGGGTCTGCTTCTGTTCCGATATGTCCAACCCATTGACGATCAGGCAGAGTCTCCCCTGATAATCCATTCGGGCATAGTTGAACAAATAGTCCCTAACCGTGCCGTCTCTGCAAACCAGACCGTATTGTTCGAAAAGCGTTTCCTGCTCGAAAGCATAACGCATTTTTTCTGACACAGCCTTTCGATCCGGCGCAGGCGTGC
>Ga0209718_1004876_pt1 | contig 10934 bp, 8 predicted proteins | sample AD_JPNAS1_MetaG_FD_184420 | JGI IMG/M metagenome (GOLD analysis project Ga0209718, IMG submission 184420) | Active sludge microbial communities of municipal wastewater-treating anaerobic digesters from Japan - AD_JPNAS1_MetaG (SPAdes) (version 2) | ecosystem: Engineered > Bioreactor > Anaerobic >... | reverse complement strand
TTATCTGATCGGCATCGCCTTCTTCGGCCTGTTCCAGGCGATCTTCATGGCCAATGCCGGCGGATGCTGGGACAACGCCAAAAAGATTGTTGAAGTCGATCTGAAGATGAAAAACACCCCCCTGCATGAAGCAGCTGTTGTGGGCGACACTGTCGGCGACCCCTACAAGGACACCTCGTCGGTCTCCCTGAACCCTATCATCAAGTTTGCGACGCTGTTTGGTCTTCTGGCCGTGGAAATTGCGGTTACCATGCCCAATGCCAACGTGAGAATCGGCCTGGCAATCATCTTCTTTGTGATTGCTCTGGTCTTCATCTACCGTTCCTTCTACAGCATGAGGATTGCCAGCGATAAACTGGGTGAATAACTTTAAAAACTTTTAACCTCAAAAGGCGCTCCCGAAACGGAGCGCCTTTTTTTTCGTGCGCCCGGCAGGGCGCACAGACTTGGTGGTGCAAGTCCACTACTCACCCGGCAAGGGGAAGAGTTAGCCGAACGGCAAGGGTGTCGCGGGCAACTGCGAATCTGGAGGAAGCCGAAGGCAAAGCGCTGACCTGACGAACAGGAAACGGATACGAGGCGTTACAGCGGGGTAAGGCGGCGATTATCGTCAAAGCCCGGTACTTGCACGGAACGCTGTAACGTATATCTGACAGGTATAAGCGTGAAGGTCTGTGCGTCATACCCGGGGAGATCCGGCAGTCTGCCGATTTGTGCTACCACGGTCGAGAGGTCGTGGGATGGACTGCCGGAAGTCAGCAGAGGCCATAGTAGGCGCCAATCTGGGCTGAAGGGCCGAACATTGAAAGCCGCAAGTAGGCTATGGGATCACACGGACAGTCAATGAAGACAGAAGCACCACAGCAAGTGGGGACCAACAAGGAGAGACTGGCGCGGAACGCCGGTATGGCCTTGTCTGGTGTCGAGACTGACGTGACGACTCAGGGGCGGACGAAAGCGGAGTTTGCGCAGGGAAGCAGGTTGATGGAAGTCGTGTGCGAACGGGACAACCTGAAACTTGCCTATCAGCGGGTGATGGAGAACAAAGGTGCCGCCGGAGTAGATGGTATCGGTGTCACCGCGTTCAAAGATCACCTCAAGCAACACTGGCCGACGATCAAGGCCAAGATACTGGCGGGGACATACATTCCCCACCCCATTCGCCGGGTGGACATACCCAAACCGCAAGGGGGTATCAGGACACTCGGGATACCGACGCTGACGGATCGATTGATCCAGCAGGCGTTGCATCAGGTGCTATCGCCGATTTTCGAGGCGGACTTCTCCGAGTCGAGCTATGGTTTTCGACGGGGGAGGAACGCCCATCAGGCGGTCAAGGCAGCAAGGCACTATGTTGCCGAAGGCCGCAGATTTGTGGTGGATATGGACTTGGAGAAGTTCTTCGACCGCGTCAACCACGACATTCTGATGGAAAAGCTATCGAAGAAGATCGGAGATGGTCGGGTTATGAGACTCATCCGCCGGTATTTGGAAGCGGGCATGATGGCAGAGGGGGTTGTTTCCCCGAGGACGGAAGGGACGCCGCAGGGCGGGCCGCTCAGTCCACTGCTGTCGAACATCCTGCTTTCGGAGCTGGATCGGGAACTGGAGCGCCGGGGCCATGCCTTTTGCCGTTATGCCGATGACTGCAATATTTATGTCAGAAGCCAACGGGCAGGACAGCGGGTCATGGCGAGCATCACCCGGTTCCTGTCGGACACGCTCAAGCTTACGGTCAATGTGGCCAAGAGCGCGGTAGCGCGTCCGTGGAAGAGGAAGTTCCTCGGGTATAGCCTGACGTGGCACAAGACCCCGAGACTGCGGATTGCAGCAACCAGCCTCAAAAGGATGGAAGACAATATCCGTAAAGTGCTTAAAGGGGCGAGGGGACGCAACTTGAATACAACCATATCCGAACTCAACCCGATTCTTCGTGGCTGGATGGCGTATTTTAAGCTGACCCAGACCAAGAAGGTTCTGGAAGAATTGGATGGATGGATCAGGCACAAACTGCGCTGTATTTTGTGGCGACAGTGGAAACGTCCGTACACGCGTGCCAAGAACCTGATGAAGGCGGGATTGAAGGAAGAGCGGGCTTTTTGCTCGGCCTTCAACCAGCGGGGGCCGTGGTGGAACAGTGGCGCAAGCCACATGAACCAGGCCTTCCCGAAATCTTTCTTTGATCGTTTAGGGTTGGTGTCGCTGCAAGATACGATGCGACGACTCCAGAGTGTTCAATGAACCGCCGGATGCGGAACCGCATGTCCGGTGGTGTGGGAGGACGGCGGGGGTGACCCCGCCTCCCACCTAATGGTGCGTGTTTTTTATCTTCCTTGCTTATCCATCCTGAGCTGAATTGCCGAAGTTTCTGTACGCGCGGGCCTGTTTATTGGGAAAAAACTCATCCCGGCTTTTGTCAGGTGATACGAAATATCATCAATCGCCGCAAATCGGTTTGTATCTCGTGAGCTTGTACGTAGCGGTTATTATTTTGTTGTTGCTTGCCGGGCGCGACGGCCCGGGCGACAGCTGGCTGTACTTTTCGCGTCTGTGTCAGGCCGTCAGCGCTTTTTTGGCCTTCGGCGGGCTGACCAGTCCCTCGCCTTCCAGGACAACTACACCATCCTGATTTGTGCAGACGGTTTTGAGTCGTGCCCGGTTTTTTTCCAGATTGAGTTCCAGGATCTCGACACGGCCCGTTATGGTGTCTCCTATATGCACAGGTGCCAGAAAGCTCAGTTCCTGTTTCATGTAGATTGTCCCGGGGCCCGGCAATTGATTGGCGATGATCGCGGAGATAAAGCCGGCCGTGAGCATCCCGTGGGCGATACGTGTCTTGAAGAATGTGTTTTGCGCGTAAGCTTCGTTCATATGCGCCGGGTTGAAATCTCCGGTGATACCTGCGTAGAGGTAAATGTCGGACTCCGAAACTGTTTTGGCAAATTCGGCTGACTCACCGACTTTTAACTGATCAATGGTTTTTCCCAACATAAGCAATCCTTTTCATTTTATGCAGGCCCAGAAGGTTTACCTTCGATGAGGCGGCCGGTGTCAGAACCAGCACTTGTGACTCCAGATGTTTTCTTTCAAGTCTCTGACATTGTCCTCCATATCAAGGTACATGCACGCGTTGCTGATGGCGAGCCCTCCCTGGTAGGCAAGAGCCGTGACCAGCGAAATCTCGTCTGCGGAGAATTTTCTTTTTCGGCTGCTGTAAATGACCAGAACGCCGATAATCTCATCTCTTGATTTTATAGGTACGTAAAGCATCGAGGCGATGCCTTCTTCCTTCTTTTCTTTTTTGTACTGCGTGCCTTCGTCCGTTAAGACATCCTTGATGAAGATCGTTTCTCCCTTCAGCGCGGCCGCCATGTTTTTGTCCGCCCGCACAGGTCCCTTATTCATATATTTTTCACTCAGGCCGAAGCTGGCCACACGCTTCAATGTGCGTTTGTCCTCGTCCAGGAGCTGTACGGCAACCGCCTTTAGTTTAAGGGCCTCGACCATGTCCCGGGTCATGGTTTGCAAAATAGATTTGATGTCCAGACTCTGGGAAATACCGGCGGCAAGATCAAGAAAGGTTTTCGACTGCCGCCGCAATTTTTGCACCAGAAACAAATTGGCAATTTCCGCTCCGCCGCGCTCGGCCAGAATGGATAGAAAATCAATTTCATCCTGGGAGAATTTACGTATTTCTTTTGTGTAGATGCTCAGGACGCCGAGTATTTCTCCACGGTCGATGATTGGCATTGTTAAAATTGAGCCGATGCCTTCCGCTTTTTTGGCCTTGTGGTTGGTAAGGCGCTTGTCCGTTGTAGCGTCGCGGTAATAGATGAAACCTTCTTTCATCAACTGCGGCCTGATTTTAGTTGCCTGTTCGGGAGCTGCGTGGACATATTTATCGGACAGACCAATTTGTACTGCCAAAGTGGTCTGTTCCGCGTTCTCGTCGTTTTCATCCCTTAAATAAATCACGGCCGCCTTGGCCTTGAGTGTTTTCACCGCGGTCGAAACAATCAGGTGGCCAATTTTGAGATGATTTTTAGTTTTGGCCATGTCTTTGCTGAGCTTGCTTAGAGCTTGAAAATAATTTGTTTTGGCTGACATATTTTTTAGTTCCCCCCTAAATGGCTTCATTGATTTTGTCGATCAGCGACAGTTTACGTCTCCCCGGCGCCGATCGTAGCTTTGTTTTTACTTTTTTGGGTGTTTTCGTCTTCCGGGTTTTTCCCCCGGATGCCGGTTTCGCTTGGGCCGTCTCTTTTTTGGTTTGGGGCTTATCTGCTTTTAGCGGTTTTGCCGCAGCAATAAGCCGAAGTCTTGTTTTTTGTCGCGGTGCTTCCTGTGCATCACGCTCTTTGAGCCAGCGCACGATTTTAGGGGCGAACAGCCGCTGAAATTTGGAGCTGACGTAAATGCCGATATGGCCAGTCTCCAGGCGAACATCCTCTACATCGCGGCTTCCAACGGCCCCGGTGAGCTTATTACACGCCTCGGGTGGGACTAGGTGATCATATTCACCATAGAAATTCAAAAGCGGCATCGTCAGATTTTTCAGATCAACCCGTCTTTCGCCAAGAAACATTTTGTTTTGAATCAAAAGATTGTTCTTATAACAGTCGTCGATAAACTGGCGGAAAGTTTCGCCCGGCACGTCGGGACTGTCGAAAATCCAGCGCTCCATACGCACGAAGTTTTCCACAAAATCCCGGTTATCCATGTTTTCAGCGAAGCCGACGTATTTATCGATCATCAGGCGTGCGGGATTAAGCAAAAGGAAACCGAAGTTCATCAGGTCGCCGGGAATGTTGCCGAAGGTGCGGATCATTCTGTCCGTATCCACACCCTTCATCCATATATGTAAAAGCCCCTGTTTCGTGTCGAAATTAGACGGGGTGACGGTGGTGACCAGATTCTTGATTTTATCTGGATGCAAAGCGGCATATAGAATGGAAAAAGTTCCGCCCATACAGATGCCCATCAGATTTATTTTGGGCATATTGTGCTTTTCACGGATGAAATCGACGATATTGTTCATGTAACCATTTACATGGTCGTCGATGGTGAGAAAGCGGTCTTTGCGTTTGGGGTAACCCCAGTCCACCATGTACAGATCTATGCCGCCCTCCAGAAACGTTTTGACCACGCTGCGATCCGGCTGGAGATCGAGCATTGTTTCCCGGTTGATCAGCGCGTAAACAACCAGGAGGGGTGTCTTCAGTTTGTCGGCTGTGTCGCTTGGCGAATAATGTTTCAGCCGGACGCGGTCTTCCTGATAAACAATTTCATAGGGGGTAGAGCCGAGTTCGTAATTTAGTTCCCCCAGAAGGACGTCGGAGGCTTTGGTAACACGTTTTTGAACTTTTTCCGCATCTTCTGCCAGCTTTCCCAGGATCAGATCAAGTGGTATTTTTGTTGAGTTCATGTGAGCCTCTCCTTAAGCGTCGGCCGTAAAAGCCTCCGGACTACTTTACGGCGGAAAGTTTGTTAGGGCTGATACCGGCTTCCTTTTCCAGCTCCCTTACTCTCTTTTTTAGAAGGTGGAACTCTTTGTACAGGTCATCCATATCTTTTTGCGTGACCACCGGTATTGTCTGGAGGAAATCCAGCATGGCACTGTCTTTGGCGATGAGAAAATCCTCCAGATGGTTAAGTGTCCGGTGCAGCGCATCGAGATACTCGCTGGATTGGAAAAGATTCATGAAATGGCCTTCCAGGATTTTAAGCCACATCCCATATGTTTCCTTTATATTGCCCGGTAAATTACCCTGCTCGGCCATTTCCCGCAGTTTGTCCTGGAGTACCTGAAACGATTGCTCCATAGGCAGGTAGAGGATGGAAAGAAACTCGGCAAGTGTTGTCTGAAAAATGTTGTGCTTGTCGAGCATATCATTGAAGCGCTCCTGATAAAACCTGGTCAGTCCCAGGGGAGGAATTTTCAGATATTGCCTGAGTTCCTGTTCGTAGATGTCGGTCAGTGCCTTGAAAACCTGCTGGTCGAGGTTATCAAAATTGTATGCCTCAGCGCGTTTGCCGATCCTGTTTGCCTTTTCCATCAGGTGGATTTGCGTCTTCATCGCGGCCTCGACACCGGAGAGGGCTATTTTCATCATGATTTCCGGCAGGGCACTCATAGAATTGACGGTAGCCGAGGCTGATTCCGGTTCGGTCATCATCCGGGAAAAGGATTTCAGCAGGTTCAGATTTGTTTGCAGCTGCTCGGTAAAACGGTTTTGGACGGACGATTGTGTTTTGAGTAATGTTTCCGAGCCCGAAGGCATAGTCTGTGCGATACCGCCCAACCAGATATTTGCTGCTTTTTTTATCCAGTCAAAAAACGAGGGGTCGATAAATTGGGGAGTCATACCTTCGTCTGCCATGGCATCCTCTTAAAAGACAATTTTTAGCATCGGTAAGCGGGTTTAAAATTTTGTTAAGATAAGGACAAACATTTGCCACCAAGAGCTTCGCGTTAAGAATAATACAAAAGGAACCCTTTGTCAACGATTCGACGGGTTTATCCGCAAGATGACGGTTGTCTGGAAATAAAATCCACTGTATACTGCCAAAAAAATCGACAGGATCGGCTCGGGAGGTTTTCACAATGCCTGAAGACAAAAGCCCTTCGATCACAAAGCTGACGCCAGACGAGCTGTCAGGCTTTATCGGCGTGACGCCGGCGGATAATGTGCAATCGCTGGACACGGCTCTGCCCTGGAAAAGTAAAATGATCGGAAGTCAGATCAGGGACCTGTTCGGCTACCAGCGGATGCTTGACGCTATCGGCAAAGATTTTTACCTTTTCGGTCCATGGGCAATTGCTGCCACGTGGCAAAGCGCACTTCTGGATACCCTGCTCGCTCCAGTGAAGGCCGCCGCGCGCCTGGCGGTGGGTGCCTCGAGAAACCCCGACGCGATCGCGGACGCAAACGGTTGGATTTATAAAAGCTATTCGCGCCTGCTTTATACGCTGACCGGTTTTTTTATCAAAAATGGCAAATTTGATCGCGAAAAAGCGGCCCGGATCTGTACCACGGCAAAAGGAAAAGACTATCTGAAAAACTACATGGATGAGTTCGGCGAACTGGAGCGTATGTATAATAACATCGGCCTGACGCGCCTCAAGGCGATGAAAGAACTGCTCAAGTGCCTGCTGGTCTTGATTACAGAACAGCCCTTCTCAGACGGATACCTGCCTTTTGCCAAAGATGATGATGGCGCCAAGCCGGGCCGGCCTTTTGAAGAATATCTTGCCGAGAACCGCCGGCGACTGGAAAACCTGTATGCCGAAAGCGCTTTCGACATCAAGGAATACTCAGAAAGAGCCACGGGAGGCATCATCGGCTGCTCCGAGTATGAGTATGTGGAAGGGTCGCTGATGCACCGGGTACGTCTGCGCCACTATCCACTTCGCCACCGCGTCAGGCCCAACGGGAAGGTAATCTACATGGCGACGCCGCTCATCAATAAACCGGAACTGTTCGATCTGACAGCCGGGAAATCGGTGGTCGAGGCTCTGTTGAAAAAAGGGTACGAGATTTATATGGTCGATCACGGGGATCCCGGCTGGGAGGAGACGGAACTGGGGCTGGATTTTTACGGTAAGGCCATTCCCGATTATTACATCGACCTGCTGAAAAAACGGCATCCCCGCTCGGAGATTTATATTATGGCTTACTGCATGGGGGGCACGCTGATCATGCCCTATCTGGCACGACGTGCCGAAGAGAGACTCGCGGCGGGAAAAAAGATGGATATAAAAAAAGTGGCCCTGATGGCCTCGCCAGTGAAATTCGATGACGAGGAAAGCGGGCACGCACCGATTCGCAGACTTATCCGTCGTGACTATGATCCCTATCTGATGAAAGAACTTTTCGGCGCGGTTAATATACCACCGCAGGTCATCGAAGCGGGAATGAATGAAATCCAGCCTGGCGTGCAGTACACGGTAGTTTTGGGGTTTTACGGGCGCGCCGAAGAAAGGGAGGCGATCAGCGACGCTGCGCCTTTTCTATACTGGCTTACCCACGGGACAAAATTCCCCGTCACCGCCCATATTCAGTGGATTCAGAATGTGTTTATCGGCAACCAGATTTACGAGGGAACCTACTGCCTGCCTTCCACGAACCCTGAATTGGACGGCAGACCGGTTAACATGGAGATATTGAAAAAAGCCGGAGTCCGTATTTTCGACTACAAGGGCTCCAGAGACCCCATCGCCCCTGCCGGCTCCTGCGTGGCTGGCCAGATTTGGGGTATGACGGGCAAGGGAAACGTCCCCTTCACCAGCGGACATTTAAACAGAGTTATTGAAAAAAACATCGGCCATATTTTTGTCGTCAGCCGCAAGCTGCTTGCCCAGTATCTGGAGATGGTGGAAGCCTTTTACGAAGACTGAAAAAGTCTTATCCTTTCTGCTCCAGGAGCTCCGGCCAGGGAAGAGAGGGGAATACCTTCGTCAGGGGGTGGTCGTCTTCTACTAAGTGATACTCCAGCTTTTCGAAAGAATTTTTGGCGATCCGGTAAACGTTGGAAGGTTCCACGACCTCATCATTGGTACCGTGATAGATGATCACCGGGATTTTAAGTTTTTGTTTTACTGCCTTTTCAAACCCTTCGATATTGAGTGCGGGAGCAAGCAGGACAAGTTTTTTTATGCTCTGTTCATTGTCCAAGGCATAACTGGCCGCCATCAGCCCCCCGTAGCTTGACCCCACCAGGATCAGGTCGTTTTTATTCTGAAGAACGTTTCCGAGCTTTTGCATTCTGGCCGGAAAATCTCCTCGATAGTCATGAATGATCATCTGCGGGTAATATTTCCGGAAATATTGCGCTTTGTTACCCTGCGACGTGCTTTCCAGACCGTGAATAAAAACGAGCGTACTTTCCATTCTTTTCTTTAGTGCCTTTCTTTTCCCTGATTTTTATATCAATTAAATATTGCCCGGATTATGCCATTGTGTTAGATGCTGTCAACCGTATTTTTGAATCAAAGGAGATTGTATATGGCTTTGGTATTACCTTTTCGGGCAATTCGTCCGGTTTTGCAATACGCCTCTCAGGTAGCGGCCCTGCCCTACGATGTGATGACAAGGGATGAAGGAAAAAAGGTGGTGGAGGGGAAACCCTTGAGTTTTCTGCATGTGGAAAAGTCGGAAATCGACGTGCCGGACGGCACATCTCCGGACGATACGATTATCTACGAAGCGGCGAAGAAAAACTTTGGAAAATTAATAGAAGACGGGATCCTTCGGCAGGACGACTCTGACTGTTATTACATCTACCGCCAGCAGATGGGCGAGCAGATACAGACGGGGATTGTCGGAGTAATGAGCGCGGCGGAATATGACGAAGGAAAAATCAAGAAACACGAACTTACCCGTCAGGACAAGGAAGATGACCGCACCAGGCATGTTGCTTACGTTAACGCGCAGACCGGTCCCGTGTTTATCAGCTACAGATCGCGTTCGGGCATCAATGAAATCGTCCAAAAAATTTCTGCGGGCAAACCTGAATATGATTTCACGGCCGAGGATGGAGTGAGGCACACGGCCTGGGTAGTGGACCAGGAGCAACAAATAGAAACCATTAAAAGCGAATTTGCCCGCGTGGACGCCCTTTATATAGCGGACGGCCACCATCGCGCCGCGGCCGGTGCTGCCGTAGCGCGTCAAAGACGACGTGAGGGTCGGCCGCAGGAGTCAGATATGGTCCTGGCCGTTTTTTTCCCCCATGATCAACTGAAGGTGATGGACTACAACCGTGCGGTGAAGGATTTACATGGTCTGACTCCGGAAGAGTTTAAACAAAAAATTCGTGGCCGTTTTTCCGTGTCCGAAAATTTTACCTCCAGATCGCCTGAGCGTCCGCATGATTTTGGGATGTATCTTTCAGGTAAGTGGTATTGCCTCACCATCAAAGACGGTGCCTACGATGCCCGGGACCCGGTAGCCAGCCTTGACGCAGCCATTTTGCAGGATCATCTGCTTGCGCCCATTCTCGGCATTGACGATCCGCGCACCGATGACCGGATTAAATTTATCGGCGGCATCCGGGGGATGAATGAGCTGGAGAAACTTGTCGATCAGGACGGATACGCCGTCGCCTTTTCACTTTATGCCACCAGCATGGAAGAAATCATGAAAGTGGCGGACGAAGGCAAAATTATGCCGCCCAAGTCCACCTGGTTTGAGCCGAAGCTGCGCAGCGGGCTGTTTGTCCACAGTCTTGACCAGGAAAAGGCCTGTGACAAGTGACCTGCGAAGTGAGCTTCTGATTAACCTCAACATCACAACCGGCCAAGCAAGTTAGCCCAAAACAAAACTCCACACCGTGGAGTGGATCGCTATAAGCTGGGTTGGAAGGGAAAAAATAAGGAGGGAAAGATGAACAGGGTTAAAATAAACTATCTGGTAATTATTTATTTGGCTTTGGTTATGGGTCTTTCCGGCTGTGCAACTACTGGAATTTATTCCATTGAAATCAATTACGACCCGACTTATGCGCATGTGCCGGACTTTTTGCAACCTGCCCATAAGGACTTGCAGTCCATTATTCATGTTGTCGAATTTACGGATGCCCGTAAACTTGACGATCCGCTGGTGATCGGACGGGTGATCGAAAGCAGCGGGGCTAAAATTCTGGTTTTGCCCAGACATACCCGCCCGACAATGGCGGTAGCAGAAGGCGTGAGACAATACCTGCGCAAAGCCGGCTACAATGTTTCTTCCGTTGGTCCTAAATGGGATTTGCAGGAAAAGACAATGCAGCAGGCGGTAACGGGTAAGCTCCTGATCGGAGGTGTGATTGAGGAAATGGAGATCAACTGCCGCAAATCATTTCCTACCAATACCTACACCACGAAATTGAAGATGACCCTGTACTTGGCAGATTCCGTCAATAAAAAAATTGTTAATCAGGTTGCAGTTCAGGCG
>Ga0209718_1004875_pt1 | contig 10937 bp, 11 predicted proteins | sample AD_JPNAS1_MetaG_FD_184420 | JGI IMG/M metagenome (GOLD analysis project Ga0209718, IMG submission 184420) | Active sludge microbial communities of municipal wastewater-treating anaerobic digesters from Japan - AD_JPNAS1_MetaG (SPAdes) (version 2) | ecosystem: Engineered > Bioreactor > Anaerobic... | reverse complement strand
ATACGCGTTTGGCTGGGACAATGGGTCGATTTCAGTGTAATCAAATTCCGCATCAGAAAGGAAGACCCCCAACAAGCGGGTCCAGGGTACCCTCCACAAGGTGTCGGGTCCCCTGACCCGTGACGTTAGCGAGAAGAGAAGAATATGGATGCATCCGCGCGGCTCGTGGGTGTATCCTCAACCCGAAGGGAGAAGACAATGCAGACAAAGATAATCGCTGGCGTCGCAAGGTTGGTTCTGACCGTTGCTGTATTCATCGGCATGACCACCGCGCAGGCGCAGAGTGCAGACCGAACCGATGAGTACAAAGCGGAAATCGCCTCCATCGAGCACTTCAACGAAGTGCAACGAGAAGCGGATATGCCAGAGATGCCCATTTCGTCCTATGAGGATTGGCTCAAGGCGAAAGAAGCTGCGGAAGCAATCGCTCTTGCCACGAAATCAGCCGCGCCCGCAGACACACCAAGCAAACAGGATCAAATGCGGCAATGGCTCAATGAGGGCATTCACGCTACCGGCAAGCGGCCAAGTTCACAACAGGATGTTCACAATGAACGCCGGGATCGGTTGTGGGCCATGTCCGCGCACTTGCTCAAGGCGCGCGAGGCGGAAATGACAGAGGCTCGGGCATGGGTCAAGCAAGCCGGGCTTGCGGAATATGGAAAGACAGAAGACGGGGTCGTAATGGGCCTTGTGGGACTGCAAGACGGACTGCCTCGATACAACATTACCTACAACGTCGTCGCTGCCGATACCATTTCCGTGGATGAACTCTGGCCGGGTGGGAGTTCTGGTCTATCCATTACAGGTTCAAATACGTTGATGGGGATTTGGGATGGGGGCGACGTTCTCACAAATCACACGGAGTTCGTAGCTGGCGCGACCACGCGCATGACTGATAAGGATGGAATCAGCCCCCTGCCAATTGACTGGCACCCAACAGCGGTTGCGGGAACAATGGCTGCTGGTGGGTCTGTATCGAGTGCCAAAGGTATGGCGTTCAAAGCAACGGTATGGGCTTACGACTGGTACTATGATCTGGATATAGAGATGAACTCCGCTTACGCAAACGATGTCCGAGTCTCCAACCACTCCTATGGACAGCAGGCAGGATGGGGCACAATTACACTTACTGGCCCAATCGTGACAAACTGTTGGTGGGGAGACCTTGCGATTAGTGGTGCGGAGAGCCACTACTTCGGTCGATATGATTCATACTGCACGAACGTTGACGCCATTGCGTACGGTAATCCTCGAAGCCTGACCGTATGGGCCGCTGGAAATGATCGCGACGATTCGGCCCCGCCCGCAGGTTCGCAATATGTCACATTCACGAACGGCACCCCGATTTGGAGTACCGCATCACGACCGCACGACTACGCCAAAGGCGGGTATGACACCATTACCGACCGGGGACTTGCGAAGAATGTCCTTACCATTGGAGCCGTGTACAAGATTGTCGGGGGTTATGGCGGCACAGGAACCGTCAATATGTCCGCCTTCAGCGGATGGGGTCCAACGGATGACGGAAGAATCAAGCCGGATGTTGTCGCCGCAGGAGTCGGCTTGTTCACCCCCGTTCGACATCCCGGATTCCCTAGTGCCACCAACTACTACACCACGAACGCAGTGGGATCCAGTTTTTCCTCCCCTTCCGCCGCTGGTGCCGTTGGCCTCCTTGTCGATCTTCGCGCGAGACTCGCGCCGCAACACCCCTTCCTTTCGTCCACTCTGAAGGGACTGCTCATTCATACAGCCGACGAAGCCGCTTCCATCGGCCCCGACTACAGAACGGGATGGGGCCTTGTCAATGCGGACAAGGCTGCCAATTTGGTCCAGGGAGACCACGACACTGGCGGCAAGCAGTTCATCAAGGAAGTTACGTTGGTGAACGGTGACTACATTGAGTTTGCAGTCACAGCCACTGGCGGCGTCCCACTTAAAGTCACGATTGGCTGGCCCGACCCGGCAGGAGCGGCACAACCGCTTCAACTGAATCCAACGAACCTTGTGTTGGTGAACGATCTTGACTTGCGCGTTGTCAGCGCAAGCGGAACTACCAACTTGCCTTGGATTCTCAATCCGGCCAGTCCATCGAATTCCGCTACGAAAGGAGACAATTACCGCGACAACGTGGAACAGGTTGTTGTCACAAACGCTATGGCCAGTGAGCAATTCATTGTCCGTGTGACCCATAAGGGAACGTTGGTTGATGACACGGGCCAACCATCATCCCAAGACCTGAGCATTATTCTGTCTGGGATCGTGCCGGAAACGAGATCGGAACTGGCTATTGTGGAGGCCGATTTTGCGGGCGGTTCTGAACTGATACTCTGGCCGTCCGTTGTCGGGCAGAATTACCGGGTTCAAGCAGCCGTTGATCTCCTCGAACAGGTGTGGACAAATACCAGCGCAGAGATCAGTGCGACCAAGACCAACACGGCTTGGGAATCCGGCATCACGCCTGATGGTGAACTTCAATTCTATAGACTCATAGAAACCAACTAAGGAGGAATCGCGATGCAAGGTCGGCGGTTTCTCCTATTGCTGGGTTCATTGTTCGCCCTCTATGTGCCGTCAACACATGGTGGCATTTCGTTCACATGGCTTGACGAGCCCATAAACATGACCAGATGGCCCGGCCCGTACTCCGCCGACCTTGATCTCGACGCAAATGGCTTTGTGGATTTCATTCTACAAACCGAAAACTTGGTTTTCGAGATCGTCCCACAGACAGGCAATGCCGTCTTGGCTTGGCCTTATCCCCCGCCAGATGCTGGAAGTCTTGTCATCCAACCAGCAGCAGGACAATCAATCGGAGAAACACCCTTGCCGGGATCAACATGGTGGGAAGACGAATCGCTATTCTCAGCATGGAACAACATCGGCAGCATTGGCATTTGGGTTCCCCCGAATGAAGCCGGTTATTTCGGTATACGATTCACAATTGACAGCGGTTCTCACTACGGCTGGGTCTACCTTGATAACTCATGGGGGGCCGCTGGCGGTGGCGACATCCTTGGTTGGGCATATGAAACAACTCCATACACATCAATCCTCGCGGGCGCAGTTCCAGAACCCAGTACGCTCGTGTTACTTGGAATAGGCTCTCTTGTCGTTCTGGCGCGGATAAGAAGAAAATATCGCTAACAATCGGCTTCACGCTTACGGTTGACCCGCGGCGGGTCAACCGAAGGTGAGCCGTGACGTTCGGCATGAATACAAGGACCATTATGCAATCTACAGGTTTCACGGCATTACCAGATCAGTGGAGATCATATGTCACGCTCACAATAAAAAGTGTGGCGGTGTCTTCTGTTGTAATAACTCTCTTCGCAGCTTCCATGAACCTGTTATCTTCATATTCGTATTGGTGGGATGAATTGTATACGATTACCGCCTCACGCGAATCATTCATGACCATGTTGCGATATGTCTTTGGTGATGTCCATCCCCCGTTTTACAACATTCTGATGTGGGTCTGGGTTCGCTTGTTCGGCGATGCAGAATTTTTTGCACGCGCATTTTCATGGCTTGCTGTTTCCGGCTCGATATTCGCGATCATAATGCTGGCAAGAACATTCCAACCTCCTATCCGCTATTTTATTCTGATCATTTACGGTTGTACATGGACCGTTCCATACTATGCGCAGGAGGTCAGATCGTATGCACTCCTTCTATTTCTATCGTGCATTACGCTATACTTATTCATCACACGTCGCAACTTCTGGGGCCTGATTGCGTCCACCATTGCCTTGGGACTCACCCATTTCTTTGGAACGGTTATGGCCGGACTTGTGCTATTATGGGTGTTCATTGACAACATTAGAGACGTTAAGAAAACATGCGCATCCGTTGCAGCAGCTTTTGTTATAGTTCTTTGGCCGCTTGCTATGATCATTTTCGGTAATGCTACAAGCCGAACTGGTGGCTCATTTTGGATAACATCTGATGGACCTTTGGACACCATTTCCAAGGCTATGCAAGCAGCGTTTCCGCTGCTAGAAAGAGATTTTTGGTCTTGGTTCTGGACTATATCATCCTTCGTGCCCGGCCCGCGATTGTTCAAAATTGTTCTCCTGCTTGGAGTGATCGCTGCAACGGCAAGAATACTTAAACCCAGATTGGTATTGTCAACATCTGATCAGGCTCCACTAATCAAGTCGCTGTACTTGACGCTGGGTATTCTTACAATCCCCTTGCTTATAGATTTGCATACGCCAATATCGACCACAAGGAACTTCATCGTTGTAATACCTCCTGCGATAACCATGACGGGTATTGTTCTCGGTATAATTGCCCGTGGTAGCGTATTCCGGAGCGGTATGATGACTGCCTTGGTGTGCTATTATTTTGCAGCGTCACAACCCATTATGTGGGCTCAGTTACAAGCAAAATGGAGACCACATCAAAACTGGAAAGAAGCATCTCGATTTGCCATTGATCACATTAATGAAAACAGTGATATAAATGTTTACTATTTGCAGCGCGGCGAGAAAGTGTCTTCATGGATGCAAATGAATCACAACTATTATTTAAATGTGCTCGGTCACCCAGAGATTAACCTTGCGCCGTTATTTGCTGATGATGTGGATAGTCTCACGGCGCATTGGTTAATTCTGGCCGGGCACTCGGAGAAGGAAATGCATGCTCTATTCAATCGTCTTGAAGAAGCAAGAAAAACATACAGTGTGTATTATCCAAGGCAATCATGGCGTGAGTCAGTAGCTGTTATATATTCTGATGAAAAGTGATATCTGCCGAACAATCGCCTGCAACTCTACGCCGGTTCCGCTGCGCTCCACCGGCGAGGTTGAGGCGTGACGTTCGCAAGAAAGAAATATGACCATCAACAAAATCATTAAGTGGACTCGTCGTGGTGCTATATCAGCATTCTGTGATTACAGGTGGAAATCCCGTGAATGCAATCCGAAGTGGATCGGAAGTCCGTCTGGCGGTGCATATGTGGACGTATCACTTTTATGCAAAGACAGCATAATCTATTCGTTTGGCATCGCTACGGAAATTTCCTTTGATCGGGCAATTATCAAGGAGATGGGATGCAAAGTCTATGGATTTGACCCAGACCCCCGATCCGAAGCTTGGCTCAATCGCCCAGATATATGGGTTCCGCCTGAATTCCTATTTTCTCGGATTGCGCTTGACTCAACATCAGGAAAGCGAGCGTTTTTCATAACGGATATTGAGCGGATGACTGGCGGTTTTTCACCAGGTAGGGACTCTGATAAAATAGATGCGGATTGTTTTACACTTGCCGACATTATGAAACGATTCTCACACGAATGGGTGGATTACATAAAACTGGACGTTGAGTCAGCCGAATACCCCATTATTGAATCATGGCTCAATCAATATGACCAACTTCCTGTTGGACAATTATGGATTGAGTTTCATCCTAATGGTCGGAAGCTAACAGAATCCACCGGTAAGTCATTGGTGAAATCGCTTAGTACAATAGGTATGATTTCTGGCTACAGGAACTACTTCCGTCAACCCAATAATTACTTGTTGATTAACAAGAATGTTGCGAACAAGCGGCCGCACCCTACGGCGCACAAAGTGCGCCGCGGGTGAGCCGTGACGTTAGCCCGAGAGATACAAAGACGACGAAAGGAACCGCGTAGTATGCCGAGAAAGCCCCTTAATAGAAGCCTGCACGCCGCGAAGGCGACCAAGCAGGACGAGTTCTATACTCAGCTTTCCGACATCGAAAAGGAACTTGTCCATTACAAGAGGCATTTCAAGAACAAAACCGTCCTGTGCAACTGCGACGACCCGCGTGTAAGCAACTTCTTCAAGTACTTTCTTAACAATTTTGAGGTACTGCATCTCAAGAGACTGATCACCACCTGCTACCAAAACGACAAGCCAGACCTGTTCAGCCAGCACAAGTCGGACAATTTTACGTCCGCAATCCGCTTGACCAGGACTTTGGGGACATCCGCGATCGGCATGCCGAGAAAGAGGCCTTTGATGGCCATGTCGTCAGGCCCCGGCTGCGCCACGGGTTCGTCCGCCAGAATGCCGGGGTCGAATGTCCGAACGGGCGGCGGCGGAGGGGTTGCGCACCCTTGGCCATAAAGGCATGCCAGCAGGACAAGAAGCGACCCCAAGGCAACAGGACTCCCTCGCGTCTTGCCGGAACAATGGCTAATCCGCATGGCCAAACAAGCAATAAGCGATTTCATGGCGTTAAACCCCTTGAGTTCTCCAATTGAATGCCCAAAGGCTGTACAACCCGGCCTATTGCAGCACCCGCAGCCTTTCCGCGCCGCGGACGGCGGCGGCCCGGACGCTTTCCGAAGTCGTCTTCACATTGTCCAGATACTTGTCCGCCTGGTAGATCCGCGCCACGTCGTTGGCGATTCCATCCAGCACGGGCAAGCTCTTTTCGGTGCCTTTTTGCGCGAGAAATTCGCACATGAGGGTGGCAGCGGAGGCGCTGGTCTCGTCCTCTAGAGCCTTGATGAAAAGCCTTTCGGCGTATTCCGGGAAGGTATTTGCGATCAGGCGGGCGGCGCGAGCGCGCTGGGCCGGATATAATCCTTTGATCAGAAGCGTTCCGGCGAATTTCAATGCCTTTTCTTGGTCGGATGTCAGCGCCATGACCGTCACGCCGGCCTGGACAGCCGTCTCGGCATCCGGAGCCTCCATTGCGTATTCGGCCAAATCATCCCGCAAGTAGGTCATTTGCTTTTCGGCCATGGTCTGCAGCAAAGCCACCCGGACCTTCCAGTTTCCCTGGGCCAAAAGGGCATCCCTCAGCTTGAGCCCCTCTTCCTCCGTCAGATTCCGCTTGGCCAGCTGCCTGGCTGCCGCCACCGCGTCGCTCGTAACAGACTTGGGCGAGCTGGCCGTTTCAATCAAAGCCGCCGTTCCATAGGAAGCTGGATCGTAGGTCGTTTTTCCGATCATGCTCGACATCGATGCGCACGATGCGCACGACAGCACAACCAAGTTCATTGCCAATGTTTGCAGCCATTGAATCTTCATTATTTCTCTCCTTTTGATCTTTAGAACGTGAACCTGGGCTTGCTCTCCGGCGCCTGGGCGGGCCCATCGGCATCCGCCGTTTCCAACGGGCGGCAGATCTGCCCAACCATGAGGTCTTCCGGCCGCTCGACCGGCTTGCTGATGCGGCATTTCGAGAACTTGACCTGGGTCTCGTACACCACGACCTCGCCCGCAGTCATTTCCTCGCTTCCCAGCACTTCGCCCGTATCCGGGTCCACCACCTGCTTGCCGCGGGCGTAGACGATCAGCCGATCCCCGACGGAGACCACCGTTTCCCCGGCACTGACGGTCACCACCTTTTCATCCGCATTGACCGCAATGATTTTGATGGGATAAAGGGTGGTGACGATCTTGGCCACCACGTTCTGCGCCAGGGTGTCCAGCAGGCGGCCGATTTCCCCTTGGCTCTCCGAGGCCCGGCCGAGACCCAACACCCCGACTTGAGATGAGGTCGTGTCGATTTGGCCCGTCACCTGGTCGCTGCCCACCACTGTTCCCAGTTCATTGTCCACCAGACGCATGTCTAAAGTGATCTTCATGGTCAGCGTTTCGTTGCCGCCGACAATTGAGTACCCCTTTTGCTTCCGGTAGGTTTCAAACCTCGTGATGGTTCCAAAGGCGCTGTATTTAGCGGATTGCATCTTGCCGCGCTGAACAAGGGCGGCCTGGTCATAATCACCATCCACCTCATTGTCCATCTGTCTCTTGATTTCGTTGATGCGAGTCATCTCGATCACCGTGAATTTCCCGGACTTTTGCGCCTTGGTGACCACCATCTCCCGAAGAACCTGCGATTCCTTCTCGATGGCCGTCTCCTCCCGGTCGCTAGGCTTCTGCGCAGCTTGAGGGCCATCGCCCTGACCCCGCATACCGGCATCCACCGTCTGGCCGCTCAATGCCCCGACTCCGATTCCAGCCAAAGTTTCTTTTGTTCCACCCACGGCAGCGCCCACCAGTCCGCCCACAATGGCGCCCCCGACCGCACCAATCCCTTGTCCCGCGCCCGCCGAGCCAATAGGCTTTCCGCTCCGATCCGCCGTTTGCGAAAGATCGAATTCGTTGCTGTATTTGAATTTCCCGATCGCCAGCGTCGGCTTCTCGCCCGTCACCGGAATTTCTTTTTTGGACGGGGTGACACCACCCGTCTTCCGCGCAATCATCAATGCCGCAAAAGTGACATCTGGGGTGACTGCGCTTGCAAAGGCTCCAACAGGACTGATCCGATCTACCTTGATCTTCCCCACCTCGGTCTCGTCGACCAGCATCTTGCCGGGGTTGCGAGGATCTTCGAATTTATCTTGCTGGAAAATAGTCAGTTCATCCCCGACCGCCAGTGCTTTCTGATCGTCCGAAAGCATGATTTCGCCGGTTTCCTTAACCCTCAGAATTGTGATTTCGCCAGCTTCCGCCTGCGCACCGGTCTGCGGCGTGCTGGCCGCCGTCAACTTTCCTGACACTGCCGCATTAATTTGGCTGGCTAAATCCTGAGCTAAAGCTTCGGCCGCTTCGGTGCCGGTCGCGAAAAAATGCTTGATGTTGGATTTGGCATCCACCAGTGAAATGCCAGTCTTCACATCAACCACCCGTGCAACCGCCAAGGCGCGAAATTCAAAACTCAAAAATCCCCGTTTTACGCCGGTTTTTTCAAAAGCCCCAACTTTCGCCACAATTCGATAATTGCTTGCCGCATCCCTTCCGGACTGGATCTCCTCGGGACTCGAGGCCATGGAGAATTCCCGGGCCTTGACCAGATCGCCAAATTCCGAGCGGTCCACCACATCCACGATGCCGCCATCCGTCAAGGCCGAACGCAGCAAAGTTCCGAAGTTTTCGATGTCGCCCGCGAATTCCGGCGCGACGCCGGTTGCCGGCTGCACCGCCACCTCCACCACGGACTTCGCGCCCAGTGCCACTGATGACGCCGTTATGGATACCGCAATACAACAATAAATCCAGTTTCGCTTCATTGCATTTCCCTCCTTGATCGTGCCGCATTCTGCCGCGGCAGAAACAACACAACTCTACATACTACCCAAAATCGCCGCGCGCTTGGTGTCATACTCGTCTTGCGTGATGAGCCCGCCATCCAGCATGTCTTTCAACTGCTTCATTTTCTCTATTGGGCTCGGACCAGACGATGCCGCTACAGGAGCCGGCGCAGGCTTCATGGTTTCGTTCATTAGCGCCGCGGCCTCTTGTGTCGCCTTGCGCAGTAATTCCTGCATGATTTCCCGACGCTCCTTTGGCGCAAAGCCCGCTGATTGATCGCGCGTGGTGACCTCTTGGTTGTAACTTGCCGCAACCGTATCCGATGCCATCTCGTAAAGTGTGATTTTAACCGGCAAGCGATAAAGCCTGGTTTCAACGCTTGTGGGCCCATCGGTCATCGCCAATTCGCGAACGCTCAGGTCGCCAACCAACCCTTCCACATAATGGGTGGGAGCCATATTTTCGCCGCCTTCCGGTGCGTTACGACCCAGCACCGCATTTTCAAGATTCAAATCGCGATTTGCATTTTCGCCCCCGCGCTTCCGCTTGATCTGGAATACGGCGGGATATTTTCCCAATTCCGATTCCATCATTCCGGAGGCCTGGATAATCGCCCGTCCTTCGTCGCTCTTGATCAACTGGTCGCGCACGCTCTTGTTTGCATTCATATGGTCATTATAGCGATCTAGCTCAATCTGCTGCTTCTTGGCTTGCCAGCGCTCCAATTCCTGCTGTTCCTGCCGCATCGCAGCCAGCCGATCCTCTTCTGGAAGCTTGTCCATTTGCGCCGGAGTCAAAAGCGATTCGGGTCTTGCTTCGAGTGGGTTTTTTACGCGCTCCTGCTGATACGAACGAACAGAAACCGATGGAATCAGAAAGTCATATACGGCCACTGTGATTTTTTCAGCCTGTGCATAAGCACCCGTCCCAAATGCCGCCAATACGGCAATCGCACCAAACCAGTTTTTCATTAGCATGCTCATTGAACGCCTCTCTATTTTATCCGTTTTCTCAATTCTTTGTCGTGCTTTCGGATAGAAAGCCCGTTGTTGTCATAAACCGTCACGCTGGCACCTTCATCTGGCAGGAAACATTGAATATAGACCAGCGCCGTCATCCCGATATGCGGGTCTGGCATTTCAATGCCTGTTTGCCATTCCGCCCCTTGCAACCCCCATACTTCCGTCAGAACTCTGGCAAACTCTTCCTTAGTCAATCCCGCCAATCCAAATAAATACTGTGCCAATTGGGGAGTAATGACAATGGCCTCCACCCGTTCATGATCGTTCGCCATCACGATCCCTTGGCCTCCATTCAGCTTGAAGCAGGAGCGCTCTCCAGGCAGAGGCATAACTGGCGAAATCTGCACAGCCTCCATTTTAGTTAATGCTCGTTCTCGTGCCTGTTCGATATCCATCCCAAGACGAATGCCCTTTAGAACAATCTCCGCCGAAAGGGTCAGCGGGGGGAATCCCACCAGGATAACGACCCCAAGCAGCCGCTTGCTCAAGAAAACCCACTTCCCGCTCATGTAGTTCTGGCCTTGTCCTAAATTTTCCCAATAAAAAGGGGCGCTAACCCACCGGTTCATTGATAAGAAATCGCTTTTCAGGGGCACGGGCACCCGCCCGCCTGCCTGTGCGTGTCCGCACGCAGACAGGCTAGAACCGGTCTGAATGAGCGCTTTCATGGTGGAAATGTAGTAGGATCGGGCTGGTGATGTCAAGTCCGACGTCAAACGCGATTCGAACGCCCGTCAAACCACGGGCAAAAAGTCCGAGTGACCGTAAAACGGCCCGACAAGGCGAGTTCGGCACCGTCTGGAGGCGCACCGCACCCGTCGCGATGGATCAGCCGTTCGCGTACATCATGACCGGTTCGGTATCGTAGTCCGGGAATGGGTCATCGTAGCA
>Ga0209718_1004869_pt1 | contig 10947 bp, 9 predicted proteins | sample AD_JPNAS1_MetaG_FD_184420 | JGI IMG/M metagenome (GOLD analysis project Ga0209718, IMG submission 184420) | Active sludge microbial communities of municipal wastewater-treating anaerobic digesters from Japan - AD_JPNAS1_MetaG (SPAdes) (version 2) | ecosystem: Engineered > Bioreactor > Anaerobic >... | reverse complement strand
CTTCGCAGGAATGACGGGGGGAGGAGCAGGAATGACGTGGAGTGCGGGAATGACGCGGAAAGGAGAAGGAATAGCGGGGAGTACAGTGATGACGGGGAGTGTTGAAATGAGAGTGGACACAGAGGTGGCGCCGGAGGCATGCAATTCTTCCCCTGGGAACGCCAATCGACTATTGGCACACAAGCGGGTCATGACGAAGGCAGTCACTCAAATCCACTGCGGAAATATGCCCTGCGACATACCTCCCAAAAACATAGTCCTCACCTGCCTCTTGCCAATAGGTCGATTGGCGTTCCCAGGCTGGCGGATTTTATGTTTTAAGTCAAAGCATTTTGGTGTGAAACCCATATAAGTCTCCGGTATAAATTCGTGTTTACTCGTTGTTCTTCCCTTGCCAATGCGGAGAGTGGCGTTCCCAGGAGAGGCGATGACGGCTTTATACGCCAGGCGCCGCCGTCCACTGTGTCCACTCTGTCCACTGATTTTGGTGTGGCATGGCGGAGAAAAACAGGGACTTTAATCTGCAAATTTCACTACAAGCATCCTATGGCTTTTGTCGGCGGTGCGGGCATCTCCACATTACAAAACCGCCCGTGGAACATAAAAAGCGCAGGAATACCTGCCGGATGCATTTGCCGCATTCCCCGTATATTTCCTATAATAGTGGGCTGTTTAGTTTGCTTTCTTTTAACGGGAGAATACTGTATGCGCCATGGCACGAACCTTCTTGCCTCAATGGAAGGGATGAGTCGCACCGCATTTTTAATCGTGCAGGAACTGTCTCAGGCGGGGCGTTCCGGGCTGACGCCTGCGCTGCTGGCGAAAAAACTCGAAATACCTCAGGAGGAAGTGGAGTATTTCGTGGATGTGCATCACGGTGTGATGTATACCAATCTGACCCGCATCTGTCTCAGTTCGGGGGGGCTTGGACTTGCCAGACGTGTTCAGGGCGGGCTAGCCAGCCGTGGCGACGCCTCTTTTCTTCTTGAGCATGTCCGGGCGCTGGGCGATGCTGCCCTGCAGCGGCTGGAAGAGCGCCTGGGTCTTGACGGCAGCGCATCCAAAACTGCGCTAGCCCTTGCCGTGCTGCATCTTCTTTATAAAACGCCTGCCACCATTGAAACCCACATTCGGACAGGCGCCTATTCTCCTCTTGCCAGATCGGTTTTTCAGAGGCTGCTTGAATCAGATACCGGCAGTATTCGCATGGAAACGCTGCGCCGTGAGTTTGCGGCGGGCAGCACTGCGCTGGAAGCCGCGCTTCAGGAGTTGATCAGCGACTATGTTCTTTTCGAAAAGTTCCGTTTTGATGACGAAGGCTTTCTCTATCGAAGCTTCAGCCTGCTTCAGGAACTTCGGGATTTTTTATTTTCAGGCAATGACGAACGTCCCGCTGCGGCAGACATGCCGCCTCCGCACAAAGGCGTGATTGAAGAACAGCGCAGTGAAGGCATGTGCTTCACGGATCTGCTCGGCCGTATTACCGCTGCCATAGCAGCGCGGCCCTGCCGCATCCGCAAGGGCAGCACTTCTCTCGATTCCGATGCGGCGCTTTTCAAGGAAGACCGGGCGCGGCTGGAAGAGATCATTTCCGAAGACCACGACCCGCCGCTGAGAGCTTTTATGGACGCTGCCTATCAGCTTGGGTGGATCAAAAACACAGATAACCTCTGCGTCGTGTGTGACGTGGCGCCGCTGCTGGAATTCAGTCTCCTGGAAAGACATCGGCTTGTGGTTCGCAGGCTGACCGGTGGGCAGCATGCTTCCGACTATGGGTTGCTGATCCGTGCATCTGCCACCCTGCAGCCGGAGCAGTGGTACAGCATCCATGACTTTGCCCGCTTTGCCCTGTCGCAGGATGACAGCACCGGGACGTATGCACTGCGACGGACTGATACGGGCTACGCCTATGTGGCGCCGCAGCCCGCCCGAATGCGTTATGAAACGCTGTGCCGCCTCCTGTCGCAGCATCTGACCTGGCTGGGCCTGGTCGAGCGGTGCTATTGTGACGGCGAAGCCTGTTTCCGTGTCAGCGCATTGGGGCGCCGTCTTTTTTCGGATCCCCCGTCCGCCGGTCATGCGGAAGGCTACAGCGTCTCTTCGGGCACGCTTGTTGTCCAGCCTAATTTTGAAATTATGGCGGCGCTGGAGCAGATGGATCCGCTTCGGACAATCCCACTGCATATTTTTGCGGAGACAGACGGAAAAGGATCTGTAGGGGTGTTTCGACTGACACGGGAGCGGTTTATGCGGGCATTGCAGCAGGGGCATGATCCGGCGGCTTTTCTTGCTTTTCTCAAAGAGAACAGCCGCAGCCCTCTTCCGGAGAATGTTGTAATCACGCTGGAGGACTGGCTCAGGTCGGCGAAGCGAATCAGGCTGAGAACCTATCATGTGATAGAATCGGACGACCCGATGGTCATTGCGGAGCTGGCGCATCACCGGAAATGGAACGGTCATTTTACGGCAGTCAATGAAAAGAAGCTTCTCCGGTATGAAGGGCTGACCCGTCAGGCACTAGAAGAAGAATTGGAAAAGGACGGGTATATCATTCGATGAAAAACAGGCATCGGGCCCTTCATCGGGTCTGCGGCAGAGGTATCTCATGACACGATTCGGACAGGCGCTGAGCGTGCTGAAGACGCATAAAGCATTGTCACTGACATACTGCTTTTGCGCCGTACTGCTGCTCGCCCTTTTTCGCACCGGGCTTATTGCGGTCGGGCAGCAGGGCGGGAAAGGAGCCGCATCCAGTCTGGACGCTCTTGCGGGCGTGGGCGTGATGGTGCTTTTCGTGCTTGCCTACAGCATGATGCAGGCGTGGTTTTACGGACGGCTCGGTGCAGGGGCAGGCGGAACGCTGTGGCGCTGGCAGGGCACTGTGGAAACGCTGAAGCGTTATGTCATGCCCTGGCTGCTGCTGAATCTGCTTTCCCTGACCTTTGCCGATCTGACGCACCGTGCGGCGCTGGCGGGTAATACACAGGCTGCCGGGTTTTTCGAAAGTCTTACGCTGTGCTGGCATCTCATTTCCATGCCTGCCGGGGTCTGCATTCTTTTTTACAGGGGGCTTGTCTGGCGCGAGCTGCATGAAGCGCTGGTGCCTCTTTTCCGTTTTCCCGGTGCACTGATTCTGCCCATGGCACTTGCCTTTCTTCAGTATCTGCACAGCGGCGTACAGGCTGCATTTGTTGACGAGACTGCTTCCGGGATGCTGCTGCTCTGTGCCGTAACGGATATTCCCCAGGTGATACTGGATCTGATTATTTTTGTGCTGTATTGGCGCATCTGTATGGATGACTGTCTGACGCCCCGGGAAGAAGACGACGACTATGAATTTTAACGGAGGCACCCGGCGCCCCGATTCAGGGTGCGGGCTGCGGCAGTGGCGTGCCTGTTAGTTCGGCAATGCGTCGTTCAGCCAAAGCTGCCTGCTGCGAGCCGGGCTGCAGTGCTGCAATGACGGACCAGGTTTCCACCGCCCCCTGATAATCCTGCATCTGTGTCTGTGTGTCGGCGAGGCGGATGAGGAAGGCAGGGTTTTGCGGCTGCTTTTCCAGCGCCGCCTGGTAGTGGGATAAGGCGGACGGATAATCCCCCATGTTCCGGTAGATATCGCCCATTCTCCGCTGATAGCTGGCATCTTCCGGAAAGTCTTCGGACAGCCTGCCGTACTCGGCAAGCGCGCCTTCCAGATCGCCCTGGCGACGCTGGTACCCTGCCCAGTCTTTGCGTGCCTCTTCGGAATCCGGAGCGGCACCCATCCACCCGCTGAGCACACGTCCCTCTTCACCTGTGTCGTCCATCTGGCGGTAGAGCCGGGCGATCTGCCCGTACTGATCAATCCTGTCGGGCCGCTTCTCGCTTTCGGCCAGATAGCCCCGTGCCGCTTCGTAATTCCCCTGGCGCATGCTGACATCTGCCAGCCCGATGAGCGATTCCGTATTGTTCGGCATGGCGCGCGACCATTCCGCAAAAGTTTCCATTTCCTGATCTATCTGCCCTGTTTTCTTGTACAGATGGGCAAGTTCTCGCCAGGCATTGCTGTTTTTCCCGGACAACGCCAGACTCTGCCGGAGCAGAGATTCCGCCTGCTGGTAGCTGCCCCGGCGCATGAGTGTCTGCGCCTGATCCACCAGCGCTTCCGCCTGTTTCTCCTGCCCGGCTGCCCCTTTGTCTTCCCGCTTGTTTTTCTCGGTTCGGTCTGTCGGTTTTTTATTTTTACTGTTGTCCTTTTGTGGAGCGGCGGCACCGCCTTTTCCCGGCAGTTCCTGTTTTACGCTGTTGTTTGCGGGGGACTGGCTTGTCGGAGCGGGATCTACCGCCGGCTGCTGAACGTCCCCGGATACCACCTCCGCTTCCGGCTCATCGACGCTATGACCTGCAGCGGCCGCATTTTTATGCACACTGTGCGCAGCGGCTTTTTCCGGTCTGTGTTCCGGCAAAGTCTCGTGAGGCGCTGAGAAATGGTGCCGGAACACGAGCATGGACCCGACAGCGGCCAGCGCAGCGAAAAGAAGGATATATTTCAGTTTTTCCATAAGGCAGATCCTGTTCCGGAATAACGGGACGGAAGAGGCTTTAAACACAGCAGTTCCATTATAAAAAGAAACAGCGCCGACACCCAAAATGATACCGGCGCTGCCCTCAAAAGACATCAGAAAGCGGTTTTATTCGACAATAACGCTCTTGGCGAGGTTGCGGGGCTGATCCACATCGCATCCTCGGTTCACCGCCACATAATAGGCGAAAAGCTGCAGTGGCAGCGCCACCAGAATGGGCGAGAAGGGTTCGTAGCATTCGGGGATATAGAGCACATCGTCGCTGTATGCCTGAATTGCCGTGTCGCCTTCTGTCGCAATACTGATTACAAGACCGGCACGCGCTTTGATCGACTGAATATTCGATACCATTTTGTCGTAGATGTTGCCCTTTGGCGCCACACAGATCACCGGCATCTCATTGGTGACCAGTGCGATGGGGCCGTGTTTGAGTTCTCCTGCCGGGTAGGCCTCCGCATGGATATAGCTCACTTCCTTCAGTTTCAGCGAGCCTTCCAGTGCGCTGGGATAGTTGTAGTCTCTGCCCAGGAAAAACGCACTCTGGGCATCCCGGTATTTCTGCTTGCCTGCAAGCGCTTTGATCGGTTCCTGATTATTCAGCACCAGCTGCATTTTGTCGGGCAGGGTACGCAGTTCCGCTATCATATCTTTTGCCTGATCCTTCGTCATGGTGCCGCGGATCCGGGCCAGCCAGATGGTGAGCAGTGCGAAGGCGGTCACCTGGGTGGTATACGCCTTGGTGGAGGCGATACTCACTTCAGGGCCTGCCTGAAGATAGATGACGCCGTTCGATTCGCGGGCGACACTGGAGCCCACGGTGTTGACTACCGCCAGAATACGGGCGCCCTGACTTTTCGCCAGTCGCACCGCTTCCATGGTATCCGCCGTTTCGCCGCTCTGGGATACGGGAATCACAATGGCATTTTTTTCCACAATAGGATCACGGTAGCGGTATTCGGAGGCAAGATCCAGTTCCACGGGGATTTCGGCAAAGCGTTCAATCAGGTACTTGCCCACCATGCCCGCATGCCAGGAAGTGCCGCAGGCGACAATGGTAATACGCGGACAGGCTTTGATATCCGCTTCGCTGATATTAATGTCCGACAGATTCACGTCGCTGGCATCATCGCTGATTCTGCCGCGCAGGGTATTGCGGATCACTTCAGGCTGCTGGTGGATTTCTTTCAGCATGAAATGCGGGAAGCCGTCTTTTTCCGCCGCTGAATCGTCCCAGTCCACATGCACCACTTCGTGCTGTACCGGATTGCCGTCCAAATCCTCCACTTTGATGCCATCACGGCGCACTTCACAGATCTGCCCGTGATCCAGATACACCACATCGCGTGTATATTTGATGATGGCGGAAACATCGGAACCCATGAAGGCTTCGTTATCACCAACGCCCACAACGACCGGGCTGCCCTGCCGTGCGACAATCAGCACGTCCGGATTGTGCCTGGATACGACCCCGAGCGCCCAGGCGCCTTTGGCACAGCGCAGCGCCTGCTGCACCGCCTTGAAGAGATTGCCCTGATAGTACTTGCGGATCAGGTGCGCCAGTGTTTCCGAATCGGTCTGGCTGCGGAAAGCGACGCCTTCCTGCTGCAGTGACGTGCGCAGTTCCTGATAGTTTTCAATAATGCCGTTGTGGACAACAGCGATTTCGTTCAGTGCGTCAAAGTGGGGGTGGGCGTTGGTTTCATTAGGTACGCCGTGGGTTGCCCAGCGCGCGTGACCGATGCCCAGATGCCCCGTGACCGGCTGCGCCGCCAGCTTGGCTTCCAGATTCTCCAACTTGCCCAGGCTTTTTACAGCGGTTACACCCTCATCGTTCACCACGGCAACGCCGGCGGAATCGTGGCCTTTGATACGGTAAAGCCCTGCCACCAGGACTTCAACAGGATTCTTGCCGCCAATGTATCCGACTACTCCGGACATAGACTGTCTCCTTTCAGCTTCGTTAATCATGAATACTGCCGCAGCGGGCAGACGGAACTTTTAAAAAAAGGCGGCTCGCACCCGGTAGACGCAAGCCGCCGCATATCGTCAAGTGTGAAAATAAATACGGACTATTTCTTGTAGATCTCGATCATGTCCTGCAGCGTCAACGGGGTGTAATCCGTGGCGTGACCGGCCTGGCCGAAGGCTTTCATGCGTGCCACATACACTTCATAAGCGGCTTCGCGGGCGGGCTTCAGATAGTCGCGCGGGTCGAATTTCGACGGAGACTCCACGAAGACCTTGCGGATGGCGCCCGTAATGGCGAGGCGGCTGTCCGTGTCCACGTTGATTTTGCGTACGCCATGACGGATACCGTCCTGAATCTGCTCCACGGGAATGCCGAAGGCATCGGGCATGTTGCCGCCGTACTGGTTGATGATGTCGACCAGTTCTTTCGGAACCGAGCTGGAGCCGTGCATGACCATGTGACAGTTGGGCATACGGTCGTGGATTTCGTGAATGCGCTCCATGGCAAGAGTCGGCGGAAGCATCTCGCCTGTAACCGGATCTTTTCTGCCCGATTTATAGGCGCCGTGGCTCGTGCCGATGGCAACGGCGAGGGCGTCCAGCTGTGTTTTGGCAACGAAGTCTTCCGCCTGTGCCGGATCCGTCAGGTGATCCTGCACTTCCGCTTCGCTGAGCCCCGCACCGTGACCGTCTTCTATTCCGCCCAGACAACCCAGTTCACCTTCAACCGTCACGCCCAGAGGATGGGCATATTCGACGACATCGCAGGTCACTTTCACGTTCTGCTCATAGCTGTTCGGCGTCTTGCCGTCTTCGGAAAGAGAGCCGTCCATCATGACGGAGGTGAAGCCCAGCGCAATCGCTTCTTTGCAGGTTGCGAGGCTGTTGCCATGGTCAAGATGCATGGCGACAGGAATATGCGGATATTCTTCTGCTGCCGCTTCCATCAGCTTTTTCAGGTAAATCATTTTGCTGTATTTCAGCGCACCGCGGCTCGCCTGAATGATCACAGGGCTGTGCGTATCGTTCGCAGCCTGCATGATGGCCTGAATCTGTTCCATGTTGTTGACGTTGAACGCACCAACACCGTACCCGCCCTTGGCGGCTTCATCCAAAATCTGGCGCATGGGTACTAATGGCATTACACTTCTCTCCTTTTGAGTTATGCAGTAAGGTTCAGCCGGGCAGTCGATTAGCGCTCTCCGCCGGATGGCGCAGCGCACGAAACTGCTGGTCGGGATCGCATGCCCCGCTCAGAAATGAAATAAGAGAATCGCAGAAAGACGATCAACTTTAAACAAAAGTTTTTATCTCTCTGTATAAAGTCTACAGGATTTTACTGTTGCAGTTCAAATGCGGGTCTTCATTGGCCCTAGAGCGGAAGGAAGGGGAGAGGAGACAGAAAAGCGTGCCGGCAGAGATAAAAAGAGCCCTCTTATGCCCTCTCTGTCCACTCTCTTTGTGTGGCTTATAGCTCTTTTAAATAAAAGCAGTCCTTGCCCTGATTAAGATTCCTGCCTGCGCAGGAATGACGCCGGAGGGTGGACGTAACGGCGACGTGCGCAGAGACGCCGGAGGGAGGACGTAACGGTGGCGTGTGCAGACACGCCGGGGAGTGGACGTAATGGCGACGTGCGCAGGAATCTTAATTCGGATATGGGCGCCTTTGCTCCGCAGGACTGCATTCCACACCAAAGTGAGTGGACACAGTGGACACGGTGGACTGTGTATTCGGTGTATGGCCTCAGCCTTATTTCCTACCTGAGACTTATATGGGTTCCGCACCAAAATGCTCTGGCTCAAAACATAAAATCCGCCAGCCTGGGAACGCCAATCTCCGTATTGGCAGGGGCGTGTGTGGTCTGTGATGTTGTGTGTATGTTGCGGGACGTATTTCCGATACAGATCCGAGTTTCAGTCTTCTTCATGGCCCGCTTGTGTGCCAATGCGGAGATTGGCGTTCCCAGGGAAGACCTGCCTTTCCTCGTCATTCCTGCCTTTCCCCCGTCATTCCTGCGAAGGCAGGAATCTTAACCAGGACATGGACGCCATGAATTATATATCGCCCTGATCCACACCAAAGACTGAAGGACACACAACTCGCCACACTTCCCGTATGAGATATGTCTTGACGGTATTTCCGCGTAGTTGTCGACCACGGTAAGTCCCTCATAAAGAACAACTCGCGTTAAGATTCCTGCCTGCGCAGGAATGACGCCGGAGGGTGGACGTGACGGCGGCGTGTACAGGAATGACGCCGGATGGTGGACGTAACGGCGACGTGCGCAGAGACGCCGGAGGGTGGACGTAACGGCGGTGTGTGCAGGAATGACGCCGGGGAGTGGACGTAACGGTGGCGTGTGCAGAGACGCCGGAGGGTGGACGTAACGGCGGTGTGTGCAGGGACGCCGGGGAGTGGACGTAACGGCGGTGTGTGCAGAGACGCCGGAGGGTGGACGTAATGGCGACGTGCGCAGAGACGCCGGAGGGTGGACGTAACGGCGGTGTGTGCAGGAATCTTAATTCGGGTATGGGCGCCTTTGCTCCGCAGGACTGCGTTCCACACCAAAGTGAGTGGACAGAGTGGGCACAGTGGACTGTGCATTCGGTGTATATCCTCAGCCTTATTTCCTACCTGAGACTTATATGGGTTCCGCACCAAAATGCTCTGGCTCAAAACATACTATCCGCCAGCCTGGGAACGCCAATCTCTGTATTGGCAGGGGCGTGTGTGGTCTGTGATGTTGTGTGTATGTCGCGGGACGTATTTCCGATACAGATCCGAGTGACTGTCTTCTTCATGACCCGTTTGTGTCGCAATGGGTCGCTTGGCGTTTCTGAACGTTCCGCAGGGCGCTCTAAAACATGCAGCGACTTTATTTAAGAGAAAAGGCTCTCTGGCATGTATTAAAGAGAAAAGTGTATCTGTTTCCTGTTGAAGTGGCCGCTCTGCTTGCTTTAAGCCCCGGTTCTGTGCTATCTTTTTCTTCTCAGGCAGAGCCTTCCCAAGGATGAGTTGTGCCTGTTGCTTGATGTGCCCTATCCGGGTCTTTTCTTTTTACAGCCCTGATTTACAAGAAAGATAGAACAAACATGTCCACACGCAAACCATTTGTAGCCGGCAATTGGAAAATGAATAATTTTGTCGCCGACGCTGTCAGTCTGGCAGAAGGTCTTAAAGCGCTGGTATCGGGCGTGGACACGGTAGATATTGCTGTTTGTCCGACCTATACGTCTCTGTATGCTGTCGGCAAGGTGCTTGCCGGATCCACAATTCAGCTTGGAGCACAGGATGCCTATGTGAAGGCAAGCGGCGCTTATACCGGCGAAATTTCGCCACAGATGCTGCAGGATGTGGGCTGCACGTGGACAATTATCGGTCACAGCGAACGTCGCCATATTCTGGGCGAAAGCGATGAATTTCTCAATGAAAAGCTGCGCTTTGCGCTGGCGAGCGGTCTGAAAGTCATGTTCTGCATCGGCGAGCTGCTGGAAGAGCGTAAAGGCGGCACCATGGAAGCGGTGCTTGAACGCCAGACCACGAAGGGACTGGACGGCCTGAGCGCTGATGTGGCGGCGGGCGTGGTGATTGCTTATGAACCTGTCTGGGCGATCGGCACGGGCGAAACCGCCACGCCGGACCAGGCGGAAGACGCCCACATTTTTGTGCGCGGTGTTGTTGAAAAAATGTTCGGCAAAGACTGTGCCGACCGGGTGCGTATTCAATACGGTGGCAGCGTGAAGGCCGACAATGCGGCGGAACTCATTGCCCGTGAACATATTGACGGTTTCCTCGTGGGCGGAGCGGCCTTGAAAGCAGACAGTTTTGCCGCCATTATCAACGCCTGCAAATAACAGAATCAGAACCCCGGCACTATTCCGGTACCGGGCGGCCCATGAGCCAACTTCGCAAGGGAATGAACAGCATGTTAAGTATTATCTTCAGCCTGAATACACTCTGGTGGTTGATCCTCCTCCTTTATATTCCGGCGTGTTTTGCTCTGATCATTATCGTGCTTCTTCAAAAAGGGAAGGGGCAGGGTCTGGCGGGTGCCTTTGGTATGGGCGGCGGCATGGATACGATTTTCGGTCCCCGTTCCTCCAAAAGCCTGCCTCAGAAAATAACCTATGCCGGTGCGGCCGTGTTTATGGTTCTTGCCCTTGTCATGTCCATCCTGTCCGGAAAGGTCGGGAAAGCGGCAGCCCCCGAACTTGCTGAAGCACCGGTTCAGGCGTCTCTTGATGCGCTGTTTGATGGCAGCGCAGCAGAGGCCCCTGCGGATGCCTCGGAGGCCGCTGGCGGTATCACAGAAGTGACGGTGAATCCGGATACGCCTGCTGAAGGCGCTGTGGCAGCTCCGACGGAGACTGCTGAGGAAGCGGCAGCAGCAGAAGCGCCTGCGGAGGCAGCAGTTGA
>Ga0209718_1004851_pt1 | contig 10973 bp, 9 predicted proteins | sample AD_JPNAS1_MetaG_FD_184420 | JGI IMG/M metagenome (GOLD analysis project Ga0209718, IMG submission 184420) | Active sludge microbial communities of municipal wastewater-treating anaerobic digesters from Japan - AD_JPNAS1_MetaG (SPAdes) (version 2) | ecosystem: Engineered > Bioreactor > Anaerobic >... | reverse complement strand
ATCCGGATCGCAGAGGTTCAGCAGAAAACTGCATACGCCCAGTTGAGGCATGTCGCCGTTCTTGTTGCGCAGTTCATTGCCTTCGGATTCAATCTGGCGGACCTTGTCCGGTGCAAAGCTTTTCCCGAGGTAGTCCGGATTATCGTAGATCACATAGAGGCTGACGTTCGTTATGGCCTTGATGATCGAGCTTCGCTCATTCCCGGCCTGGCTGCCTTTGACCCATTTGAACATCAGGAGGAGATAGCGCATATTATTATACTTTAGTGTCCCGTAGGCTGTCCCGGGATCCGCGATCCCCTGCTTGTCCAGATGGATGTCCGTTCTCAGTTTGTAGTCAGGCATGCCGAACAGGCTCATGCGGACAGCGTTGATCTTTCCCTGGGCTGTCATGGCCGTCGTACCCAATGTATAGAGCCAGCTGGCGTGCGCGAACACGATCTTGGCCTCATCACTGGCGTTGGCGAACTGGATTGCGAGTTTGTCCGCGAAGCTTTGCCCGGGATCCTCCTGGGGATTGTCAATGAAGCGAGAGATCGCCTCCCCGATGCTTTCCGGGGTCAGCACCACTTTCCCGCTGCCCGAAAGGAAGTCTTTCCTCTCAACCAGAAAGGTCTGGACAAACTCGTTAAATAGCTGGTATTCCATCTGTGCTCCTATCCTCTGCCGAATACTTTGGTTTTGTCGCGGCCCGTGCCAGTCAGAATTTCTGCTGCTGTTCCGAAACTGATCCATCCGGGTTGTGTCCGATCCGGGCTACTCAGGCAAATGTTTTTCTCCGGTCACTATCGGTCAAGCGGTTTTTTGGAGGAAACAAGTTTCTCCCGGGCTCTCTGCTGGAGTCGAGCGAGCCACGAGCATCGACTGCAGCAGAACACCATCCCCCCAACGTCATTCCGGGCTTGCCCCCGAATCCAGGCCTTTATTTTTCATACGGATTCAACGGATTAAACTGATCATTCGGATTTGAACATCACCCGCCCAGCCCAAAATCAACGTCATTCCGGGTTTGCCCCGGAATCCAGTCCTTGCGTGAATAGGCAAATAATCCCCGTAGCGCAGCATTCCGATGCTGCGAAACAGTTTCCGATTCCGCATGATCGGAATCATGCGCCACCACGTCACCCCGCTAATCCCCCTTCTCCACGTAGAACATCACGTTATCCCCGCCGCGCCAGACTTTCAGGAATTTCTCCAGCGGATATTTCAGGTATTTTCCCGCGGACCTGCCGGGGTCGTGGGTGATGATGTGTTCGCGGTCGATGCCCACCACCAGCATGGCGTGGCGGGTTTCCACTCTTTCGTCCAGCCGGCGTTTCACGCTCACCACGCAGGGGATGCCGTCCTCCAGTTTGCCTATCAGGATCGGCAGGTTGGCTTTGATGGTATGGGCGGGCGGCAGGCCCTTGTATTGGGCGAATTTTTTCATTTCGCCAAAACTGTATCCGGTCTTGGTGCCGTTGTAGTTTCGGTGTTCTTTGCCGGAATTGGCCAGCGCCCAATCGTTGAATTCGCGGATCATGGCGGCGGTGGGGGAGGTCCCGCGGTGATGGCTGTATATCATCGCGAAGCAGGCTGGATTGCAGTTTCCGGTGGTTTTCCAGACTCCCGGAGGCACTTGCGCCTTGAAGGGGACGTCCAGCCTCATTGCCCTGATGCTGTCCGGCGCGACCCGGGCGTCCAGATCCAATTTGGGGGTCCGCGGCCTCGCTTTCGAAAGCTCCGGCTCGCTTCCGCAACCCGCCGCGAATATCAGCGCTGCGATCAACGCGCTTGTGGCCGGGAAAAACCTGTTCTGTCCGTGCATATCATCCTCCTGTTTTGTACCGCGGGCTCTATTATAACCCTATCCGCCTGTTCCTGTAAATCTACAAAGCCCAAATCCCTTTGCCCTGATTCCTTGCCTGGTCGGCCAATTCGTTGAACTCGTTCATCAGGGAGAAATCGTATTTATTGTACTTTCTGCTGTAACCCATTTCCAGCATGTGGGCGTTGATGAAGAGGCCGTCTGTGGCGCGGTGGACGTAGGCCAGCAGTCTTTTATTCCGATCGAGGTGACCGCTGCCCAGATTGACGGGATCGAGTTCCAGGAAAACTTCCTGCCCGGTGAGCAATGAGCGCAGATAATCTCTTGCTTCGTAGGCCAGGTTTTTCATCGTCTCGTCCTCTTCATCCATTTCGGGAGTGTTGTAGCCGATCAACCTCACCTTCATTTCTTCCCCGCCATTTGAGATCAGGATCGTATCCCCGTCGTGGACATGCTCCACCTTAAAAACCATTTCCACAGGAGACGTCCCTTCGTGGTGGCGCAAAGTGTTCAAATAGAAGCCGGGAAACCTCTCCCAGGGTGTTTCTATGTCTTCGATGCTCAGTTGTTGGGGATTTTGTCCGCGCTTTCGGGCTTTGTTGCTTTGCTCGCAGGATGAGGCGCTAAACATCAGCAGGATCGTCAGCATTGCGTAAAAGTACTTTCTCATCTTGTTTTCCTCCAAGGCAATTTATCCGCTGGATGGAGTAAGTCAGCGGTCTGCATGGCTATCATCTTTTCTAAGAAAGTATGTGGAAACAGCCGCTATCAGGATCGTGGCGATATTCACTACGCTCCAGATCCCCCTGGTCATGTGCAGAGGAACCAGGGGATTATAAACAAGCGCTACCGTGCCCAGAACCCAGGGCCAGCCTCGCAGCTTATTGTTTATGGACACGACACAAAGATAGATGAATATAACGCAGCAAACCAACCGAAGCAGTCTGTAATAACCATAGGGGTTGTCTGGGTTCAACGCCCATAGTAGCATGATTATTGCTATAAGCTGGGGGATCCATGTAAGTCTCATGTAACTTCCTTACAAACCAAACTGGTATCAGAGACGTGCAGCCTATTCTTTTGTCAAGCGATTGTTTGCAGCTTGCCCAGACATTTTTCTGATGGGATGATTTTTGGGGAAATATTATGCATTTATAGAGAAAGCTTGTGGATCTGTAAGGAGATAACAGTTCCCACCCCGAAAATAATGCTTGACTTCTCTCACCCGCCGCCCGCTTTAGTTCCCATCACGTTCGCGGCCTGAAGGGCCGGGCAACTTCAGCCGGCTGATATGGCCGGCGCTTCTGCCTGTCTCTGGCAATCGTAGCCGCAACGGAGGATGGAATGAAACTGACTGCAGGTATGAAGCTGGGTAATTTCACAGTTGTGGAACAGATCGGCGCCGGGGGGATGAGCGAAGTGTATCTGGTGCGGGACAATCTGGACCGGCTTTTCGCCCTCAAGACCATGTCCGCCAGCCTCACCAGCGATCCCGCTTTCCGGCAGAGATTCGAGCAGGAGGCCAGGATCATGGCCTCGCTAAACCACGCCAACATCACGAAATTGCACAGCTACTTCGAAGCGGAAGGCCGGTATTGCCTGGTCACGGAATATGTGCCGGGCGGCAGCCTGAGGGATCTCGTAAAGCGAGTGGGCCCCATCCCGGAAAAAAGGGCTTTGCCCATCCTGCGCCAGATCGCCTCCGCCCTCGCCTATGCCCACTCCATGGGCATCATCCACCGGGACGTGAAACCCTCGAACATCCTCATCGATGAATTTGACCAGGTCAAGGTGATGGACTTCGGGATCGCCCGCATGGCCCAGGGAGGGGGGCTCACCCTCACCGGCACGCAGATCGGGACCCTGATCTACATGAGCCCGGAGCAGATCCGCGACAGCAAACACGTGGATGAAAAGACAGATGTCTATTCCCTGGGCGCCACTTTCTACGAAATGCTCTCCGGCAAACCTCCCTACGATGAGGCCGCCTCCAGCGACTTCGACATCCGCGAAAGCATCATCTACAAGGAACTTCCCGATCCCAGGAAAATTTATCCCCGGATCACTGATGCAACTGTAGCCCTTCTCAAGGCAATGACCACCAAAGCCACAGCAAATAGGCTATCGATGCGAAAGATGGTTCAGAGAATAAGCGGTTTTGATCCGGGCGATCCCATCACCATAGGCAACGACGTGCCACCAACCCGGGATGACGATGTTAAAAAGCGCGGGAAGAAGTCTCCCTGGCTCCGCGTTGCCCTCATAGTGGTAGCACTTGCGGCTGCGGGGCTGTGGTACTTCAATCGTGGCGGGGCAAAGGAATCCACGCCCGGGCAGAAGCTAAGATCGGTGGAGATGGTGAATGTTCAGGGAGGAACTTTCCTGATGGGCACCAACTCTAAAGCGCCGGATGAAAGGCCGGTCCATAAAGTTAGTGTCTCTTCCTTCTACCTGGGAAAACATGAGGTTACCCAGAAAGAGTGGAAGGAAACCATGGGGACCAATCGTTCCCACTTCAAGGGCGACAACCTGCCTGTTCAAGCCGCCAGCTGGTACGATGCCATGGAATTCTGCAACCGCCGCAGTGAAAGTGAAGGCCTGGCCCCTCCAGGGCGAAACCGTGATCTGCGATTGGAACGCCAACGGTTACCGCCTGCCCACGGAAGCGGAGTGGGAATACGCCGCCAGGGGGGGAATGCTCACCAAAGGCCACAAATACTCAGGATCCGATGACCCTTCCATGGTGGCCTGGCACAGCGGCAATTCCGGCCAAACGCTGCACAGCGGGGGATCCAAACTACCCAATGAGTTGGGTATTTTCGACATGAGCGGAAACCTCTGGGAATGGTGCTGGGATACATACAACAAACAATACTACAGCGTCAGCCCCGTATCCGACCCCAAAGGGGCCGGCTTCGGCACCACCAAGGTTGTGCGCGGGGGATACTGGGGCAGCGATGCGGTAAATTGCGCCGTGTCTGCCCGCGGTGTGAGTTATGATCCTAGATACTGGTATTATGGTTATGGGATCAGACTGGCAAGATCCCGTCTATGAAGGGAATAATCGTTTAGCCATCTGCATAGAACTACTTCGATTTGAACGAATGATATGTGGAGGCGGTTTATCATCGAGGATCCATTGAGTAGACTGATGGCAAGCCTGCGTAAAAATCAAGTCACCAGAACTCCAGGCGAAAAATCATCTTGACAAATACTCTTGTTGCAGGGGAATATCAAACCAATATGATGGAGGTGGTCCATGCTTATTATTCTGTTGTCGCTGTTGCTGCTGTGCATCTTTGCGCTACTTTGTGCTGACGTTACTTTCAGCCGGGACCTGCTCGAAAGGGCTCAGGCAGGAGACGCGGACGCGCAATACGATCTGGCTTCTTGCTATTATTATGGCTTAGGCATTCCTCAAAACTATGCTGAAGCCGCCAAATGGATTCGACAGGCGGCAGAAATGGGCGATTCCCAAGCTCAGTTCAACCTGGGAATGATTCACTACAAAGGTGAGGGTGTGGATCTGGACCATGGGGAGGCCGTAAAGTGGTATCACAAAGCGGCCGATCAAGGTAATACCCCAGCCCAAGTCAATCTGGGAAAAATGTACGAAATCGGCGAGGGTGTGCCTAAGGATTACACGGAAGCATCAAAATGGTATCACATTGCTGCCCATCTGGGTGATCCCAAAGCACAGTACAACCTTGGACTGATGTATAAAACTGGAGAGAGCGTGGAACAGAACTCCAGGGAAGCCGCAAAGTGGTGGCGCAAAGCGGCCGAACAAGGCGACACCCACGCACAGTACAACCTTGGACTGATGTACGAATCCGGCGAGGGCGTTTTTCAGGACTACGCAGAAGCAGTAAAATGGTTTCGCATCGCGGCGGACAGTGGTTATGCGGACGCGCAACACTCTCTGGGGCTGATGTACAGATTGGGTCAGGAAATAATGCAGGACTTCGAGGAGGCGGCAAAATGGTTCCGCAAGGCGGCAGAGCAGGGGCATGCCAAGGCTCAATACAACCTGTGTGTTTGCTATACTCGAGGAGATGGTGTGGTACAGGACTATCATGAAGCTGTTCACTGGTGCCGCCTGGCGGTGGAACAGTGCGATGCGGACGCGCAATACCACCTTGGCTGGATGTTTGCGAATGGAAAAGGTGTGGAGCAGAGTGATATAGAGGCGGCAAATATGTACTACCTTGCCGCGGTCCAGGGCCATGGCTGGGCGCAATGCAATTTGGGAGTGGCATATGAAAAGGGCCTGGGTGTCGTTCAGAACAAGGAGGTGGCATATTTTTGGTATCTGCTGGCAGTGCCAAACGGTTCCGATATGGCTGTTAATAACAGGGATTTTATAGCAGAGGAACTGACGAGTTCTCAGAGGGACATGGTGCAAGCCAGTGTGAAAAAGTTGTTCGATGAGCTGAGTAAGAGTCAGGTTGTGGCTGGAAAGTAAAAAACAAGACATCGAAAACCTGACCTGTGATCGATCGACTATTGATTCATGTAGATTCACGTCCCAGTGTTGGCCGGGAGGTTTGGGAAATCTTTTTCTTGACAGATGATTGCATGGAAGAATTAAATCCCCATCAGTACTTTTTGGAATCGGCAACGTTTCCAGGGGAGGTTGGTTATGACAGCCAGAAGCATTTCATGGTGTGCCTTTGCGGCATTGGCCGCGGCGTTTATTTTCATGTTGGCAGTGTGTGCCGGTTGCGTAAAATGTGATCCGCCCACAGATCTTACGGGATATGAAAAACCATTCGGAGTGGTCAGCGCCGAAGCGCCCAGTCCGCCCAAGAGCTTCAATGTTTTCATCGATGCCAGCCGCAGCATGTACGGGTTCACGGCGCCCAACAGCAAATTCCATGACATCATCAACTCCGTGATTAGCCGCATCCCCCAGGACGCCAAGATTCAGCTGTATGCTTTCGGACGCTCTTCCGTTGAGTTGGAAGGGGACTTGCGAAAGATGATGCACACGCTATCGGACAGGAATTTCTATTCCCAGACCCACACAGACCTCTGCAAGCCCTTTGACGAGCATATCCAGTCAGATCCCAATTCCGTGAACCTGATCATCACGGACATGGTTCAGTCCACGGAATACGCGGCCCAGGACAGGGCGATCTTTGCCCGGCTACTGAGGCAATATCTAGGAGAGGATGGATTTTTGTCTCTGATGGCCACCCAGGCGGATTTTCAAGGGGATTATTATACCGAGAAGGCCCCGTCTACGATTAAAGTTGGCGATGCATCAACACGACCTCTCTATTGTCTCGCTTTCGGGAACAGGAAATTCTCCAAATTTGTACAGGACAAGATTGGTACCCTTTTTGAGCACAGCTTTGAGTTTGGCACAACATCTGAGAACAAGCTGGAACGGGCGGATAACAGCGACAGGCGGGATGATCCCGAGAGCTTTATTTTTGAGCGTAACGATGAAGATCTGCCTGTGTCAGAATTCATATTGAAGAAAGGTCATACAGATTATCTGAAAGTTGCCATGTCCGGATATGAGGACCGCTTTGGCAAAACCCTGGACTATGCGGTTGCGTACAAAGGCAAGGCTGACAGCATATATACCGAGTTAAACGGGGCAGGAGGCATGATCCAGGCAGATTCTTTGGGGGATGACGGCAGGGTTAGCTTCAAAGTTCCTTTCAACAATAATGACCCAGGCGAGTACATAGTCCGGCTTACTTTCAGGAAAACCCTGCCCGGGTGGATACATCAGCTGAATACTGACGATGACACAAAAGCTGAAAACCTGAATAAAACGTACATGCTGGAGCCGTGGATGAGGTTTATCATGGACAATTTTGAGGACTACAAACACCTGGCAACCACGCAATATTACTTATATATCTGCAGGAAGTAGACATGGAGCATATCTTTTACTTTATTTTCTGGCCCAGTACGGCTTTGGCGGATTGGAGGGCTTACATGGTGCAGGGCATCGTCTCCTCGCTAATCCTGGCCGCCGCGGGAGCGGCTGTGTATATTTTCCTTCCCTACAACAGGAAATCAGAGCCGGTGAAGTTCTTTGCGTCATCAGGCATTGTCCTGCTGCTGGCACTGGTCTTCATCCTCTGGCAAACTTCAACCATACCCGATGAAATAGCCAGAGGAAACGACAAATTCATATACGGCCTTAACCACGTGCTTTCCACCGCGATCCTGGAAGTAGCAATGTTCTTCTTCGCAGGGTTGATAAACGGCGGCAGGAAGTACTTTTCCCGGCTATGGGAATACCTCAGGAAATAGGAGGGTAAGATGCCTTATTACGTATTTGCGGTAGGGGGCACCGGCGCCAGGTGCCTTGAGTCATTGCTCTTTCTCTGCGCTGCTGGACTGGGGCCGGCTGAGCTGCACCCCATCTTGGTGGATCCGGACAGCGGCAACGGAAACCTGAACCGGACCAAGGAACTGATCATCCGGTACAAGGCGATCAGGGACAGGATCGAAAACCCGCTTGAAGGTTCCCTCTTTTATACCAAGATGCTTTTCAACGAGAATGAGCAGGAGACTGATTCCGAAGTACGCACCCATATCCCGAATTTTTTCAATCCCAACTCGAGCCTGGACCGGGGAGAGAACACTCTTTCCCACTTCATAGACTACAATAACAGCCTGAAAGGTAATGAGGGGCAGTATCTGGCTGACCTGCTGTTCAGCAGCGACGAGCTGGAGATGGATATGGCCCAGGGTTACAGGGGAGTTCCTTCCATAGGATCGATGCTGATGTCCAACATCGAAAAGAGGAAGATGTGGGACGTGCTGGTGTCATCACTGCAGAACAGCAAGGGTTCGAAAGTGTTCATATTCGCGTCGGTGTTCGGAGGAACAGGTGCTTCGGGGTATCCCGTCATCAGCCAGCTGATAAAGAACAAAGCCCCCGGCGCCAAAGTGGGAGGCGCGTTGCTTCTGCCTTATTTCAGGCTTCCCGACCCCAATAACCTGATCCAGCAAAACAAAGCCCTGAAAAAAGAAAAGGTGCTTCCCAACTCCAACAGTTTCATGGTCAATTCCAAGGCCGCCTGTGATTTCTACCGGGACAATTTCGGCAAAATCGATTCCAACTACATCCTGGGCGATGACCTGGACAACTGCGAAGAATACAAGAAATACGCCATCGGGAGCAAGGAGCAGAAAAATGACGCCCATATGATAGAACTCTTTGCCGCTTACGCCGCCATGGATTTCTGGGAGAAGAAAGACAACAACTATAAGCCCTTTTACCGCATCCAGGTAAACAACCCCCAGGAAGACCAGACACCCGACTTCAGCATCAGCTCCCACGATCTGCCTCATATCCTGCGTAAAAAAGGACGGGCTTACCCGTTTGAACGCTTTGCGCTATTTTGCCATTACCTGGACGAAGTATGGGATCTGGCAGAGAAGCAATCAGCAGGACTCCTGGACAAGATCACCTGGCTGAGGAACAATACCCTGAGGGGCCGGGACGTTCTAGCCGGCAAAGAAGAACTACAAACCCTCAAAGAGTTCTGCGACAGCTTCAGGGTCTGGATAAATCAAAACCACAGCAACAAGGCCCCCCTGGCCATCCTGGACGAAAACATGCGCCTCGCATGTCTGCTCAGGGATGACCAGGACAGATACAGAAACCGGCCCATAAGCAGGCTTGACACTAAGCTATGCCGCGGCAAAGCCAGCGGAAGCACCCTAACCGAGACCCTGCTGAGGGCAGCTTCCAGAACAGAAATCACGCTAGAGGGGGTGAGATAATGTCACGCCATTTACTGCCAAAGATCAAGGGAAGCCTGAATATAACCATCCCCGGCGAGTGGGTGGACTTCACAGACGACTTTTCGACCTTCCAGGGCAACATAGAGATTCCGGAAACCGCCCAAATCAACGTGACCTCTATTCCCTCACCCTGGGCCAGGATGATCCTTTTCAGGGACGCAGTCCGGGACAAAGGCCACCAGCTTCACATGGAAGCGATGTCCAGCATCCTGGACGTCATCGAGATCATTTTTTCCAAGAAGAGGATCGGTATGGCCCTGGAAACCAGGCAAATTCATCTGCAGGCAGACAAAGCCCCGAACAGGTTCCACGAAATCCTGAACAAGCTGTACCCTGGACAGGAGAGTGGCAGGGCCGACATTTCGCTAACCCTTGTGCTGGCCAAGCAGGGCAACGAGACTTTCGTGCTGGCAGGCAGCAGCCCCCACACCCTGTTTTTCACACCCCTGGACCTGAAGCTCAAACGCAAGATCAAGCGTTATTTCAAGGAAAAACCCGTTACTCTCGCTGAGCGGCCTCCGGAGTTCCAAAAATGGTTCAGCAATGTTTTTCTGCCCAGGCTGAGAGAATTGAAGGCATTTCCTTCCCTGGTCAACGCGCTGGAAGCGCAGGACGGCATAGGCGCAGGCCGCAATACAAAGCTTCCGGATAACAGATCATTTGAGCCAAGCGCTTTGTTTGGAACCAATGACAGATACCATGGCCTGTTTGACCAGACCAACACCTTGGGGCCCGACAGCCCCATCTTACTTGTAACCAGTGTAGAAGGCGTGGAGAATCCGCCCATAGTGATCGACACATCGCAGAAACTCAAAGACCAGACAATGTACGAAGATTATACCTTTGGGAAAAATTGGACGCCGGAAGATCTGTACAACATGGATCGCGAGGTTTTGCCCGGTGAAGTCCTTAAGTATCCGTGGATCCTCCCTAAGTACGATTTTCTGCAACCCTGCATCATGCGCTACCGCTACAAGCTGAACGACGAATTCCTGATCATGGGTGATAAAAGCAACGAATTCAAATACCTGCCTCCATTAACGGAAAAGTACTTCCAGTATTTCACTCCGGAGGAGGCAGATAAATACCTCAGCATCATCTACGATGGGCCGCAAAGCGTAAAGGTGAGGCTCAGAATACCTTTACAGGGCGGCATTCTTGAGGTGGAAAGGAGTTACCGGGGAGCATGGGGGGTGAGCAGAAAAGAAGACTGCATAATCGAATTTGACGATCTCGACATCGGCACTCCTCTTCCGCACCTTGTTATCTGGCCAAAGCTCAACCCGGCTAACTGGAAATATCCTTATTACTGCATGATATACGGAGAGCGCTACAACGGGCAGTCTGAAGAAATAACATCCATGACATTCCTCGATTCGGCAAAGAA
>Ga0209718_1004832_pt1 | contig 11008 bp, 7 predicted proteins | sample AD_JPNAS1_MetaG_FD_184420 | JGI IMG/M metagenome (GOLD analysis project Ga0209718, IMG submission 184420) | Active sludge microbial communities of municipal wastewater-treating anaerobic digesters from Japan - AD_JPNAS1_MetaG (SPAdes) (version 2) | ecosystem: Engineered > Bioreactor > Anaerobic >... | reverse complement strand
GCGCCGCGCCTGCGACCGCAGCCCGCGCCCTGATGGTCGCGGCCAACCTGTTGATGAGAAGTCGGGTCGATTCTCTGCTAGCAACCACAAACAGCACTATGATGGCCTGCAAAACCAACGCGAACTCGCTGGGAACCGCCGTCTCCAGCTCCATGCCCATGGCGCCAGTCTGTATGGCGGCAAAGAACAAAGCGTAGAGCGCTGTAGGCGCCATCCCGTTGGCCGCCACGATAGCGATCATCACGCCATCCCAGGCGTAGTTGGCGCCCATCCCTTTCACGAACCGATGCTGCATACCTCCCATGATCATTAGCCCGCCCGCAAGCCCCGCCAGAGCCCCGCTCAGAAGCATCGCGCGTGTGAAGTTGTCCTCGTTGCGACACCCTCCCACCCTGGCAAACACGGAATTCTGGCCCATCACTCTCCATTCATAGCCCAGCTTGGACCTGTCCCATATCACCCAAGTGATGACAAACGCTACGCAAGACACGACAAATGCGGCGCTCAGCCCATCCCACATCGGTAGCCAGCTGCCCGGGTTGGTCACCTTGGTCATGGGAGAGTAAGTGGCTCGGTCCCACATTGGCCCGGATATCAGGTAGAGAGTGAAGTAGTCGGCGATGAAGTTGAGCATCAGGGTTGTGATGAACTCGTCCATGTTGAACCGCCGGCGAAAGCCTGCGGCAATCCCCGCCCAGAGCGCCCCGGCAGCCAGAGCGACCACTATCGCAAGGGGAATCATGATGGCCGCCGGCAGGTCGCAGGCGATGCCGAACGCCGCAACCGCCATAGCGCCCATCAGGAACTGGCCAGGCTGGCCCAGGTTCACGCAGTTGCTGCCGAATCCCACCGCAGCCGAAAGGCCGGTCAGGATGAGCGGCGTAGCCTTGTTCAGCGTGGATACGATTGCGAACTTGGAAAACAGGCTGTAGGAAAAGAGCGCAGCGTAGCTCGGCAGGGCCGGGTAGCCCTGCGCCCAAAGGATCGCAAGCCCGGCGAGGAGAGCCACCCCTATCCCGGCCAGGGCCGTAAGTGCATTCTTGCTCACTTCGCGCGCGCCCCCTCTCCCGCGGCGACCGAGGCTGAGGCTGATGCGGCCTGGGCTTGCACCCGGGGCAAGCGCTCGGATTGCGATTCGCGGACCCCCAGCATGTACTCGCCCACTTCCTCACGAGTAGTGCCGGACGGCGCCAAGTCCGCCACGATCCGGCCTCGGTGCATCACCAGAATCCGGTCGGCCAGGCTGAACAGCTCATCCAGGTCGGCAGAGATCAGCAGGCAGCCAGCGCCGGCGGCGACTGTGCCCCCGCTTGCGCTCCCGTCTGCGCCCACATTTGCGTCCGCGTCTGCGGCCGAGGTTCCCGCCGAACCCCTCTTCCGGATGATCTCGCGCTGGATGAACTCTACCGAACCCACGTCCACGCCTCTGGTAGGCTGATCGAGCAGTACGAAGTCGGCGTCGAAAAGGAACTCCCGACCGACCACGACCTTCTGCTGGTTTCCTCCTGACAAAGACGATATCGGGGTATCGACGTTTGGCGCCAGAACGCCGAAGGTATCGACCAGGCCCTGTGCAAAACGCCGACACTTGCCGGGGCTCAGAAGCGCCCTCCACACCGACTCGAGCCGCGGATTGAGGCAGTGGTGAGTCATTATGGCGTTATCTGCAAGGCTCATCTTCTGCGCGCTGCCCGACGCCTTGCGGTCCTGCGGCACATAGCACATGAGCTTGCGGCGCTCTATGACGGGCGCACGGGTGACGTCCCGACCACAGATCCTGACCTGCCCCCACTGGACCGGCGTCAGCCCCGTAGCCAGCTGCACCAGCTCGAACTGGCCGTTGCCTTCCACCCCGGCTATCCCCACAATCTCGCCTCGCCGCACCGCGAACGACACCCCATCCAGCCTGCGCCTGCCGCCTGCGTCCGCGTAGCTCAAATCGCGGGCCTCGAACACCACATCGCCGCAGCACGCAGCAGGTTTGTCTACTGAGAAGACTACATCTCTGCCTACCATGGCCCGGGCAAGATCCGCCTTGCTGAGGCCGCGGTTCTCCCAAGTAGCGACGCGACGTCCTCGGCGCATCACAGTGATAGTGTCCGACAGCTCAAGCACCTCGTCGAGCTTGTGACTGATGAAGATGATCGTCTTTCCTGCGGCGTTCAAGTCGCGCAGGCGCTTGAAGAGCTCGCCCGTCTCCTGAGGAGTGAGCACAGCGGTAGGCTCGTCCATGATCAGCACATCGACATCGCGATACAGCAGCTTGAGGATCTCAACCTTCTGCTGTGCGCCCACGGACGTAACGCGTATTCTGTCATCGATGGACAGGTTCAAGCCGTAGCGGTCGACAAGCGACTGCACGCGCCGACGCGCCTGGGCGTTGCGCAGCGCGCCCAGTCGCCCCACGGGCTCGGCCCCGAGTATCACGTTTTCGTAAATAGTGTATGAAGGTACCAGCATGAACTCCTGATGAACCATTCCGATCCCGGCGGCCACCGCTTCACGCGGGCTGGCGTACCGCACGCGACGACCCCGGAAGCTGATCTCGCCGCTGCTGGCGGGGATCATGCCATACAAGACCTTCATCAAGGTTGACTTGCCTGCCCCGTTTTCGCCGATGATCGAGTGGATCTCGCCTTCCCTGATCGACAGGTCGACGTGGTCGAGGGCGAGGGTATCGGGAGGATACACCTTGATGAGAGAACGCATCTCGATGAAGTGATCGTCCAAGTGACTTGGCACCTCCAGGATATCAGACAAGGCGCAGAACAGGGCCTGCTATGCTCTGCTATTGATCGGCCCTGCCCCGCGCCGAATACACACCGCCGGGGCCCGGACGCTTCGGCTAATCCAGGCGCCAAAGCTTGCCGGCGCGTCCCAAGCTATCAGCTATTGATACCTCTTCACCTTGATCTGCCCCGACTTAACCTTCTCCTGGATCTCCAGGACACGCTGGAGGGATTTGGCCGGCAGGATCTTCTCTGTATGTTCGTCGATGGCGAGCCCGACTCCGTTCTCCTTGAGGCCGTATTCCAGCACCACACCAGGCTTGTACGTGCCGTCGACGATGGTCTTGAACACGCCGTAGATGGCGTCTCCCACATTCTTCAGGTCAGAGGTGACAACATGCCCCGGTTGCAGCGGGTTCTGGTTGGAGTCGACGCCGATGGCGTACTTGCCTTCCTCCCGGGCCGCCTCCAGCACGCCTGAGCCGGTGAGCGCAGCTATCTGGAAGACGATGTCGGCTTTCTGCGAGTAGAGCTGCTTGGCGGCCTGCTTGCCGCGGACCGGGTCATCCCACGTTCCGGCAAACACCGTTTTGACCTCGATATCCTTGTCGATGTACTTCGCGCCCTGCTCATAGCCGTAGATGAAAGAACGTATCACAGGGTCGTCCTCGCCGCCCACCGCGCCGATTACTTTGTCGGCGTTGACGCCGCGGATGGAAGTATCCGTGGTCACCAGGCCTGCAACGACGCCGGCCATGAAAGCTCCTTCCTCTTCGACAAAGTCTACACTGGTGATGGTCTTCTTCTTGTTCTCGACCACGGTGTCGACATTCACCCAGTACTTGGACGGGTACTGGTCGGCATATTGCATGAGGAGATCCTCATAGCCGTAGGAGATCACGAAAATGGCGTCCGCGTTCCACTGTATCGCAGCCTGAAGCGCCTGTGGATACTTGGCGGGGTCGAAGTTGCACTCGATCGTGCGGGTCTGGACCTTGAAGTCCTTCGCTATCCTGTCGATGCCCGCCTGCCCGGAATCGTAGAAAGATAGATCGCCCAAGGCGCCGTTGATGATATACGCGACCTTCTTGGGCGCCGCTGATGATGCGCCCACCGCCAGCGCCGCGATGATCGCGAGCGCCACGAACACGACTGCCAGCCGGTTCTTCATCACTAACCCTCCGATAACCGCGCCGCACAGCGCGGGTCTGTAGTTTTCGGCGCACCGCCTCCGCCGTGCGCCGCAGCATACTGTGTTTACTTCGTCGCCAGCGCCATTAATCCTGTGTTCCCCGGAGGGATAACTACCCGAGGTCCCGGTCAACTCACATATCGAGCACCTCACACATCGAACAGCTGATCAAGCGTCACGAGCTCTACATTGCCCAGACGCCCGGCCTCATCGATGAGGCTCTGCGTGAAGCCGGACTTTGAGAACAGCATGTAGTGCCGATCCCGATATCCCGGAAGCGCCCAAGACGCAGCGATCAGGCTGTCCAGTGCGCCTGGGCCCATCGGGTCTGTTCGCCACTTGCACTCTCCGAATATGGCGTAATCGCCTGTCCGCGCAATGAAATCGATCTCCTCTTGCCGCTTAAGCGCGGGATGATTCCCCCACCATCTACCAATCTCGTCAAACATAATCGGAAGCGAAAGACTCTTGTTCCGGCGCATCATATACTGGATGCACACATCCTCGAACACTCTGCCCATGTAGTCGGGAATCGCAGGGAGCACCCGCCTTGTCATAACGATGTCGCCCATGCCCGCTTGGATGTTGGAGATGTTCTCGGGCACGAACCTGTACCAGAAACGGAACATGTTGTCAGATACTGAGTACAGGCTGTTGCGCTCTGCTTTCGCGCCGATGGGAATCTCCTTCTTCAGTATGCGAAGGTCGAGCATGGTTTTGAGGTACTTAGCGCACTTCTTGCTGTCCTCTCCTGTCCTGGTGGCTATCTCATTCAAACGGCTGGCGCCCGATGCAATCGCCGCGATGATGCTATTGTACGTCGCCGGCTCCCGGAGCTCCTGTTTGAGGAGGCTTGAGGGCTCCTCGAACAGGTGCCCAGTGGGTCTGAAGTAGCTGCGGCCCAATCCCGCCAGAAGGTCGTCTTCTTGCGACAGGTACTGAAGATACTGGGGAATTCCGCCAACGGCACCGTATGCAGTCAGGCGGTTCTCGAGCGTGTAGCGGGGAAAGAACAGGCTGCTATCGGCGTAGTCAAACGGCTCTACCTTAAGCTGACCCGTGCGGCGACCGTAGAGCGGGCTCGCGTAGCCAAGCACTTGGTTCTCCATGAAACTCATTGAAGACCCGCACAGAATGAGAAACAGGTTTGTGTTCATGAGTCGGGTGTCAATAGCCTTCTGCAACACAGACGAGATGGACCTGTTCGCCGACGCCAGATACGGATACTCATCTATGGCAACCACCATGCGTCTATGCCCAGCCTGGTCGGCAATGTACTCAAACCCCTTCTCCCAGGACGGGAAGACGTCAAGCATCGACCGCGCTGCGGGCAATATTCGGAGTACGTCCCTAGAAAAAGATTCCAGCGCCGCCCTGTCGTTCTGCTCAATAGCGACATGAAAGATGCAGTCCTTACCCTTGCAGAACTCAGAGATCAGCGCGGTCTTGCCCACGCGTCGCCTACCGTAAATGGCCACGAATCTGAACCCACTCTCGGCGTACATCGAGTTAAGCTCGTTGAGCTCATTGATCCGCCCCAGAAACATGCCGTTGTTCCTCCATGCACAGTGTTCTACAGATATCTACTCATAAGTAGTATACTTTTGGGTAGTCTACTTATGAGTAGACTATAACGCAGACCGCCGAAGCTGTCAACCGCCCGATTTCCCGTCGCGTAGCGGCCACGCGTTGCCTGCATCGCCGGAAAAAACCCGCGTCTTGCGTATGCGGAAGATCCGCTCTGCTAGTCCCTCCGCGACGTATTGCATGATTTCGGCAACGTCGTGATGAGCGGCGCCGGTCACGTAGACGGCGTACTCGCCGATCAGGGCAGATCCTTCCGCACGTCGCTGAACACCTCCGAAAACGGCTTGGTTCTCCCGGTTCTCATATCTTCAGATCCATCATCCAGCAACCTATAGAGCTCTGACCTTCCAGCAAGCCGCTCATAGACCTCCATGCTCATCACGACCAGATCGCCCCTGCCGTTCTTTGTGAGATACACCGGCTCAGCGTGCTCGCGGCAGAACTCCGAAATCTCGTTGTACCGGTTCCTAAGGTCTGAGCTGGGTATAATCATTGGCATGGTCTACACCTCCACGTTTCAGGTGTACATATTATATCAGAAATCCGATAAGCAATGCACAGAGGCCCCCGCTACTGCAGGGCTCAAGCTGCAGTACGAGTACCAGTTCAACCCATAGCATGACGGATCCCTGGAGATGAACCTCCCGACCTCTGGGTCATAGTACCTCGCTCCGAAGTAGTAGAGCTCGGTAGCGCCGTCCTCGGGCTTTCCGGTCAACCTGTGCGCCCCGGCGGCCATCGGGCCGGTGGACATGGTAAGCAAGCCGAACGGCTCGTGCTCGAACCTTGCGACTACCTCGCCCGCGGAGTCGGTGATCGCTCTGATCGAACAGACCATGTCGGCGTGCAGGAAATACGTCTGCGCGGGATAGGAGTTCTCGCGAACTATCTTGGCCAGGTACTTCCCGTTCAGTGCGAGATAGCAGGTTACAGTCGCGTCATATTCCGGCGCCGGCGTAGGCGGAGGACGCGGCGGACGTGGAGGAAGCGGTTCGCCTGGTTCAGGGAGAGGAATCTCTATCTCTCCAGGAGGAATGCTGAGGCCGCGAACCTCTCGAACCTCGTACACTATGTCATGTTCGGAGTGCAAGGTTATGACGGTGGCATCGCCCTCGACCGCCTTCACCCTTCGGCCCAGCGCGTCGTACTCGTAGTTCGCCGTCGCGGCCCGGCCCACCTTCACCGCGTTCATTAGGCGCTGGGCGTCGTATCCGTACTCGGTCGTCAGGGCGCCTTCGGTCTTGGAGATCAGCTGGCCGTACGGCCCCCAGGAGTAGGCCGCGGCGCCGCGGGATGATAGGTAATTGCCGGCTGAGTACTGGTACTGCACGGTCCCGGAGCCAAACCAGGTTTCCGATGTTCTGTTGCCCGCTCCGTCGTATTGGTACTTGACGGTCGATATCCCCGCGGGTCTCGGAACCTGGGCCGAGGTCAGCCTGCTCGCCCAGTCGTACCCGTAGCCAAGCTCAAACGGAGAGCCTCCGTTAGTTCCAGATATGCAGGATACGTTGCCCTGGGGCGTGTAGGAGTAGGCGAGATGGAGTATGCTCTCCGCAGGTTGCTGCTTCGTGATGCTGATGGTTTTGAGCCTGCCCTGGGCGTCGACCGCGTAAGCGCTGCTCACCCCGCTTGCCGCCGTCGCGCCAGTGAGAAACCCGTTGGCGTCGTATGCGAACCCCTTCTGCGCCAGTTGCCCCCCTTGCTCGAAGTAGCCGGGGATTCTGACCAGCCGGCCTTGGCTATCGTACTCGAAGCTGACGGCTGTGCCATTGGGATAAGCCATCCCGATGCGGTCGCCGGCGTCGTTATAGGCGTAGCCAAGGGAGTACGACGCGCCGTCGACGGTCCAGGCCTCGCTCGTGAGCCAACCGCGCAGGTTAAGGCGGCGGTCGTCCTGTTTAGAAGCGTGCCGCTCCCATGGAACTGCGACTTCGGGCCGACCTCGTTCATTATCACTGCTAGACACAGGTTTTCCTATCACGGCCCTACGTAAGGCCGCTTGACCGGTAGCCAGGACGGGCGAGGGCAATAGCGAGTCACCGAGCGAGATGTCTACTGCCATGTCGCCCGTCAACAGGGCACTCGGCTAGATGCCCGCCCCCTATCCAGGCTCCACTCCGCCCGGGCGCAAAGCATCCAGTCCTGCTCCGGGACCCCGTTTGCCAGTCTCCCCCTCGAGAAAGACCTCCTCAGGCGCCTTGCCAGACAGATCAAGAACCAATTGCCGATACTCGTCGTTTCCGCGATCCAGCTCGAGAGCCCTGCGTGCATGGAACAGGCTGAGCTAGAACCCTCCGTCGAAACCGGGAAGAAGCTGCACGAACTGGGCTGCGGCCCAGAAGTGGTACGCGGCCTTTTCCTGAGCCACGAGCCTTGCGACCCAGAACGAATAGACTCTGAGATCCGGACCGTGCGCGCAGACCTTCATGAGGCAACTCCAGACGTCTTCCTCAGTCATCTTGTCAGCTATTCCGGGGGCCACGCAGAACCTGCCGTCGATTACCGCCTCAAAGAACTCACGCATCTCCTCTGAGAATTCGAACTCGATACGTATCGACTCCATCATCAGGTCAAGCGGTCGTCTCGATGTCCTCCGTTTCGCCAGCTTCACAGAGTCTCCTTCCCTGACTACCCTCTCGGGCACGATAGCAACCGACCTTGTGAAGCCCCTTCGGGCCACCGCTTCTGCCGGCTCAAGGCACGAGATAGGACATGAGCAGGCCCACGAGAATCACCATGACTCCCGACGCTCGGAACCAGAACAGCATGTATCTCTGTCTCCAGACACTTCCTTCGGGCATGAGCTGGACTATGACAGCGGAGTAGAGAATTGCGAGCACGCCGATCATGATGGCTATATGAGCGACAAGCTGGCCCCCAGTGATTGCGCGCAGCGAGGATAACAGCCCTCTTCGGACGGCTATCGTCGACAGAGCGCCTCCAATGATCGCCACGAGTCCCATGAGCCTCGCTACGCCTACAGCGTACCGCCACCATACCATATAGCGATCAACTTGCCTGGCATCCATGTGAAAATACGGCAGTAGTGCATCCCGATACTCGTGAAACAAGCTTCGCACGTAACGAGCATGGTACAATTGACATACGCCGAATGCAATTACCGATACACCCCATATGTCCGATATTCCCATGTTTACGCACAAGGCAGTGCCGACCCAGAGGAGCGTCCCCCACCTGGCGGCATACGCTATGTTCTTTCTCCCCACTTCCCACATGCGACGGAATTGAGACGCCAACTCCTGCAATACTACTCGCAAGAGCATTCCCTCCTGTACAAAGGCCGGTTCTCTAGGCGCCAGAGCCAGGTATGCGACCTTCCATCCAGCGCTGCATTATCTATAGCCAGAGCAGAATCCGGCTGCGAAGCTACACGACACAGTACGTGACTCTGCTCGGAGCATTGCCGGCTGGTTTTCGGTAGTCCGGTGTACCACTGCTCATCCCGCCGCAGGCGTCCGCGGGAATACCCAGTTCGTCCACGATGATCCTCTTTACAGGATCAGGCAGACGTTGCATCTGCCGAAACATCCACGGAACGATGCGATCTTCGATAAACCGCCCTACCCATCCGGTTACTCCGAGGACCAGACAGCCGCCAATGGTCCCATGCCCTTCCGCTGGAAGCGCTGAAACGCCCCAAGTGACCGTAACTCCGATGCATTGGTCCGAACGCGTTACCTCAAGTCCCAATGGTCCTGCACTGCCCCCTGCCGCACATCCGATTCCGCGCAGGTCGAATATCGTATCTGCTCCAGTACATGTGAACGCGCCAGCCGCCCCGATATTGGGCGTTCCTCCTCCTGCGTCAGCAGCAACCAGAATTCCCACATTTCCGTGCCCGTCTATCACTACTTGGCCTGTCAACCCCACCTTCAGAAGAAACGCCGCCACGGCATTTCCGCCAGCGGCAAGTGTCCATCGACCATCGGGGTCGATGTATCTGAGTGGGCTGTTGAGACAATACACGTACCAGTTCAGCCCGTCCTTCGCCGGGTCTCTGCTTATGAACCTCCCGACCTCGGGGTCATAGTACCTCGCGCCGAAGTAATAGAGCTCGGTAGCTTCGTCCTCGGGCTTTCCGGTGAATCTGTGCGCTCCGGCAGCCATCGAGCCGGTCGACATGGCAAGCAGGCCGAAGGGTTCATACTCGAACCTTGCGACTACCTCGCCTGCGGAGTCGGTTATCGCTCTGATCGAGCCGACCATGTCGGCGTGCAGGAAATACGTCTGCGCGGGATCGGAGTTCTCCCGCACTATCTTGGCCAAGTACTTCCCGTTCAGCGCGAGATAGCACGTGACAGTCACGTCATACTCCGGCGCCGGGGGAGGCGGCGGGGGCGGCGGTGGCGGAAGCCATGGCGGAGGAGGAGGCGGATCGCCTGGATCGGGGACCGGCTCTATCCTCTCTCCCGGAGGGATCCCGGGGTCACCTATGGCCATAGCCCCAATGCTGCCTTGTTGCGTCTGCTTGAGGGTCTTCCGCGCCTCGTACACTATGTCGTTTCCAGAGTGCAAAGTCACGATGGTCGTTCCACCCTCGACCGCCTTTACCCTTCGGCCCAACGCGTCGTACTCGTAGTTCGCCGTCGCCGCCCCGTCCACCTTCACCGCGTTCATCAGGCGCTGGGCGTTGTATCCGTACTGGGTCGTCACGGCGCCTTCGGTCTTGGAGATCAACTGACCGTATGGACCCCAGGCGTAATTCGCGGCGCCGCGGGTCTTCAGGTAGTTGCCGGGGTCATACCTGTACTGTACGGCTCCGGAGCCTGACCAGGTTTCCGATGTTCTATTGCCCGCTCCGTCGTACTGGTAACCAACGGTCGATATCCCCGAGGGTTTCAGAACCTGGGCCGAGGTCAGTCTGTTTGCCCAGTCGTATCCGTAGCGAAGCTCAAACGGAGGGCCTCCGCTCGCTCCGGATATGCAGGATACGTTGCCCTGGGGCGTGTAGGAGTAGTCAAGGCGGAGTATGCTCTCCGCGGGTTGCTGCCTTGCGACGCTGATGGTCTTGAGCCTGCCATGGGCGTCGGCCGCGTAAGCGCTGCTCACCCCGCTTGCCGCCGTCGCATTGGTCAGGAACCCGTTGGCGTCGTACGCGAACCCCTTCTGCGCCGGCTGTCCCTCTTGCTCGAAGTAGCCGGGGATCCTGACCAGCCGGCCTTGGCTATCGTACTCGAAGCTGAAAGCCGTGCCGCCCGGATAGGTCATCTCGATGCGGTCGCCGGCGTCGTTATAGGCGTAGCCAAGGGAGTACGACGCGCCGTCGACGGTCCAGGTCTCGCTCGTGAGCCAACCGCGCAGGTTATAGGCAGCGGTTGTCTTGTTCAGGAGCGTCCCTCTCCTGTAGAGGTTGGCCCGCGTCACGCGACCGCCCGCGTCGTAGAAGAGCTTCGAGCTCATAGAGGTCGCGGGATCGCTGTAGGTCACGCCTTTGACGCGGTCGAGCTCGTCGTAGGCATACGAGATCGCATAGGGCTTG
>Ga0209718_1004818_pt1 | contig 11034 bp, 9 predicted proteins | sample AD_JPNAS1_MetaG_FD_184420 | JGI IMG/M metagenome (GOLD analysis project Ga0209718, IMG submission 184420) | Active sludge microbial communities of municipal wastewater-treating anaerobic digesters from Japan - AD_JPNAS1_MetaG (SPAdes) (version 2) | ecosystem: Engineered > Bioreactor > Anaerobic >... | reverse complement strand
CCTCGACATCACAGGATCATGAGAGAGGGCTAAACCAAAGAATAGAGCAAATAGCCCAATTGGTAGGAACCATTTTGCAGAAACCGAGAAGACGTCGAATATACTCGTAGGGAATATGGCTAGAATAAGTTCCAATGGATCGAGTGTCTGTACGGTTCCACTTTGGGACACTAATGGCAATGGCACAGGCTTGAAAACCAAGACTACGGCTATGCCGATACCAGCTGCTACTACCAAACTGACAACCGAAAGGAGCAGAGACTGAGAAAAGATCTTTGTGAAGCGATGAGCTTCCGACAACCTGAAAACAGAAATAGGAATACCCACTGTGAGAGTCAGAATGAGCGCATAGCCTCCGATCTTCAAAGCCAGCTCTGAAAGAAAAGAAATCATAGGCGTGCCATGGATCATACTTGGAGGCAGGACCAGATAGAGAATCGCTCCCATGGCGATACCAAGGGCGTATTTATGCCATAGCTTCATCTTGGGAAGCATAACTCTATTGGATTGACAGGTCAATATTGATAGATTTCTGGAATTCTCTAATGCCGACTGCGCTTAGCTTTGCATTGACAGATCCTATTATTTTCAAGTAATGTTCTTTTCAATGTGCGACCCAGTAGCTCAGCAGGATAGAGCGACTGCCTCCTAAGCAGTAGGTCGGCCGTTCGAATCGGCCCTGGGCCATTCAGTCCAATTCTCTTCTTCTATCGCGAAGGTATTAGTTATTCCGAATATCCTTTCCTATCATCCAGAAAGATTGGAATATGATCCTCACGAATGGAATATCCGTATCCGTCAAAGCCGCACCGTTCCTCAAGTAAAAAAACTGGTATCCTGTAGTCCGAAAGGAAGAAAGATGCATACGCTTTAAAAAGAACAAGCTAGATTACCTTTTAATTGGCATTCGCGATACGCGCAGCAAATTAATGGCTTTGCTCAGTTTGCAGAGATGGGAAAACCAAAGGAATTTCTCAGGCAGAACTACTTTGTGTTTCTAGAAGAGACAAAGAGAATTCTACGCATAGTGTGTTTCGCTAGGCAGTCCAATTGCCGGAGTCTTCAATATTATTTCAATTCTCCAAAAGCGCTACATCTGCGTCGAGGCGGATTTGCATGGTCGCGGAGGCTGGCATCTCTATGCCGTGGAGCAGAAGGCGGGCCGCTTCGTAGCCCAGCTGGTAGGCTGGCTGAACCGAGACGAGCGTATCCCCGACTCCGTCGAGGGGAACCGCAAACTGGCCGTGCAGGCCCGGGCGCGTAAATCTGCCGAGCGGGAATCCCATCCTGCAGAGCGCCAATGAAGCGCCGCGCAGCAGGCGGCCATTCAGCGCCACGAAGCCGGTAGCCCCGTCGACATCGCCGAGGGCTTTCCGTATTTCTTCAATGTAGGGGCTGTCCGGCCGAAGCTCCGGAAAGAGGAGATTGTCGTTCAACCGCACGATGAGCTGTTCGTCGGGATCGAGCCCCGCTGCCCGCACTGCATCCAGAAAACCTTCTTCCCGTTCGGCGATGCTTGAACAGGTGACGCCCGTGACGAGTATGAGGCGCCGGTGCTTCCCTCTCGCGATGAAATTGGTCGCGAGGCGCCGCGAAGCTTCCCGGTGGTTTGTCGAGACGAAATTCCTACGCGCATCGGTGATCGTCCGGTCCAGGAGCACGAGAGGTGTTTTCTGCCTGTCGAGCCTGTCGATAATAGTCCGGTTTTTTTCTTCATAGCCATTGCTTTCGATGACCGGAGAAAAGATCACTCCATCGATGTTCTGTTCCGACAGGGAAAGGAAGTAGTCCTCCACTTTGCGGAAGTTCCTGTCCACATTGCAGATGATGGTATGGTAGCGCCTGTTCCAGAGGCAGTCCTCTATGCCCCTGAGAATGTGGGCTCCGAAGCTGTCGGAGATGTCGTCGATGGCGACGCCCACCAGCCGCGATTCTTTCCGGGAGGCTATCCCCGAGGAAATCCCGGAATCGGAGCGCACAAATGTCCCGTTCCGGCCGGAAGGGCGTTCGAGTATATTCCGTTCGACCAGGTCATCGAGGGCCCTTTGAACGGTGATTCTGCTCACTTTGAAGAGTTCGGCTAGCTTGCGTTCGGCAAGAATCTGGGTTCCAGGCCCCCATTCTCCTGACTCGATCTTTCCGAGAATGCCGCGGGTCACCATCTCATATTTTTTATAGCCCATATATGGTCCTATCTTTGGTATTATTATGATCGCACAAGTATTGTATAAAGTCAAGAAAAATATGCAATATTCGCATCAGTTATGGCCAAAAAACCCAAAATCGGGATAATAGAAGAAAAAGCTTGACAGGAATCTCATAAGGCCGTACCATTCTTTATATCCAATGATGGTTTTGGATATATCCATAATAGGAGGTTCCATGAAACGCATTCTCATTTTTGTCCTGCTCATCGCAGTGGCAGGACTTATCCCTCTGGCGGCCGCTTCCAACACTGTGACCATCTACACAATGAGCGGGCCGGAGATCACCACGCCTATACTCGACGCCCTCAGGGCGAAATATCCTTCCATAACTGTCAACCTGGTGAAGGCTGGCACGGGGGAGATCGTCGCGAGGCTCCAGGCCGAGAAGAACAATCCGGCCGCCGACATTCTGTGGGGTGGAGACAATCTCGCCGTGTTCGACGGGAATTCGGATCTCTTTGCCGCCTACGATTCGCCCGAAGACAAATACATGGTCTCGAAGGACCCAAACCACAAGTGGCACGCCTTCACCATTTTCTGCCAGGCGATCCTGGTCAACACGAATCTGGTGAAGCCGGCCGACTATCCCAAGAACGCAAAGGACCTTCTCAATCCAGCATGGAAGAAGGCCGGCGGCGTGGCTCTGGCCGATCCCAACAAGTCGGGTACGGGCTACACCATCGTTTCGGGACTTTCGAGCGCATTCGGCTGGGATTTCATCGAGAAACTCGTGCAGAACAGCGTCGTGCTCCCCGGGTCGGACCAAATGTTCACGGCCGTCAAGGACGGTGAGCTGCCGGTGGGCTTTATAAACGAAGACCTCGGCGCGACATGGAAAGCCCAGAAATTGCCCATCGAGGTCATCTACGCCAAGGATGCCGTGACCGTCCAGATGGACGCCTGCGGTCTCATCAAGAACGGGCCCAACCCCGAACTTGCCAAAAAAGTGCTGGATTTCCTCTGCTCCAAAGAGGCACACGCCATCGCCGTCAAGGTGATCAACCGCCGCTCCGCAAGGAACGATGTGGCGCCCCCTGCCGGACTGCCCGACCTTGGGAACCTCAACCTCTTCACGGCAGTGGAACCGAGGGAAGTGGTCAACGCAAAATTCACAAAGATATACGGTAAATAAATCGGTCTCCCTCGAGGGAAGTCTTTTATCCGGGAAACGGGCCTCAGGGCTTCCGTTTCCCGCTTTTTCATCTGACAATGCACCATTGTGGAGGACTTTTGAAATTCAACAGAATCCATGCGCTCAAAGATCCATGGAAATTTTTCACCCTGGTCGTTTTTATTGTGCTCACCGTCCTGACGGTGGTGTCGCAGCTGTGGATACTGAGGACCTCTGTCCAGGAAAAGGGTGGGGCCTTCACCCTCAGGACCGGACAGGCAGACCAGCCTGCGGAGATTGAGGCCGAGACTCTCTCGGGCTTTACGGTGCACCAGGAGACGCCGTCGGTCATAGCGCTCGCGCGCGCGGGCCACGATTTCTTTTCGATCGACTCTTCAGTTCCTGGCCAGATCATCCTCAGTTCCCAAACCACAAGCTTCGGCGAGCCTGCGCTGGACGAGGACGGAAAGCTCACGATTCCCTACGGGGCGACCGGCCAGTCCGCGGCGCACAAGCCCGCCACCCTTCAGATCGAACAGAAGGTCTTTGGTGCGCTGTTTCAGTCCTCGACAGGCAAGAGGCTGCAGGTCGAGCGCCTCGCTCCCGGGAGCCTGCGCATACAGCACGCGCCAAGGGCCTACCTCAACTTCAGAGACTCGAGTGTGCGCTTCGGCCTGGGCAACTACATCACTTTCTTCACGACAGGCAAATACCTCGATGCCATCGTGAACAGCCTGCTCATCGCGCTGACGGCCACGGTCGTCGCCGGAGTCGTGGGTACGATGCTGGCCTACCTGTACGCGCGCTACAAGATGCCGATGACCAGCGCCGTCATCTCTCTCGTGACCATGGCGTCGGTGTCGCCTCCCTTTCTCGGCGCGTATGCGTGGCGCATGCTGCTCGGAAGTTCCGGCATAGTAACCCGACTTTTGGGCCTCAACTGGACCATCATGGGAATGCACGGCGTCATCTGGGTTATCATCTGGCTCATCTTCCCCGTGGTATTCCTTCTTTCATACGACAGTTTCGTGTCGATCGACAATTCTATGCGCGAATGCTCGTACAGTCTGGGCGCGGACCGCAAGCGGACCTTCTTCAGGATCGAACTTCCGCTCGCCATTCCGGGCATCGTGACGGGGCTCTACATGGCGCTGATGACCGCTTTCACCGATTTCGGCACGCCCTACATCATCTCTCTGGACCTGAACACGCTGCCAGTCCTCATATACAAGGAATTCATGAGCGAAGTCGGAGGGAACTACTCCATAGCGAGCACGGGAAGCGTCGTCATGGTGCTTCTATCTTCGGCCGTCCTCCTGGTTCAGCGCCTCTATCTCGCAAAGCGCTCCTACGCTTCGATAAAGACGCAGCAGCCATCGGCTCGGACGCCGTCGGCGGCGAAAAAGGTCGCCATAGAGATATTGACCCTGACCCTCATTGCCATGGCCTTCGTGCCGCACATTACCGTCCTGGTTACCTCCTTCTTCAAGTGGGAGGCGGGCATTCTCAGCTCAATTCCTACTTGGGAGAACTTTGTACGCCTCTTCAATCTCAGCCTGAATTCCATCTGGGTTACGCTCACGACCGGCACCGCCGCGACCTTGCTGACCTTCTCGGTGGGAATCGGCATCGCCTACGTCATCGTGAAGAAGCGGTACCCCTTCTTTGGACAGGCGCTGAACATCCTCGTCATGATTCCCTACATCATCCCCGGAACTGTCCTCGCGATCGGCTTCATCCTTATTTTCAACAAGCCGCCCCTTTTGCTTACGGGCACATGGCTCATCCTCGTCCTGGCCTATTTCGTCCGCAAGTTGCCCTATGCGGTAAAAAGCGCCGAGTCAGCCCTGTACAGGATTCACCCAGCCCTCGAGGAAGCCGCCAGAAGCCTTGGCGCCACACCCGCGAAGAGTTTCTGGGATGTCACTTTCCCGCTCATGATCGGCGGCGTCATTTCGGGCGCAACTCTGTCCTTTCTCCAGATAATGACCGAGATCAGCTCGACCATCATGCTCTATCGGCCGCCCTGGAAACCCATGACCGCGGTGATATTCGAGAACACGATAGATGCGGGAGCCGATTTCGGGGTGGCTTCGGCCATGACCGTGGTCCTCATGGTCATGCTCTACGTGCCGCTCTACTTCATAACCACGAAAACCCGGAAACCCAAGGAGACCAGAATTGAAGAACTATGAACGAAACGACGCCCAGGCGGTGTCGGTCACGATAGAGAATGTGGTGAAAAAATTCGGCTCGTTCCAGGCTCTGGGAGGGGTCAGTCTCTCTATCCGGAGCGGAGAGTTCTTTACCCTCCTCGGTCCCTCAGGCTGCGGTAAGACGACGCTTCTGCGCTGCACGGCCGGCTTCGAGCGGCCTACCAGCGGCCGGATACTCTTCAACGACGCGGACGAGACGCATATTCCGCCCTGGGAGAAAAACATCGGGTTTGTGTTCCAGAACTACGCGCTCTGGCCCAACAAGTCGGTTTACGCTAATATCGCCTATGGTCTCGAGATCCGCAAGAAAAGCGCGTCATTCATACGCGAGAAGGTCGAATGGGCCCTGGAGCTGCTCGGACTTCCAGGCATCGGGAACAAGATGCCCGAACAGCTCTCCGGCGGCCAGCAGCAGCGGGTGGCGATCGCCAGGGCGCTCGTCATCGACCCCACCATCCTCCTTCTGGACGAGCCGCTGTCTAACCTGGACGCCAAACTCAGAATTTCCCTCCGCATCCAGATTAGGGAGATTCAGAAAAAACTGAAGATCACTGCCATCTATGTCACCCACGACCAGGAAGAAGCCCTTGAGATTTCGGACAGAATAGCCGTGATGAATGAGGGACTGGTGCTGCAGATCGGAACGCCTGAGGACATCTACGAGCGGCCCGCCCAGCGCTTCGTGGCCGATTTCGTAGGGAAGGCCAACATCGTGCCGGGCAGGCGCGAGGGCGATGCCTTTATCTGTTCGGAGAGGTTCAGGATCAGCCTCGCGCCGGAAGACCGCGCGCAGAGATACGAGGGTCGCGGCGCCGAAATCATGTTCCGGCCTGAAGCCCTCCGGGAGGTAGAGGAGAGCGGGCGGGCTGATATGGAAGGACGCATCACCGATTTTCTCTATCACGGGAACATACGGCGCTACATGGTGGATGCGGGCTGTCCCGCACCTGTGGTCTATGAAACCAGTATTCCCCACAGCATCGGAGAATCCTTGCGCCTCGCAGTGACTCAATACAGGTTGTACGCATGAAAAAAAGCGAATTTTTCTCACATCTTCCGCCCATAGACGCCCAGTTCGGGAACCTCATCCTCATCCGGGACAAGTCTGACCGCAGGAATGTCCCCGGGGCGCAGGAGTGTTTTCTGTCCTCGGTCATACAGTTTCAGCCTCTCGCCAGGCTCGGCATAGAGGGGCGCGATGGCGTCGTTCCACTCATGCTGATTTCGGCCTTTTCCAATCCGGTAATCGCACAAAAAGTGTTCGAGGGAGGAGATATCCGGCTCTCCCAGGAGCTCGTCGTCTCTGGCGACGAGGCTTCGCTGTCGCTGCGGGTGGAGAGAATAGGTGGAGGGGCTGAGCCATCCAGGAGCGCTGCTACCTACACACCGCCGAACGCAGCTTCGGGCGAAGCCGCGGCGAAAGATGTGGCCAGCCCCGCCTTCACGCTCACCATCGACGGCGCGTGTCTCTTCTCGCCTCAGGGTGTTCCATACCACTGGCGGGAGGAGAGCCTTCTCTCCGTGTGGCGCTCCGGCGGCAGACAGAGCGGACTCGAAGGCGAGTGGAATTACGGAGGACTTCCATTTTCGCTCCGCTCCTCTGTGCGGTTCGACAGTTTGGCGATCCGAAAGGTAGCAGACGACGAAATCCTGCGGACGCACTATTTCACCAGCTTCAATCTAAAGAAGCGCTACACCTACTGGGTGGAAGCGGCCCGCCAGCCGGGCGGCCGAAGGGTGGACAGCAGATTGGCGACTTGCGGGGCTGGCGGAACAGACGCCTCGGCAGGAGCCGCCGCAGCCGATGGCCCCGCTGAAAGTGGCCTGCTTCCCGTCACGGCGCGAAACGTGGGCTACGAGGCCACGATCGACCTAGGCGACCTGCGGGAAGCCCGCGGAATAGTCCTCGCGTTTGGCATTGGCAGAGCGGCGGAAAAAGCCGAAGCTTCCGCCAGCCACCATTCGGCTCTGATCCGCAGTGTGGAGGCGGACTGGGACGATTTCGTGGAAGGAGTCCCAGGATTTCACGCCGATGACAAGGGGCTCGAGCACATGTACTGTACCAGCTGGTTCATCCTGAAGGCCAACCGCGTTCACTTCGACGATCCGCGCTTCCCCTATCCCTTCACTTCGGTGAACAAGCACCACTACTACAATCAGTTCTTCTGGGATTCGGCTTATCAGTCGATAGCCTGGCTCTGGTACAATAGGGCTGAGCCAGCCCAGGACGAACTGCGGAACTTTGTGACGAACCAGTGGCGCAACGGCATGATTCCCTACGAACTCTTCATGTACCCCGTCAACGGCCGCGAGTGGATGGACGGCGACGGCACCTCCACGGGCATGACCCAGCCGCCTGTAATCGGCATCGCGCTGTCCGAAATCTACAGAAAATATGGGAGCGCCGAGTATCTCCGTTTCTTCTATGAGCCACTTTTGCGCTACGAAGAGTGGCTCACCCTCTATCGCGACCTCGGAAAGCGCGGCCTCTCCTGTTATCTCAACATATGGGAGACAGGCTGGGACAACAGCCCCCGTCTCGACGCCAGCGCTCGCAACCGGGTACTGGACCCCGCCATCGAGAGCGCCGACTTCAACGCTTACATCTACTACATGCGTCGCACCATACTCGAGATGGCCGCCGCGCTCGGCGAGAAAGCCCCGCTCCGCATCGCCGAACGCATGCAAGCGACTAAGCGTTCAATGAACACTCTCATGTACGACCCCGCTGATGGTTTCTACCACGACCTGGTGGCGGGGACGGAGGAACGAATTCCGGTAAAGACAGCTGCCGGCCTCATCCCACTCCTCACCGACATCCCGGAGAGCGCGGTGCGCGAAAGGATCGTTTCGGAGTATGTCGAATCGGAAAAGGAATTCATGTCGGGCTGTCCGGTCCCCTCGGTGAGCCGCTCCGAGCCGACCTACAACCCCGTGGATTTCTGGAGAGGCGCGAATTGGCCGCATATCACCTGGACGGTCATCTTTTCCCTCGCCGATTCCAACCCCGAGGCGGCAGGAGAGATACTCCACAGGTTCTTCGCTTCCACCAAAGAGAATACCACCTGTTACGAATACTACGATGCTGAGACCGGCAAGGGTGTAGGCATGCCCTTCCATGGATGGGGAGCCCTCTATACCGACATGATCATGCGCTTCGTAGCGGGCGTCGTCCCGGAGAACAAAGGCCTGCGCTTCCACCCCCTCCCCGCGGAGCTTGGCAACTTTTCCGCCGACAACATCAGACTCAAGGACATTGTCCTGGACGTCAGCAGGAAGGGCAGCACCTGGACCTTCAGATTCCACGATTTCGGTGGCTTTGCGGTAGAAGATGTCCACGATTTCCGGGTTACTCCGACAGCGGATCGCTCTAAGCTCGTCGTCGAGTTTGGGCTGGGCTGCGAAAGGAGCCTGGTAGCGCCTCTCCCGGGAGAGAGCAGACTGGAGTTCAGGTTCGACTAGAGGGCTTATTGGGGCGGCAAAGCGCTTCTCGGGCATGATGTGCGGGCCTGCCATCAGGAGCGCTCGGTGCGCATCATCGAACATATTCTGGAAACTGGCGATCCGAACGTCTATACCATCTAAAAACAAGGTGTGCACAAGCTTATCTACCAAGCGCTATGGCGTCATAATGATGTTATCGCAGGTATGGTAGAGCTTTCTATCGAGATTCCCGCAAAGATGCCGCATTATGTGAGAGAGTAATGAACATACTAGGTAGATCTCCTGTAAAAAGAAATGCCCACTTAATTGCATGGCAGGATTCTGTTGTCTAAAGCTACACGAAGAAATGGTATTACACTATAAGAAGCCCTTCCCATGTGCTGATTCTCTTAAGGGAAGTTTGCCACAAATGGTTCAATTTCTAATAAGAGAGAAAGAAAGCCTTTGTGTTCTGCAGTAAGATAGGACTCTCAAACACCGCTTGAAGATCGAAATCGAAGAGCAGTAGCAATTGTAATGAGTCAAGGACTTCTGCTGCACTTTTCATTGCAGAGACTCCTTCCTTCTATCTTTGGTTTCATAATTGATTGCGTTATACAAGGTTCGTCCCCGCTTTGAATTAGAAAAATACTTCTCTTGAAGAGTCTTGAGAGAGGCTCATATCTCATTTTATATAAAACTTCCCCAGCACAAATAAATACCCTTTTTCCTTATAGAAATCCAACCTACCCAGATCATCAAAGATAGTGGCTGGAGTATCCTCGCGCACCACATAACCCAGCCCAAATCCAAAAGAGTCTGAAAGCAGAAGATCCAATCCAACCCTCATGGTAAGCCCTATGCCGATGCGTGAGTTAAGCCCGGAGCTCCCATAGTAGCTCTTGAGATAATCGGTGAAAGCTGCATCCTGATTCGTGGAAGCAAAGTGAAAATAAAATGCAGGGCCAAGTCCCAGATAAGGGCGCACAGATCTCAATGGTGCAATGAGATTGATCGAAAGGGGAGCATAGATAAAAGACTCGTAGTACTTCCAATCAGCCTTGGATCCAGTCTTACTCGACAGGCTCGTCCATGAAAGAGGTCCTTCAGTAAAGGCCCCACTGTCTGGACCGTAGTAGAGATCGCCAAGATACATGACATCGGTGCTCACTCCGAGCCATGGACGAACCACATAGCTCACGGTCACACCATAGAGCATATCTTGCATATCAAAAGACGAGAGAGTATCAGTAAGCGGAGGACTAATCGCCATAAAACCTATACCTGCTTCACCACCTCGTGTTTGTGCAAAGGCAGAAGGAATAATACAGATAAAGAGCATCACGGTTACGATCAGCAAAAATTTCCCAAATTTTTTCATAAAAGCCCCCTATTCATTACCCATACGATTATTTTAATTCTTCTTTTCTCATAAAGCAAATAAAATAGAATCAAAACAAGGCAAAATTGCTATGAAGTATCTTTCGCCCCAGTGGCTCTTTCGATATGCTGACGCCATGAAAACCACATTTTCAGAAAAGGATGCTTTTATTTGGCAGGATGAATTCGGCGCTGCTATCACCGTAATCGACCGAGATTATCTCATTTTATACATGAACGACAAATCTATAGAAGCCAATGTCAGGTGGGGCGGCAAAGCCCTCCTCGGGCATGATGTGCGAGCCTGCCACCAGGAGCGCTCGGTGCGCATCATCGAACATATTCTGGAAACTGGCGAACCGAACGTCTATACCATCGAAAAACAAGGTGTACACAAGCTTATCTACCAAGCGCCATGGCGCCATAATGGTGTTATCGCAGGTGTAGTAGAGCTTTCCATCGAGATTCCAGCAAAGATGCCGCATTATGTGAGAGAGTAATGAACATACTAGGTGAAAAATCTACAATTAGAATTTCAGACTAAGGAGCGAGATAGCGCAAGCATAATGCTGCATGTTGTTGCGACATTCCTCCTTGGTCTCACTCAGAACAAATATGTGATGTAATTCATTCTCAATATCCTCAATATCGCCTTGCTTCTTCTGGGTTGCTTTCTCGAAACTACGCCCATTCGTCT
>Ga0209718_1004817_pt1 | contig 11036 bp, 4 predicted proteins | sample AD_JPNAS1_MetaG_FD_184420 | JGI IMG/M metagenome (GOLD analysis project Ga0209718, IMG submission 184420) | Active sludge microbial communities of municipal wastewater-treating anaerobic digesters from Japan - AD_JPNAS1_MetaG (SPAdes) (version 2) | ecosystem: Engineered > Bioreactor > Anaerobic >... | reverse complement strand
CACTGTCGATTCGGCAAAAAACAATAGAGAGGCAGGACAAGCATGAAATACGGAGACCTTATCCAATTCGACCCGATTGAGTCGGTCGTTCAGTTGCGTGACGCGGACAAATCGAGCGCCGCACACACACTGGTGAACACCTATGTCATTTCCGAGGAAATGGCCGAACGACTCACCCAGCTTGCCATCCCTCAATTGCAGTTTGACCAGCCGGTCGACAACAAGGGCCTGCTGGTCGTCGGTAACTACGGCACCGGTAAATCGCACTTGATGTCGGTGGTCTCCGGCCTTGCCGCAGACGCCTCACTGCTGGAAGGGCTGAAGAACGCCGGTGTCCGCAATGCAGCCTCCCAGATAGCTGGAAGATTTAAAGTTCTGCGTGCCGTAATCGGTGCGTCAGAGATGTCCTTGCGTGATTTATTGATTCAGGAATTGGAAGAATATCTCGCATCAATAGGCGTTCACTACGAATTTCCCAAAGCAGACCGAATTTCAAACCACATGCGTGCCTTCGAAGATATGATGAAAGCGTTTCATGAGGTTTTCCCAGATCATGGGCTGCTTTTTGTTGTAGATGAACTTCTCGACTACCTGCGTGCTCGCACTGAAAAAGGTGAAGCCATCATTCTTGACCTGAATTTCCTCCGAGAGGTCGGCGAGGTCTGCAAGGATCTACGTTTCCGCTTCATGGCCGGTGTCCAGGAGGCAATTTTCGACAGCCATCGCTTCCAGCACGTCTCCGATAGTATCCGCCGGGTAAAGGATCGTTTCGAACAGATCCTTATTGCCCGCAACGATGTAAAATTTGTCGTGGGCGAGCGCCTGCTTAAAAAAACCGCCGAGCAACAGGCCAAGATCCGCGACTACCTGATGCCTTTTGCCAAATACTACGGCGGGCTCAATGAGCGCATGGACGAGTTTGTCCGGCTCTTCCCGGTGCATCCCGATTACATCGACACCTTCGAGCGGGTCACCGTGGTGGAAAAGCGCGAGGTGCTCAAGACCCTGTCCATGGGCATGAAAGGCATTCTCGGCAAGGACGTGCCGCAGGACGAGCCCGGCCTAATCGCCTTCGACAGCTACTGGAACACGCTCAAACAGAACGCCTCGTTCCGCGCCATTCCCGAGATCCGGGCGGTCATCGATTGCAGCCAGGTTCTGGAATCCCGCATCGAGAACGCCATCACCCGCAAACAATACAAGCCGATGGCGCTGCGTCTGATTCATGCGCTGTCCGTCCACCGCCTTACCACTGGCGACATCTATGCCCCCATGGGCGCATCCGCCGAGGAACTGCGCGACCGTCTCTGCCTGTTCGATCCGCTGATCGCCGAGCTGGGCAGCGATGAGCCCGACAAGGATCTGCAGACCCATGTGGAAACGGTCCTGCGCGAGATCCACAAAACGGTCAGCGGCCAGTTCATCTCCTTCAATGCCGACAACCGCCAGTTCTACCTCGACTTGAAGAAGACCGACGACTTCGACGCCCTGATCGACAAGCGTGCCGAAAGCCTGGGGCAGGCTCAGCTCGACCGTTTCTACTACGAGGCGCTCAAGAGGGTCATGGAATGCCAGGACGCAACCTATGTGACTGGCTACAAGATCTGGCAGCACGAACTGGTCTGGCAGGAGCACAAGGCCGCCCGCTCCGGCTACCTCTTTTTTGGCGCTCCCAATGAGCGCTCTACCGCCGTGCCGCAGCGGGACTTTTACCTCTACTTCATCCAGCCCAACGATCCGCCGCGCTTCAAGGACGACAAGGTCAACGACGAGGTCTTCTTCCGCCTGAAAGGCACCGACGAGGAATTCCAGACTGCGCTGAAGAGCTATGCGGCAGCCCTTGACCTTGCAGCCACCTCATCGGGCCACGCCAAGGCCACCTATGAATCGAAGGCCAACGGCTTCCTGAAGAAGCTGGTCCAGTGGCTGCAGAAGCACATGAGCGATGCCTTCGAGGTCACCTATCAGGGCCGCGCCAAGTCCATGACCGAATGGGCCAAGGGCAAATCCATCCGCGACCTGTCGGGCCTGTCGCCTCACGAGACTATCAACTTCCGCGACTTGGTGAACACCATCGCCGGTGTCTGCCTGGCACCGAACTTCGAGAACCAGGCCCCGGACTACCCGTTCTTCTCGGTCCTGATCACCGGCAACAACCGCGTCCAGGCAGCGCAAGACGCCCTGCGAGCCATCGCCGGGCAGAACCGCACCAAGCAGGCCACCGCCGTGCTGGACGCCCTGGAGCTGCTCGACGGCGAGAAGATCGACCCCTACAAGTCGAAGTACACCAAGTTCATTCTCGATACCGTCAAGGCCAAGGGGCACGGCCAGGTAGTCAACCGCAACGAGATCATCCAGGACGACCACGGGCTGGAATACATGAACCCCGGCGGTGGTCGGCTTGAGCCGGAATGGGTGGCGGTCATCCTGGCTTCGCTGGTCTATTCCGGCGACATCGTGCTCGCCATTCCGGGCAAAAAGTTTGACGCCACCGGACTACAGCAGCTTGCCGCGACCGGCATGGACGAGCTGGTCCGCTTCAAGCACCTGGAGCAGCCCAAGGAATGGAACCTGCCCGCGCTCAAAGCGCTGTTCGAACTGCTCGGCATGACGCCGGGCATGGCCCAGCTCGTCACCCAGGGCAAGGACGAGCCGGTGCAGAACCTGCAACAAGCGGTGGGCAAGATCGTCAAGCGCATCGTCATGACCCAGCAGACCCTGCGCGAAGGGCTCTCCTTCTGGGGGCAAAATATGGTTCTGGGTTCTGGCTTGGGTGTTCAGGGTTCGGAGAACTCAGAACCGGGAACTCAGAACTCAGAACTCGAAAACGCGAAAGCGTTTTTCGAATCGCTCCAGGCCTACTCCTCGCCGGGCAAACTGAAAAACTTCCGCTACAGCGCTCCCGAGGTGCTGGCCTTTGAGCCGGCCGTGAAGGCGCTCGATGAGCTGGACGCCCTGCGCGAGTTCATCATGGACCACAGCCCGACGGCAGCTTGGCTTGCTACGGCGGAAGCCTCCGCAAGTCGCAGTTCTGAGTTCCGGGTTACGGGTTCCGAGTCAAAACCATCGGGGCTGGATCTCTGGGCTGATCAAGTTAAAGCAATCAGGGGGGATGTTCTGGATTCCGTTAACTCGGAACTCAAAACTCAGAACCCGCAACTCGCGCGCCTATCGTCCGAAGTCGGCGAAAAACTGAAAAAGCTCAAACGCGACTACATCAACCAATACATCTCCCTCCACGCGCGCGCCCGGCTGGGCGTGAACGACGACAAGCGCAAGGCGGGCCTGCTCAACGACCAGCGCCTGCAAACCCTGCTCAAACTGGCCGGTATCGACCTGATGCCCCGGCAGCAGCTCACCGATTACCAGAACCGCCTGGCCGGGCTGAAGAGCTGCTTCGCGCTGACCGAGCAGAACCTCGACGCCTCGCCCATCTGCCCGCATTGTCAATTTCGGCCTGCGGCTGAAATTGGAGTTCTGGGTTCTGGGTTCGGAGTTTCTGGTTCGCAGCAACTCGATCAGATGGATGAACAGTTGGATCGGATCATAGAGCAGTGGACGAAGACCCTGCTGAACAATCTCGACGATCCGATGACGCAGGCCAATGTGAATGAGCTGCTGCATGAAGACGACAAGCAGATTGTTAAGGCGTTCATGGATTCAAAGGAACTGCCCGAACCGGTTGATGGCAATTTTGTGCAGACATTAAAAACCATCCTCGCCGGTTTGCAGAAGGTGTCGGTCAAAAAAGCAGATTTGTTGAAAATCGTCTCCGACCTCGGTCCATCTACACCAAATGAAATCAAGCAAGCAATCAGTGACTACGTGGACAGCCTGACCAAAGGCAAAGACCAGAACAAAGTCCGCATTGTCCTGGAGTAACCGCCATGAGTGCATTTCAGCGATTTGAGGACATAGAAGCCTGGCAAAAGGCCCGAGAACTGACAAAGGCGATTTACGCCCTGTCAAACGACGGCCAGTTTTCTCGTGATTTCGGCCTGCGCGACCAAATTCGCCGCGCTTCGGTCTCAATCATGTCCAACATCGCTGAAGGTTTCGGCAGAGGCGGTAACAAGGAGTTCATCCAGTTCTTATCCACCGCCAAAGGCTCAGCATCCGAAGTGCAAGCCCAACTCTACGTCGCCCTCGACGCTGGCTACATAAACCAAGATCAATTCCAAAAACTCTATTCGGAAACCGAAGCAACGGCGCGGATGATCGCTGGACTGTTGCGGTATTTACAGAACAGCGATTACAAGGGAGCCAAGTACAAATGAAACAGGACGAGCTTTTCAACTCAGAACACGGAACCCAGAACACAGAACCGCAACCGGTCACCTGTCTCGGCATCGAATTCCCCAGCGATGAAGCGCGACGCCAACACTTCACCGAGCTACTCCGCGACCGGTTGCGCGATCCGGAGTTCCGCAAGATCGAAGGCTTTCCCATCGGCAGCGACGAGGACATCCTGAATCTGAGCGACCCGCCGTACTACACCGCATGTCCGAACCCGTGGATCGCCGACTTCATCGCCGAATGGGAAGCGCAAAAGCCGGAACAACCAGAGAGTTACCACTATCACCGTGAGCCTTTTGCGGCCGACGTGAGCGAAGGGAAAAACGATCCCATTTACAACGCGCACTCCTACCACACCAAGGTGCCGCACAAGGCCATCATGCGTTACATCCTCCACTATACCGAACCAGGAGATATCGTGTTCGACGGCTTTTGTGGGACTGGCATGACAGGTGTAGCTGCGCAGATGTGTGGCGACCGCGAAGTGGTCATGTCTCTTGGCTACCAGGTGAAGCCGGATGGAACCATTTTGCAGGAAGAGATGGATGAAAATGGGAAAAAGGTTTGGCGGCCATTTTCAAAGCTGGGCGTCCGCAGAGCAGTGTTGAACGAGCTTTCGCCATTTGCCACCTTTGTCGCCAAATCGCTAAATATTCCGCCAGACTATAACTCGTTTGAAATTCAAGCAAATAAACTATTCCAAATAATGAAAGACGAATATGGGTGGATGTATGAAACCTCCCATAAAAATGGCAGAAAAGGGGTTATTAACTATGTGATCTGGAGCGACCTATATATCTGTAGTTCTTGCTCCAATGAAATCTCTTTTTGGCAAGCAGCCGTCAATATGGAAGAATCTCTTGTAACAAACGAGTTTAATTGCCCAACTTGTGGTACGTTTTTAAAAAAACGAGACTTAGATCGTGTTTGGGTAAGTAGAGTTCATCCTATAACTGGCATTATTCACCGAGAAGCAAAACAATATCCCGTTCGGATAAACTACTCAGTTGGCAAAGAAAGGTACGATAAATCTCCAGACAGCGAAGATCTTCAGTTGATCAAGAAAATTTCTGAAATTAAACATGAGTTTAAAATTCCGACCGATGAAATTGTTGAGGGGGACAAGACGGGTGACCCACTCGGCGTTGGGATTAATCGAGTTTATCAGTACTACACAGATAGAAACTTGGTGGTACTCTCAGCTATGTGGTGCATGAGTTCATTGGAGTTAAAGCCAATTATTACCAGCTTCCTTGAGAATCACGCCAGCAAAAGAAATCGATACCTATTGGACAGAAATCATACAATGGGAACTACTGGCGGACCTTTTACTGGAACGTTATATTTGCCCCCTTTAAGTTGTGAGGTGAATGTTTTGAACATATTCAAAAAGACACTGAATAAATATCTTAATTCCTACAGAAGTAGGATCAGAACGGATTCGACCGTAATTAGCACGGCTTCAACAACTTCTGATTTGATTTCCGAAAACGCTATAGATTACATATTCCTCGATCCACCTTTTGGTGCAAATTACATGTATTCCGAGCTAAATTTCTCTTGGGAATCATGGCTTTGTGTAAAAACGAATAATTCGACTGAAGCCATACAAAATAAATCGCAAGGCAAGGAATTAAGCGACTATAGGACGTTAATGGTAAATTCGCTCAAGCAATGTTATAGGTTTTTAAAACCTGGCCACTGGATTACAGTTGAGTTTTCTAACACGAGAGCTTCCGTTTGGAACAGTATACAGACTTCTATTAGCGAAGCAGGATTCATAGTAGCTAATGTCTCAGCTCTAGATAAGAAACATGGTGGTCTAAAATCGATGACATATGCAACCGCCGTAAAACAAGATCTCGTTATTTCGGCTTACAAACCCAATGGTGGCTTTGAATTGAGGTTTGAAAAAGAGGCCAAATCCGAAGAAGGTGTATGGGATTTTGTCTCCACTCACTTGAGTTATTTGCCAGTCACCAAGCAGCAGGGATCTATGTTGCAGTTTGTCCCGGAACGTGACCCGCGCATCTTATTCGACCAGATGATTGCGTTCTATGTCCGCAAGGGCTACCCCGTGCCGATCTCAAGCCAGGAATTCCAGATCGGGCTTTCGCAGCGTTTCATCGAGCGTGACGGAATGTTTTTCCTGCCGGATCAGGTGGCCGAATACGACCGAAAGAAGATGACCTCTGGTGCCCCACAGCAGCTTTCGATGTTCGTCTCCGACGAAGCATCCGCCATCCAGTGGCTCCGCCAGCTCATCAAGGAGAAGCCACAGACCTTCTCCGACATCAATCCGCAGTTCATGCAGCAGCTTGGCGGCTGGAGCAAGAATGAAGCCCAGCTCGACCTGCGTGAACTGCTGAACCAGAACTTCCTCTGCTACGACGGCAAAGGCCCGGTGCCCGAGCAGATTCACGCCTACCTCTCCACCAACTGGAAAGAGCTGCGCAACCTGCCCAAGGATGACCCGACCCTGGTCGCAAAGGCACGTGATCGATGGTATGTGCCCGATCCTAATAAAGTGGGCGACCTCGAGAAGTTGCGCGAGAAGGCGCTGCTCAAGGAGTTCGAGGAATACAAAGAGGCCAAAAAGAAACTCAAGGTCTTCCGCTTGGAGGCTGTCCGCGCCGGATTCAAGAAAGCCTGGCAGGAACGCGACTACGCCGTCATCGTCGCCGTGGCCGATAAGATCCCCAACAACGTCCTTGAAGAAGATCCCAAGCTGCTGATGTGGTACGACCAGGCAGTAACACGAATGGGAGGCGAATGAAATGACAGATAAATGGAATTTCCCGGGAAGCAAATGGTGGAAGTTTGATTTCCACACACATACTCCTAAGTCGGACGATTACGGCCGGGGTGACGAATCCTTCAAGAGCATCGAACTGGAAGAATGGCTCCAAAAAGCTATGGAATCCGGCATCGACTGTGTGGTGGTAACCGATCACAACTCGGGCGGCTGGATTGATGTATTGAAGGCCAAGAACAAGGAGCTTCGAGACCGCGACACAAAACCCGTGTGGTACAGGGAGCTGACCATTTTCCCGGGGGTTGAGATCACGGTTGCCAACAGCAGCAGCCGGGTTCACTTGCTCGCGGTTTTTGACCCGAGTTGCGACAGTCAAAATGTGACAGGCGTTCTGGGTTCATGCGGTATCACTTCCGGGTATGGTGATGACCAGAACACATCCACGACCACGGGTTTTGTCGAGACGGTTCGAAAAATTACCGAGGCAAAGGGGGTTGCCATTCCTGCTCATATCGACGGTTCTAAAGGGTTGCTTGAGGGTATCACTGCCCTAACGCCAGAGCTCGAAAAAAGCCTGAAAGCTGTATCAGCCGCAGAGTTTTGCGATCTTCATAAATTTGACAACGCGGAACCAACCTTGAAAAAGGCGGTTGACCGTCTCGCAAAAGTGGCTGGTTCCGACGCCCATAAACCAGGCGACATCGGGAGGCATTTCAGTTGGCTTAAGATGAGCCGACCTTCTATTGAGGGGCTGCGACTGGCATTACTCGATCATGAGTTCTGTGTAAAAAACCAATCTGATAATCCTAATCACCTGCCTGATATCTTCCTGTCGAAGCTGACTATCAAGGCCATGCGCCACTGCGGCCGCATCAGTGGTCAACCATTCGTCACCCAGTTGCACCCGCATTTCAATTCAGTCATCGGCGGACGAGGAACCGGAAAATCCACCATCCTCGAGGCGATCCGTATCGTTTCTCGTCGTGATCAGAATCTGGCGACCGAAGCCCCCAGGGTAAAAGATGAGCTGGATAAGTTCATGAAGCTGTCGCAGAACAAAGGCGTCATGCTGAATGACACGGAAATCCTGATGGAGATTCACCGGCGTGGCAAGAATTATCAACTGCGCTGGAGATTTGACGGCCAGGGCGCGGTGTTGGAGGAAGAAGCCAACAGTGCTTGGCAAGAAATCGAAGCTGGTGATCTTAGAGAGCGGTTTCCGATTAGCATTTTCAGCCAAAAACAGATCAACGAACTCGCATCGAATCCGCGAGGGCTCTTGGAAGTCGTTGACCGTTCTCCAGAGGTAGATCGGGCGGAATGGAAATCTCGCTGGGAAAGCGTCAAGAGTCAGTTCCTTCAATTGAGGGAACGAAGAAGAGAGCTATTGCGTCAACTGGCTGGCGAGCAGCAAATTCGTGCAAAGCTGGGGGACGTTGAGAACGACTTAAAGCAATACGAAGAAAAAGGTCATGGTGAGGTGCTGAAACAGTATCAAAAGCGCAGCCAGCAAAAGAACGGCCTTCCCGATGACCAGGTCTTTGATGACCTTTCGTCTGGCATAAGAGAGCTGGCAGCCAGCGCCGGGCTGTCCGACTTTCCTGCACATTTATTCGACGAGCAGGATGAAACCACTGCCGAGATCAAGGCGATTCACGAACAAACAGCTCAAGAGCTAAAAAAGGTCAGTGAAACGCTTAGTAAGCTCGCCGATAGCGTTGATGCACTAAAGGCCCAAAGGGTAAAAGACATTTCCTCAAGCAAATGGCACCAGGCGGTACAGGCAAGCATCGCCGCGTATGAAGGGCTGGTCAAAGAGTATGAAGAAAAGAAGAGCCAATTGAGTATTTCCCTTTACGGGGAATGGGTACAACAGCGCAATCAACTCCAGCAGCAATTAAAAAAGCTGGATTCTGTCCGCAAGGAAACTGAGTGGACGGAAAAGCAGATTGAGGAATCCCTCGCCAAGCTTCAGGAATTACGCGTCGAGTTACTCGAAAAAAGGAGAAGCTTCCTTAACAAAGTCATCGGGGCCAGCGCTTTTGTGCGCATGGAGTTGGTTCAGTATGGTGACGTGAGTACATTGGAAGACGAATACCGCTCGTTACTCAATCTTGAAGATGGAAAGTTTGTAAGTTCGGTATGTGACCGAGAAAACAAACAGGGACTTCTCTGGGCGTTCAACAAATGGGAAGAAGCAAAAACACCTGAATCCGATTTGCCGCAGCTCATCTCGCAGATCAAAGCCAGAACACTCGATATCGCCAGAGGGCAGGTTTCCGGTAATCATGGTGCGTTTGATAATCGCTTGAAAAAGTTAATGGAAACACAACCGGCCATTTTCGATCAGCTCGATGCATGGTGGCCCGAGGATATGCTGCGGGTCAAGTATTCCAAAGACCCGTCCTCTGGCAAGTTTGATGACCTGGAAAAAGGGTCTGCCGGGCAGAAAGCAGCAGCGATTCTTGCCTTCTTGCTGAGCCATGGCAATGAGCCATTGATTATCGATCAACCAGAAGACGATCTGGATAATGCGCTGATCTATGACCTCATCGTCAAACAGATCCATGAGAACAAGAATAGACGTCAACTTATCATCGTGACTCACAATCCCAACATCGTCGTAAACGGCGATTCCGAACTTGTCCACATCCTGAAATATGACGGAGGTCAGGTACAAATTGACCAACAAGGCGGTCTTGAGGAATCGAGTATCCGGGAGTCGATCTGCACCATCATGGAAGGTGGCCGTCAGGCGTTTGTGAAGCGTTACAATCGCATAGCGTTGGAGGTTTAGGAATGTTTGAAACCACAGACGAGCTGTTAAAGCAAATTCGGTTAGGCGAGGATTCTTCTCTTGAGTTGAAGGACTTGAGATACAAGGGGAATCAAGTTAATGACCCACATCGCAACAGCATGGCAGATGAGTTGGCTGCGATGGCAAATACTGCCAACGGCGTATTTGTATTAGGGATTGATGACAAGTCGAGAACGGTTGTCGGCATCCCTGAGGACAAACTGGACGTGGTTGAGACCTGGGTGCGCGGCATATGCAACGACCTCATCACTCCTCAGCTTTTTTGCCGGATTCGAAAGATCCCAGTCGTTACCGAAGACGGTGTGGAACGGGTTATTGTCAGAGTCGACGTCCCCAAGAGTCTTTATGTCCATCAAAGCCCCAGCGGTTATTACCATAGGATCGGCAGTTCAAAACGACAGATGACACCCGATGTTTTAGCCAGACTTTTTCAACAACGAAGTCAGGCCAGGATCATCCGTTTTGATGAGCAGTCGGTCACTACTGCGCCCCGGGATTGTCTCGAAAAAGCTTTATGGGGAAAATTTAAAACGCCATTGTCTCCAGATAGTGATGATGAGTTTTTGATTAAACTCAAACTGCTAACACAGGACGATGATGGCAAGATATGTCCCAGCGTCAGCGGGATATTGATGGCTTGCAGACAACCCCAGGAATTTCTCACCAATGCATTTATTCAGGCTGTTGTATATCGGGGAACCGAGCGGAATGCAGCCTACCAGCTAGACGCGAGAGATATTGTTGGGCCTTTGGATGTTCAAATCATAGAGGCCTACAAGTTCGTTGAAAAAAACATGAAGGTTTACGCGGTCAAGGAACCCGCAAGACGAGACATTCCACAGTTCGCAATGCAAGCGGTATTTGAAGCATTGGTAAATGCTGTCGCCCATAGGGACTATTCAATTCAGGGTTCCAAGGTTCGGCTGCACATGTTTTCGGATCGTCTTGAGATTTTTTCACCTGGAGCAATCCCCAATACAATGACGATTGATAGTCTCCCTCTTCGGCAGGCCGCCCGTAATGAGCTTCTCACCAGCTTGCTCGCACGTTGCCCAATGCCATTTGCAGACTTCCCGGGTGATCGCAAATTTCTTATGGACAAGCGAGGCGAAGGAGTCCCCATCATCATTTCCGTAAGTGAAAAACTCTCAGGACGACTTCCAGAGT
>Ga0209718_1004816_pt1 | contig 11037 bp, 11 predicted proteins | sample AD_JPNAS1_MetaG_FD_184420 | JGI IMG/M metagenome (GOLD analysis project Ga0209718, IMG submission 184420) | Active sludge microbial communities of municipal wastewater-treating anaerobic digesters from Japan - AD_JPNAS1_MetaG (SPAdes) (version 2) | ecosystem: Engineered > Bioreactor > Anaerobic... | reverse complement strand
TTTCCAAGACGCTCACCCTTCACCCTGACTTTTCAAAGAACAGCGGATTTTCCGGCAACCCTGCCGGCTTATCCTAAAACGGGCTCAACCGCCCGCGAAATTCGCCTCTTTGCGTCGAACAAAGGCGGATAAGTTAGCAAATTGGCTTCCGCTAGGCAAGCGCGAAGTTTGAGATTTTTGCGGGCGAACCGCCAAGACGCCAAGTCCGCCAAAGAGACGCCATGCTTTCATGAAGTTTCATGTGTTTCATGGTTTCACTTAAGCGTTGGGAGTTAAACGTTGAGCGTTAAGCGTTCTTCCCTCTTCGCCTCACGGCCGCACGACCCGATAAAACCGCGAAGGCACGGTATTGGTATCCGAGACCTCCGTGACCGCGCCGGTGGCGGCAAAGGTGCCGAGACTCGCCCACGCCGCATTCGTCAGACTGTCGCTACACTCCAGACGGAAAGAGGCGAGATTCGTCACCGCGATCTGAAAGCGGACAACATTCGTCCCGTCAGACAAAGCCTCTGTGCTCACGCCGAGAGGGGTTAAGGTACCTGTGGAGGGACCAATAGGAGCATATACGTTAATCACTCCCCCCGACTGTGGAACATCACCCACTGGAAAAGCAGGCAAACCAGAGACATTAATAGAAAAAAGATCTCCGTAGTTATTTAGATATTCTTCGGGTTCATGAAAGATAACATACATCCCATCTAAATACCCAAAGTTTCCATTATTATTATAATCAAAAACGACATCCCAATAACCACTGGGTGCATCATCTGAATTCAAGGACTGACCTGGAAGCAAACCATAGTAAGTCAAATCGTCCCGAGTAATCTTTCCATTCGCAACATTAGAACCGGCCAAAACATTAAATCCTGCGATAGGGGCATAATTATCACCTCCACAATCCAAATAATAGATTAAAGAAATATTTCTATCAGAAACGCCCCCGTTAAAATTGAGAGTGGTGGTATAATCAACCATTTGAGAATCTGCAAACATATTTTGATACGCACTCGTCCAAGGAACCGGCTCCGCCTTAGCCACTTTGACGCCGGACACGGCACCCGCTCCGACCATTCCCGCCAGAGCCAGACGTTTCAGCGCACTCCTCGTCATCATGCTAAACCTCCCAACATTCATGCCTCAAGTATACCCCATCCGCCCCCACCCTTCACCCCCATTTTTTCAATCAGTTTGGGTGTGTAAAATTTGGAGTGCGGTGACAAGAGCCGCGCTGTGCGCGGGTCGCGGCACCGCTTTTGCGCGCAGCATTGCCGCCGCTTTCTCTACGCATAGGCAAGGCGTCCGCGGGGCTTGGGGATGGCCCTTCCAAGCTCAGACGCGGTTTCAATCCACTCGCGGATGATTTGTTCAGCGTTTGAAAGCGCCTCCTGATATGTCGGGCCGTCCGCCATACAGCCGGGAAGTTCCGGGACCTCCGCCACGAAGGCATTGTCCTCTTCGCTCCAAAAGATGACGATTTCGTATTTGTAATCCATGTTTCAGGCCGCCATCATCATGATGTGCTCGTATACCTTTGCGTATTTGCCCACAGCACCTCCAACAACGCCAAAACTATACCATCAACACGGGTGTTTCTCAAGGATGTACCGAGTTAACGCGCCTGTTCAAGCGTATTCAAAAACAGGAGTCCTGATCGTCTTCACAGGCTTGTGCTTATCGTGAATCAGTTGTTGAATACGTTCTACGGTTTCGGGTGAGAAGAACTGCTCGCCTGTCTCACGGCAGACCCGCGCCGGCACACGCTCAATCAGAAAGAACTTGCCGTCCAACTCCAGAGTGTAGGTCACTTCGGTTTCAATTAAAGATTCACTCATTATCACACCTCGCTCGTCATTTTCCGAACTCGGCAATCAAGCCAAAGTTCAGGGTCAGGCTCATACACAGTGATGATTTTCAGCAATGGCCTCGTAGGGTAGCTGCATTGTATATGCAGAGGACGGCCTCTAAAAGTGAATCCCAAAATCAAGCAACTTGGGCCATATTTGTCCTCTGGATAGTCCTCAATGACCTCACTTCTGTTTGAGACAGCCTCTTCCAATTCGGTCACGCTGATTTTTCGGATGAACGTCTGATCCACGGCATGTTTGGAGAACTCATACTGCCGCGCCTTAATTTTCCTCCGAATATCGTCCATCAGAGACATGACAGTAAGGTACCCTATTGGTTAAAAACCGTCAATTTCTGAAGCCCGACAAAATTTGGAGTGCGGTGACAAGAGCCGCGCTGTGCGCGGGTCGCGGCACCGCTTTTGCGCGCCACCCTGCCGCCGCACCCTCTACGCATAGGCAAGGCGTCCGCGGGGCTTGGGGATGGCCCTTCCAAGCTCAGACGCGGTTTCGATCCACTCGCGGATGATTTGCTCCGCGTTTGAAAGCGCCTCCTGATATGTCGGGCCGTCCGCCATACAGCCGGGAAGTTCCGGGACCTCCGCCACAAAGGCATTGTCCTCCTCGCTCCAAAAGATGACGATTTCGTATTTGTAATCCATGTTTCAGTCCTCCATCGTCATGATGTGCTCGTATACCTTTGCGTATTTGCCCACAGCACCTCCAACAACGCCAAGACTATACCATCAACGCGGGTGTTTCTCAAGGATGTACCGAGTTAAACGTGGAAACGTGGAACCGCCAAAGAGACGCCATGCTTTCATGAAGTTTCATGTGTTTCATGGTCCCGCTTAAACGTTGAGAGTTGAGAGTTACGCTTTGAGAATTGAATGCCTACCCCATCCGCCCCCACCTTTCACCCCCTATTTTTCCCTGTTTTTTGCGGTTCGGCCTTGTCCTTGTCCAAGCACACAGGTATCATACCGCTATCAAGGAGAAGACATGACCCGAGACACAGCAGATCGCGGTGTAAACACCGCGCACAGGACCAGCACCGCGCACAGGACCAGCACCGCGCACGGGGCTGGGGGTGGTCCTGTGCGCCCCGTTCACGGGGCGTTTCAGCACAGCATGCTCCGCCGCTGTTTCAACCACGACTACCGCGATCCCTTCTTCTACATGATCACGATCACCACGCACCAGCGTCGGCCGTGGTTCGGCGTCTGCGAGAACAATGCCTGCACCCTCAGCGCCGACGGCTTGCTGGTGCGAGACCTCTGGTACCGCATCCCACACGACACCCCCCAGATCGAGCTCTCCACGCTTTGCCTGATGCCCGACCATCTGCACGGCATCGTACACGTCACTGAGCACATGGAGAAACCCGTCGGCGTCCCCCTGCGCGCCTTCAAGTCCCAATGCACCAGCGCCCTACGCAAACGACACGGTGACGCCGCCCTCACGCTCTGGAACCCCGGCTACAACGACCGCGTCGTCTGGCGTCGCGGTTCGCTACGCGCCTACAGACACTACATCTTAGACAACCCGCGCCGCTACTGCCTCAAGAAGGCGCACCCGGACTTGTTCCGCACCGTGACCGGTCTGCAGCACGCCGCGTTACCACCCGACCAGCGTTGGGACGGCTACGGCAACCTCTTTCTCTTAGACCGTCCCGAGAAACTGGCGATCCGCGTCTCCCGCAAAGCCAGCGCAGACGAGATCGCGACCTTGCGTGAGCAGACACTGACGGAAGCCGCGCAAGGCACCGTCATCGTCTCGCCCTTCATCTCGCCCGGCGAACGCGAGATCGCCACCGCCATTCTCGACGCACCCGTCGGGGACGTCATCCTGCTGAAGCCCGACGGCTTCCCGCCGCTTTTCAAGCCGAACGGGCGCTATTTCGACCTGTGCGTCCAAGGCCGTCTTCTCATCTTATCCCGTTCTGTGGCCACCGTTCACGGTGGCGCGACACCCCTCACCCGCGAAACCTGCCTCGCGCTAAACGCCGCCAGCGCTCACATTGCGGAAGCAGACATCCCGGAATAGCGGTAAGGCGAAAGTAAGAAGTAATGGGTAAGATGCAATGAGTGAAGAATGCCCAACGCCGAAATAGAAAAACTCCTGCTCCAAAAGCGGCTCGTGGGGACACTCGCCCTCCAAGCTTCGCGTCTTCGCGCCTTCGCGTAAAAAAGCCGAGCAGCGCTTTTACACTCGTTATTGCGAGCCACGGCGCGGCCGCAATGAAAAAAGCCATGCGGGCATCCCGCATGGCTCTTCAAAAATCTCACGTGCAGCGTCTTACCAAGCATAGTGCGCGAAGGCCTTGTTGGCCTGCGCCATCCTGTGCGTGTCGTCGCGCTTCTTGATCACGTTGCCTTGGTTGTTGTACGCTTCGAGCAACTCCGCCGCCACCGCTTTGGGCATCGGGGTGCCGCGGCGCGCACTGGCGTACGATGACATCCAACGCAGGGCCAGCGAGAGCTGCCGCCCCGGACGGATCTCGACCGGCACCGGGTAGGTCGTACCGCCCACACGGCGGGATTTGACCTCCACCTTCGGCTTCATGTTCGCGATCGCGGTGTCCATCACCTCAATCGGATCCTGACCGGTCTTTTCCTTCAACTCTTCCAGCGCGCCGTACACGATACGCTCGGCGGTGGTCTTCTTGCCACTCTTCATGAGTGCGCGGATCACGCGGGCCACCAGCTCGCTGTTAAACTTCGGATCAACGGGCTGCACCCGCTTCACTGCTCTGCGCCGTCTTGCCATGGCTTACTTCTCCGCCTTCTTCTGACGCTTCATACCATACTTGGAACGGCTGCGGTTGCGCCCGGACACGCCCAGGCTATCCAGACAACCACGGACAATGTGATAGCGGACGCCGGGAAGGTCCTTCACACGACCGCCGCGCACCAGCACCACGCTGTGCTCCTGCAGGTTGTGCCCCTCGCCCGGAATGTAGGCTGTCACTTCATGACCCGTCGTCAAACGGACACGGGCCACCTTACGCAACGCCGAGTTCGGCTTCTTCGGTGTCTGCGTCTTCACGACGAGGCAGACGCCACGACGCTGCGGACACCCCTTCAGCGCGGGTGACTTGCTCTTCTTACGCATCGGCACGCGGCCCTTGCGCACTAGTTGGTTAATCGTCGGCATCGAATTCTTTTCCTTCTCAATTGGAAACAAATGGAGGGTTAAGGTATCACAGTGCCACAATCTGCGCAAGTGCGATTTTTTGAAAAATCAACTACGCTCGTCGAGAATCTGCCGAAGGCGCTCGACTGCCACCTCGTAGCCCTTGCCACACATGTGGCAGAAGATCCGCGCCGGGCGGTCTTCGCGCACCAACTCTTCGAGATCGGCGGACGGCATGGCGATCAGCATGGCGTCGACCCGCTCGGCCGTGCAGCGGCACGCGAACCGCAACGGCTTGGCAGGCTGGAATACGCAGTCGTCAAGCCCCAGCGTCGAACAGAGCGTCTGCGGCGAGGCCGCTGCCTCCAGACTCTCTTGTACTGTGCCATCTTCAAAATACCGCGCGATACGTTCGAATGTGTCGCGATCGCTATCGGGCAAACACTCCACGAGCAGACCACGCGAGCCGTCAATGAACCCGCCGTAAGCCAGCGCGGAGACCTGTACCAGCACCCGGCGTTGCAGCGAATGCTGGTAGTACTGCTCCAGCCCTTTGATGACCGAGGCGGGAGACACGGCAGCCACGCCGCTGGCCAATATCTTACCGGGCAGTGAACGGACAATCTGGATCTCACCCTGATCGCCCAACGCACATGAGAGATCCAACTCCTCGCACTCATCCAGCTCATTCATCACTTTGACATGCGTGTAACCACGCAGGCTACCATCGGCTCCGGCCTCCACCAGCAAACCGCCCACGGGGCCTGACACGCGCATGCGCAGGGTGACTGTCTCTTCGGGCTGCGACAACTCGGCGCCGAGCAGCGCCACCGCAGCCAGGGCCTCGGCCTGGATCAAGCCCGCCGTCGGTCCGCACAGATGACTGCGCTCCAGCTCACGCGCGGAGTCGGTCACTTCAACAAAGACGAGGTTGATGTTCGCGAAGGGGGAGAACGCCGTCACCAGACTGTCGGCGGTTTTAGACATGATCATGGCACCTGTTTCCTTACTCGTCCCCCGACGTGTTCGCCACTTGCCACACGTGCTGTATGAACTGCGTCCGCAGGCATTCAATTCGGTACAGCTGATGCTCCAGCGACCAAAGCGCGAACCGCCACCTCTTGGCAAAACCGTAGTGCTTGGGCAGCCCCGGATCGAAATCATCGAACTGCTCACGCCGCACTGAGTAGTTCCAGTGCATCTCGCGCGTCTTGAACTCAAACCCATCGAAAAAGTGCTCCGCCAAGGTGGCGAGCGGCACGGCCTCGCGGTGATTGAGCCAAAACCGATAGAGCACCTGCGCGTAGCAATCAAAATAAAAATCGAATAACTCGTTGAGGTTCTCTTCGGTGTGGGCGTTGTTGGGCCAGCCGCAGGAGCCGCGGACCGAGCAGATCTTCACCCCCTTCGGCATCTCGCGTCTGACGGCGATATCATATCCGAAATCAAAAATCTCCTTTCCTTCCCCAAACCGGCATCCCCCGGTTTCGGGCAGGTATTTTTTGAGCACCAGATTCTGCGCCGCGGCGTCTCCCAGCAGCGCTCCGATCTTCAGCACCACCCTGGGATCCTTGCCGCCCTGATTACCGCCGAACTCACCCGTGCACTGAAACAGCCGCGGCGGGATATCCTCCAGCGGCTCGCCGGGGCTGCGGTTACGGATGAAATAGTTCATCTCACGCCCAGCGGTGCTGTCAAGCCACGACAGCAAACGGTATTCGCCGAAACCCACGCCCAACGCCTTGAAGGCTTCAACGCGCGCCAGCATGTAGCTGCCGTAGCCCGGTGTTTTCTGCGCCAGTCGTTTTTCGATCAAGCTCATGCAGAGCGGACGGCGATTGGTCTTGACGACGATTTCGCGCGTCGCGCCCGCGCCTACGGCCAAGTTGTTCGTGGCATCGCTTGCGGAGCGCACCTCGTAGATGTTGGCGTACTCGATGATCTCGCCCTGGCTCATGATCTGCTGGACGTTGGCCAACAGAACGCTCGTACGCTCGTCGGCGCCCGGATGGAAGTCCGGCCGGCCACCCCGGAAGGTTGCGCCCGGCAACGCCGTGCGGCGGTCGTCGAACGCCGGTGCAACGGCCGCGCCCGATCCGTAGTAGATCTCGCCCGTGAGGTGACTGTAAAGCGTCTCGACGAAATATTCGCTGGACTCGTCGGCCAGTTCAGGCCGCTCCAGCGAAGCTTTGAACCGCGCATCGACCGTCCGCATCCACTCGGCCACCTGCCGGGCGTCCAGCCGCTCCTGCTCGATGCCCTCCATGATCTGCTCCAGCTCGGGCACGATCGTCTTGCACGCCTCGCCGCGACGCAGACCGAACAGCTCAATCTCGTTGTGGCCATGATATTTCGGCGAGCGCATGCAGGAACGTACGTCGCCCTCAAAGATCGAGACCAGTTCGCGCAGGCACTCTATGAAATCGGCGTAGTTTGTCTCGATCAACGCCAGCAGCGTATTGAAATCGGTGTACGTCAAAAAGTGTACACCCTTGGCGCTGTGATAGTAACGCAGGCGGGTGTCGATGCGTGTGCGGCTCGCGGCCAGGGCTGCGTCCATTTCGCGCCGCGTCCAAGCCAACGGTTTGACGCGCCACTCCTGCCCCTGCTGCCGGTAGTATTCAAGGGCGGCGTCGTTACGCTCGCCCATAATCACGTCGTTAAGCGCAAACCCGACGCTCTGCAACCACTCGTCAGCCTCGGTGACCACGTCGGTCGGCACATCGCGTTGCGAGACTTCGAGCACGCCGCCCACCACGTTCGCGCAGACGATGACATCCTGCAGCATCTTGCTCCGCTGCGAGGCCGGCACACGTCCGAGGTTCCAGAATTGACCTGAGAGCAATGGAATGGCCGCGACCGTGTGGTTGCCGGTAGTCAGCGTCATGACGTAGCCGACGGTCCCCTTGACCAGATAGTGCTTGCGCACAATCAACACCGGGCTGTGATTCTCCAGATGCTTCCAGGCATCCTTCTCAAAAATGAACGTGTCACTGCCCCAGTCAAAGGCGAGGAAAACGCGCTCGTGGCCCATCAACTTCAGAACCACGGTTTCCCGCCTCAAGCGCGCCTCGCGCCGCACACGCGTCACAAACGCACTCACGCCAGATTTACGGCGACTCACAACAGGTTTACGAACGGCACCCACTCATGCCTCCTACAGCAGAATCAACGTTTCTTTCGCAATCAACTCCTCGGCAAGCCCGCCCACAGCATCCAGCCCGCAGATATCGGCCACCTCAAGCAGGTTCTGCAACGCCGGCAGGATGTACCGCATGAAGCCCGCCTGTCCCACAGACGCCAGTCGCCCGAACGCACCCAGCGCCTGAACCAACCGTTGCACGGCACCGATGTGGAGCAGCGCCACACCTTCGTGCAGACTGGGTGCGCACGTTTCATAGGCTTGCACTAAACGCACTCTTAATTCGGGGGAGAGTGTAACATAAGGATCATACAAAAGTGAAGCCAGATCGTAAGCGGCCGCTCCCATCCGCAATCCTTGGAAGTCAATGAACGCCATACGCCTGCCGCGAAACAGGATGTTGCTGGACTGGAAGTCGCGGTGCAACGCCACCTGCGGCGCATCCAACAGGCGCGCCGCGACTTGCTGTAGCTCGCGCGCCACGTCGCTCGGCAACGCTGCCAACCCGTAGCGCTCTTTGAGCAGATGTGTTTCAAACAAGCCGTGTTCCCAGCCGTAGAGCGCGGCATCAAACGGCGGCTCCAGTATCGCGTCCGACTCAGCCGCGACGCGGCGCGTGCCCTCTACATGAAGACGCGCCAACGCCTCCATCACCGGCAGATACCACGTTTCAGCCCGCTCCGGACGCGCCGCCATGCGCTTCTGGAGCGAGTCGTCGCCCCAGTCCTCCATCACCAGACAGCGCCGCTGCGCCAATTCCGCCAACACCCGCGGTACCGGCACACCGGCCTCCGCCAGCAGACGCGCGTGCCCGGCATAGCGCGCGTTCTCGCTCCGCTCAAGGCTGTAGCGGATATAAATCGCCCGGTCGGATCCATGATACAAACGCCAAAAACTGCGGTTCGACCCGCGCGTCCCGAGAAACGCAGCGGCGGTCTCGCGCGGCGACCACCCCAGCCCATCCAGCGCCTCCGGCAACGCATCATCACCCGCCTTGTCGGCCGCCACGCACACGACATCGTCAAGCCGTCCACCGACACACCCGCCACCGATCACGCACCCCTTGAGGACGCTACCCGGCAACACGCGCGTCTCGCCGAACACCACGCTGCGGCTCCCCCGCACATCCGCAGCCACCTCGGCACCTTCGCTCACCCACAGCCCCGACGCCAGCCCGCCGCCGGCCAACTGCTGCTCCCGCTCCTCCGGCGGCATCCCTTTAGCCGCCGCCCCCCGGTCGTGCAACCGCAGGTAAGCATCGATCGTACCGGCGTCATCCCAGAAACTCCCCTTGGCCACCGCGCCCTGCACGCAGACACCGCACATCAAGGCGTTCTCGTAAGCCTCCACCAGCGTGCAGAACGGACGATCCGGCAGAAACTCGAAAATGCGCGGCGAGACCAGTTGCAGGCCGCAGAAGGTAAAGGTGCCGGGCACGCCGGGCGTCGGACTCCGGTAGCAAGTGATACGCCCGCGCCGGTCGGCCTCGACCGTGCGCGGCCCCTTCTTCGGCTCCACCCACGCCGCCGCCAAACCGTGGCCCGCCGCGAACGCTCGCAGCAGCGGCTCGACCGCCACACGGGCGGCGATGTCGGCGTTGACCACCCAGAAGGGCTCCGCGCCGAGAAAGGAGCGGAGCGGACGCAGCGCGCCCGCCGTTCCCAGAATCTCCGGCTCGTACGACGTGCGAATCTCGGCGCGGCTGTCGCGGCGATCAAGAAAGGCCTGGATCTCTTCGGGCAGGCTGTGCAGATTCACCGCGATGCGTTCCACCCCCCATCCCTCCAGCAGGCGCAGGATACGCTCCAGCAGCGGCACATTCCAGAGCGGCATCAGCGGCTTTGGCCGGGCGAGCGTCAGCGGACGCAGGCGCGTGCCGAGACCGGCCGCCAGAACGACAGCTTGTTTAGGACGCGGGATCATGCGGGGCCACCGCCTCTCTGGCGCGTCACGGTGACAGCCGCCGCGCGCAGCCCCGGCACCGCGCCCTGCTTTTCGACGCGCACGCGCACCGACCGCACACGCGGATCATCAAGACAGACACGCGCCACGCACTCGGCCGCGCGCTCGATCATCTGGCAACGCGCCGCGCGCAATTCCGAGCGGATCGCCGCGGCCAGCGCCGCATAATCCACCGTATCGCACAGGGCATCGCTCGCGCCAGCCACGGCCAGGTCACACGCCAGCGACACATCAATCAGCAACCGTTGCTCGCGTCCGCGCTCTTCGGGCAGGTCGCCGATAACGCAGGCGACCTCCAGCCCGAGCAACTCCAATCTGTCCGTGTCATGCATCGTGCAATCCATCAAAACGGCCGACCGTACGCACTTCCCCGCTGACGCTGCATCTTGATTTTGGGCTGCTCAAGATGCAGGGCGTACCACTCGTCCCCCAGGCCGGCGTTGGAAAACTGGCCGATGCGGTTGTTCGCAAGATGCTCGCGGTTGCGCTTGAGCGTCTCGTTCTCCATCTTTTCACCCGCCTCGATCAATACCTTATGCGCCCCGTCGACATCCTGATTCTGCACCAGAATCCACGCATACAGAGCATAGAGGAGTGCGCCTTGGCCATAGCGCAACCGGCGCGTCTGCTTCTTAAAGAAAGCCGCCATGCCCTCCTTCTGCTCCAGCATGTGCATGCGCGCCAGCTTGATCGCCGCCATCATGGGATCCATCACTAGCACCTTCGGCATCAGATCATCGACTTTCTTGAAATCTTTCAGCATCCAATAGAGCTGCAACCGCAGCGTGGCAAGCTGGCGCCCCATCAACGGCGCCCAGCGGTTAAAACGCTCCAACTCCTGCGACGCCTCCAGCGCCCGCTCGACGACAACCCGCTGTTCGCGCTCCATCTCGATCTGGGCCTGCTTGAGACTGCCCGGCGGACGCATCTGCCACTGATTAACCTTCGCCTGCA
>Ga0209718_1004815_pt1 | contig 11037 bp, 8 predicted proteins | sample AD_JPNAS1_MetaG_FD_184420 | JGI IMG/M metagenome (GOLD analysis project Ga0209718, IMG submission 184420) | Active sludge microbial communities of municipal wastewater-treating anaerobic digesters from Japan - AD_JPNAS1_MetaG (SPAdes) (version 2) | ecosystem: Engineered > Bioreactor > Anaerobic >... | reverse complement strand
GGAGGAGCGCGAAGCGCCGGGCGGTGGGGGTCGTTTGAGGGGTGCCCCTACGCCACCCCTCCGTGCGAGGAGCGCGGTGCGGAGCACGGCGTGACGAGCACTTCCCAGCAGACGATGACCGGCGAGTTCCGAGCCGGTCATGGTCGTCTGAGAGCCCGGACAGGAAGAGAAGATCAGGCAGACGCCACGACCGGAGGGCGGCGAGGGGGCACGGAGTGCAGCGCCGGAGGCGCGACCCTCGCTGACCGGAGGGAGTGAGGTCTGCCGGTGGAGGGTCCAGACCCACGGCTTTTCCCCCAGGTAGGCCGTGAACTGCACCACCCCGGCGAGAACTCGCGGTGGCGGGCGATGCGTTGAAAAAGATCTTAAGGCGAGTCTCGTTTTACAATTTTCCCGTAGCCTTTTTGCTCAAACTCTATTGCATCATCCTTATTGATAGACCACGTACATCCGTATGGATTATTGTACTTCTCCCCGCGTTGTGATTCAAGGGTAAGCGTGGGCAGTACTTTCGAAAACTCGAAGTCGACCTTCTCTTCTTGTTCTTGCGTTCTATTGTTTGGTTTGCGGAGTGCTTCTTTCTCGATATCGCGCGCTACAATCCTGCTATTTCTAAGGTTTCTTTCGAGATGCCTTTCCAGATCGGTGAAAATTGATGAAAACCCTGCCTCGACTTCTTTAAGGTCTCTAACCTGCTTACGGATAGAGGAGATCTGATTTTCTGAGAGAAGAGTGAGTTGTGTGTATTTTCCTTCCGAATTAGGATCGTTTTTCCATATAAACCCGTTTTTTGGGGAGTAGATATTCCAGAGAGCGCTCTTGAATCTGCTGAATGATGTGTACATTAAGTCGATCTCTTCTTTTAGACTCGCGTGATCAGCCCAAGCATGATTTTTAAAAACCACATAGAGTCTATCTGGACCACGTCGATAATTGTAGTATTTGTATTTTAACTCGTTGAGTTCCTCCAGGACGGGTAACGCAGAGTCTCTCAATCTGGCGCATCTCTGGTATTGCACCTTAAAATCAGCGAGGTAATGAGAATATTCGCCGGTCAGCACATATTTGACCCATTCTCTCAATTCTGTCGACGGGTTCTTCGTTGTACATAGCGTCCCGTTATCGGAGTTGATGCCGATAGCGCGGATTCCTTTTTGAACGTAGTAGAGTTTCTCGTGGGTTAAATCAAAGTCACCCTTATCGAAATTCTGAAAACGTATAGATACCTCACATTCTCCCCACGATGCGTAATGGGGACGAACATCCAGGTAGTTTCTCAAGAGCCAGTAGGACTCGATTCCATCCCGAGCATACTTCTCCTCCCGTTCCTGAAGTTCCTCCTGGCTGATCTTACTGAGCTGGACCTCAAAGACCACGCTCCGCTCCCCCCTCGTTGCGTAGACATCTGCCCGCCAATCGCCGGCCGGCGACTGATATTCGGGTTGAGCATCCCACCCTTCTGCTCTGCAGATCTGGTAAATCTGGTTCTTGAGTCTTAAGTGGTCGAGCGATTCTGGCTTTCCGCCACACTCTTTGGACTTATGAGCATGGTAGAAGTGTTTGAGGCCGCACTTCGACGTTCTGAGATGCCCGCTCATCCCGCAGCAGGGCATCGTTACTGCGAGGCCTTCCCCATGCTGAGCCTTGAGTTCGCTCCATTCGTTATCAGACAAATCGGGGGCGATAACCCTTTCACCGTTGATGATTGCTGAAAGCGGAATGCCATCACATCCTTACTCTCGATGAAATCTCACGGCACTCCTGCGCCGGATCTCCAGGGTATCGGCTCCTGTATCAGGCCGCATCCTCCACAACCGCGATCTCCTCCTCCGTGAGTCCATACAACTCATACACCAGCCGGTCGATCTGCCGGTCGGTCGCGTCGATCATCCCGGCGAGCACCTCCTTCTCGTGCGCGGCCTTCGCCGCCGCGAGGCGCTTGTTCAGGTTGAGCATCTTCTCGACCAGGGCGACCATGCGGTCGTGGCGGGCGGCGTCGGCGGGGCAAGCCGTTTTCGAGCACTGAACCACAGCAGAGGGTGATCAGGCGGCCTCGCCATCAAGCATCTGCCTGACCGCAACCTGGAGTTCCGGGATCTTGTTTCTAATAACGTCCCACACGATCTCATTATGGATCCCGAAATATGCGTGAATGAGGATGTCTCGCATTCCTGCAATCTTTCTCCAGGAGATATCGGCATGTTTGCATTTGAGCGGTTCGGGAATGAGTTTCACGGCCTCGCCGATGACCATGAGGTTCCGGATCACGCCGTCCTGCACCAGGTCGTCTGCCAGGAACTCCTCGTAGCCCATTCCCCGGGTATACCGCTCAATTCTCCCGATCGCCTCAAGGATATCACGGAGATAGAGGTTATACTCCCGGGACATATCGAACATTCCTGAGGATATACGGCGCGAGAGCCGGTTTTATGGCATCGCGGTCGACGAGATCGACTCTCCTCCCGAAGAGATCTTCGAGGAAGAATTTGAGGTCCATGTATGTGTCAAAGGAGCGCCCTCCTTCCTTGAACTCAATGAGGATATCGATATCGCTCTCTTCACGCTCTTCGCCCCGGGCAAACGACCCGAAGACCCCGATCCGCCGGACGCCCAGGCTCCTGATCCGTTCACGGTGTTCCGCCAGCGCACCGATGATGCCATCAGCCGTAAGACTCGCACCTGCGGTGCTCATGCTCCGGACGTTCCGTCCATCGCGCATATCGTATCATACTCCTGTTACCCGCCCATCAGGATAACGCTTTTCCCCCGGGTTGCCGGTCGCAGGGTTGTGCCGGCAGGCTTTCGCCATCCCGGTGACGACGTCTCTCCCGGCATACAGTCCCGCTATAAGGGCGGGCGATCCCGTCCGGGAAGCATCCCTCGAAATTCTCAACCTAATTGCAGAGACTGGCGATAACGCTATATCCAGCGCGAGGAAATAGTGCCCTGATTGGCTATTCGGTTATCCGACGAAACCAGTGCTCAAAGATTGTTCCACAGTGTCTATCACGGGCAACCGATTTAGTAACCCGGATTGGAGTGTACCATGATACGGATACTATTAGAAAACGGAGATACGTTCACCAGCGAAACTTACGCCGATCTGGTGCAACAGATGTCTTGCGTTTTCCCACGGGGCGAGACAATGCAGCAATACATGGAGGGCGTCGCGAAACGGGCGAAAATATGGAATGAAACGGATCATATCTCGACAAAAGACCCAAAAACGTTCATCGAAGACCTTCACCGGATTGGGGTCGTTCTATCGCTTGAAGACGGTTAACTCCTGATGTATCAGATGGCTTTCTCCCGCCAGATGCCGTGCTGAATACCTCTGGTCACCCGACCACGAGAGTGAGATGACGGTGCCCCTGTCACGGAAATGGTGCGGCGCTTCGCTTTGGGGCCGGGCGGGGTGGTGGTGATTGGGGCGGGTGAGGGAGAGTCCTCCGCCGGATGCAAAAATCACTGCAACAACTCTGACAGCCTCATAACGCGCTCTTCGAGGATGTCCCGGTGGTTAATCGAGAAGACCGTATAGCCCATAAGGTCAAGCCTATCCCGCTTATTTGCATCATCCCGCCTCAGGGATTCCCGATCATGGTCCGGTCCATCAACGAAGATCACTATCGAATGGCCGTTTCTCTGGTAGGTGAAGTCCGGGCGGGCGATCAACTCATCTCCTTCTGCGATAACCCTCTGCCCGCTATCGGGGAGGGGGAGACCCGCCTCGTAGATCGCCCGGAGGACCACTTTTTCAAAGGACGACTCGCAGGTCGAGAGTAGTTCCTCGAACTGCTCTTTCGCTGAGGGTGAGCGATCGGGGATGGTGCTGACCTCCGCCGTCAGGAGGGAACGGAGGAGGGGGAGCACAAGTTGCCGGTCGAGGATGTCGTGATCGAACTGGTTGTAATAGTTGCACAGGCACTCGTAGCATGCCCGGTCGCACTTCTTCTCATCGTATTCATGGAGGATGGTCAGCGCCTGCTGGATCACTTCATGGAACGTGGATTGTTCAACGATCGACTCCAGTATGCCTGCGCCGCCTTCCGATGTCTCGTAGAGAATGATGCTGGATTTCTTCCTGTTCTCGGGATCAGGCATCAGGAAGTATCTGACCTCGTCCACGTCGACGTTCATGCTGATCTGCACACCCTCGATGATCGCCTGAGCAAATGTTGTGAAGAACGAACGGTACAATTCATCGTCAAGTGGATTGCCTTCTCCATCAAGCAAGGCGGGCACATCGATCTTGACTACGTCATGCCGGGTGTTGGTATAGAGGACAATATTCCTGATAATGTTCTCCTCAGTCCCGTTCCTCCAGCATCGCTTCACCTCATTGCTTGGGTCCAGATGATCCTTCACTCCATCCTTTCCGAAGACCCAGCGGTTGCATGCCGTGCAGAGCGTGAAACCCGAGAGAGGTTCATCCTTGTCGGAGGGTATTGGGCCGTGGTTGATGCTGACAATTTTTCCTGAGTGATCGTAGGAGATGGCAAGCAACGGGTCATCGAAATCTCCGACCACGTAAAACAGTCTAGTGCCTGACGGGGCATAGTGACGGGTGACCTCATAACCAAGACGCTGCCGCTCCTCCTCGTCGCTGGTGATCGTCGACCGGGACTCCGCCAGCTGGTCAGGCATCTCGATTGAGTTATGAATGACCGCTGCACTCTCCAGGGACGCGCCACAGTTCCTGCAGGCACCCCCGGTCATGGAGATCTCCTTCTCGTCCAGGTAGACCGCTTCGCAGTAGGGGCAGATGAGGACGGTGCTCATCGCAGGCTGGTTGTTCTCGGTCCTGAGCCGGGGGGTCCTGATCGAGTACCGGTTGCCGCTGAAGTACACACTGTTTCCCGGGGCATATTCTACCAGCGCTATATTGCGATCCCTCTTCAACTCCGCTTCTTCAGACCCGAAGACTCCCTTATAGTTGATGGCAAGCGATGTAACCTGCGTGGGGAACCCATAGTTGGGGAGGAAACCCTGGGAGCCAAGATACCGATAGGTCGCAAAGTCCCTGCCGCCGTTCCGCATATCGTTCAGTTTCTTCTCGATTGAATCCCGTCTTCGCTTATAGACACCCCGCTGTCGGTCAGAGATCCGGCCCCTCTGCAGGAAGATATTGATCTCATCAAGTTCTTTGAGGAGGGCTAAAAACTCACTTCTGAAGAGGTTGAACGCTCCGTCAAATGAGGTAACGAATGAATCAACGGTCTGCCTGATGAAGGTGTCATCGAGCCAGGCAAGGGATTGCTTCTCCTCGGCCAGCACCTCGTTGATGGCGCTCAGGATCTGCAGTCGGTTCTCTTCGAGCATCTCACCAAGGCGGGTTCTGTTAAGTCCTCCCTCTTCGCCGGGGGTGCTTTCCGCAAACATCGGGAGGTTTTCCTTCTCAAAGTCGAGTATCCCCTCGATCTTCTGCGGGATCTTGAGGGTGATGATCTCAAGGATAAGGGCATGGATGTGCGCACGGATAAGCATCCGGTTATCCATCAGGAACCGTGGGGAGGCGATCTTTCCGGAGATCATCTTTGCCGGATACCGGTAGAAGTACTGGTCATGGGGGCCGCGGCGTGATCCGACACCGCAAAATGTGAGGATCATCGATGCCTGCGACTTTCGTCCTGCACGACCGGCTCGCTGTGCGTAATTGGAGGGTGATGGAGGAACGTTTCTCAGGTAGACGGCCGAGAGGGTCCCGATATCGATACCCAGTTCCATCGTAGGGGTGCATACGATTACGTTGAGGTTATCCTCCGAATCCCTGAATCGGGTCTCAAGCTTCTTCCGGGTCTCTCCATCCACCTGCCCGCTGTGCTCTTCGGCATGGAGCTGGACCGCATCCCGAAACGATCTCGTATACTCCTGCCGGAAGTAGTTGTTGGAGAGGTCGAGCGCGATCAGGTCGGTACAGTTCGGGTTGATGCAGAGGTTGAGTTCATGGAAGTGGTTCACCTGGCCGCATTTCCTGCAGACCTGTACCTCTCCTGGAGGGGCGAGCGAGAGCTCGATGATCTCGGGATCGATCATCGAGAGGGTCCCAACCCGGGATATCTGCTCCCGCTTCAGTCCGCCCTCTTCCGCAAGCACCGTTTCAACGTGTTCGATGATCTGTTGCGCCTCTTCCGTGGTCTCTGTCCCCAGCGCTTTCTTTGTCCAGCGGACCAGCGATCCGTTCGCGCGGGTGAGACGGTAGACTGTAGCCCGATAGGTCTCTCTGCGCGCGTCGTCGCTGTACCCGGTTGGCCGCGTGGAGAGCAGTTCGTTGTGGAATATGATGTCGGGGTTCAGGTACCGTTCTATCTTCTCGGCGAAGTCAAAGGGGCGCATGAAGAAGTCGGAGGATATGGCGAGGTTGTGCCGCATGAGGTCCAGGAACCCCTTCAGGTAATCTTCCCGCCTGCAAGGGCTTGCCTGTGAGAGCAGGGGTACGCCTTCCCATAGCCTGTCATCCCCGGCGAGGCCGGAGAGTCCGTTATAGGTTACCTTCAACAGGCCGACGTCCTCAAGGTTCGGCTGGTTCTTCTGGCGTGTCGAACCCATCTCAAGGATGGCGTTCAGGAGGAGATATTTCCTGTAGACCGGTTCGGCTTGGGAGCCTCTTCGCATCCTGCCCCGGCCGGGGTCTTTCTCGTATTCGGGAAGAGCGCCGTCTGCATGGTGCTCCGTAAACGTCTCAAAGATGACGTCGCCGGCATCGGGGAGGGGAATGGGTTCCTCCGCCTGGGCCAGAGCGTGATACAGGCCTCGCCTGAAGTGGATCCGCTTCTGGATGTTATTCATGTGAGCGGCCTGCAGAGCGGTGTCCTGCCGGTTGTCGGAGAATGCTATGACCTTCTGCTCGTCCTGGGGGAGGGTGGTGAGCATATTCGAGACCAGGATGTCGGTAGCGGTGGATCTCCCCACGGTGCCGAACGCGAAGAGTTTGTTGAACTCTCTCCGGGTTCTCAGGTCATACGAGACGCCGCATCCGTTGCTCGGACAGAATCGGAACGGCATCTCGATGAGGGTGACGCGGATCTTCTCCGGGCACAGGCATACCTCCCCGTCCTCTCCGTCAACGAGCAGCCGGTTGCATTCGGGGCAGTAGGTGCCGGTTCGCGGAGCGGCGAAGTTACGGTACTTCTCCTTGATTGCTCCGGAGTCGGTGCACCACCATTCCGGCGGGGATGCCTTATCCTCATTGAACTGGCCGAGATAGAGGTAGAGAGCCTCTCCTTCCTGCGCGGGAGCGTCCAGGTCACGTGGCCTGACCGTCCCGTCGGGCAGGAGCTCGACGCTGTAGTACTCCTGGCCGCATGCACGGCAGAAGACCATGGGGAAGGTGATCCGGGTATGTCCCCGCTCTGCGCACTTCGGGCAGGTGACTTCGCCGGCATCGTGGAGGTGGGGGCCGTCACGGGAGAGGCAACTCTTGATCTCTCGCCCCTGCGAGAAGTACATGTGCATCTTGGGGATGAACCGTTTCTGGAGGGCGCCTCCTACAGGGACTTCGCTGAGCATGCCTGCAATGAACGCGGCCTCGATCTCCCGGGCAGCCTCTTCGTATGTAGCGTTCTGCCTAACAGTCGCGCGGTATGTGCGGATCATGTCGGGGATGCTCTTTGGCTCTTCGGCGAGCTGATCCTCGATGAACTGGACGGTCTTCTGCGACCCGAGGGTCTCCCCGAGGTAAGCGGCGGAAGGGTCCTGAATCCCGAGCGGTTCCCCGGTGAGGTGTTCGGTGAGTTCCTTCAGGTACTCCCTGCCGGGTTCCTTCGCCCTGAGCAGGCCGTCGCCGACGAGAACACGGTCAGGGAACTTGCTATCCGTGCCGCGGGGCGGGAGGAGGAATGTCTCCTGGATGACCGAGGCGTTGTCAAACGGTTCGCCGAAGAGTTTTGCGGCGAACCTTGCGATGGCCTCTCCCGCCTCTTCTCCTTCTCCTTCCCGCACGGTTGCACTGGTCCCGATGCACCGGAGCGTGCCGGCGGTTCCGGTGTGCTGTTTCAGCCTCCTGATGAGGTATGCGGTATCGGCTCCCTTCTTCCCGGTGTAGGTGTGGATCTCGTCGAGGACGAGGTATTTCAGGATACCGAGGTTCTCCGGCGGGAAGAGGATCTTGTCCTCGAACCGTGTGAGGATGTACTCGAGCATGACGTAGTTGGTGATCAGGATGTCGGGGGGTGAGCGCTGGATCTCCTCCCGCGATATGAGCTCGCTGTCGTAGGGGGCGGGCCGCGTGGTTCGCTCCCGGTATGTGGTGAGCGCCTCGGTGTAGGTGTGCGGGGTATCCCCGGTGTAGATGGCGACTTTCAGGCCCGAGCCGTCCAGGCGGGCCGCGAGGTCGTCGTACTGGGAGTTTGCGAGCGCGTTCATCGGGTAGACGAGGATCGCCTTGATGCCCCGGAGGCCCCGGTCCTGCATCTCAAGGCACGTGGAGACGACCGGTATCGCAAAGCAGAAGGACTTCCCGGAACCGGTTCCCGATGTGACGACGGTGTTCTTCCCGGAGAGTATCGATCGTATTGCATCACTCTGGTGCCGGTAGAGGCGGACAGGAGGGGATGACCGGTCAGCCGGATCTCTGGTGAAGTACTGTGGAGTTTCTGGATGGAGGATGTGCTCTCCAGTGAGGGTCGCAAATGAGTCTCCATCGGCGTACCGACGGGCAAGCTCGATGTACGGGCCTTTGTAGAGGAGGGTTCCTTCCTCGATCTTTCTGTCGATCCATTCTTTGATGACGGGATTCTTGAATTTCTGGAAAGAACTGACAAAGGTTCGATATGCGCCGGCAACTGTATCGAGGGCTGTTACCGGGTCAAAACTGGTATTTGTCATAGGACGTAATGGATCATCTCTGTTGCAGACAATAAGGTTTATGATAGGTTTTTGGGACTGGTGGGTGAGGAGGGGTTCGAGAGAAAAAAAGTTATTTTTTGGAGCTCTTTGTGGCAGAGGACATTGCCCGAGACTTAAACCCCTGGTTGGTGCCGCTCCGGTCGGCGGAGGCCTGGATTCGCCGTGCCGCATCTGGTGTCATTGTTCCTTTCTTACTCACATTGCTCACCTCCATTCTACGAGTGTAATGGGAACCACTTAACTGTGGCCGGAAACTGTTTCCAGGATGTGCAACTATTCTGCTTCCTGTATAACATCCTGCTCCTCTGCCTGTAGCACCTTCCAGGCAAATTCACCGTGGAGCGTCAATCGGTACTGTTTTGCCTTTCTGCTGTTGCGGCAGAATGACTCCTCGATGAGGTTCCACTCAATGAGCTGCTGCAGGATCTTTGTAACTGTCCCGCGGTTTGGACTGCGGGTGACCCCCTGGTCGCCTGAGAACCGTGAAGGTCGGTAGTCTTTCTCCAGTTCCCTGCTAAAATCCTGTCGGGAAGTCCAATTTCCTGTGCCCCTACGCGAGAGAATTGAGAGAGCAGTTGCATAATTAGGGTTCCTTCTGACATCATCAAGGTGCATTCTCGGTATGAGAACCTGTTCGATGCGGTCGTCTGATGGTGTCAGGTAGATCCGGGCATCGAGCCAGAGGGCCATGATGAAGAGGGAGAGGGAGAGCATCTTTGTTCCTCCGCTCAGGTTGAACGAGTAACGCGCTACAGGGTACCGGCGTGTAGTAGTGAGGACGGCGTCGCGGATGGAGTGGATCGTTGTGTCAGGTGTCCGGATTACAGCAAATGAGATTGCCAGCGGCTCGCAAATCGCTCGCACACCTTCGATGGCCTGGCGGATCTGCGGTTTTACTGGCCTCAGGTGTTCAGGGTCATCCGGCAGGTCATGATAGACCCCTTCTTCGACCACAATGAACGTATGGGTGATTCCTTCGAGGCTTTTTACGCAGATCGGAAAGGTCTGGTTGATGCGCTCTCCTGCACTCATGAAGAGGAGGTGCGGATGGCTCATAGGAGATGATACATCCGGGTTGTTTAATTTGTTTCCGATTTTAAAAACAATTTCAAAGAAGGGTGATGATATTCTCCTCTAGAATCGTAATGCATGCCTGCACATTCTGTCATCCGGTCCGTCAACTGGCATCTGATCTCCACCTGCAACTACTCCTGCCGTTTCTGTTTCGCCCGGAACCTTGGTGAACAACCAGTATCATTCTCTGAAGGTCTTACGATCCTCTCACATCTTGCAGATGCAGGAATGGAGAAGATCAACTTTGCGGGTGGTGAGCCCCTGCTGCACCCACGCCTCTTTGATTACTGCCGTGCCGCACGGGATCTCGGGATGACCGTTTCGATCACCACAAACGGCTCCTTGCTCTCACAGAAGCTCATTGGGGAGCACGCTGCGTGTATCGACTGGATCGCGCTATCAGTGGACTCGGCATCCGAGTCAACCGAGAAACGCCTCGGGCGTGGTTACGGGCAACATGTCCAGCACTGCATCGGCCTGTCGGATGCCGTCAGGGAAGCCGGGATCCGACTGAAGATCAACACGACGGTCACCAGGCTTACATGGGAGGAGGACATGGCAGACTTCATCCAGAGAACCTCTCCCGACCGCTGGAAAGTGCTCCAGATGCTCCACATACAGGGTGAGAATGATGGTGCGATGGCTGACCTCGCGGTGACCGATAAACAGTTCCAGACATTTTGTGCCCGTCACGCAGATGTCATTCTCCGTGGAGGTGTGCAGCCGGTATTTGAGTCGTCTGCGATGATTGAGGGTTCGTATTTCATGATCACCCCCGGGGGATGTGTGAAGACCGATACCGGACGGGTGATCCGAAAGTACCCGCTTGCAGATGTGTTGCAGGTGGGAATCTCAGGGTTTGTTAACGAAGAATTGTATCTCGGCAGGGGCGGGGTGTATGCATGGTGAGAAGGGATCCTTCTCAAAAACGCGAATGGCAGGGTTTCATATCATCCTCTCTCCAATTCTCGGTTGTGATTGAGGGGTGGAGCGGCGCATAGTTCGTCAACAGCGCTGAGGGGAGATGTAATGGAACTAAATTCTACTATCCTTCGGGACTTTCTCTGGGAGTCGTACTCCATATATTCCGATCATGAGTTCCTCCGGTCGGTTCAG
>Ga0209718_1004800_pt1 | contig 11065 bp, 8 predicted proteins | sample AD_JPNAS1_MetaG_FD_184420 | JGI IMG/M metagenome (GOLD analysis project Ga0209718, IMG submission 184420) | Active sludge microbial communities of municipal wastewater-treating anaerobic digesters from Japan - AD_JPNAS1_MetaG (SPAdes) (version 2) | ecosystem: Engineered > Bioreactor > Anaerobic >... | reverse complement strand
GACGTGCTGTCCAAAGAGATCCGCGAGGTGACGGGCTCTCAGCAGCTTCTGCGCGGTTGCATCCATCAATCGGATCTTCCCCCTTTTTTACCTTGAATGTTGCTTTATTTATGCGGCGCTCTATAATTTGAGAGGAGCATCGTGAGCTGTTTTTGTTAATGTTAAATCATCTGATGGTTTTATATTCGCTGCTTGTATATATCTCGATTCGGAGATATTGTCAAATGTTGTGTACGGGGTAGATCTAAGCATATCCCGTTGGTCTCCATTTAAGCCGCGTTTTCCATGACGCCATCGATAAAAACGACGCCGCGAATCACATGAGCGAGCAACTGAGCGCTGTTCCAGCTTCCTCCAATGCCGTTCCGCCTGCTGGGCCAGCTTGAAGACCATCATCAATGTCGCCTGGCGCGATCCGCAACCTTTCGTCTGGCGCGTTCGGTGACGAACCGTTGCAAAGGCCGATTCGACCGGATTCGTTGTCCGGATATGCATCCAATGTTCGGCCGGAAAATCATAGAAGGTGAACAGCACGTCCTCGTCCTTTCGCAAACAGTCCGTCGCTTTGGGGTACTTGGCCTCAAATTCGGACAAGAACCGGCGGTAGGCGGCCAGGGCTTTTTCCTTCATCGGCGACAAATTCATCTCGTGGATCATCTTTTTCGCGTACGGTTGGACGCTCCGGGGCAACTTGTCCAGGACGTTGGCCGTCTTATGAACCCAACACCGTTGCTCCCGGGTTTTCGACCGTTCTTCCTCCAAGGCCGCCCAGAAGCCCAGCGCTCCGTCGCCTACGGCCAGCTGGGGAGATTCGGAAAGTCCCCGGGCCTTCAGATCCCTCAAGACTTCCAGCCACGAGGCTTTGCTTTCCCGGTGCCCGTCCCAGACGGCCACCGGTTCCTTCGTCCCGTCCTCCAGGGCTTCCATAAGAATCAACAAGCAAAGCCGCTCCGTATCCAATCGGACGTTGAAATAGATTCCGTCGGCCCACCAATAAACGTATCTCCGGTCGGAAAGATCCCGTTTTGCCCAGCTTTCGTACTCTTCTCTCCAGCCCTCTTTCAGCCGGACGATGTTGGTGGCCGAAAGTCCGGCCGCTTGCGGCCCCAAAATCGCCTCCAAAGCCTCCGAAAAATCGCCCGTCGAAATCCCTTTCAGATAAAGCACGGGAATCAGCGCATCCACACTCGGCACCCGGCGCATGAACGGCGGCAGAATCCAGCTCGAAAACCGCGTTTTTCCTTCCCGATCCCGGACCCGCGGCTTCCGGATGGACAGCGGCCCGACGCCCGTAATCAGTGCCCGCTCCGGAAGAAATCCGTTGCGGACGACCTCTTGCCGGCCGTCCCCGTCTTTTTTTCCGGCCATCAGCGCCAGATATTCCGCCACTTCATGCTCCAAGGCTTCCTGAAGCATCCGCCGCGCCCCCGGCCGGACGATTTCATCCAGGGCCGCCCGCGATTCCGAAATCATTCGACCTGCGTCCCGTTTTGCGGTAGTCTTTTCCATGAGCGTATCCTTCCGGACCCTGCAAGGTCCTTGTTAGATTTTGAGATCCAACATAGGATATGCTCATTCCTTTCATACACAACTTTCGGTTATATCTCCACCCGGGCCTTGATCGCGGTTGAGGACTCCGCCTCCGCTTTCGACTTGAAATCAGCGAATTTCAAGGCCGGCACTTCCACTTGGATATCGATCCGGTCGAGCAGCGGTCCTGAGATCTTCGCGTAATATTTCGACCGCTGGGATTCGGTGCAGTCCTTCTCCCCTCCCCCCAGCCCCCGAAAGACATCCTCGTACCCTTGTGTTGCCTTTCTGCCATATAACGCTGAAGGGAAGAAAACCAGTTCCCAGGGAGAAAATCCCTGATGTTTGCCGAACTTGGGGCGATTGGATTAAGGTCCGGAGGGTTGAATTGAAGCTCACCAAGCGCCAACTTGCGTTTAAGCTTAATGTTTCGGACCTCACAATTTACCTGTGGGAAAAGAACCGGGTTGATCCGTCTTTGGCGCAGATTCCGAAGATTATCGAATTCCTAGGCCGCGATCCGTTTGAGAAAAAGGCGGAGACTTCAAGAGACAGGATTCGCGAATTCAGGAGAATTCATGGGCTTATCCAGAAAAAACTGGCTGAACAACTGGGAGTCGATGAAACAACGATAGCAGGATGGGAAAAAAGCAAGCATCACCCGACTAAAAGGACTGTTGATCGCATAAGCAAGCTGGAATATTTCGAGCTGCTTACTTAAATCGGTCAATCGGCTAGCTGAAGAGATTTATATTGGCCCTACTCCTATGTGATATTTCGAACATCACTGTGCACGAGCTTGTTGTCGATCTCTTTCCCTGGGCATAACGCCTTGGCGTTCACCTCCAGGCCGCGACGCGGACAATCAAGTGCACCGCCTGTTAGGCGGGCTGCGGGGGCATATGGGTATAAAGACAGGCGCCCTTTTCTTCGAGAACTGCTTGTACACCACTCCAAAAGGGCTCATCGGCCTCGTCGAACTCGGTTCTGAACACGGTACGAATCCGGTAGTCATTTGCGAATGCTTGGGCTTGGGCATTCGCTAGGGTGGCCTTCTGCGAGCTAAGCAGCTTTTTCGCACATTCAATCGCCTCATCTGCTAGTGGATTCAGGTACAGCATAATCTCGTCATGGATGCCCCAGTACATGTCCTCGGCATTCGGACCAAAGACCCGTCGCACACGGGCAAGCCAAAGGGACCACGGAAAGAGATCTGCAAACGGAAGCCCAAGCGCCTTTCGTAGAGAGATGACATCCTCGTACAATGCAGCCAGATCTTCGAGCTCATCGTTTTCAATCGACATGTGTGCATCGTAATTCATCTGCTGGCGACGGTATGCCAGCCTCTTAGCGATTCTGGGGACGGAGAGAAGATATCTGTTCGAAGCCTCAGAGTCAATCCAGGTCGCCAGGTGCCATTCGAGGTTGCTCTGCGATTGCGGCAGCTCGCTGGATTTGGAGGCACGTACGCCATAGGCTTCAACACTAGCTCCCTGCCCAGGACTCCAGAACACTCGTTCATCACCCACATCAACAACGAACAAAACAACCGGGACCCTCATACCACGCCAATATGCAAGAGTAGTCGGGCGAACCTGTTGAAGCAGGATTCCATCTGTGTTCCAGCTAATCTTTTCGTGCCCCTTTACTTGTCCCTTGAAAATCCACCCCGTCGCGTACGATCCGGCAAGTTCAATTTCGACATCGATCCCATAGTCTGACGATTGCTCTCTGCAGATCCATGGCTTGGGGAGCGCCCGCTTGAGGATGTTTAATGCCTGCTCAGCGGTGACGTGCTTCTTGTCTCGGATCGGAAGGGTGTCTTTCATTTTTACCTCGAGTGGTTTTGTTCAACCTAACGCTACGGCTCAGCGGCAACGATTAGCCGTCTGCTGCAGCCGTTTGTTCGACGAATCCGGTTTGGCCTTAGTGGCGCCAACAGTTTTCCGCATAGAACCGCCTTAGGAGTCTACCAGTTTATATTTCGCATCGCGTATGTCGAATGCCGGACGCGTACCCTCCAGTACATCAACTATATGGTGGTTTATCACCGAGTTCTCGATAGCTCCCGTCGTGTAAGTGATTCGATTGCCGCCCGATTTGTCCATTTCGCAATATATGACCTGATCTGCATCACAAACAACAGCGAGGTTCGGGTTGTGCGTTACAATGATAACCTGACGCTGCTCTTTCGCCTTCTTGATGCAGGGTACGAGCATTCGATATACGGACTCGTTATCGAGATTCTCCTCCGGTTGATCGATCACCAGCGGGATAGTGTCATTATCCACCAAAAGATAAAACACAAGAAGCAAAGCCCCGCGTTCGCCCGGCGAAAGCTGGTCAAGTGTACGGTCTCCCCAGGTCAGCGCGTAGCGGGGGAAGAGGTACTCCAACCCAAAGATGAAATCGTACACATCGACCGGCTCAATTCCTTTCTTCACGAGATCCGCTATCCGCACGGGCTGCCGCCCGTCGTCGCGAAGGTCAAAGGATAAGGCCTCGTCTATGGCTGTAACGAAGGCTTCAACACCCTTCGTCGTAGAGAAATCAGCTTCGCGCAGCATCCTGCGAAGCTTCTTCTGTCCCTCTTCAACACCGCAGAACGTGCCGCGTCTCCCCTGCTGGATAAGGTCGAACAATCGCGCCTCGAAGTTCTCGGGCACAATAGAGACCTTAAAACCGATCTCAAGGCCACGGGCTCTGAGTGGGTCGCCGGCTATGGCCTTTTCGATCGGACTGTACAGAGATGCGTACATTCGAGCGAGGCGATCGATTTCCTGATAGATAGCCCGGACCATCGCGACACGTTCGCCTTTGATGGCCACAAGTTCGGCGGGGAGCCTCTGCAATTCTTCAATCTGCGCCTCGAAATACGCAAGGCTTCCGGGCACATCTGCCGCACCCTCGATCTCCTTGCGGCGGGTTCCCCATTTCGCCAGGTTTTCAAGGTATTGCTGGTAGCGCTGGTTCGCAACACTCATGGTCTGACGCAGTCCCATCACCTTTAATAAGTGTTGCTTCTTTACGTAAGCCGGTGTGCCCTCCTCATCTTCCAGAAGCTTTCCTGAGAGCTCTCTGCTTTTCAGAAGGGCATCTGCGATGATTTCCTCGAGTTTCGCGAACCGCACCTCAAACGTTACAACGTCCTTCAGTTCGATGCCCAGTTCCGCACATTCAGAACAACTCGCGGCAAAGCCGTCATATGTGCGCTTAAGATTGTCGAGCTTCGCCTTGAGCTTCTCGGCCATTGCCTTACGTCGTAATTCTTGCTTGTTTTTCGCCGCCATCTCCGCGAGCGTCCTGTCAATCTTCTCCACTACTCCGCGAAGTCGTTCAATCTCGGTTACAAGTTTCGCGTTCTCATCTTCGACCGCCGATTCTTTGTCCGGCGAAATGATCTGCTCTGGCTGCACTTTCATGTGGGCAGCAAGTTCTGCCTGCTTGTGATTGAGTTGCTGCTCAAGTCCCTGCCGGTGTTCATCGGTCAGCCTTGCATTGAGGGAGACAACGCGCTCATTTAGGCCGCGCAGCTTCCGCTGTAGCAAAGCGATATGTTCGTGGGTTTCGTTCGTCCGGAAATTCATTAGTTCATCGAACGATTCGCATTCCAGACGTTCATGGTCGGGGACGTGGGAGAAGATGACGCTCTTGAGTTCCTTGCCGAATTCGCCGCTCTCGCCGCCTGCCACTTCGTTGCAGATCGCTTCGAGGTAGTTCTGAGGAATGTACTTGATCGTTTCCACCGAAGTTGGGTCAACGGCATCCGATAGCAGCCTAGCATCGACGTCGCCGGACAGCCAGTGTAGTGACGCTCGGAACTGCTCAGCCTTTCGCTCGCGCGGACGACGGAACTTATCGGGATTCAGAAACGAAAAGTGCGTTTCTCTGGGCGAATTACCAACGAGCCCGAGGGAGTCAGCTAGCGCGCTCTTGCCGCTTCCCTTGTTCCCGATTACCGCCACGAGCCCGGTGTTCAACGGGACATCGCCAGAGAACCAATGCTCTTCAAGCGGGGACTCGGGCTCTTTCGCGAATGACAACACATCGCAATAGCGCGTTGTGTTATTGCGTTGACGGTCCAAAGCGGGTGGCTCTGGGCCTACGAAAACTCGGGAGGCTGGCTCTCTCAAGATGCGCTTGAGCCCCGCAAAGGTGGGATCGGCCTTAATCCACGTGAATCGTTGTTCATCAGGGATGAACAGATGCGCTTCATCGTGGGCATCGGACCCATGCACGCATGGTTTGAGGGACTTGAACTCCTCAATGAACTCGTCAGCGGAAGGATGCCGAAGCCCCAGAGCAAAATCATGGGTGCCCGCGCTGGCCGAGAATAGTATGTGCGACTTCTGGATCATCAACTTCCGCGCCAAATGCCCTTGCCCATCCCAGCTAAACTCCGACAGGTCTTCATCCGCAGGGACGGCGAGAAGGTATCGATTCCCGAATATTGAGCGTTTGCGCTCCAGAATTTTGCTAACCGCGCCGTGATCAACCACGGCATTCATCATGCCAACCTCGATATCCGACTTTCCAGCGAAAGGCGTGTGCTGGGCCTTGAGACGTTGCCCGAGGGTCTCCAGGTTGCGGATCGTAAGCGGCCATTCCTCGTCGGTTCCGGTTGGAGTGCCTTCCGCCGCAAACTTCACTTCCCGGAGGAAGTCTTCTTCGATTTGTTCGGGCGTGATTTCGTCGGAGAACAAGACATGGAAGTTGACGCGTCGATCGTTGCCATCGGGACGGCGCACGATCGTGTTCGTGCGTAATTCGATGTTCGGGACGAAGAGAATCCGGCGGACGGCCTCGGCTACTTCAGTCCCGCAGAGCGTCTTGAGGCGCGCGTCGTCGTCAAGAATCTTCCTGAGTTCCTTATAACCCTTGGCAGAGAAGTAGTCTGTGATTCCGACGGCTGCAACTTGCATGGCAACAGCACGTTCAAGTAGGATCGTAGCGTATTCGTCGAAGTCAGCCGAGAAGCCATTATTCAGGGCAGAGAAAGGCGTATGAACGTGCAGATCCCATATTCGCCAGATTGATCCGCGAGAGTCATTCATATCTTACTCCATCTTCTGTCAATCTTGTGCATGCCTGAAGCACCGGTTACTCGTTTGTCGTTGTCCACGGGCCACGGGGTGCATAGCCTCGTTAGGCATCGTGGATGCCGCCCGAGAATTGGAGACATTGTGATAGGTCATACTTGCGTCCGTTGTTGAACGCCAATTTCAACGAAATCATGTATCCGTCAACGGGAATCTTGCTGTTGTCAATGGCGAGCGCAGACGACAGAGCTTTTGTCTCTCCAGGTGGAATTGCGACATTCATGGAACCAAGCTCTTCGAGATCTCGAGGTTGGATACCCCGCAGTGACTCATCAACATCGGACAGCGCACGAAACATAGGCCGATCGAAGACATATATGGCTGCGGCGATTTGGTCAGGGAGTAGGGCTCCAGCCCGAACGCCGACTGCCATCCGCGGAATACTCCCACGTCGGAAGCCCATTAAAGATGTCGCGCGACCTCCTCGGTTCGTTATATCCAGGGTCCAGTACCACATCACTCGACCAATCCCGTGAGTGTCGCATATCGATATGTATCCGACAAAGCTTTTCTGCACGTCTATCGCGGGCTCCGCGGAGCGTCTGGCGAGCACATAGTTCAGGAGCTGAACGACCGCTCCCCCCAGGGCTACTCCAAGCGCCGCTGCGGTTATTATCTCCTTCCAGCCAAACCCAGCGCCCGGAGTCATCATCGGAAAAACTGCCATCGCCTCCTCTTATGCTTAGCCATCAATATATAGCGTGTTGTATTTAATACAATTTCCCCCTGACGAACATTGTATATTATGTGATTCCATCGAACATCCCCGCAAAATTGAAGTTTTATCTTATAATCACCTATCTTATATTGCAAATCGTATATTTAACGGCTTTATTATCCAGCCTGGGCTGTGTTAACAGATGTTCGCATTTTTCGGGGCTATATTCTCGAAGCCCTCGGTCAAGTTTGATTACATGAAACTCACCGCATCCGGTCCGTCGCCCGGTATTGGATAGCCTCGGCCAGATGAGCGGCGGAGATCTCCTCGGCTCCCGCCAGATCGGCGATCGTCCGGGCGACCTTGAGCGACCGGTCATAAGCCCGGGCCGAGAAGCCGAGCCGGGAGACCGCTTCCTCCAGGAGCTTTTCAGCCTCCGGCCCGATCCGGCAGAACTCCCGGATCTCCCTGTCAATAGGCGTCTAATTTTGACCCCCTGTGGGCGTCCAAAAATGCCCCCCCTGTTCATGGATTGTCCTCGACCTCGGGCTCTCGGATGAGCCCGGCCTTGACCTTCTCCCTCAGACGGTAGGAGTTGCCTTTGATGTTGATGGTGGTGGAATGGTGCAGGATCCTGTCCAGGATGGCCGTGGCGATCACGGGGTCGCCGAAGATCTCGTTCCATTGCGAGAAGCTCCGGTTCGAGGTCAGGATCAGGGCGCCCTTTTCGTACCTCCTCGAGACAAGCTGGAAGAACAGATGCGCGCCGTGCCGGTCGATCGGGATGTAGCCGATCTCGTCGACGATGAGGAGCTTCGGCTGGCAGTAAAACTTCAGCCGCTCCTCGATCCGGTTCTCGGAGTAGGCCTTGGTGAGCGAGGCGATGAGCGGCATGGCCTGGGTGAAGTAGGTGCGGTAGCCTTCGGTGACCGCCTTGACGCCCAGGGCCACCGCGAGATGGGTCTTCCCGACGCCGGGAGGGCCGAGGAAGACGACGTTCTCGCCGTTGGGGATGAACCGGCACTCGGCGAGTTCCTTGATCCGTTTCTTGTCGATCGAAGGCTGGAAGGCGAAGTCGAACGACTCGAGCGTCTTGACGTAGGGGAACTTGGCTAAGGCCGTGCGCAACGTGACGTTCTTCTCGAGCTTCGAGGCCACTTCCTGGCTCAGGATCTCGTCCAGGAAGTCGGTGTAGGAGACGTTGTTCTTGGCGGCTTCTCCGAGAGCCGCCTCGAGCCGGTCGTGGATCCGGTAGAGCCTGAGATGGCGAAGGTTGTCCTGGATATGGGAGAGGCTCACAGGAGACCTCCTTCCAGGAGACGGCCAGGTCCCTGACCTCGACGTCGTCCTGAGGTGCCTCGGCCGGCTTCGCCGCCTTGATGAGGCCCCAGTAGTGCGTCCGGTCGACGGACGAGCGGTGGGTGCCCTCGAGCCGCGGATGGCAGGAGACGAGCTCCCCCGAGTGATAGATCTTGATCATCTCGCCATCGGTCAGGACTTCGACACGCTTGCCGGCCAGGCGGCAAGGGACCGAGTAGCGGTTCGTTTGGTAGTCCTTGGGCACGTATCTGAGCGAGCGTTCCTCGATCACATAGGCTCGCCGGCCCTTCACGGCGAGCAGCAGGTCCTTCTCCTCGAGGAACATCTCCGAGGGCTTGCGATGGGTCGTCCCGTGGATGCGCTCGTCGGCCATCTTGACGATCCACTCGAGAAGCTTCGAGTTGAGATCGTCGAGGCTCGTAAAGTCCTTCCCCCTGAGGAAGCGCTTGACGTACTTGACGCCCGATTCCACCTTGCCCTTGGTCTGGCCGATGGGGCGTCGGGCGGAAGCCGCAATGCCGGCTGAAGTCCCAGAAGACCGGGTTCCACTCGAAGCGCGACCCTTCGAAGTCCCGGCCCAGGACGACCGACCTCAGGTTGTCATAGACGATCTCGTGGGTGACGCCGCCGAGGTGTTCGAAGGCCTCCTCATGGGACCGGAGGAACGCCGGCATCTTCTCGTCGGATGTCGCCACGGCGTACATCCGCCGGCTGTAGCCCAGCGTCAGGACGAAGAGGTGAACCTTCACTCTCCGGCCGGCGATGATCGTCCAGCACTGCCCCCAGTCGGCCTGGCCCTGCTGTCCCGGCGGCGTCTCGAACCGCATCGTCGCTTCGACGGTCGCCTCTTCCCGCAGCGGCGAGACGAACCTCCTCACGACATCGTAGCCGCCGCGATAGCCATCGGCCCGCAGCTCCTCATAGATCGACATGGCGCAATAGCCGACCGCCGCGACCCGCCTCTTGATCCTCTCCTCGAAGCCCGCCAGGAGCCGACTCCCTTTGGGCTCACGCTCATAAGGCCGGGGCGCCTCCTGCCTGAGCAGCCTCCGAACGGTCCGGACGTCCAAGCCCAGGGCCCGGGCGATCTCCTTCTTGGTCTCCCTGAGCTTGAATCGGCTGTGGATCTCGTGCCACACGTCGGCTTTGACCATGTCCTTGCCTCCCGATCCCTCGATCGGGAGCAAGCATACTCTCTCTGACGACATCTCTTGACCCCTTTCAGAAGGGGGTCATTTTTCAACGCTGATACGGGGTCATTATTGCGCGCCTACTGACACAGAAGCGAACCGTTTTCTGGAAGCTTATCTGCCGGAGTTCAACGCCCGGTTCGAACGGGAGCCGCGGCAACCAGGAGATGTTTATCGCCCCTTGCCCAAGAACCTCAAGCTGGAGGAGATCTTCTGTCTTAAAACCTCCCGGACGATCCTGACCGGCTATTGTCTCCATTGGAAAGGGAAACGGTATGCGATTGAGGACCCATCCCGGAGGATGCTGGGCCGGCCAGCCATCGTCATGTCACACTTTGATGGACGGCTAACGATTCGTTATGAGGGCCGGGATCTGGGCTATCGGGAGATCGAGGAACGACCGAAGCGGGTTACACCTAAACGGGTCATTCGGCTCAAACCACCCGTGTTCACCCCGCCGCCCGATCACCCCTGGCGGGTTTACCGGAACCGTTTCCCCTTGGCTTCTCCTCCTAGAACCTAAGAGCCCATGCGAAAAGCGGAAGTTTTCACGTTGGCCACTAGAGGAAGTTTTCATATTGCCTTGACAATTCATTCATACGGGATTGACTTTTCTTGACCGCCTGAGCTATATACGCAGAGGGATCATGGCGAAAACTCAACTTCGACTTGTGATTGAGGGATTGCCTGCAGACAACGGGCTTGTTAGGGCCACCGGATTCACGAACAGCCTGAACACCGTTCTGAATAGCATCAAGAAGTCTGACCGGATAGTATCGGGTAAGAAGTCGTCTTTCTATCTGAGAATATCAGAACTGTCTTATAAAAGTCCTGCGACCGTGCTCCTTGAAGCGGTTCCATGGGAGCCCGAATATGATTACCGAGAGCCCGCCTTCAACAAAGCCTACTCCACCTATCAATATCTGAGGGAGGGGCTACCGAGTAAATCCAAGATAGACAATGGTCTCATTGAGGACGTAATCGAACTTACGAGCCAGATAGGTACCGCCGTGAGGTCAGTAACGCTGGCCTTTAACGGAAATGTCGTGGTGGTTGATAACGAGTTCAAGAGGATCATGTCTCAGGCCCTGGTTCCAGAGGAATTTTTTAGAGGATACGTGCGCGGTATGCTCGAATACATTAATATTCACCAGGGCAAGAATGTTTTCAGGATTTATCCCGACGTAGGCCCTATCAAGATATCCTGCCATTTTTCTGACAATTTGGTCACTGAAGCAATTGCTGCAGTAGGAAAATATATAGAAGTC